>ENA-OQCL01000349-OQCL01000349.1-human-gut-metagenome-genome-assembly--contig:-NODE-349-length-23135-cov-6.025165_pt1 | contig 23135 bp, 24 predicted proteins | sample MGYA00242502_ERZ504586 | MGnify/ENA primary metagenome ERZ504586 (study PRJEB26092, sample SAMD00036316) | human gut metagenome | host: Homo sapiens | study: EMG produced TPA metagenomics assembly of... | reverse complement strand
GGCTTTGACCTTGAGCTGCTCGATGCCGTGGCCGCCCGCTGCGCCGTGCCCATCATCGCCTCCGGCGGTGCCGGCAAAAGGGAGGACTTTCTGGAGCTGTTCCGCAACCACCCGGCTGTGGATGCCGGGCTGGCCGCGTCCATCTTCCACACGAAGCAGGTAGAAATCAACGATTTGAAGCGGTATTTGCGGGCGAACGGTGTAGAAATGCGGGTGTGATTTCCCCTTCGCCATGCAGCCACCCGGTAGGGGCCGCACATGTGCGGCCCGCAACATTCCCAAAAGCGTCCCCTTGCGGGAAAGCCGCGGGCCGGGCATGCCCGGCCCCTACTGCGTAACTATAGCAAACCTACACTTTACCTCTTGCCAAACCGCATAAAAAGAGGTACACTAAACTATATGACTTTAGGAGTGTCCACCATGGAAATCACCGAAAATTCCAAGACCCTCAAATTTGATGCCAACGGCCTGATCCCCGCCATCGTGCAGGACCATTACACCAAGGAGGTCCTGACCCTTGCCTACATGAACGCCGAAACGCTGGCCCTGACGATTGCCGAGGGGCGCACTGTGTTCTGGTCCCGCAGCCGCCGCGAAATCTGGCGCAAGGGCGAGACCTCCGGCAATGTGCAGCGGGTCGTTTCCATCACCGCCGACTGCGACAAGGATGCGCTCGTCATTGATGTCATCAAGAGCGGCCCTGCCTGCCACACCGGCGCCGAGAGCTGCTTCTTCAACCCGGTCTATGTCTCCGATGAACTGAAGCAGTTCACATGGCAGGGCTTGTACGCACTCATTGAGGGCCGCAAGACCAACCCGCAGGAGGGCAGCTATACCACCTATCTGTTCGACAAGGGGCTGGAAAAGATTCTCAAAAAAGTCGGTGAGGAATCCACCGAGGTCATTATCGCAGGCTCTAAGCGCGACAGGGAGGAGACCATCTACGAGATCAGCGACCTTGCTTACCATGTGATGGTGCTGATGATCGAGCTGGGCATTTCTGTGGAGGACATCACCAAAGAGCTGGAAAAACGACATGTGATCGACCATAAGGTCAAGCAGGAAAGGATGCAGTAACCATGGCAGGCGAATACCTGAAAAGCTCTGTGCACGTTCATTCCAAACTGTGCGATGGCGAAAAACACCCCCGAGGAGGTCGCAGTCACGGCTTGGAAGGCCGGTCTGCAGACGCTGGGCTTCAGCGGCCACAGCCACATCCCCCCACGATCTTGAATATTGCATGACCCAGAGCCGTACCGCCCTGTACAAGGCGCAGATTGCCAAACTTAAGGAGCGCTACGCGGGCAAAATGGACATTCTGTGCGGTCTGGAGTGGGACCTTTACAGCGACGATGACCCGACCCAGTACGACTACTGGATCGGCAGCACCCACTATGTCCGCGGCCCCAAGACCGGCAAGTATTATGAGATCGACTGGCGCGAGGAGGATCTGCGCGCCTGCATTGACGATGATTTTGACGGCGATGCGCTGGCCGTGGTCGAGGCCTATTTTGCCAATGTGGCCAAGGTTGCCGAGAAGAAGCCCACGATCTTGGGCCACTTCGACCTGATCAAGAAGATCAACGGTGACGGCAAGTTCTTTGATGAGAACGACCCCCGCTACACCGCCGCCGCCAACGCCGCGCTGATGACCGCCGCCCGCAACCGCTGCGTGCTGGAGGTCAACACCTCTGCGGTGTATCGCGGCTTCCGCAAGGATTTCTTCCCGTCCGATGCGATCCTGAAGGAGTGGCTGGTGCTCAGCGGCAATGTCGTCATTACCGCCGACGCCCACGATACCAAGGCGCTGACCTTCGGTTTTGAGGCTGTTGCCGCCAAGCTGAAGGAGCTGGGCTACACCAAGGTGCAGGTACTGGGTAAGGACGGCTTCACCCCCTTGCGAGCTTGTAATATGTGCTGTTATTTTTGCGCAAATAATTTTTAAAAGAAAATTGCAGGAAGGGGTTGACAACCCCTTCCGCTTTTTTGTATAATAATACCTGCATTCTGGCGGCAGCCACTGTGGAGAGGTGTCCGAGTGGTTTATGGAACTGGTCTTGAAAACCAGCGATCCGCGCGAGCGGACCATGGGTTCGAATCCCATCCTCTCCGCCATTTTGTGATAACAAGTGAATATATAAACTCACTTTGACTTGTGGAGTAATACTCAAGAGGTCGAAGAGGCGCCCCTGCTAAGGGCGTAGGGTGGGAAACCGCCGCGAGAGTTCAAATCTCTCTTACTACCGCCAACAAAAACCCGCGTATCTGCGTAAGATATGCGGGTTTTTGGTTTATCTAAGCGCCCGTATACCCCGGCATTTACGACAATCCATCTATCCGTTCTTTGTGCAGGCTGCCCAAAATCCTTTGGTTCTTTTGTATTTCCCGCCAAAACTTGCATTACCGGTGGGAATCCGGTATACTTTCTTTATTACGATTATGCGGAGGTGCCTGCAATGCGTTTATTTGATGTGCTGGGTCCTGTTATGACAGGACCGTCCAGCAGCCATACAGCGGGCGCGGTGCGCATTGGCAGCACGGCGCGGCGTCTTCTGGGCGAGCAGCCTGCCGAGGCCGAGATCCTGCTCTATGGCAGCTTTGCCGCCACAGGCCGTGGCCACGGCACGGATCGTGCGCTGGTGGCAGGCCTGCTGGGCATGCAGCCCGATGATGACCGCATCCCCCACAGCTTTGCACTGGCCAAGGAGGCCGGTCTGCACTTTAAGATCAGCACCGCCAACCTGCGGGGTGCGCACCCCAACACGGCCATGCTGCGACTGGTGGGTGTTTCGGGCCGCAAGTTGGAGGTCGTTGGCTCGTCTATCGGCGGCGGGCGAATCAACATCTGCCAGATCGACGGCATCACGACAAACTTCGGCGGCGATCACAATACGCTGATCGTCCACAATCAGGACACGCCCGGCCATGTAGCAGCCGTCACCACCTGCCTGAGCAGGCACGGCGTCAACATTGCCACGATGCAGCTCTACCGCTCCGCCGCCGGAGGCTATGCCGTCATGGTTCTGGAATGTGATGAGCCCATCCCCGATGAGATTGCCGGGGAGCTGCGCATTCTGCCTGGCATCGTCAAGGTCACTATATTAAATTTGTAAGGGGGCAGGCAAAATGGCATTTTCCTCCGTTCGGGATATGGTCGAGCTCTGCAAAGAGACCGGCCAGCCGCTCTATGAGGTCATTCTGGAAAGCGACCTGACCGAAAGCGGCCTGACCCGCGCCGAGAGCGAGGCCGAGATGCACCGGCTCTGGTCGGTCATGTGCGCCACCAGCGCCGGCTACTGCAGCACAGACCGCTCGATGAGCGGCTTTGCAGGCGGCGATGCAGCCAAGGTCAGCGAGGCTGCGGCCGCGGCATACTTTACGCAGACGGCTATTTTGCGGATGTCATGGCCGAGGCGCTGAAAACCGCTGAGTGCAACGCCTGCATGAAGCGCATCGTTGCTGCGCCGACAGCGGGCAGCTGCGGTGTTCTGCCCGCTGTGCTGCTGCCTTTGTGGCGGCGCGGGCTGGCAGATGAGACCGCTATACACCGCGCACTTTACATTGCCGCCGGGTTCGGGCAGGTCGTGGCCGCCCGCGCCACGCTGGCGGGTGCCGAGGGCGGCTGTCAGGCGGAGGTCGGCGCTGCCAGCGCAATGGCTGCCGCCGCACTGGTGGACATCCGGGGCGGCACGGCCGAGCAGTGCGCCGAGGCGTTCGCCATGGCGCTCACAAATCTGGAGGGGCTTGTCTGCGACCCAGTGGCAGGCCTTGTGGAGATACCCTGCATCAAGCGCAATGTCATCGGTGCCATGAACGCCGTCTCCGCCGCCGATATGGCGCTGGCCGGTGTGGTCGGACATATCCCGGCCGATGAGGTCATTGATGCGATGGCCGAGGTCGGCAACGCGATGAGCCAAGATCTGCGCGAGACCGGCATCGGCGGCCTCGCCGGCACCCCGACCGGCCGCGCCATCTGCGAGATCGTGACGATGAACGGCAGGGAAGAGGAAGCGTAAATTTCCTCCGCAGCAACGGACGGGCATCGACCCGGAAACGCTGCGGCCGCCACCACATTATTTCCCGGGCGGCCAATGGCTGCCCCTGCAAATATTCCTACTATTATAATAAGGAGAACTGCTTTTTGAAATCAGGTGCCTTGGAGCTTGTGCGCTGACCGGGAGGTCGCGCCATTGCCAAATGCTACGCGTTCCTCCCATACGGATTTTTTACCGCTTACTGTAAAAATTCGGGAGGACACACCCTATGAACCGTGAAAACAAGCGCAAGCAATTTCAGAACGGATATTATAAAAACCCACCGCTGTGACGACACCTTTACCTGCAAGCACTGCGGGCGGGTCGTGGTGCCCATCGGGGCGGGCACACAGCACCGCAACCATTGCCCCCAAACTGCCTTGTCAGCCTGCATCTGGACGATGAACCCGGCGACCGCACCGCCGACTGCGGCGGACAGAGGAAAAGACCGCCCTGATGGGCGGGGAGGGAAGGCTGCGGTGAATGTTTGCGGGGCGGCAAGACTACATGGCAGGGTGAGGGCACCCCGCCTCGCCAAACGGCATCACAAACCGTAGGGCGGCATGCCCCATGCCGCCGGGGCATCGAGGACGCCGCCCCTCTGCCATGCTTTCTACGCAACTTCCCGTTTACAAATTCCGACAATGTGGTATACTGGAAGAAAAACTCTGGGAGGATTCCATCCATGAACGATATGCGTTGGGCGTCCATTGACGCCTTTGCCGAGCAAAACCGTGACAATATCCTGCGCGACATCACCCGCCTTGTTGCCGTACCCAGCGTTGAGGGTACGCCGGAGCCGGGCGCACCGTTCGGTGCCGGCCCCCGCGCTGCACTGGACAAGGCGCTGGAGATCGCCGGGGAGCTGGGCCTTGACACCTTCAATGCCGATGGCTACATCGGCTGGGCCGAGACCGGCCGCATCGCCGATGGCCAGAAGTTCATTGGCACCATCACCCACACCGATGTCGTGCCCGAGGGCAACGGCTGGGACGCCGACCCCTACACGGTCCGCGTGCGGGACGGCTGGCTGCTGGGCCGCGGCGTGGCCGATGACAAGGGCCCGAGCATCCTCTGCCTGTATGCGCTGAAATACCTCAAGGACAGCGGCATTGAGCTGAAATACCCCGTGCGCGCCCTGCTGGGCACCAACGAGGAGACCAACATGCACGATGTAGACTACTACGCCGAGCATTACCCGATGCCCGCCTTCTGCTTTACCCCCGATGCCGAGTTCCCGGTCTGCAACGGCGAGAAGGGCGGCTTCAACGGCGAGATCGTCAGCCCCCGCTTTGAGAACAGCATCATCACCGCCTTTGAGGGCGGCGTGGCCCACAACGCCGTGCCTGACCGCGCAGCCTGCACCGTGCAGGTGGCCGCAGGCGCACTGGTTCCCTGTGAGGGCGTGACCTTTGAGGCAGGGGAGGGCGGTGCCACCGTCATCCGCGGCTGGGGCAAGAGCGGCCATGCCGCCATGCCCGAGGGTACCGTCAACGCCATCGGCCTGATCGTTGACTGCCTGCTCAAGAGCGGCGTCTGCACCCCGCAGGAGGAGGCCTACCTGCAGGTGCTGCATACGCTGCACGCCTCCACGGACGGCAGTGCGCTGGGCATTGCCGCCGATGACGGCCTGTTTGACCCGCTGACGATCATCGGCGGCACGATCGAGATGAGGACGGCATCATCCGCCAGAGCTTCGACTGCCGCTATCCCACCAACACCGATCCCGAGAAGATGACCGCCGCCATGGAGAAGATCTGCGGCGCGGCCGCCCGCATCGAGAATGTGACGAGCCGCGTGCCGTTTTATATTGATGCCGACAGCCCGGCCATCCAGACCCTGATCAACACCTACAACGATGTGACCGGCGAGGGCAAGACCCCCTTCACGATGGGCGGCGGCACCTACGCGCGCCACTTCCCGTATGCCGTCAGCTTCGGCCCCGAGCACACCGACATTGCCATCCCCGACTTTGCCGGCCCCATGCACGGCGCCAACGAGGGCACCCCGTTTGAGAAGCTCATCGAGGCCCTCAAGATCTATATCCTGGCCCTGCTCCGCCTGCAGGAGATCGAGCTGTAAGTCACAGCCCGGCAGCTTTCGCTGCCGGGCTTTTTTCTTTGTCGGATTGTTAATTTTTATACAGCAGTTCAATTCTGCATCGGTTGCGAAAATTGTTGCAATTCTTGCGGGTTCGGCATAAAACTGCCGCCTGCTTGCTTGACTTGACCTTGAAAAATGGTACAATATATCTGTATTGTTATCCACCCGGGCAGGGGAGCAGACAACGCCTGCCCGGGCGAGAATCAAAGGTCATCGCCGCACGATTCCCGCCGTATCGGCAGTCAGAATGGTGCGGCAATGCCAAAAGAGAATGGGGGAAATCAGATTGTTCAAATCCCTAAAGCGCTCTGCCAAGGGTGCCGCTGTGCCGCATGTGAAGGCTACAGCCGGGCTGCCGACCGTCAAGATGCCGGTGCCTGAGCATGTTGTCATTCCCATGTCGATGCATATCGGCGCACCCGCAGAGCCTGTCGTCAAAAAGGGCGACACCGTCATGGTCGGTACCGTGATCGGCAAGGCCGGCGGCTTTGTGTCCGCCAATGTCTACTCCAGCGTGTCCGGCACTGTGCAGGACATTGCCCCGCTGCGCATGGTCAACGGCGCAATGGCAACGGCCGTTGCCATCAAGACCGATGGCGCGCAGACGGTAGACCCCGCCTGCGTGCCGCCTGTTGTCACCGACAAGGCAAGCCTTCTGGCCGCCGTGCAGGCCTGCGGTCTGGTCGGTGTCGGCGGTGCCGGCTTCCCGACGCATGTCAAGCTGGCTGCCAACACGATCGACACGCTGCTCATCAACGCAGCCGAGTGCGAGCCCTACCTGACCACCGACTGCCGCGAGATGCTGGAGTGCAGCGACACCATCATCTCCGGCATCGCCGCGGTTATGAAGTACTGCGAGATCCCGCACTGCATCATCGGCATTGAGCGCAACAAGCCTGAGTGCATCGACCTGCTCTGCTCGCTAACCCGCGAGATGAAGGGCGTTGAGGTCAAGGGCCTGCCGATGCGCTACCCGCAGGGTGCCGAGAAAACGCTGGTCGAGACCTGCACAGGCCGCGAGGTGCCGCAGTTCGGCCCCTCCGGCAAGCCGGGTCTGCCCGCCGATGTGGGCTGCGTCATCATGAATGTGACGAGCGTGTCTACCTTAGGCAAGTTCCTCAAGACCGGCATCCCGCTGGTGACGAAGCGCGTCACCGTGGAGGGCGATGCCATCGCCAAACCCCAGAACATCGAGGTCCCCATCGGCACGCTCTACCGCGATGTCATCGAGGCCTGCGGCGGTGTCAAGGAGGGTGTCGAGCTGGGCAAGATCATCTTCGGCGGCCCCATGATGGGCGGTGCCGCCCCCAGCGCGGACTTCCCGGTCCTGAAGCAGAACAACGGCCTGCTGCTGTTCAGCAAGGCCGCCGCCACCCTGCCTGAGCCGTCGGCCTGCATCCGCTGCGGCCGCTGCATCGAGGCTTGCCCCATGGGTCTGGAGCCCGTGGTTATTGCGCAGGACTTTGCCAACAAGGATTTTGATGCGCTGAAGGCACGCTGCGTGGATCTCTGCGTAGCCTGCGGCAGCTGCACCTACGCCTGCCCGGCCAAGCGCCCCGTCAGCCAGACGATGGGCCTTGCCAAGGGCTGGTATATGGCCGAGCTGCGGAAAGGAGGCAAATAACCGATGGAAGATCGTCTGATCGTTACCGCCTCGCCGCACATCCGCGAAGCAACCACCGCCCGCGGGCTGATGGGCAATGTTGTCATTGCGCTGCTGCCCGCCGTGCTGGCTGCCGGGCTGATCTTCGGCGTGCAGGCTCTTGTGCTGGTGGCTGTGACCACCCTGGCCTGTGTGGCGTTTGAATACTTATATGAAATGCTGCTGGAAAAAGCCGAACACGGCGGGGGATCTGTCTGCCGTTGTCACCGGCATCATTCTGGCACTGAACATGCCCGTGGGCATGCCGCTCTGGATCGCCGTGGTCGGTGCCTTTGTGGCCATCATCATCACGAAGCAGCTCTTCGGCGGCCTTGGCTACAACTTTGCTAACCCTGCGCTGGTTGGCCGTATCGTGCTGTTCCTGGGCTTTACCTCCCGCATGACCGCCTATGTCTACCCCGACATGGCCGTTGATGCGCTGGCCTCCGCCACGCCGCTGGCCGTGGCCGACAAGACCAGCCTGAACCTGCTGGACATCTTCCTCGGCTTCCACGGCGGCATGATGGGCGAGGTCTGTGTGCTGGCGATCCTGCTGGGCTTTGCCTATCTGGTTGCCACCCGCACCATTGAGGCCACTGTCCCCGTCACCATCGTGGCGACCGTCTTTGTGCTGACCGCGCTGAACATCGGCAGCCCCTACACCGCTCTGGTCGAGTGCATGTCCGGCGGCCTTTTGTTCGGTGCCGTCTTTATGGCGACCGACTATGTGACCAGCCCGTTCACCACCAAGGGCAAGCTGTTCTACGGCGTCTTTATCGGTCTCATCACCTTCCTGATCCGCCACTTCGGCTCGATGAACGAGGGCATGAGCTACGCCATCCTGCTGGGCAACCTGATGACCCCGTGGTTCAACGCCTGGGGCCACCAGACGCCGCTGGGCTACAAAAAAGCCCAAAAAGGCCAAGAAAGGCGGTGCTGAATAATGGCTGAAAATCAGAATACCGAGAAGCAGAGCGCCTTCAAGGAGCTTGTGCTGCCCGTTATCGTGCTGGTCGTTATCTGTTTGGTCTGCAGCGCACTGCTGGCTGTGCTGAACGATGTCACCGCCCCCATCATCGAGGCGAACAACCACGCCGAGACGCTGGCCGCCTATGTCTCCGTCCTGCCCGAGGGCACCGTCACCGATGACATGACCGAGGTCGAGGGCCTGACCACCGATGGTGTGGAGGGTGCTGTCACGACCTCCGCCGGTGCGGTTGCGGTCAAGGCCGCTGCGTCCGGCTACTCCGGCAAGGCTGTCACCGTCTATGTCGCCTTCGACACCGAGGGTGCGATCTCCGCCATCTCGATCGACGGCTCCACCCAGACCACCGGCATCGGCTCCAAGGTCTCCGGCGATTCCTTCGCCTCCGGCTTTATCGGCTGGAACTGGGGGAGAGGTTGCCTCCGGCAGCCCCGTGGACAGCATCGCCGGTGCGACCTACTCCAGCAACGGCGCGTTCAACGCCATCAATGCAGCCATCGACTGCTACAATAACGAGATCAAGGGGGTGCAGTAACGATGAACGAAAAACCGAGCAAGTGGAAGGTTTTTACGGCCGGTATCATCCGTGAAAACCCCGTTCTGCGTCTGGTGCTGGGCTGCTGCTCCGCACTGGCCGTCACCACCACCGTTTCCGGCGCCGTGGGCATGGGTCTGGCCATGACCTTTGTTCTGGTCTGCTCCAACATTGTTATCTCGGCACTGCGCAAGGTCATCCCGGCCAAGGTGCATCTGCCGTGCTACATCGTCATCATCGCCACCTTCGTCACCGTTGTGCAGATGGTGCTGCAGGCGTTCATCCCCGACCTGTATAAGGCGCTGGGCGTCTATCTGGCGCTGATCGTTGTCAACTGCATCATTCTCGGCCGTGCCGAGATGTTCGCCTGCAAAAACACCGTAGCGGACTCCGCACTGGACGGACTGGGCATGGGCATCGGCTACATCCTGACGATGCTGCTCATGTCCTCCATCCGTGAGATCATCGGCAGCGGCACATGGATGGGCATCACCATCATCCCCGAGAGCGTTGACCGCATGACCGTCATGAACTCCGCGCCGGGCGGCTTCTTCGTGTTCGGCTGCCTGATGGCCGGCTGTGTCTGGCTGGAGCGCAAGCTGAACAAGCCCATCGAGCGCAAGAGCTGCGGCGATGTCATGCTGGAAAAAATTGACGCCGCGAAAGAAGAACAGAAGGAGGGTGCCGCACAATGATTTCTCATATCGCAACCTTTGCCACCATCTTCTTCAGCATGATCCTTGTCAACAACTATGTGCTGGTGCAGTTCCTCGGCATCTGCCCGTTTCTGGGTGTCTCCAAAAAGCTCGATTCCTCCGTGGGCATGGGTGCCGCCGTTATCGTTGTCATGGTCATTGCCACGGCCGTGACCTTCCCGCTGCAGATTTTCCTGCTGGATGCCTATGATCTGGGCTATCTGCAGACCATCATCTTCATCCTCGTCATTGCCGTCCTCGTGCAGTTGATCGAGATCACGCTGCGTAAGTATATCCCGGCCCTCTACCAGAGTCTGGGCGTCTACCTGCCGCTGATCACCACCAACTGCTGTGTGCTGGGCGTCACCATTCTGGCTGTGCAGGACTACTCCTCCGTTGTCGCTGAGTACGGCTTCGGCCTTGCCTTTGCCGAGGCCCTGATCTGCTCCGCCGGTGCCGGTGTCGGCTTCCTCGTTGCCATGCTGCTGTTCTGCGGCGTGCGTTCCCGTGTCGAGAACTCCAACCCGCCGGAGAGCTTCAAGGGGCCTGCCCCATCACGCTGGTTTCCGCCGCCATCACCTCCCTGAGCTTTATGGGCTTCGGTGGTCTGGTCGAAAATCATCATCAACGCGATATTCTGAGAAAGGGGGTAATAAAGAGAATGAACCCCGATCGTATTTGCTATCGTTGTCGTGGTGGTGCTGGGTTTGGCCGGCGGCGTGATCCTTGTGCTGGCCTCCAAACACTAGCTACTAACCTCCCCATCTCCCGATTGATCTCCCCTGCGATCATCTGCTTGGCATTCCAGTCGCCATGCAGGCCGTCCATCGCAAGCTCTGTCGGCATGACAGGAAAGGCAGCAAAGGGCGCCGCGGTATCGATATGCTCTTCGCTTCGGATGAAAGCATTCACCGTGTCTACCGCCTCCCGCCAGTTTTCATTCGTCTTTTCTCTATAGTATTTCTCTATATTTTCCGGATTGATGGGAAGGATCGTCATCAGGATCGGCGTGATGCCATGGGCGCGGCATTTCTCCTGTATCCGCTTCAGATGCTTGATGACCTTTTCCGGATCGGCTCCCATACGCAGGTCATTGATACCGCCCATGATCAGAAGCTGTTTCACGTGAAACGGCAGCACGTCTCGGTCAAAGCGTTTCTCCATCATCTCCGTCGTATCACCGCTCCTCCCCAGATTCACGGCAGGAAAGTCCAGATACGACACATAGCTGTAGGCGAGATCGGATGGACTGTGGTAGAGGTGTCCCCCGCCCTGTGTGATGCTGTCACCGAAGATCCCGATATCAAAATGCACCGCCGCCTGATTTCGTATCTTTTCCGGCAGGCTCCAGACGCCGACCGGCTCTCCGTCGCTCCCTATCCCGCGGACACGCCAGTAGTATGTCCCAAATCTTGGCTGCTCATCATAGACATTGGAAAGTGTCGTCACCTCGCTCCAGACGCGGTATCTGGAGGGACGCGCGTCATCGATATTCTCCGGATATTCCTTCGTCACTTCGACTTCATAGGATGAGGCTCCCGGATTTCCTGTATATGAGTAGACGGGATAGAGAAGGAAGGCACCATTCCCCCGTCCGCCCGCCTTCGGATAGGGGGCATTTCTGGAAATGAGGCGCATCGTGCTCCTGACTTCCATCGGTGCTGAGAAGGGAGCTAGTCCCTCCCAGTCGGCATTGATCGGACGCACGCGCCAGTAGAGCGGCGTACCGTCCATGACAGGCGGGATACGGACAAGGATGCGGTTCATATAAATGCGGCGGTCGTGATAGACCGTCTCTTTTAGAGGCGTATTCCGATCCAGATGCTCCGGCAGTCCTTTGAAGATCTCCACTTCGTAGCGGACGGACTCCGCATTTTCCGGCCAGGAAAGAAGCAGAAGCGGATCTTCTGCCTTTCGGGCATACGCATTTTCATAAGAGATGGCATTTTCCATCAAAACGGAGCCAAGGTCTGTCTCGGCCATGGCTGCCGTGGGGAGCGCTGCCAAAAGCAGCGCAGAGAGTAAGATATGTTTCATAGTTGTTTTCTTGTTTTAAGGGTTATCCCCTGGGGCGTGCTGCCCCTTGATTTCGCACAAAAGAGGTTCAGCGGGTTCTATGGGTTCAAGAGGTTCAAAAGGGGTTGAGCGGCGCATAATAATCAGGAGTGCCGCAGAGTATAAATGGGGCGATGCCCGAAAGTCTACTGGATAGTGGATTTCCCATCTTTGTTTATCCATGAGCACAGATAGCATGCTTACCGTTACAGGAAAAGCAGCCTCTGCCCCTTCGGGGCACTTTTTTCGAAGGAGGGCGATCAGAGAAGCCAAATTTCTAATCCCTAATCCCTAGTCACTAGTCACTCTATCAAAAAAGCAGGCTTGCGCCTGCTCGTGATCAATCATTTCCGGGGAGGAAGTACGTCGGATCGACCGCATCGCCATGGATGCGGACTTCATAGTGGCAGTGCGGGCCGGTACTGTTTCCCGTACTCCCGACGAGAGCAAGGATGGTGCCCTGCTCGACCTGCTGGCCTTCCTTGACGAGGATCGCAGAATTATGTCCATAGCGGGTCGTGATATCGCCGTCGTGCTTCACCTCGACGAGATAGCCATAGCCGTCCACCCAGCCTGCGCGGGTGACTGTACCGGAGGCCGTCGCTGAAACAGGTGCGCCGTAGTCGGCAGCAATATCGAGGCCTTCATGGTAGGTGGAGCCGATGCCCCCGGGACTTGCGCGGAAGCCGTAACTGCTGGAGACCTGCCCTTTGACCGGCCAGATATCCGGCGTCGCAGACGAGGCGGAAAGCAGCGTGGTCTGCATGCCGTAGGTCTGGTTCATCACCTGCTCACGCAGGACGATCATGGTCTTGATCTGCGCATCGAGACGCGCATCAAGCTGACGCATCGATTTCAAAAGACTGCCCGGCGTCGCATAGGAGGTGCTTGCCCCCTGCTCTTTTGCGGCTGCCGTTTTCGCCTTATCCGGTACGGTGGAGGCACCGCCGATGCCGCCCGTCATATTCTGCGCGGCACCATTGCTGTTGGCCTTCACCATGTCCTGCAGCTGATCGGAGAGCTTTTCTATCGTCGCTGTCTTGTCCTCCAGCGACTTCATCTTCTCCTCTGCCATTTTGAGCTGGTTCTGATAGAGCTGGTTCTGCCGGGAGAGACTCTCCATAGACACGGCAGAGTACACCGCCGTCCCGAGGCTCGCTGCCAGAAGGAGGCCCGCTGCGATGCCTGCGATCTTCAGTTTTTTCCATTCGTCACTGTTGAAATGAAAGCTCACTTCGCCAGTGTCTGTATTTTCATTTCGTTTCATAGTTGCTTCCTTATTTCAGGTCATCCTCTCGGATGGCAGGTCTCCCGTCACCGACGCGATCCTTTATTTCCCGGCCGTATCAATGCGATGGTTATCCGGCTGGGACTTAGACAGTGCTTCGCCGCGCGTCTCATTCACAAGCTCCTGCGCTTCTGAAGCCATATCCGGCATCAGGGTATCCAGAGCCATATTGATGCTTTCCGCTTCTTCAGAAGAGAGAGCCTCCTTGCACTGGCCATTCACGATCTGCTTCGCATAGATGCGGGAGGTGTCGTGCCCCGCCAGCGAGGACAGGATGAAGCCATTGTTCTTGCCGTCGAGCACGGTCAGCGAGAAGGAGAGCTTGTCGCCGGTGTCATCGAAGGCATCGTAGCGCACAAGTCCCACCTTTTGGAAGGAGGACAGCTGCATGGTCGCGAGAAGCTCCTGCTGATGCAGCATATTTTCGGAGGAACTCACCATTTCCCGAAGCTCTCTTACTTCGGTCGAGAGGCGCAGCTCGAGCGAGCCGCCGTCTTCGCCATTCATGAAATATTTGTACTTCTTGGCCAGACGGTTCAGCTTATTTCTCATGAGCAGCATGTTCACGAGAAGAAGGATGAAAAGCACGATGACGATCGCACCGATGACATAAAAGATCATATTTGCACTCTGCATGGTTTGTGTATATCTCCTGGGGATAGGGTTGTAGGTTAAAGGTTTGTGGTTCAGGGTTCAGGGTTCGGGGTTAGCCCATGGGACGGGGCGTCCCTTGATTGTGGATGAAAGCTCTGCTCGAATGAGGAATTAGGAATGGTGGTGGCGGCTTCGCCGAGATCGAGGGCTCAGGTCGCAGCTGTTCTGGCATTCGTTATCTCACATACGACGTTTCTCGCCGCTCAGGATGACGAAACGGGGCGATGCCCGAAAATGGAATTTAAGTTACTAGTCACTTGAGACTCCTAATCCCTAGCCACTAATCCCTAGCTACTCATCCCTGCTTTCAAACTTCAGGGTTCAGGGTTGTAGTAGCGGCTTCGCCGCAATTATATATAAGGCGATGTCCGAAGGTTTCTTAGGGAACAGGTTTCCCGTTTGAACTTTTCTGACATGATTCGTTTGACCGCAAACGGAAAAGATTTCTCGCTTCGCTCGAAATGACGATACGAGAGAGTCTGATGTCTCTTAGTCACCAGTCACCAGTCACCAGTCACTACCTTTTCCCATTTAAAATTCCGTGATTCGCTCAAATTCTTCATCATTTTGAAGGTGATGGAAATCGTGCCGCTGTGGGCATTTTTCCCGCGCCCGAGCTTGATCGCTACGCGGCTGCCGACGGACATGCCCAGCTTCTCTTCGATGGAGCGAAGGAAGGCGTGTGTCTGCGGATCGGCGATTTCTTTTTTGCTTTTTCTTCTTTTCACGGGTCAGGTCTTCGACGTGACGGGCCGAGAGACCTTCGTCTACGATCTGTTTCGCAAGCTGGACCTGCTCTTCGCCGGACGAAAGTCCGAGGAGCGGGCGCGCCTGGCCGGTCGTGAGCTTGCCTTCGACCATGAGCTTTTTCACTTCATCGGGGAAATCCGCGAGACGGAGCATATTGGCGATGTAGGGGCGGCTTTTGCCGACCTTGGCCGCCATCTGCTCCTGCGTCAGCCCATAATGATTCATCAGCTGCTGATAGGCTTCACACTCTTCGATCGGGTTCAGGTCTTCACGCTGCAGATTCTCGATCAGCGCCACCTCTGCCATGGATCTGTCATCATAGGCAGAAACGATCGCCGGCACTGTCTTGAGCCCTGCGAGGTCCGCCGCCCGCAGACGGCGCTCGCCGGTGACGAGCTCATACTCAAAGTCGCCGTCCTTGTCACGGTAGCGCACCGTGATCGGCTGGATCAGTCCTTTTTCCTTGATGGAAGCCGCCAGATCTTCCAGCGACTTAAAATCAAACTGGCGGCGCGGCTGCCAGGGATTGGGATGGATCTTGGAAATATCCAGCTCAATGACCTTGCCCGTCTCATCCAGTGCATTTTCCAGAAGAGAGCCGAGCCCCCGTCCCAATTTTCGCTTAACCACGTTTCAATACCTCCCGGCACAGCTTCTTATACGCCTCTGCCCCCTTGGACTTGGGCGCATAGGTCAGGATCGGCTCACCGAAACTCGGAGCCTCCGATAATTTCACAGTCCTTGGAATCACTGTCTTGAAGACCTTGGAGCCGAAATACGTCTTGACTTCCTCTGCCACTTGCAGCGACAGATTCGTCCGTCCGTCGAACATCGTGAGGAGGATCCCCAGGATACGGAGCGACGGATTCAGCTTGCGGCTGACGATCTGCACCGTCTTCACCAGCTGCGAAAGCCCTTCCAGTGCATAGAATTCCGCCTGGATCGGGATCAGGATCGAATCGGATGCGACAAGCGCATTGAGCGTCATCAGCCCCAGCGATGGCGGGCAGTCGATCAGGATGAAATCATAGGCATCCTTCAGCGCTTCGATCTTTTTCTTCAGGATGTGCTCCCGTCCGTCCATGGCCGACAGCTCGATATCCGCCCCCGCAAGATCGATGGAGGAAGGAAGAAGAGAGAGCTTCTTCACCGCTGTCTTGACGATGGCCTCTTCTGCGTCCGCATCATCGAGCAGCACATCATAAAGATTCTTTTTGAGTTCCACATCCTTAGAGAGTCCGCTGGTGGAATTCCCCTGTGCGTCTTCGTCGATAAGAAGCGTCTTTTTCCCGCGGTCTGCCAGGTAGGCCGCCAGGTTCACCGCCGTGGTCGTCTTCCCCACGCCGCCCTTCTGATTGATAATGCTGATGATCACGCCCATAGCTTTCTTCCTTTCATCGATAGTCACTTTATTATACCATGATTGTATGGGGTTATGGGAGAAAAAATGAAGCTCTCCTGCTTCCGAAGGCCCCCGCGGAAGCGGATATGCCGGTGAGCGCTTCGCATTTTCAGGGCTTTCGGAAATACGGATCTCCCATTTCTGCGTTCTGAGACCATCCCTTACAGGAAAAAAGATCACCCGACCGCCGGACTCTCCCGATCCCCCTCCCAAGGCTTTTTTCATCAAAAAAGCGAAGCCTCTCGGCTTCGTTTTATTGATCTGCAAAGCAGCGTTTTTTCTTTTTGAAGATCGTCCCCATGATGGTGTGCAGCTCATCTAACGCATCCGGATTCAGCGTATAAAAAATGTGCTTCCCATCACGACGATCAAGGACCAGACCGGACTCGACAAGCACCTTCATATCATGCGAAAGCGTCGGCTGGGTGATGGCGAAAGCTTCCTGCAGCTTATTGGCACACTGGGCATGACAGGATAGCATGTCGACGATCTTCAACCGTTTCGGATCGGAGATGGCTTTCAAAATTTTCGCCGTATCAATGTAGATCTGTTCCATAAATGCTCCATCAGTCAGTCAAGATTCATAGAATACATTTCCTTTAATGAATTGAAATATTTCTATAAATGGTAACAGAGCAGGCATGGAATGTCAAGAAAATCATGACAGGGGTGTGATCCGCCCCGCGTATTCTGCCCAAAAAGACGCAAAGAGATCACTCCTCCGATGGGCAGATCCGCATGTCCGGAAAAGCGCCGCCTTGGCTCCTTCATTTCCGGCCTGCCTACGGCTCCAGGGAAACGCTGATTCAATCGCAGAGTCAGATTTTACAAGAATTTTTATACATAGCTTCGTCATAACCTTCCTTAAATAGCTCGCTATTCGCGTCAGGTTATTCCTTGCTATGCATAAAAATTCAAGAGTAAAATCTGACAACGATTTACTCAGTGTTTCCCTGGAAATTTTCCCTCTTCTGTTTATTATGAAAAAGTGTTATATTATAGGAAGAAATAGCAATTTCCTTGCTATAAATTGGTCGTGAGGTGATAAACATGGCAGAAGTAACTGAAAAGAGCATCATCGTCAATGGCGTCGACAAATATCTCGTCGCTGATCTGAAACGTGTTTATGGCGGCGTAAGCTACCAGGGTGAGGAATACGTATTCCTGCAGTTCCCGGTCGTCGGCGATACCGTCAGAGACTACCGTCCGGACAGCTACACCACCGCTATTATGCTCGGTGATGAAGTATTCGATGGACAGACCTTCCATTACCACATCACTCTGACCTATGATGGTCATGTCAGAGAAGTGGCTTACCTGGGTCTTGATGACGCAGGCAGACCAGACACCGTAGATGTCGAATAAGCCATCAAAAAAAGCTCCCGCGGGAGCTCTTTTTTGATGGCTTATTCGACGAAGGCGCAAGAGATACAGCCAGCTTTCGAAGAGTGCCTCAAAAACCTTCCGGAGCGCCTCTTATTCATTTTATTTCTTCATCCGGATCCCCGGCAGGAGCAAGAGAGCACTCACGATCAGCCCGACGAAAAGCGGGTCGATCGTGAGCTTTACCACTGTCGCCGTGAGGAGTGCGGCCGCTGTACTTCCAAGCATGGAAAGGACGGCCCAGCCTCTCTTCACATGTCCCGGCCAGAAAACAGCGAGCGTCAGGGGCAGGAAGATCCCGCCGCCGCGAAGCGCCATGGAAATGTACGTCCAGAAGAGCACCTCACTCCCGCGATTCAGGATGGCGATGAAGCAGGCCAGAAGCATGACGAAAAGCACAGTCAGCTTATTCACCGTCAGCATCTTCCGGTCATCGGTCATGCGGCAGAGCGGCACGATCATATCGCGTGTGATCATCGTACCGATGCCGAGCGTGAGCCCGCCGATACCACCGATCAGCGACAGGATGATGCCGCCCATGGCAAGCCCCCCGAGGAGCGGATGCACCTCATTGATGAGGTAGGTCGGAAGCACCATGATCGGCTGTATATCCGGATACAAAGTCTGCATATAGAGGCCGACCGCGACAGAAGGCAGACCAACGGGAATGACGATGGCTGCCGCCAAAAAGCAGCCCGCCGATGCAGTGGACGGCGAATCCGCAGAGAAAATGCACTGGATATATGTCTGCGTACAGAGTACCCCCACGAGGACGGAGAAAAGATTCGCCAGCGCAGGCTCTGCGCCGCGCCCAAAGAGGGAAAATTGAGCAGCGGGAAACTGACTCCACGCAGCAGTCTCATGGACCGCCTGAAAGGCTTCCCATCCTGCGATGAAGAGAGCCACCCAGATGATCCCCATTTTCAGCATACCGCCGATCCCCGCTGATTTCATCCCGCCAAAGAAGGTATAGGCAGCGACCAAAAGGATCAGAAGCGCAGAAGCGGTATACGCATCGACGTGAAAGACCTCTGCTACGATCTCTATCCCCGGCAGACAGCTCGCCACCGCAGAAAAAAGGATACCGATGGAGGAAATCACCGAAGAGAGCTCCTCCGCCTTCTTCCCGTAGTGCATCGCCAGAAACTGCGGGATCGTCTCAAGCCCCGTGCCGCGCATTTTCTTTGCATAAAAAAGCCCCATGATGATGAAGGCGATACCGCTCCCCAGTGTGAACCACCACGCGGAAAGGCCAAAATGATACGCCAGCTGCGCCGTCCCCACCGTAGCGCCCCCGCCGACTACCGTCCCTGCGATACTTCCTGCGACAAGCGGCGCTCCCGCTGACCGGCCGCCGACGCTGTATCCAGCCGCCGATCTCACCGACCGCGAGCTATAGATCCCGATCCCGATCACACATACGAGCGTCGCTATGATGATCCCCATGTGCATCATGGTCAAATGCATATCGATTCCTTCTTTCCTTCTTATTCTTTATTTCGTAAAGCCCATTATAGCAGAATGGAAGGGGGGATGCTAGAATAGAGAAAAGCAGGTTCAGGGGGCTCAAAGAGGGGAGTGCGGCGCATAAAAATCAGAAGCGCCGCGGAGTGAGGCCCGAAGGTAGTATTTAGTCATGAGTCCCTAGAGCCTCCTGATCCCTCTAGTCCCTAATCCCTAGTCCCTAGTCCCTAGTCACCAGTCACTAGTCACTACCAAGAAAAAAGGAGTCCCTATGTACCAGGCAGTTCTCTTCGATATGGATGGTACGATCCTCGATACCATCACCGATCTTACGATCTGTACCAATTACGCACTTTCCCAGCTAGGAAAGCCCCACGAATTTCCCGCAGAGCTCGTGAAGCTCTGCTACGGTTGCGGCATCGAAGCCGACATGCAGAAAGCGCTCGCCATGGCCGCCGGATGCGCCGGTGAAGACTTGGAATACGTAGAAAATCCTACGCCGCTTTCCTCCTACGGTCTTACCGCGCAGGACACCGCCCGCCTGCAGTCGATCTTCGTGCCCTACTACAGCGCGCACTGCCACCTTCACACCACCCCCTACGACGGCATCCCCGCTCTCCTTTCCGCGCTTCGGAAAAGAGGGATCCGTACCGCCGTCGCCTCGAACAAGGACGAAGCGGATGTAGCGAAGCTCGCCGCGATGCACTTTCCATCCCTCTTCGATGCCATCATGGGCAATTCTCCTGCCATCCATAGAAAGCCTGCGCCAGACATGCTTGATCGCATTCTTCATGACCTTTCCATTCCGAAAGAACAGGCTGTCTATATCGGTGACTCGGAAGTAGACATAGAAACAGCCAAAAACGCCGGCCTTGCCTGCATCTCCGTCGCATGGGGATTTAGAAATAAAAGCTTCCTCGCCCGCCACGGAGCAGCATATATCGTAGAAAATGCAGAGGAGCTTGCCATGGAATTGGGAATGAGGGAGTCATAGGTTCAGGGGCATCCCTAGGGGCGTGCCGCCCCTTCATTGGGGATAAAAGCATTGCTCGAATGAGGAATGAAGGTGGCGGCTTTGCCTCAAGTATATATGAGGCGCTCGGTTGCTTTCATAAACGACGCACTTCTCCGCTTTCCCCACTCTCTTTCATCCCGCCAGTGCCCTATCCGCCCCTTCGGGGGAAGTGCCGAAGGCAATATGTGCAAGCGAACTGGATTTTTAGGAGCGTAGCGACGCTAAAATCCAGTGAGACGCCATTTCGAGCGCAGCGAGATGGGGCATGCCAGCGGTATAGCGTGCTATGTTGAATAGTCCGACGCTATCGATATTCTAACACTTTCATGCAATACCGCTACGTAGCCCCCTCAGCCCTTCGGGCAGCTCCCCCGATGGGGAGCCAAGAACGTTCTGCCGCTTAACTTAATAGCATTACTTATAGGGGAAGGCTGCGATACGAGAATACCATCTTCTAAAAAAAGGCGGCGAAGCCGCCACGAGAGCCCTGAACCTTGAACCAAATGAAAGCAAAGTAAAAAGGGGCTGTGAAGAAATGAGGATTCATTTCTTCACAGCCCCCTTTTTTATATGTCTCACATTATTTATGTTCAAAAATATCAACGCGGCGAGCGGCAGCGTGATCCTTGCTGTCACTGTCTGCCCCTTTCACCATTTCGACCAGCTTTGTCGCATCGACGCCCTGAGAGACAGCGTATTCCTTGACGCTCTTCACGCGCTGGGCAGCGAGCTCTTTGTTGTACTCTGCACTGCCGGTCGGATCCGCACGGCCGACGAGCTTGAAGACATGGCCGGTTTCCTTCGCCTGCTTCACGAACGCATCCAGATTCACCTTCTGGGCATTCTGAATATCCGCCGAGTCACTTTCGAAGAGGACGCTATTCAGATAGTAATCATTTTCCGCTGCCTTAGCCGGTGTTTCTGCCGGAAGCGCTTCTTCCGGAGCCTCTGTCCTCACCACACTCACACCTGCAGGCTCATCTTCTTCGAAATCATAATTCTTCGAAGGCTCTTCTTCATAGGACATGACCGGGTCATGTCCGCCGAAGCGATACGAAACGCCTGCCAGGAATCCCTTATAAGAGACATTGCGGTCACTGTTTCCGCGGGTATTTATATAGCGATAGCCAGCGGTCAGATCCACATCACTGTCGACAGCCATGTTCACGCCGGCTTCCCACATGGAGGTCTCTTCCGTGCCGAGAGCCCCTTTTGCATAGACATCGACGACGTCCGTCACGGGCTGACGGGCTACGACGCCCAGCTGGAAAATGTTATTGGTGGCTTTGCCATTGTCAAGCATCCCCGACGGATAGTCCTTCATGGCGATGCGGTTCCAGCCCGCAAAAGCAGCGACCTGCGGATGCAGGGAATACACCGCATTGAGTTCATTCATATTTCCATTCGTATGATCGGTGTGAAGGCCGGTGTACTGGTACTGCGCTGCCCATTTATCGGTGATCCCATAGCTTACGCCGCCCAGGAAATTCCATTCTCCATCCGACTTGTAGCCGGCAGTGCGAGCCGCCGAGTCCCACATGCCTGCATTGATCTCAAATTCACCCGGACGGAAGGTCGTCTGCGGGGATGCGAATGCGGTCGTAGAGATCGCAGCCAGCGCCAGCATCATAGCGATTGTCTTTTTCATGATCTTCACCTCGTAGAAAAATCAGGGAAAGTGTCATAGGATATTGGTCATATATATCTTATTATATCATTCCATGTAAAGGCGAAGGACTCGCCGGTGCCGGGCAGCCCGTGGGGCGTGCTGTCCCATGATTACGTTTGAAAGCTCTGCTTGAATGAGAAATTAGGAATGATAAATTGGGGATTAGGAGTGACTGGTGACTGGGATTCGCCGGTATCGTCATCCCGAGCGTAGCCGAGGGATCTTTACTGCACTGCGGGAATCAGCGTGTATGCGCCGAGGGAAAACGATGTCCTGGTGCTGTCTCACATCAAGCGATGAACGTTCTGAAATAAAGATTGAGGGCTACGCTCGAAATGACGATGCGCTATCAAAACTCCGCGGCGCTTCTGATTTTTATGCGCCGCACCACCATTCCTAATTCCCAATTCCTAATCCCTAGCCACTCATCCCTAGCTACTAGTCCCTAGTCCCTAGTCACCTATCCCTAGTTTCCGCCTTTCATCATATCCTGCATTTCTTCGATCATGCCGACATTGCCGCTTTCGATGAGACGGCGGAATTCGTCGAGCTGGTTCTTGATCTCCTTCGACATTTCCGGAAATTCCGGCGCAATATCGCGCAGCGCCCTGATGACGATCTGCGAGACGACGTAGCGGGTATACCACTTGTTATCCGCCGGAACGATGTACCACGGCGCAGCCTTTGTGCTTGTCGCCGTGATCATCTCGCTGTAAAGCTCCTGATAGCGGTCCCAGTAGCGGCGTTCATTGATATCTGCCATGGAGAATTTCCAGTTTTTCTTCTTGTTCAGGATGCGCTCGGCCAGACGGTTGCGTTGCTCATCCTTGGAGACATGGAGAAAGATCTTGATGACATGGAAGCCATTCTCCCCCAGATAGCGCTCCCAGTCCTTGATCTGCCGGTAGCGGGTATCCCAAATATTTTTATTGACCAGATTCTGCGGCAGCTTGTCCTCTTTGATGAGGTCATGCACGCGGGTCACGATGACATCCTCATAATGGGAACGGTTGAAGATGCCGATATCCCCGCGGCGCGGCAGCGCGCGATTGATACGCCACATGTAGTCGTGGTCCTTTTCTTCACTGTTCGGCTGCTTGAAGGAAACGACATGGACGCCATTCGGATCCAGATGCGAGAAGACGTGCTTGATCGTCCCGTCCTTGCCTGCCGCATCCATCGCCTGCAAGACGATGATGAGCCCATAGGTACTCTGTGCATAGAGCTTTGCCTGCAAGAGATTGATCTCTTCCAATGCTTCCGGAAAAGCGGCTGTCTTGACGGCTTCCTTGTCGATGTCGATATCGCAGGCCGTGGCGATCTTTTTGAGGTTGATCTTATCGCCTTCCTTGGCGCGATAGCGGTCAATGTCGATCTTGATCTCAGGCATTTCTTTTTCCATGGTCGTTCTCTCCTTTTGATAATGATTGTTGTTATAAGTGTATTTGTTTCACGTGAAAC
>ENA-OQCL01000348-OQCL01000348.1-human-gut-metagenome-genome-assembly--contig:-NODE-348-length-23177-cov-4.557354_pt1 | contig 23177 bp, 23 predicted proteins | sample MGYA00242502_ERZ504586 | MGnify/ENA primary metagenome ERZ504586 (study PRJEB26092, sample SAMD00036316) | human gut metagenome | host: Homo sapiens | study: EMG produced TPA metagenomics assembly of... | reverse complement strand
CTGACCGACAGCACTGGCAAAGTTCATGATCATCCTCATCAACATCTGGGTGGGCGTGCCCTACCAGATGCTCATTGCCACCGGTGTGCTGATGAACATCCCCAGCGATATTCTGGAAGCCTCGACCATCGATGGCGCCAGCCCGCTGCAGTGCTTTATTCATATCAAGCTGCCCTACCTGCTCAGTGTGCAGGGACCCGCGCTGGTGACGGATTTCGTCAAGAATGTCAACAACTTCAATGTCATCTACCTGCTGACGCAGGATGTCTACAAAACTAAGGATCAGGCCATGGCAGCGTCCAGCGCCAAGGAAGTGGACCTGCTGGTCACATGGCTGTTCCGTCTGACGCAGGAGCAGTATAACTATAAGATGGCGGCGGTCATCGGCATTATGGTATTTATCATCTGTGCCATTTTCACACTGGTTTGCTTCCGCTTCATCAATAAAAAGGAGGCGACGTTCTCTTGACACAGCAAACAGTTTCGCTGTCTGGCAGCTCGCAGGCACAGCTGCGTCAGGGGCGCATCGTCCGCGGTGTGCGCAGCGTCATTCGCCATCTGATTCTTGCCCTGCTGGCAGGTATCTGGCTGGTGCCCATTGTCTGGCTGGTGGCAACCTCCTTCTCCACCGACCGCGGCATCAATGTGCGGAGGTTTTTCCCCGCTGGTTATACACTGGACAACTACGCCAACATCATGTTCCACCCCGATTCCGTTGCGCAGTTCCCGCGCTGGTTTGTAAACACCTTTGTGGTTGCGTGCTTTACCTGCGTTATCTCCACCTGCTTTGTGCTGATGGTTGCCTATGCATTGAGCTGCTGCCGCTTTAAGGGACGCAGGCTGCTCCAGAATCTGTCGGTCATTGTCAACTTGTTCCCCGGTGTTCTGGCGATGATTGCAGTTTACTTCGTCTTGAAGTACCTCAACCTGACCAACTCCTACGCCGGTCTTATCATGGTCTATGCCGGTTCGTCTGGACTTGGCTACCTGATCTGTAAGGGCTTTTTTGATACCACGCCTCTTTCCCTGCGTGAGGCCGCCAAGCTGGACGGTGCCTCCGATGCGCGGATATTCTTTCAGGTCGTGCTGCCGATGTCCAAGCCGATTTTGGTGTACACCATCATCAGCTCCTTTATGATACCCTGGACGGACTTCGTCATGGCGAAGATGATTCTGAACTCCGGCGTCTCCACCGACTGGACGGTCGCCATCGGCCTGTTCAATATGCTGCAGAGAACGCTTATCAACAACTACTTTGCGCTGTTCTGTGCAGGCGGTGTGCTGGTCTCCGTCCCCATCTCGATTTTGTTTATTATCATGCAGAAATTCTATGTCGCGGGCATTACCGCCGGCGCAGATAAGGGCTGATCGTAAACTCGTTTTTTACTCCTTCAACAGCAAAGCGGCACCGCCATGTGGCGGTGCCGCTTTGCTGTTGAAATATGCTGAAATATCTTGACTTGATTTATTCTGCGTCCCTATAATACTATGCCAATTTGGCAAACCATGAAGAATGAGTCAATTCGTACGCCTTCGCGCTTATTACATCATCATTGCCAGAGTCATAGCGCAAAGCGGCAGCACCACAATACTGATAAAGGTTGTTATAACGACAGAACCTGCCGCGAGGTCCTCGTCATAGCCAAACTGAACGGCAAACACCGAAGTGATGGCAGCGCAGGGGCAGGCCTCAAGCAGCAGCACATCAGTTCCCGCTGTCAAGGGTATGGATAATAAAAAACCACCGGGCAGCTTACGGGCTGTCCGGCGGGAAAGGGGGACTTATTTTATGGGCAGGGCAGGGGCGAGGACGGGAATGCGGGGTTACTTCTCGTAGCCTTTTTCCATCATACTTGTCAGGCTCGGGGGTGCCCAGCAGTACATCGGCATACGGCCCGCCGAGGGTCTGCAGCCCCTTGGCCACCAGTCCTGCAAAGGCAACGGCACCGGGATTGCGCAGGTGTGTGTTGTCGGTCTTGCCCTCAGGGTAGTTCGGGTAGAGTCCGGGCGCAAATATCATGTACAATTCGCGGCTGGCAGGCTCGCCGAGCTGCTGCACCAGTTGGGCGCTGGCGGCAGTCAGGTCAATGAGAGGCAGCGCCTCCCGCGCAGCAAGCTGACGGACTGCATCGGGGTAGGCACCGTGGGTCGGCGTCAGGCGGTCACCCTCAAAATGACGGCGCACCAGCGGCGTGATAAGCACAGGCAGCGCACCCTTGGCCTGAGCCTCGCGGGCATAGGTCAGCAGATTGGCAGCAAACTGCTCAGGCGCAGCGTAGCGGGCAGGGTCCTCCGACTTTTCATCGTTGTGGCCGAACTGAATCAGCAGCAGGTCACCCGGGCGCAATACAGCCTCGACCGGCGCCCAAAGGCCCTCCTCACGGAAACTTTTGGTACTGCGGCCGTTGCGGGCGTGATTACAAACCGTAATGCCGGGGGCAAGGTAGAGATCAAGAGCCTGCCCCATGCCGCATTGCGGCCAAGTCGAAATATTGTTGTATTGTACGGTGGAATCACCGATCCAGAAAATGCGCGGTGCCATAGGCGCTATGTGACCTCCCTTATGCAGTTACAGAAACGGCCGGCCGCTTGTCAGGCTTTGGCCTGACTCGGGTGGGGGATGGGCGGCATTTTAGTAAACATGGCTTTCAGGGCCAGCGGTGTGGCAACACTGGATACCACGATCAGCAAAATAACGGCTGTGAAATAAACAGGATCGACAACACCGACCTCAAGACCCTTCTGCGCTACGATCAGGGCAACCTCGCCGCGGGTCATCATGCCGACACCGACCTTGAGGGAATCACCCCAGTTGAAACGGCAGATTTTGGCGGCCAGACCGCAGCCGATGATCTTGCACAGCAGCGCAACGACCACAAAGGAGATGCTGAACAGCAAAATTTCAGGTGTCAAGCCGCTGATGTCGGTCTTTAAGCCGATGCTGGCAAAGAAGATGGGGGCAAAAATCAGATAATTGCTGATGTCAACGCGGCGCTCCACATAGGAGGCATCGTGCAGGGTGCAAAGAACAATACCGGCAATATACGCGCCGGTAATATCGGCAATGCCGAAGTATTTTTCAGCAATATAGGCCATTGCAAAGCAGAATGCAAGGCTGACGATCGTGACGCGCTGGGTGTGCGGATTGCGGGCATCGAGCCACTTCATAATGGAATGGAATATAAAGCCGACGCCGACAGCAACGAGGAAGAAAAGCGCCGTCTGGATCAGCACAGCGCCGATGCCGGTCCCCTCACCGGAGCTGGCACCCAGCACACAGGTCAGCACGATGATGCCGATCACATCATCAATAACTGCGGCACTGACGATGGTCGTGCCAAGGAAGCTTTTCAGGTGTCCTAATTCCTGCAGCGTGGCTACCGTAATGGAGACGCTGGTGGCCGTCATGATCGTGCCGATGAACAGTGCGCGGTAAAATTCCGGGCTGCCCACGGCGGAAAAACCGTAGAACGCACTGTAGAGCAGCGTGCCGCCCACCAACGGCACCAGCACACCGACACAGGCGATAAGCGTTGCGATGGGGCCTGCACGCAGCAGCTCCTTCAGGTTGGTGCCAAGGCCGGTCGTGAACATAAGCAGTACCACACCGATCTCAGCGAAGGTGGAAATGGTATCGTTGGTCTGCACCAGATTCAAAAGGCAGGGACCAATCAACAAGCCGGCGATGATCTCGCCGACTACCTGAGGTGCCCTGCACTTGCGGGCTACAAGACCAAAGAATTTAGCACTTAGTATAATGATTGCCAAATCGCGGAATACGGAATACATAAAATACCACACTCCCTCAAAATCAATAGGGCATAAGCAACACCGTAGGATTCGTACTGTAGGATGGGCCTGAAGGCCCGCAGCGTGGGAATTGTGCGTTGATGCCTGTCGCTTGTTATTGTTATAGCACCATGGAACGCATTTTTCAATCCTTTTTTTGTATTTGTACGCGGTTTTTCTATGCGGCCTCTTATAAGGGTATACCGGCTTGGGCGGCGTATTGGCAACGGACGCTGCCGTCGGCTGAAAAATTGCATGAGATATTACGAAATTATTATTCTTTTGTGAACATTAGCACTCTACGCTTGACATTGCTAATAACTGGTGCTATAACGAAGATGTGCTCAGGAGGAAGAGCAAACGAGGAGCTGCAAAGCTTCTCGGGATGCTTTTCTGAATGGACGCTTCAAAATTGTTGCCCGACCCGAACGCCGGGATTGGAGGAATGATTTATGCTTATGCCGACTGTTTTCCATGAAAATTTGTTCGATGATTTCTTCGATCCGTTCTGGAATGACGCTTCGATTGAACGCATGATGAACCGTGAGGCTCGTGATACGTTTGGCAAGCGCGGTGCAAACATGATGAAGACCGATGTCAAACAGACGGACAACGGCTACGAAGTGGCCGTTGATCTGCCGGGCTGCAAGAAGGACGATGTTCAGATGGAACTGAACGATGGCTACCTGACGATTCAGGCAGTGCGCAGCCACAGCAATGATGAGAAGGATAAGGACGGCCACTATCTGCGCCGTGAGACCTTCTCCGGCACCTGCGCCCGCAGTTTCTATGTGGGTGAGGGTGTGAAGAAGGAGGACATCCACGCTAAGTTCGAGGATGGTATCCTGCGCATCTCGCTGCCTGCCCCTCAGCAGACGAAGGCTTTGCCTGAGAACCCGAATCTGATTGCAATCGAGTAAAACGCCGGCCATGTGCGCCAAGGCACAACGCACATAAGATGCCCCGGAGAGCTGTTAAGCTCTCCGGGGCATTTTTGTTATACAGCGCGCAAAGCCCTGACAGAGATTTTACCTGAATTTGATTGTATCCCTGCAGCAGTTTATTCAAGCAGGTCACCCCTGCGCCTGATAAACCACCTCAAAATATTCGCAAACGCATTTCATGCTCTCGTTAAAGGTGGTGCCGATCTCCGCACAGGCGGTCTCAAACGCCTTACGGTGAACCTCCCGCCATTGCGCGAGCGTGCCGTCCCCCTCAGCCAAAGCGCAGTCCTGCGTTACCTCTGCAAAGGGGATGATCTCAACCTTGACGGTGCGGGTAATGCAGCGCGGCTGCATCTGGCTGTCAAGCACTACGGTGTGGTCCCCGGTCTTGGGCAAAAGCTGCATCTGGGCCTGAAACAGGCTGTACAGGCCGGTGTTGGCGTGCTTTTTGCCGCTTATAATGCTGTCCAGTATCTCATCGGTGCCGTTGCTGTCGTAAAAGCATACCGAATAGGCCGGAATATCCAGCCCGGAATCCCTGATAAACTGTTCGATCTGATCCATAGTACCCCCCAATAATTATTATAATGATACAACACCCATACCGGAAAGTCAATCAGGCAATGCCCCGATTGTGTAACCGCAGCGGGCCGTGCATGCAATGCGTAAAATTGCGGAAAGCGGAATTATAATCAAGTTGATGTAAACAGATGTATAAAAACCCTTGCCCGGTCAAAAATGCGCAATATTTGCTGGGAAATTTCTATAATGCTGCCAAATTTTGGTTGTATAAAATAAAAAACTGTGTTATTATATAAAATAGTTGGTTGTGGTTTATCTAAGAGTAAGTCAAGGATGTAATAAATGACAGGCCCTGCAGCCGATATTTACCTGAAGGGGAAATTTGAGTGAAAAAGAAAAGATGGAGCCGCCTGCTTGCCCTGCTGCTTGTGCTGGGGCTTAGCGTGTCGCTGCTGGCCGGCTGCGGTGCAGAAAGCACAGAAGCCGCAGCGTCCAAAGAGGATGCCGAGACTATACAGGTCTACCTGTGGACAACAAACCTCTACGATACCTACGCGCCCTATATCCAGTCCCAGCTGCCCGATGTGAATATTGAATTCATCGTGGGGCATAATGATCTGGATTTCTATAAATTCCTGCAGGAAAACGGCGGTCTGCCGGACATTATCACCTGCTGCCGCTTCTCGCTGCATGATGCCGCGCCGCTCAAGGGCAGCCTGATGAATCTCGCTATGACCAACGAGGCGGGCGCAGTCTACAACAACTATCTCACCAACTATATGAATGAGGACGGCAGCATTAACTGGCTGCCGGTATGCGCCGATGCGCACGGCTTTGTTGTCAACCGCGGCCTGTTTGAAAAGTACGATATTCCGCTGCCGACCGACTATGACAGCTTTGTCTCTGCCTGTCAGGCGTTTGCGCAGGTGGGTGTGCGCGGCTTTACGGCGGATTATGCCTACGATTACACCTGCATGGAAACACTGCAGGGGCTGTCTGCCTCGGCGCTTGCCTCCTCCGCAGGGGTGAAGTGGCGCACGGCGTATTCCGACCCGGCCGATACGACCCGTGTGGGGCTGGATGAAACGGTATGGCCGCAGGTGTTTGCGCGGATGGAGCAGTTCATCACCGATACCGGACTGAACCGCAGCGACCTTGAGAATAACTACGATACGATTGCAGAGCTGTTTGCAAATGAGCAGCTTGCCATGTATTTTGGCAACTCCGCCGGTGTGCAGCAATACCGCGATCAGGGGTTGGACACGGTTTTTATGCCATTTTTTAATGATAACGGCGAGAAATGGCTGATGACCACGCCGTATTTTCAAATTGCGCTGAACCGCGAGCTGGAAAACGATGAGGCGCGCCGCAATAAAGCCATGCGGGTGCTGAAGGTCATGATGTCGGCCGATGCGCAGAATCTTGTCTGCGCCGGACAGGATACCTTGAGCTACAGTCAGGATGTGCCCCTGCGCTTTACCGATGCGCTGAGCGAGGTGCGGCCCGTGGTTGAAGAAAACCATATGTATATCCGCATTGCCTCCAACGACTTCTTTGCCGTCTCTCAGGAGGTTGTTTCCAAAATGATTGCGGGCGAGTATGATGCTGCGCAGGCCTACCGCGCCTTCAATGACCTGCTTATTGAGAAAGAGCCTGCGCCCGATGAAACGGTCTTGACCGTACAGAAGGGCTATTCCGGCATCTTCCACAAAAGAGGCGGCAATGCGTCTTATTCAGCTATGGCCAATACGATGCGCGGCATCTATGGCACCGATGTGCTGATTGCCGCTGCCAACAGCTTTACCGGCAGTGTGCGGCAGGCGGAGTATACGAAGAAGGAAGCCGCCGCCATGGTAATGCCGAACGGCCTAAGGTCCTATCGGTGCGAGATGACCGGCGCTGAGCTGAAGGAAACCGTCAAAGCCTTTGTGGAAGGCTATGAGGGCGGGCTGCCGGTATTCAACCGCGGCTCGCTGCCCGTTGTCAGCGGCATTGCCATTGAGGTACAGGGGAACGGCGGCAGCTATACGCTGACCGGCGTTACAAGAAACGGGCAGCCGGTGCAGGACGACGATACCTTTACCGTGAGCTGCCTTTCCACGCCAAAGTATATGGAACCCCTGCTGGCGGACGGCAGCTGTGCCTTTGAAGAAGAGAAAAAACACCGTCAGAAGCGCATGGATGGACTATGTTTCCGCAGGCAGCGCACTTCTTGCCGAGCCGGAAAGCTACATCGTTTGAGGGATGAAAATGGCTGAGCAAAAGAACGGCGTCCAGTTTAGCCCGCGCAGGAACAAGCATAAAAAGCACCGCATCAAAGCTGGCTTGCCGCAGCGGCCGCCGTGCTGCTTGTGGTGGCTGCACTGGTTATTGCCGGTATCCAGTATTCCAAATTTGTGACGCAGACGATCTATGAGGAGAGCACCGCCCATCTGGTGGAGGTTTTGCATCAGTCCAACAAGATGCTGAATGAAACGGTCAACAAGAATATGACCTATCTGCATATCTGGTCCAGCTCTTTACAGCATCTTTCCGATGAGCGAGAAATCCGTAAGTTTATCGAGACCGCTCGGCAGGAAACCGGATTCACCGAGTTCTACTTCCTCTCGCCGGAGGGAAATTATATGACCGTGTCCGGCGAGACGGGCTACCTTGGCCTGCAGGGCGATCTGGAGGAAAATATCTCGCAGGGCAACGATATAGTCATGAGCGCCGTCCTGCCCGGCAAGCCCCAGATGCTTGTATTTGCCTGCCCGGAGATACGGGGCAGCTATCAGGGCTTTGCATATAATGCGATTGCCGTTGCCTATAATAATGAAGCAATCGTGCAGGTGCTGGATATTTCCGCCTTCCAGGGCAGCGCTATCTGCTATGTGGTCCACTCCGATGGGCGCATTGTCATCAATGGCAAGGCAAACCCGGAGTATGCCATCTACAACCTTTTTGCTGTCCTGCAGGAGTATTTTGACCTGACGCAGGCAGAGACACGAGCGCTGGCAAGGGACTTTGCGCAGGGAAACAGCGGCTCAACGCGGGTGACGCTTGACGGTGTGAACTATTACCTGACCTATGTAAGCGTCAATGTGCAGGATTGGATGTTGGTGAGCCTTGTCCCGGCTGACATCGTAAACGCCGGCATGAATACGCTGCAATCCAGAACCGTTCTGATCGTGACGGCCTTTGCGCTCTGCCTTGCGGTGCTGGCCATCCTGCTGATCCTGCAAAAAAGCCGTGTCAAGCTGCGCCGGAAAAATACTGAGCTTCTCTACCGGGAGGAGCTGTTTGCAAAGCTCTCTCTGAATGTGGACGATGTGTTCATGATGGTGGATGCAAAGGCCGCCCGGGTGGATTATGTCAGCCCGAACATTGAGCGGCTGCTGGGCATCCCGGAGCAGAAGGTGCGGCAGGATATTGAGGTGCTGAAAAACCTGCACCAGAAGGATGCCCCGGACCGAGAAATAGATTTCTTGGCGGGCCTTATAAGCGGGCAGCAGCGCGAATGGAACTTTGATTTTATTCATCAGCAAACAGGGGAACACCGCTGGTTCCACAATATTGCCATGGGCAGTGAGGTCGAGGGCAGGCGCAAGTACATTCTTGTGATGTCGGACCGAACCGCCGACAAGAAGGTGAATCAGGCGCTCTCGGAGGCTGTTCATGCAGCGGAAACTGCCAACCGTGCCAAGAGCACCTTCCTTTCCAATATGTCCCACGACATCCGCACCCCGATGAACGCCATCATCGGCTTTACCACGCTGGCTGTCAGCAATATTGACAACAAAGAAAAGGTGCGGGACTATCTGGGCAAGATCCTCGCATCGAGCAACCACCTGCTTTCCCTTATCAACGATGTGCTGGATATGAGCCGCATTGAGAGCGGCAAGATCCATCTGGACGAGACCGAGGTGAACCTGTCCGATGTGCTGCACGATTTGAAAACCATCGTCAGCGGGCAGATTCACGCCAAGCAGCTTGAGCTGTACATGGACGCAATGGATGTCACCGATGAGGATGTCTACTGCGATAAGACCCGGCTGAATCAGGTGCTTTTGAACCTGCTGTCCAACGCCATCAAGTTTACACCTGCCGGCGGCACGGTCTCGGTGCGGCTCAAGCAGCTTACGAGTAAAAAGCGCGGCTGCGGGCAGTATGAGATCCGCGTCAAGGATAACGGCATCGGCATGAGCCCGGAGTTTGTCAAAAAGATCTTTGAGCCGTTTGAGCGCGAGCGCACCTCCACGGTTAGCAGGACGCAGGGCACCGGCCTTGGTATGGCCATCACCAAAAACATCGTAGACATGATGGGCGGCACCATAGAGATCCAGACGGAGCAGGGGAAAGGCACGGAATTTATTGTCTGCGTGCCGCTGCGCATCCAGTCGGAGCGCAGACCGGTCGAGAAGATCGCAGCGCTGGAGGGCGTGAAGGCGCTGGTGGTCGATGATGACTTCAACACCTGCGACAGCGTGACCAAAATGCTCATTAAGGTGGGTATGCGCTCGGAATGGACGCTCTCCGGCAAGGAGGCCGTGCTGCGTGCGCGGCAGTCGATGGAGATGGGCGATGCCTTCCATGCGTATATCATCGACTGGCGTCTGCCGGATATGAATGGTATTGAGGTCACTCGCCAGATCCGCAGCCTTGGCGATGATACGCCGATTATTATTCTGACTGCCTACGACTGGTCGGATATTGAGGTGGAGGCCAGAGCCGCCGGTGTTACGGCGTTCTGCTCGAAGCCGATGTTCATGTCCGACCTGCGCCAGACGCTGATGACCGCCCTCGGCCAGAAGGTGACCGGGGAGGAGGAAGAACTGCTCCCCAACAAGAGCGAGGATTTCAAGGGCAAGAAGATTCTGCTGGTAGAGGATAACGAGCTGAACCGTGAGATCGCAATGGAGATTCTGGGCGAGTACGGCTTCCAGATCGATACGGCAGAAAACGGTGCTGTGGCCTTGCAAAAGGTAAGCACCTCCGTGCCGGGCTGCTATGATCTGGTGCTGATGGATGTGCAGATGCCGATCATGGACGGTTATGAGGCCACGCGGCAGATCCGCGCGCTGGGAAACCCGGCCCTTGCCGGCATCCCGATCCTTGCCATGACCGCCAACGCCTTTGAGGAAGATAAAAAGAGCGCCCTCGACTGCGGCATGAACGGCTTCCTCTCCAAGCCGATCATCATGGAAGAATTGGTGCATGAGCTGCAGAAGATTCTGTAAAAAATAAATAGCAAATAAAATTGCGGCTGTATCATAAGATACAGCCGCAATTTTGTATATAGGCAATACCGCATAATTCTAAGTGCCGATACGGCGAGCGAGGTGCGGCAGATGCTAAGCCAAAAGCGCAGATAATACTTTGTGTCTTATCGAGCATTTTGGCAACGCAGATGCCGTACCGCAGCCGCCGGAGCGGTGCTTAAGCCGTCAGGCGGGAATTGTGCGGTGTTGCCTATACGCTGTTCCTGTCGCAGAGAAGGTAGGGGCGAGCATTGCTTGCCCGCAGGCTTGACGCAAAGGCTTATTCCGCTGTCGGGCGCTGGGCGTTTTTGTCGGTCAGCGCAGCAATGACCTTTACAAGCAGCTTGCTGTCAATAGGCTTTGTGATATGCTCATCCATACCGGCTTCTTTCGATTTCAGCCGATCCTCTGTGAAAGCATTTGCCGTCATGGCGATAATGGGGATCGTTTTTGCGTCCGCCCGGTCAAGCGCGCGAATTTGCCGCGTGGCCTCATAGCCATTCATGACCGGCATCAGGACATCCATAAGGATGGCGTCAAATTCGCCGGGCGCACTTTTTGCAAAGAGGGTGACGGCCTGCTGGCCGTCCACGCCTTCGTGACCGTGGCACCCTCGTTCTGGATCAGGAACTCGGCAATTTCCATGTTCAGCTCATTATCCTCGACCAGCAGGATATGCAGCCCGCGGATGGACCCCGCCGGGGCGGATGGCTCGGGCGTATGGCTGGCGGCCTGAGTGTCGATCTTAAAGGGAATCGTGATTACAAAGGTCGTGCCTACGCCCTGCGTGCTTTCAAAGCTGATGGTGCCGCCCATTTTCTCGGCAAGGCTCTTTGCGATGGACATGCCAAGACCGGTGCCGCCGAATTTGGACGCGCCGCCCTTCTGCTCCTGCGTAAAGGGCTCGAACATCCGCTGCTGGAACTCCTCGCTCATGCCGATGCCGTTGTCCTCACAGACGAACTGCAGCGTTGCGATGCTGTTGTCAGCCGAGGGCAGCTCGCGGGTGTACAGATAGATATGACCGTGATCCCGGTTGTACTTGACCGCGTTGGACATGATGTTCATCAGCAGCCGCTTGAGATGGACCGGACTGCCGATCAGATTGCGATGCTCAATGGTTCTTCCCTTGTGCGCCACCGTGATATTGCGTTCGTCCGCAAGACGGCCGACTACGCCGATGACCTCATCAAGGAGGGTTACAACATCAAACGGCTTTTCCTCAAGCTGAATTTCGCCCGATTCCAGCTTGCTCATGTCAAGAACTTCACTGACAAGCTCAAAAAGAATGTCAGAAGCCTCCCGAATTTTCTGGCGGCATTCCGCCTGTTTTTGCAGATCATCGCTGTAATGCTCAGCAACATCAAGCATACCGCTGATGCCGTTGATCGGCGTGCGGATATCGTGGCTCATGCGCTGCAAAAATTCCGTCTTGGCGCGGTTGGCGGCCTCGGCCTTTTTGACCTCCTCCAGCAGGCTTTTCTGGTACTCCCGCTCCTTTTCCTCCTGCTTACGGAGGCTTTTCAGCTTGTCCCTGCGCAGCAGCTGCCAGATCATCAGCAGCACGCTCAAATAGCCAAGTACAAAAACGGCCAAACTCTGGGGCAGTGTGCGGAAGGTGGTGGTGTCGGGAATATAAGCGTAGATATAGTGATCGCGCTGGCGCAGCATGATGCCGTAGGAACGCACACCGTCAACATTCAGATGCATCAGGTGCCTGCTGTCGGCATTTTTCTTTAAGGCCTGGATCGCATCGTGTGTATTTGAACTTTGCCCAATCAGCGCAGTGTCGTTGGATGCAATGATTGCGCCGCCATCGGTTATAATGATCGTTCCATCCGTGGCCTTCTGGTAGCCGCTCAGCAGGCTCTGCAGTGTCAGGGTATAGCGGTTTGCAAATTCAGCAGAGGTATAATAGAAGGTGACAATAACGCCGGGCGCATCCCCGCGCGCGCAGGCAGACATATCAATGTGCGAGCCATCATTTTGGTTGATCCGCTGCGAATAGACCTTTTCGTCATGAATGGCGGTATCCAGAATAATATCCCGGTCAAGATTGTCGTGGACCCTCGCCAGCGTGCGGTCATCCGAGCTGTATTCACACACGGTGTTTCCGTCCGGGGCCAGCACGACAATGCCGGTCAGCCACAGCTGCTCGGTACTCTCCCGCAGCAGCTGGCGGGTAAGCTCCTGCCCGGCCGCAGTCTCGGCCTCGATATTTGTGCTGACCTGCCGGGTGCTTTCGATGGAGCGCAGCAGGCTTTTGGATTCGGACGCTTCATTATAATGGGTATAGGTGGCGCACTGGATCTTGACATAATTTACGATGCCCAAAAGATCGGCCTGTTCGCGGGCCTTATCACTTTGAAAAGAGCGACAGCGCGACAAGGCAGAGCAGACATATTCCCAGCAGCGCCCCGCAGATCCAGAATTTTTTTGGCCCCGGGGGCAGCAGATTTAGTTGTCTTTTTCAAGAGTATCCACCTCAAGGTATTTTTCCGGCTCATCAAGATACTTCCCGATGATTTTTAAGGAAGTGCCGTCCTGCCGCATTTCCTCCAGAGTGCGGTCAAGCTCTTGGCAAAGACCGCGGTCATCGTTGTTTGCAAAGGCAACGCCGATGCCGACCGTCATAAGAGGATCTTCCAAAATGCGGAATTTGGCATCGTAATCCTTCATATACTGCACGATGGATTCCTCGTGCGCGCCCACCGCATCGGCATAGCCTTTTTCCAGAAAGGTGAAGATCAGCTCTCTGTGGCCAAGGCTGATGAGGTTGCCAAGCTTGGGGATCCGCTCGTCAGTGCGCTTCAGAAAGATGCCCTCCGGCTTCGTTGTGGACTGAACAGCAAGGTTTTTGGCCGGCGAGATCCTGCAGGGTATAGATATCGCTGCTCTCGTTCACGGCAACGACCTGACGGCTTGCTATATACGGGCCGGCCCACTGGTAGTCATCCAGCCGTCCCTCCATAGAAAAGCAGCCCATGATGCAGTCGATCGCGCCGCTCTCAACGAGTTCCTTCTTTTTCTCCCAGTCGATCTGTACGATCTCGACCCGGTAGCCTATTCTTGTGAAGGCCTCGGTGGCCAGCTCGACATCAATGCCGGTCGGGTTGCCGTCCTCATCGAGATAGTTGTACGGCGGGTAGCTGTCACTGCCCAGCTTTATGACAGGCAGGTCAGACGCTCCGCTGGTGCTGCTTGCCGTGCCGCAGCCGGTAAGGAGCGCGGCTGCCATAAAAAGCGAAATCACAGCAACAAGAATTTTCCTGATTTTCATCACTTGTATCCATTCTGCCCGGTCTATTCAGGGCCTTGCGCATACCGAAAATGTGTAACCCGGTATGCGGCAGATAAATATTGAGACAGAGTAACAGAGTTATTATAGCACACAACCGTGATTTTTTCAAGAGCAGAATGTAGGTGCCGTATCTGTATACGGTAAAGAAAAAGTAAAATATACCTGTGCGGTGCTGTGCATAGCAATTTGATTAGACACAATGCGGCAAATCGCACAAATGTATTTACTATTATGCGGTAATTCTGGCTGTAAGAGAAAAAGCAAAACAAATTCCTATAAACATATTGACATAGTAGGTAAATGGGCGTATCATACACCCATCGAATCCAAACAACTACCGCGAAGGGAGAAGTCACTATGTACCGTATCAGCAAAATTGCATCCACCATGTGTTGTCGAATGCCGTGCTGCCGGGCAAACTGTATGGCCGCGGTGCATTCGCTCTGTTCGCGCTGCACCGATGTAGGTCACCCGCATTGCGGGTGAAGCCATATACCGTACCTGCCCGGCCGCTTCTGTTAAGCGCCGGGCATTTTTGTATCCTGATGTAAAAACAAACGATAAACGACCGATATAAAGGAGAAATTGAGTATGAAACGCATTGTTAAAAAGACCGCCGCCGCTCTGCTGGCCTTCACCCTGACCGCCGCTGTTTTTTCCGGGTGCGGCAGTACCGCCTCCTCCGCTGCATCGGCAGACGCAACGGCTGAAAGCACCTTTGCTGCGAGCGCAGAGGGCGGGGAACTGGAAAAGGTTAAGGCCGCCGGCAAGCTGGTCATCGGCGTCGAGGGTACCTACCCGCCGTTCACCTACCACGATGACAGCGGCGAGCTGACGGGGCTTGACATCGAGCTGGGCAAGGCATTGGCCGAAAAGCTTGGTGTCGGGGCAGAGTTTCAGGAGGCTGCGTGGGATTCGCTGCTCATCGGCATCGACTCCGGCCGGTTTGATACGGTTATCAACAGCGTCAGCATCACCGATGAGCGCGCCGAAAAATACGATTTTTCTGACCCCTATTATTATGAAGCGCGCCGCGTTGTCGTGCGGGCCGATGATGACAGCATCCAGACGCCGGAGGACTTAAAGGGCAAGAAGATCGCCACAAACGCTACGAACGCCTTCATCCCGTGGTATGAGGCGCAGGGCGCAGAGATCGTCGGCGTCGACACCAGCTCTGAGGCTATCGACCTTGTGCTTTCCGGCCGCGCAGACTTCCTCGGCACCAGCGTACCGGTGCTGAACGCCTATCTGGACGAGCATCCCGATGCAAAGGATAAGCTGAAGGAGGCCTTCGTCATCCCGGATTCCGAGGATGTCATTGCCATTCCCGTCCGCAAGGGGGCGACCGAATATCTGGATGCCATCAACGCCGCACTTGCAGAGCTGCGCGAGGAAGGCAAGCTGAAGGAGATCTCTGAAAAGTATCTGGGCGGCGACTATACCGAGTCCGCGTATCAATAACTGTATTACAGGCAAGGTGAAACACATGACGGAAAGATTGGCGGAGATCCTGATCTCCTCGTTCCCGCGGCTGGTGCTCTACTGCTTTAAGGCAACCATCCCGCTGACGGTATGCATCTACGCGCTGAGCCTTGTGCTGGCGTTTGTACTGGCACTGATCCAGGTGCAAAATGTCCGCATCCTCAAGCAACTGGCCCGCGTCTATGTTTGGGTGTTCCGCGGCACACCGCTTATCGTCCAGATGTATATCATCTTCTTCGGTCTGCCGTCACTGGGTATCACGCTGGATGCGTTTCCCTCAGCGGTCATCGCATTCTCGCTGAATTACGCCGCCTATATGTCCGAAACGATACGCGCCGCGATCCAGTCCGTGCCGGAGGGACAGTGGGAGGCCGGGTATATGATCGGCCTGAGCTCCGGTCAGATCATGATGCGGGTCATTCTGCCGCAGGCGGCGCGGGTCGCGTTCCCTACGCTGTTCAGCTCGCTGATCGGCCTGACGAAGGACAGCTCGCTGGCGGCGAGCATCACGGTGGTTGAGATGTTCAAGACCGCCCAGCAGATCGCAGCCCGCACATTTGAGCCGTTTGCGCTTTACTGCGAGGTAGCCCTTGTCTACCTGCTCTTAAACACCGTACTTACCTTGCTGCAGGGCGTGCTGGAAAAACGCCTTGCGTGGAATACACCAAAACAAATTGCACAGCTTGGAAAGGAGCCTGCTTAATTATGGCTATTATCAGTGAGATCAACCCCGAGACTGCCCCCGCAAGCATTCAGAAGATTATTGCCGACCATCTGGCCGAGGGTCACGCGCTGACCGCAGAAAAGCGCACGCTGCTGCACAATGCAGCTGCATTCAATGCCGTGGAGGCCGGTTCTTATGCGCTGGATGATGAGCTGCAGCGGCTGATCGGCAAGCGTGCAGCAGACTTTTTTGAATATGCCATCTCCCAGACGAACGGCTGCCTTGTGTGCAGCATTTATTTCCGCAACCTGCTCAAGAAAAACGGCATCGACTTTGATACTTTTGAGTTTACCGAGAAGGAGCAGGTTCTGATCGATTACGGGCAGGCCATTGCGGAGGACCCCAAGCATGTGCCGCAGGAACTGTTTGATAAGCTGAAAGCAAACTTTACCGAGGAGGAGATCGTAGTGATCACCGCCATGGGTGTGATGATGATCGCCAACAACTATTTTAACGATATTCTCGGCGTTACGCCGGATAAACTGGTCTGACAATAAAAGGAGCCTGCTCATGTTGGAAGTAAAGGATCTGCATTGCAGCTACGGCACGACTCAGGTGCTGAAGGGCGTTGACATTCGTGTCAACAACGGGGAGGTCATCTCGATACTGGGCAGCAGCGGGTCCGGCAAGACCACCCTTGCTGCGGTGCATCAGCTTTTTTGCAAAAGGCCGACAGCGGCACCATCCGGTTTGATGACTTTGAAAAGGATATAACAAAGCTTCGCCATAATGAGATCCGTGCCCTGCGGATGAAGATGGGCTATGTGTTCCAGAACTTCAACCTTTTCCGCAACATGACGGTCAGGCAGAATGTGCTGGAGGGGCTGATTACCGCCCGCGGCGTAGACCGGGCCGAAGCGGAGCAGACCGCAGACGAGATGCTTGAAAAGGTCGGGATGCTCCACCGGAAGGATTTTTACCCGGATCAGCTTTCCGGCGGGCAGCAGCAGCGCGTGGCCATTGCCCGCGCCATTGCCACCGACCCCAAGATCATCTATTTTGACGAGCCCACCAGCGCGCTGGACCCGGAGCTGACCGTGGAAGTGCTGGCCGTGATGCGGGACCTGGCCGCCGATGGCATGACAATGCTGGTCGTGACCCACGAGATGGGCTTTGCCCGCAACGTTTCTAACCAGGTCGTGTTCATGGAGCACGGCGTTGTGGTGGAACAGGGTCCCGCCAAAGAGATCTTTACCGCCCCACGCGAGGAGCGCACCCGCGCTTTTTTGCGTCTGGTGGAAGATAAATAAAAGTTTTTACATAACCAAGGAGAAGCACATATGAAACTGAAAGCATTGACCGCTGCCGTACTGGCAACCGCCCTGCTGTCCGCCTGCGGTTCCTCTGCAGCGTCCTCTGCTGCACCGGCAGCGGATACTTCCAGCGAAACCGCTGCCAGCGCCGATAACTCCGGCGATCTGCTGGCCCAGATTCAGCAGCGCGGCGAGATCGTGTTTGGCACCGAGGGCACCTGGTCCCCCTGGACCTACCATGACGAAAACGACCAGCTGGTTGGCTTCGACATTGAAGTTGCCCAGAAGGTTGCCGAAAAGCTTGGCGTAAAGGCCACCTTTGTGGAGGGCGAATGGGACGGCCTGCTGGCCGGCGTGGACGGCGGCCGCTATGACAGCATGGCCAACGGCGTGGAAATTACCGAAGAGCGCGCCCAGAAATACGATTTTTCTGACCCGTACTGCTACATCCGCACTGCCATTATTGTAAAAAGCGATGATGACAGCATCAACAGCTTTGAGGATCTGAACGGCAAGACCACCGCCAACACCATTTCCAGCACCTATGCAACACTGGCCGAAAGCTATGGCGCCAAAACCACCGGCGTGGACGACCTGAACCAGACCATTGAGCTGCTGCTGAACGGCCGTGTGGATGCCACCCTGAACGCCGAAGTAACCTATTTTGACTACCTGAAAGAGCATCCCGATGCGAACATCAAGATTGCAGCTTTGACCAATGATGCTTCCCAGGTTGCTTTCCCTGTGCGCAAGGGCGATGAAACCGCCACCCTGCGCGAAGCTCTGAACCAGGCTATCAATGAGTTGCGCGAGGACGGCACCATTGCCGAGATCAGCGAGAAGTACTTTGGCACCGACCTGAGCCAGGCCCCCAGCGCGAACTGATTTAAGGCAACACCGCACAATTCCCGCCTTGCGGCTTAAGCACCGCTCCGGCAGCTGCGGCACGGCATCTGCGTTGCCAAAATGCTCGATAATGTCGGGTTGCGGTACCCGCATCGTGCTTCGGGGGCAAAAGCCCCTCGCACTCTGCGACCGCTGCCCCTGCTTCGGTTCGCTGTTTCCGCCACTGGCGGCGCTCACCTTTGCAGCATCCAGTATTATCTGCGCTTTTGGCTTGGCATCTGCCGCACCTCGCTCGCCGTATCGGCACTTAGAATTATGCGGTATTGCCTTGGGCAATCTGTCTTTATCATATCAGTAGGATGGGGGCATCCGATCCCGCCGGAACATTGGGTATGTAGATATTTCAAATTTTTGCAATGTTCATGGCATTACAGCAGAGCGTGCATCATTCATAATGTTTCGGAACGGTCTTGAGCGTTCCGGGGCTTTGGGGGAAATCCCATTATGGGCGATACCACCCACTTAACTATTTTTCCCATTCTTAGCCCCATAAAATACATTTTCCCACACCAAAAACCGCCCCGGAAAGGTTATGCTTTCCGGGGCGGTTCTCCATCATCAATAATTTTCCGCGTGGACTTCAAAGTAGCTCTGGGGGTGATTGCAGGTGGGGCAGACTTCGGGGGCCTGGGTGCCCACCACGATGTGGCCGCAGTTGCGGCACTCCCACACTTTTACTTCGCTCTTGGCAAACACTTCTGCCATTTCAATGTTGTGCAGCAGGGCGCGGTAGCGCTCTTCGTGATGCTTTTCAATGGCTCCCACCAGGCGGAACCGGGCAGCCAGTTCGGGGAAGCCCTCTTCCTCAGCCGTCTTGGCAAAGCTGTCATACATATCGGTCCATTCGTAATTTTCGCCCGCGGCGGCGGCTTTCAGGTTGTCGGCGGTATCGCCGATGCCGTTCAGCTCCTTGAACCACAGCTTGGCATGTTCTTTTTCGTTATCAGCCGTTTTCAAAAACAGTGCTGCGATCTGCTCAAAACCCTGCTTTTTGGCCACGGAGGCAAAGAAGGTGTACTTGTTGCGTGCTTCGGATTCGCCCGCAAATGCGGTCATCAGGTTTTTCTCGCTCTGGGTACCAGCATACTTGTTCATAACATTCTCCTTATTCATAGTTTAAGATTTATTCCGAATCAAAGTTTTGCACCAGTATATTATGCCTTGTTCTATAGCCTTATTATAGCACAGTTTTGAGATTTGTAAAGATAATTTTTAAGACTTGATATTAAATTTTATCTGTCGATTTTTAGTAAAAAAAGCCAGTGCCGGGCAGAAATCTGCCCGGCACTGCCGAAAAAGTTCTTTGATTGTCTTAAATTTCTTTGCCCGTTTCAGGTTGTGGAATGATACCCAGATTTAAAACATCGGGTATAAGTAGCTGGCACCATAGCAGCCAATCTTTTTGTGGCCGGTGATGGCCTCCCCCGCTGCCTGGCGGGTCGCAATCTTTTGCAGGGCCGCCGCCACGGTGGAGATGGTGATGGATTTGCTGCGGCGGTCCACAAACAGCTCGCCGCCACGGATGATATAGCAAAACGGCAGGCATTTTGCGGTATAAAATTGCTCGCCCTGGTGCTGTTCCAGCAGCGCCCACACTTCCTGAACGTCCATTGGCTTAGTCCAGCTTCAGGTCGCCGTCCTTGATCCAGCCATTTTTTGCGGAACAGCGCGCCCAGCACCGCGCACAGCACGGCGGGCAGAACAAAGCTGACCAGCAGTAAGCCTACCCAGTCAAAGGCGGTGATGCCCGCTTTTGCGCCGGATGCCACATCGGCCACCCAGCCGGTGTACACGCCGATCTGACCCACCAGGCCGCAGGTGCCCATGCCGGAAGAAACCGCCGGGCCGTTCATCTGCAATTTGAACACGCAGGTGGCGATGGGGCCGGTAATGGCGGAAGCAATGATCGGCGGCAGCCACACGCGGGGCTTTTTCAGGATATTGGGCATTTGCAGCATGCTGGTGCCAATGCCCTGGCTGACCAGACCGCCCACGCCGTTTTCCTTAAAGCTCATCACGGCAAAGCCCACCATCTGGGCGCAGCAGCCCGCAACGGCAGCGCCGCCCGCCAGACCGGTCAGGTTGAGCGCCGCGCAGATGGCTGCGCTGGAAATGGGCAAAGTCAGCGCAATGCCAACCAGCACCGAAACCAGAATGCCCATCAGCAGGGGCTGTAGCTCAGTGGCCCACATGATCACGCTGCCCACCGCAGAAGCCGCCGCGCCGATGGCAGGGGCAAACAGCACACTCAGACCCGTGCCCACCAGAATGGTGACCGCCGGGGTAACGATGATATCGACTTTGGTCTCTTTGCTGACAAGCTTGCCGCACTCTGCCGAAACAATGGCGATAAAGTATACGGCCAGGGGGCCGCCTGCACCGCCCAGGCTGTTGGCAGCACTGCCCACAGCGATCAGGCTGAACAGCACCAGCGGCGGGGTGTGCAGGGCGTAACCGATGGAAGCCGCCATGGCAGGCCCGGCCACGCTCTGGGCGAAAGTACCGGCATCCACCAAAAACTGCAGGCCGATCTGCTCGCCCAGCGTTTTAATGATGGTGCCGATCAGCAAACTGGCAAACAGGCCCTGAGCCATAGCGCCCATAGCATCGATGCCATAGCGATGCGCCGAGAACACAACGTCCTTGCGCTTCAAAAATCCCTTAAGCTTTCCCATACTCTTGCTCCTCTCAGATATCTTTCAGCATTGTACCGCCGAAGTTGTCATGTGTCAAGACACAAATCATGACAATAGTTTTCCACCAAGAGCGGGCAGATTGCGGGCGGTTGTCAAAGATCGGTTTTTGCGGTACAATAATACCAATCTTTTGGTCGGGCGTTTGCCCTGCTGGAATTGGGGGATTTTGTATGGTTGAAACGTTTGATGTCAGCATTACCCCGTACGGGCTGACCCGCCGGACTTTTGTTTACCTGCCGGATGACTGGCAGACTTCCGGCAAAAAATATCCCGTACTCTATATGTTTGACGGCCACAACCTGTTTTTTTGACTCCACCGCCACATACGGCACCTCTGGGGGGCTGAAAGAATACTGTGACGCCCACCCCAACTGGATCATTGCCGCACCGGAGTGCAACCACGAGGGCAACAAGCGGCTGGAAGAATACTGTCCCTACCAGTCGGACTGGTTCGGCGGCATTACGGGCACCGGGCATGAATACATGGAGTGGCTGACCAAAGAGTTCAAGCCGATGATGGACAAGCGCTACCCCACCCTGCCTAGCCGCGCCAACACGGCCATTGGCGGCAGCAGCATGGGCGGCCTCATGAGCCTGTACGCCATCACCGCTTACAACAAAGTGTTTCCAAAGCAGCGTGCCTGTCGCCCTCGGTGCGGCTGTGCATGCCGGAGCTGCGGCAGGAGATTGCCAACGCCACGATCCACCCCGGCACCCGTGTTTATCTGAGCTGGGGCGAAAAAGAGAGCGATAAGCCCGGTGCTTTGGGCGAATACACCGCCAATGCGCTGGAAGTATGCCGCGCGCTGCTGGGCAAAGGCGCCGCCGTTGACCCCTATATGCAGCCGGACGGCACCCACTGCGAAGCCTGCTGGGCCAAGCAGGTGCCTGCATGCATGGACTTTTTGTTTGGTGGCAAGTATGAGTAAAAAGAAAAAGCGCAGCACCCCCGTGGCTGCCCCTGCTGAACCGGCCAAAGCGGAACACACCCAGCCGGAAGAACCCGCCGTCAGCAGCACGGCCCGCTGGATGGGTGCTTTGTGCTACCTGAGCATTTTGATTTTGATTCCCGCCTGCACCAAATGGCGGCAGAATAAATTTGTACGGTTCCACCTGAACCAAGGGCTGATGGTGTTGATGCTGGCAACCATCTGTGCCGCGCTTGGGTTTGTTCCGGTGCTGGAGCAGGTTGCGTTGAGCCTGACGCTGCTGGTAGATGTGCTTTCGCTGGTGGGGCTTATCACGGCGCTGCGCCGCCGGGCCGCACCCCTGCCGTTCATTGGCCTGCTGGTCGCGCGGTTCCACCCATTTTAATTCGTATATTTTATTTGTATTTTCCAGATTGTATTATTCAGAAGAGTTTTAATCATATTTGTATATTTGTTTTATATTATTCAAATTGTATTATTTTGTAAAGGAGTGTTTTGTATGAGCAAAGCTGTTATCTTTTTTGCGCCCGGCCTGGAAGAGTGCGAGGGCCTTTTGTGCGTGGATCTGCTGCGCCGTTCCGGTGTGGAAGTAACGATTGCTGCCGTGGGCGGCGAAAAGATCGTCAAATCTGCCCGCAGCATCAGCGTTGTGGCGGATGCCCTGGCCGAAGAGCTGGATTATTCCGCTTTTGATGCCGCCATCCTGCCCGGCGGCATTCCGGGTGTGGACAACCTGAAAGCCGATGCCACGGTGCGCAAGGTCTGCACCGAGTTTGCCGCCGCAGGCAAGGTCGTGGCCGCAATCTGCGCCGCACCGTCTGTGTTGGCGGCGTTCGGCATTTTGCAGGGCAAAAGGCAACGGTTTACCCCGGCATGGAAGATAAACTGACCGCCGCCGGGGCCGAGTACACCGGCCTGCCCATCACGCTGGACGGCAACATCATTACCGGCGAAGCGCTGGGTGCGGCCATCCCCTTTGCGCTGGCCCTCGCCAGCCGCCTGGCCGGGCAGCAAGCATCCAACGCCGTGAAGCAGGGCATTGTGTACCGGTATTGATTTGAAGTAAAGCGTTATAAAACATGCAAACCCGCCAGCGGGCGGCAGCGTATTTCTGTTGCTGCTTGCTGGCGGGTTATTTTTTGGGTAGTTGCTGTTTACGCAAACGGGGCCTTGTCGTATATCTCATTATGTTATGGCATATCCCAATTTTCAGCAACCACTTTCCCCAGTGTTGTCTTTCCACTTCCGGACGGACCAATAATCATGGGCAATACCGCATAATTCTAAGTGCCGATACGGCGAGCGAGGTGCGGCAGATGCTAAGCCAAAAGCGCAGATAATACTGGATGCTGCAAAGGTGAGCGCCGCCAGTGGCGGAAACAGCGAACCGA
>ENA-OQCL01000346-OQCL01000346.1-human-gut-metagenome-genome-assembly--contig:-NODE-346-length-23227-cov-5.987229_pt1 | contig 23227 bp, 24 predicted proteins | sample MGYA00242502_ERZ504586 | MGnify/ENA primary metagenome ERZ504586 (study PRJEB26092, sample SAMD00036316) | human gut metagenome | host: Homo sapiens | study: EMG produced TPA metagenomics assembly of... | reverse complement strand
GGCGAAATGCTGGACTCCGAGAACCTGGGCGGCCTTATAGAGGCATCGCCGGCGGTGTACGGCAACTGGCTGGTAGTGGGCCATCGCAGCGGGACGATATACGGCATCGAGCTGACCTGACAAAAAAACAGCGCGGCGGGCAAAAAAAGGGCTTGCAATCCCCGCCGCGCTGTGCTATTATAACAAGGCTAAAGACACCCGGGTGTGGCGCAGATGGTAGCGCGCTTGAATGGGGTTCAAGAGGCCGCTGGTTCAAATCCAGTCACTCGGACCAGGAAAAGGAGGAGCTTGAGGCTCCTCTTTTTTCATACTCGATTTGAACCAGCGGCCTCTTGGCGCCGAAGGCGCGTGAGATCCGCCGCCGGCCTGCCGGGCGAAGCCGGCAGGCCGCTGGTTCAAATCCAGTCACTCGGACCAGGAAAAGGAGGAGCTTGAGGCTCCTCCTTTTTCATACTCGATTTGAACCAGCGGCCTCTTGGCGCCGCGAGGATGGGGGAAATCTAAATGACGACTTCAAGCATAAGGGCGAAGATAGACTGCCCCATCGAGAGAGTTTGGGCAGTGGTCACGGCGGTGGACGACTATTCCTGGCGCAGCGATTTGAGCGGCACGGAGATCCTGGACGAGAGGCGCTTTGTCGAGTACGCAAAGGGCGGCATTGCGACAACATTTACGGTCACAGCCATGGAGACGTGCAGGCGCTGGGAGTTCGACATGGAAAACGCCAACATGACGGGACACTGGAGCGGGGTTTTTACGGCCGGGGACAGCGCGACGGAGATCGAGTTCACAGAGTGCGTTGAGGCAAAGCGGCTGCTCATGCGGCCTTTCGTGAAGGCCTACCTCAAAAAACAGCAGGCCCGCTTCGTGGCCGACCTCAGACGCCGCTGCGAGGGGGCCGGGCGGTGAAGGGCTTTGCGCCCGGCGGCTGAGGTTGAAATAGCATGAAAACCCCGGGCCGTCGGTTTACGACGGCCCGGGGCTCTGTCCGGGCTTATTCGCCGCGGCGCTTTTCGGCCAGGGCGGCGGATTCCTTGCCGCTCAGGTGCTCGGCGCGCAGCTCCAGGACGCACAGGCTGTCCCAATAGCCGTCTATGGCGGCGGCGCGGTGTTCGGCGCTGTCATCGGGGGCGAATTTCTGCGCAAGGAGCTCTATTGCGCGGCGCTTTTCTGCGCTCTCCGTGAGTTCCCGGACGCGGCCGAAGACGATGACGCTCCGGTAGTCCGTCGAATAGTCCTCCGGTACGACCTCGCTGCTGTCCACGACGCAGAAGGACGCGCGCGGGCAGGCCTTCACGGCCTCATACTTGTGTCCGGCGCGGGCACAGTGGAAATACAGCGAGCCCTCGTGCCAGAGGTAATTTAGCGGCACGGCATAGGGCCAGCCCTCGTCGCCCAGCACGGCCAGGACGCCGTGGCTCCCGCGCGCGAGTATTGCGAGGCTCTCGGCCTCGGGCAGGGCCTGGCGGCCCCGGCGCATGTTTCTGAACATACTATACCTCCTATATCTCAGGCAGCGGCACCTCATCCTCCAGCAGGACGCGGCCGAAGCTGCAGACCGGCACGCCCCCGGCGGCGGGCAGGCGGATGTCGAGCCCGCTCCGGCGGCGGTTCACCGCAAAGAGATAGACATTCCCAGCCCAGTCCTCGCAATACTGCCGCAGCACCATGTCGCCGCCGGCGAAGAAAAGCCCCACGTCCCCGTCGCGTATCTCCGCGCCGCGCTTTATGAGCGCGATGCCGCCGGGCCTCACATAGGGCTCCAGCTCGTCACCCTCCACGCGCAGGGCAAAGTCCGCCTCCGAACCTTCGGGCAGGGGGTAGTCCTCCCACAGCTTTTCCAAGTTCATCACCCAGGACAGTATATCATCCCCGAGCCCGGCTGTCAACGCCGCGTTGCAAATCCGCCGCCGCGGGTGTAAAATGGAGACGGGAAAAACTAAAAAGCGGAGGTGCCGTATGAACGAAGCCATGATAAACCTCCTGACCCGCCGCAGCGTCAGGAAGTACAAAAAAGAGCAGATATCGGATTCCGAGCTCCAGGCCGTGCTCGGGGCCGGGACCTACGCGCCCACGGCGCGCGGCGCGCAGTCGCCGCTCATCGTCGCCGTGCAGAACGCGCAGGACATTGCGCTCATGAGCCGCCTGAACGCCGCCGTCTGGGGAAAAGCTGACTTCGACCCCTTCTTCGGGGCGCCGACGGTCGTAGTCGTCTTCGCCGAGGCGGGCAACCCCAACGGCGTGCAGGACGCCTCGCTGGTCATGGGGAATATGCTCAACGCGGCGCACGCCATGGGCCTCGGCTCCTGCTGGATAAACCGCGCGCGGGAGGTTTTTGAGATGCCCGAGGGCAGGGCCCTGCTGGAGAAGTGGGGCGTCGAGGGCGACTGGGTCGGCGTCGGCAACTGTATCCTCGGCTACGCCGACGGCCCGGAGCCGCAGCCCATAGCGAGGAAAGAGGGCTACTACCGCATAATAAAATAAGCGCAGCCGCCGCCCCATGCCGGGGCGGCGGCTTTTTCAGCTTGTGAAATCCACTCCGCCGTCCTCCGCGGAGAAGAACTGCAGCGCGTCCTGTCCCATCCAGAAGGCGCGCCCGCCCTCCAGTGCGGTGCGGACGGGGTATTGCAGCAGGCTCTCCTGGTGGCGGTAGTTTATCCCGCTGTCCACGATGGTCATGACGGACGAGGCGGCCTCTATGCTGTAGCAGACATAGCCGCGCGCGCCCTCCGCCCCGCGCGGGAAGGAAAAGCCGAAACTGAAGGTGTAGCCGTCGTCGCCCGGCTCGCACACGGCGGGGGAGGAGACACGGCTCTCGCCGTCCTCGGTATAGAGCAGGCGCAGGTGGGGCGGGTTTTTGAGGTCTATCCACCAGTTTGAAATGCGGTTTGCGGCCCAGAGCACTATGCTCTCCGTGCCGGGGAAGCTGGCCTCGCCCTGCCAGTCGAAGTGCTGGATGAGCAGCCAGTGCTCGTACCAGCTCTCCTCCTCGGGCATGCGGACCGCTACGCCCGTGCTGCGCAGCGCGGAGCCGTCGTCAAGGCTGAACTCATCGACGTGCGCGTCCACCGCTTCGGCCTCGGCGCAGAGGAGCAGGTCCTCGTCCGCCAGGTCCGCGAGGACATATTCGGGCATGCCCAGGCCGAGGAGCTTTTCCGCGATGGCGGCGGCTTCCTCCCCGCGCGCGGGCTGCTCTTCCCAGTCCATGTGGTAATGCCCGAAGCACAGCAGGCCCAGGGCCATGAGCGCAGCCGCGATGAGCGCGAGCAGCGCGCACAGCTGCCCGTCCGTCAGGCGCACCGGCGCGGCCTCTATGGCGTAGCCCGCCTCGTCCAGCTGCCGCGAGAGCTTCGAGAGCGAGACGACGATGCCGATGAAGGCGGCGACCATGAGAACGCCCAGCAGACTGACACTGCCGCCCAGGAGCATGGCCACGAGGGCCAGGACGTAGATGGCGGCGTACCAGAGCATGAGCAGGCCCGCCGCCGGGGCGCGCGGCTCCAGCCCCACTGCGGCCTTCGCAGCGATAAGACCCTGCCAGAAGCCCAGCGTGACGCCGAAGACGGCAATGGCCGAGAGGACAGTCAGCGCCGCGTTCAGTTCCTCCGAGCGTATGGCCGTGGCGCCGAGGCCGAGGGCTAAGGCCTGCATGGCGCAGCGCAGCGCGGCGGCATGATAGGCCAGGCGGAAGTGGCAGTTCGCACCCCTCAGCGTGCGGAAGCCCAGCAGCATGAGCGCGCAGCCCAGGCTGGGCAGGATATAGTTGAGGCCCAGGAAGTTGAAGGTGATGGCCGTGAGGCCGAGGCCCCAGAGCACCTGCACCATGGCCTTGCGCCAGGGGCTGACGGCACGCACCACATCCTCGGGCGGGGCGGCGCCGACGGCCTCGTCAAGCAGAGAGTCCAGGCGTTTTTCATCCATTCCGCTCACCTCCCAGCGCGGCGCCGAGGCGCTTCTTGATGCGGTAGAGCCGCCCCTCCACGGCCCGGGGGCTGAGGCCCAGCTCCGAGGCTATCTGCGCCGTGGGTTGGCGATAGTAATACTTGCGGTATATGAGCGCACGTTCGCCGGGCGGGAGGGCGGCTATGGCGCGGCGCAGCTCGTCTATCTCCTCCGCGGCGATGACGGCCTCCTCGGGGCCGGGCTGGGCGGCGGGGCCGTCCGGTAGGGCCTCGGCTGCGCGCGCTGCCCGCGCGCGGTTGAGCGCCGCGTTGCGCGCCGCGGCAGTTATGTAGGCGCGCCACGAGCCGCGGGCGGGATCAAAGCCGCCGATGCCGTCCCAGATACGCATGAGCACTTCAGAAAGGCAGTCCTCCCGGTCCCGCTCGTCGGGCAGGATGGGGGCTATGACGTAGCGCAGCAGCGCGCCGAAATGCCGCAGCAGCTCCTCGGCCCCGCGCTCATCCCGGGCCCTAATGAGTTCTATTATCTCGCTCTCGCCCATGCCGCGCACCCCCTTTCACTCTATAATACACGAGATTTGGGGAAAACCCATGCACGATTCTGCAATTTTTCCGGGGATTTATATTGCGGCCGGCGGGGACGGCCGCAAAAGGGGGGAACCCCCGGCGAGGGTTCCCCCTTTGACCTCTTCCTGCGCTTTTTTGCAATAGGGCGTTCCGCGCGCTGCGGCGCGCGGCCAGGGGCGCTGCCCCTGGACCCCGCCCGCTTTTTTGTAAAAAAGCGGGGCAAAAAACTTTTACGCTTTGGCTATGCGGCGGAGGGGAGGGTGAGCTCGATGGTGCCGCGCTCGTCGGTGCGCAGGAGGGTGATGCCCTCGGCCTCCAAAAGCTCCACGACCTCCTCGTGCGGGTGGCCGTAGCTGTTGTCCGCGCCGCAGCTGGCGATGGCAAGGCTGGGGCGCGTAAGACGCAGGATCTCCTCGTCCGTCGAGCTGGAGCTGCCGTGGTGGCCGAGCTTAAGTACGTCGCAGCTGAGGTCGAAGCCCCCCAGCGCGGCGCAGTCGGCCAGCGCGCCTGAGGAGATGTCGCCCGTGAAGAGTATGGCGCTGCCGCCGTACTCCACCCGCAGAACAAGGCTGGAGTCGTTCAAATCGTCCCCCCAGTCGGAGACGGGGCCGACGAACTGAAGCTCCGCCCCGCCCAGGGTGAAGACGCTCCCCAGGGGCGGGACCGTTATGTACAGGCCGCGCTCCGCCGCCGTGTCCTCAAAGCGCGTGAAGGCGCCGGAGGAGTCAAACTCCGTATAGGGAGCAAAGAGCGTGCCGATCTCAAAACCCTCTATGATGTCGTCCAGACCGCCGCAGTGGTCCTCATGCGCGTGGGTGCAGACGACGTAATCGAGCCGGTCCACGCCCCTGGAGCGCAGGTAATCCGCCACAGCGCCGCCCGCAGAGCTGATGCCGGCGTCTATGAGCAGCGTCTCGCCCCCGCAGGAGACGAAGGCGCTGTCGCCCTGGCCCACGTCTATGAAGGCGGCGAAGAGCGCGTCCTCCGGCGGCGGGGTCGTCACGAGCTCCGCGCCCGGCCCGCCGCCGCCCCAGCTCACCAGCCCCAGCTCGGAGCCCAGCCACATGAGCAGCAGCGCCAGGGCGAAGACCAGCGTCCCCACGAGGCTGCCGCGCTTTTTGCCGCTTGAGCGTCTCTTTGCCATTTTACCCACTCCTTCCCGCCCGTTCGGGGCGATAAAAACGAAGCGGGACGCCGGACGGCGTCCCGCTCATCTTCCTCCGGCTCAGGCTATGCCCTCGGGCCGGGTTATGCTGTCTATGGCGTCAAACTGCGAGAGGTCCATTACCACCGTTGCGCTCACTGAATCGAGCGTGACGCCCTCCTGCTCGCCCAGACTCTGCTGGGTGTAGTTTGTCATGATCTCGCTCATGTCCAGCTCATAGCGCACGGGCAGGCCCGAATCGCCGTCTATCCAGATGCTCATGGGCATGCTGCCCTCGAAGCTGCCGGCGCCGCCGTAGGCGGAGTCCAGCATGTCGTCCGCGCCGGTGAGGCTCATGGCCTCGTTGAGCTGTTCGCCGCTGATGGAGCCGTTATAGCGCATGGCCTCGACGCCGTTTATCTCCTCCGGCCCGGCGGCGGAGAAGCCGCTGGCGGCGCTGAGGTAGAACTCCATGCTCCGCGCGGCGTCGAACTGGCCGAGCTCTTCGCGGCTGAGCTCCTGCTCCGCCCAGGTGGCCCCGCCGTCCGGGCTGGTGTAGGACTTGTAGGTCCCGTCCTCCTCGACGACGTAGCTCAGGGCGCTCGTGTCCTGGCCCATGAAGCTCATGTCTATCTGCCCAAAGCTGGCCATGGGCTCGTTCACGCTGTCCATGGACATGCTCATGCTAATGGGCATCTCCAGGCTCTGGCCCTCGGCGCTGAGGGTGAAGCTGATGGTCATGTCCATGTCGATGTGTACGCTTTCGAGCTTCTCTGCGGCCTCCAGCGCCTTCTCAAAGACGGCGGAGCTGTCCCCGGGCGCGGGGGCGCCGCAGGCGGCCAGGCCCAGGATCAATATGAGGCAGAGCGCAAGGCTCAGTGCTTTTTTCACGATATTATTCCTCCATGCTCGCTGTTTTCCCGCCCGCCGGACGGCTTGCGGCCCTTGACGACCTTGAGCCGCACGAACTCCTCGCGCTCCTTTTCCTCCAGCGCGTCGGAGATGCGGGCGATCTCGGAATCGAGACCGGGTATGACGATGTTCTGCAGGGCGTTGGCCCGTTTCTGGGCCTTCTTGATGGCATAGGCCAGGCGGTAGATGCAGTTTTCCGTCTCGGCCAGCTCGCGTATCAGCTCCTTGACCTCCGCAAATTTGAAATAGGCGTCGTCAAGGTCCGAGCTCGTGAAGGCGAGGCCGTAGGGCGGGCCGGAGGGCTCCTCCGGCTCGGCGCTGACGACGGGCAGCTCCACGCCCATGACGCTGCGGAAGCGGATGGAGAAGCTGTCGTCTATCGGAACGGCGTTCGCGCCGCTCTGGGCGGAGCCGCCCATGGAGATTTCGGCCAGGCGCATGGAGGCGTAGGCCTCGGAGAAGGTGGAGTCTATGCGCTCCTGCAGGTCCTCCGCCTCGTCCATGAGCTCCATTATTTCGCGTATGAGGATGTTCCGCTTGCGGTCCATGAGCTCGTAGCCGTTGTCGGCCAGCGCGCGGGAGCGCTTCGCGGCGTTGAGGTTGCCCTTGGTGGGCGCTGTCTGAGCCAAGCTCTCACCTCCCCTTCAGGAATGTCCGCGCCGCTCAGAGCTTGTGCGGCAGCTGGACGTAGTGCTCGTCAAGCGTCTTGTCGGAGACCCTGGAGAGCGCGTCGCGCGGCAGGATGGACAGCAGCTCCCAGCCCAGGTCCAGCGTGGTCTGGATGCTCCGGTCCTCATACATGCCCTGGGTTATGAAGCGCCGCTCCAGCTCCGCGCCGAATTTGAGGCTCAGCTTGTCGGTCTCCGAAAGCTCATCCTCACCTATGACGGTGGCGAGGCTGCGCGCGCTCGCGACCTCGGAGTAAGAGGCGAAGAGCTGGTTCGAGAGGTCCGGGTGGTCGGCCCGCGTGAAGCCCTCGCCCGTGCCGTCCTTCATGAGTCGGGAGAGGGAAGGCAGGATGCTCACAGGCGGGTAGATGCCCTTTTGTGCCAGCTCGCGCGAGAGGACTATCTGACCCTCGGTGATATAGCCCGTGAGGTCGGGGATGGGGTGCGAGATATCGTCGCCCGGCATGGTGAGGATGGGCACCAGGGTGACGCTGCCCGGCTTTCCCCTGATGAGCCCCGCGCGCTCATAGATGGAGGCGAGGTCTGAGTACATGTAGCTCGGGAAGCCCTTGCGGGAGGGTATCTCGCCCTTGGAGCTGGAGAACTCGCGCAGGGCCTCGCAGTAGAAGGTCATGTCGGTCATGACGACGAGGACGTGGTAGCCCAGCTCGAAGGCCAGGTACTCCGCCGCCGTCATGGCGCAGCGGGGCGTCAGCACGCGCTCTATGATGGGGTCGGAGGCCATGTTGAGGAACATGACCGTCCTGCCCAGGGCGCCGGACTCGGCAAAGTCGCGGCGGAAGAAGTCGGCCGTGTCGTTCTTGATGCCCATGGCGCAGAAGACGGTGACGAACCTCGCGTCGTCGCCCTCCGTGGCGATGACGCGGGCCTGGCGGACTATCTGCGCGGCCAGCTCGTTGTGGCTCATGCCCGCGCCGGAGAAGATGGGCAGCTTCTGGCCCCTTATGAGGGTGCAGGTCGCGTCTATGGAGCTGATGCCGGTGAGGATGAAGCTCCGGGGATACTCGCGGGAGACGGGGTTTATGGCAGCGCCGTTTATGTCCCGGCGCTCCGCGGCGTAGACCTCGCTGAGGCCGTCTATGGGCCGGCCCGTGCCGTCGAAGACGCGGCCGAGTATCTCGCCGGAGAGGGCGATGGTCATGGGTTTGCCCATGAATCTCGTGCAGGCGCTCTGCATGTCTATGCCGCTCGTGCCCTCAAAGGCCTCGATGACGACGCGCTCGCCGTCTATGAGGATGACCCTGCCGCGGCGGCGGCTGCCGTCGGGGAGGATGACCTCGGCCAGCTCGTCATAGGCCGCGCCCTTCACGCCGTCGAGCGCGACGAGGGAGCCCTTTATCTCGGAAAGACCTGTGTATTCTATGCGCATTCAGCCACCCCCTATGCGTTTGCGCGGCGCACGGAGGCCACGGCGTTGTCCACAAGCTCCATGAACTCGGCTGCCGGCTTGCCGCCGCCCAGCTCGAACTTCATGCGCTCCAGCGCGGTGAAAACGCCTGTGTCCACCAGCTGCCGCAGAGGTATGTTCTGCGCGACGAGGTCCTTCGCCCCGTCGTAGAGCCGGAGGATGACGCGCAGCATGGACATCTGGTCCGCCGGCTTCATGTAGGTGTCCGTCGCGTGGAAGGCGTTCTGCTGCAGGAAGCCCTCGCGGATGACCTTCGCCGTCTCGATGATGAGCTTCTGATCGTCGGGCAGGATGTCCGCGCCTATGAGCTTGACTATCTCCATGAGGGAGCTCTCCTCGTTGAGCAGGGCCATGATGCGCACGCGCAGCTCGGTGAAATCCTCGCCGAAGTTCTCGCTGTACCAGGGTATGAGGTCGTTGAAATACTCGGTGTAGGAGTTGTTCCAGTTTATAGAGGGGAAGTGGCGCGCGTAGGCGAGGGAGCGGTCGAGCGCCCAGAAGCAGCGGACGAAGCGCTGGGTATTCTGGGTGACGGGCTCGGAAAAGTCGCCGCCCTGGGGCGACACGGCGCCTATGACGGTCACGCTGCCCTCCGTGCCGGAGAGCGTGTCCACAAAGCCTGCGCGCTCGTAGAAGCCGGCCAGGCGGCTGGGCAGGTAGGCGGGGAAGCTCTCCTCCGCAGGCATCTCTTCGAGGCGGCCGGAGATCTCGCGCAGGGCCTCGGCCCAGCGGGAGGTGGAGTCCGCCATGAGCGCGACGTGGTAGCCCATGTCGCGGTAGTATTCGGCTATGGTCATGCCCGTGTAGATGGAGGCCTCGCGGGCCGCGACGGGCATGTTTGAGGTGTTCGCGACGAGGATGGTGCGCTCCATGAGCGGACGGCCCGAGCGGGGGTCCTTGAGCTCCCGGAACTCGTCGAGCACCTGGGTCATCTCATTGCCGCGCTCGCCGCAGCCGAGGTAGACGATGATGTCCGCGTCCGACCACTTGGCGAGCTGGTGCTGTACGACGGTCTTGCCCGCGCCGAAGGGGCCGGGTATGGCCGCGCAGCCGCCCTTGCCCACGGGGAAGAGCGTGTCTATGACCCTCTGGCCCGTGACGAGGGGCCTGTCTATGGGCCGCCTGTCGGCAAAGGGCCTCGGCTCGCGCACGGGCCACTTCTGGGAAAGGCACAGCGGCGTGCGCTCGCCGCGCGCGTCCTCCACGTAGGCTATGGGTTCCGTCACCGTGTAGCTGCCCGAGGGCTTCACCTCCACGGCCCTGCCCGAGACGCCGGGGGGGACCATGGAGCGGTGCTCCGTCATCTCGCTCTCGCGGCATTTGGCGAAGAACTGCCCCGGCCGGAGCTCATCGCCCTCCTTTATGAGGACCTCGACCTCCCAGAGCTTCTTCTCGTCCAGGCTCTCGATGTTGATGCCCTTCGTGATGAAGCTGCCAGCCATGGCCTCTATGGCCTGGAGCGGACGGCCTATGCCGTCGAAGATGCCGCCTATCATGCCGGGGCCGAGGCGGACGGACATGGGCTCGTTCGTCGGGAAGACGGGCTCCCCGGCCTTGAGCCCGCCGGAGTCCTCGTAGATCTGGACGATGCTCTCCTCCCCGGCGGAGGAGACGACCTCGCCGAAGAGCCTCTGCTCGCCCACGTAGACAAGGCTCATGCGCGGCAGGCTGCGCCCCCCGCGGACCTTGATGACGGGGCCGTTTACCCCGTGGATGTAATACTCCGTTTTATTGCCCATCTGCGCCCTCCAGACTGAAGCCGGTTATCTCCGAGAAGCGGCCCTCAAGGTCTTCAAGCGCCGCGTCAAAGGAGAGATCTATCTTCCGGCCTTTCTCCGCGCACTCGAACACGAGCCCGCCGAGGGAGAAGCCCCCCTCCTCAAAGCTGAGCCGCACCCCGGGGGAGGCGGCGTTCAGGCTCTGGGCAAAGCGCATATCCTCGCGCCGGAGCAGGACGCGCGCGCTCCGGGCGCCGGGAACAGCGTCCAGCGCGCGCCAGAGCTGCTCTTTCAGCGTATTGCCGTACTCGGGCTGCTCCGGCAGCTCCAGCACGCGGCGGCGCACCTCGGCAAAGACGTCGTCCGCGCAGTCCTCGCGGAACTGGAGCAGGCTGCGCTTCGCGGCGAGGCCCCCAGCCACGATGCGCTTGTTTTCACGCACCTTGGCGTCGGCCAGGGCGGAGGCCCGGCGCTTGGCGGCGGCCGCGGCCAGATCCGCGGAGTAGGCCTCCATGGCCTCGCGCTCCAGCTGCTCGGTTTCCGCGTTTATCTTTGCCGCGCGCTCCTGGGCGGCGGCGGTCACGGCGGAGGTGAAGGCCTTGAGTTTGCTTTTTTCCTCTTGCATATGCCGCCCTCCTAGATCTTGATGCCTATCGCCTCGTTTATGAGGCGGGTGATGTAGTCCCTGGCGCGCACGGAGCCGCGGCTGTCCGCGATGACGTTCACGAGCGGCCTGCCGGCAGAGAGCTTCAGCTCATCCAGCCGCTCCCGGCTGAGCGCGTAGCAGCCCTCCGTGATGATGAGGATGGCGATGCCGCTGTCCGCGCAGACCCGGCTCACGGCGGCGTCCACGTCCTTTTTTGTGGAAGCGTGCAGGCCCTCTATGCCGGCCAGACGCATGCCGGTCAGCACGTCGGGGTCGTCCGTGATGCAGAAGCAGCGCATCAGAACAGGAGGATGACGATGGCGATGAGCAGGCCGTAGATGGCGATGCCCTCGGCCATGCCGACGAAGACTATGGATTTGCCGAAGCTGCCCTCGTTCTCGGTCAGGGCGCCGATGGCGGCGCAGGCGGAGTTCGAGACGGCGATGCCCGAGGCTATGCCGGAGATGCCGACGGCGAGGGCCGCGGCGAGATAGCCTATGGCCTTGGTCCAGTCGGTGCTGCCCGCGACGGCGGCGGCCTCGGCCGCGTCGTTGGCCGCGGCTACGCCCTGGCCGAGGAAGACCACGGCGGTGGCGAACATGACGAGGAAGAAGCCGCAGAGGTTGGCGATGAGCGGCTTTTTCACGCTCTTGCCGGCCTTGGCGCGGCGGGCGATGAGCCAGAGGGGCAGAACTATGAACACGAGGACGGCAACGAGGGGGCTGATGAGCTTGATAAGCATAGTAGGAACCTCCGATTTATCTGATGTGTTTATAAGGCGGTGTCAGGCGGCGCGCTGGGCGGGGGAGGAGTAGTCTATGTGCGCGGGGGCGAAGGCCTCGCCCCGGCCGGTGTAGAAGCGGCCGAACAGCTCGTAAAACTCCAGCCTCAGCGCCTGGATGCAGACGAGCGCGGCCTCTATGCCCATGACGATGATGTTGCCGATGACGAGGCCGAAGATGGAGTAGCCCCCGCTCGTCTCGGACAGGGCATAGACTATGAGCATCATTATGGCGTGGCAGATGGCATAAGTGCCGACTCGCAGGAAGCTCAGGCAGTTCGACAGCCAGCTCAGGAAGGCCTCGAAGAGCTCGAAAAAGCCTTCGAGTATCATCATGCCGACGGAGGTCTTGTGCCCGTGCTCGGCGGGGGCGAGACCCATCATGCTGATGAGCGGCTCCCCGAACCAGATGGAGAGCAGCAGCAGCGCGAAGACGAACCAGACGCGCCCGTGGAGAGCAGGCCCGTGGCAAAAAGCGCGTCCGAGGCGGCGCAGCCCACGATGCCCGCGAGGAACAGGACGCCGGTGACGCCGTTTGCGGAAAAGAGGGCCTTGCGGTAATCCTTCTGCCGGAAACCGGTGATGATATTCAGCACGCCGCTGATGAGGATGAGCACGACGCCGACGCCGGCCGTGAAGAGCAGGATGGTCACGACCCCGTCGCCCTCCAGCACCTTGAAGCCGGGCAGCAGGTGTTCGTTTCCGAAGACGCTGCCGTAGACGAAGCCGAACACCACGGCCGAACAGCCCACGGCGGCCAGTATGCGCCCGAGCCACATGCCCTTTTTCTTCAGCAGGAAAAGGCCGAAGAGCACGAGCACCGCGCCCTGGCCCACATCCCCGAACATGAGCCCGAAGAGCAGGCAGTAGGTGATGAACATGAAGACGCGCGGGTCGCTCTCCCCATAGGCGGGGGCGCCGTACATCTGCACGAAGGGCGCAAAGATGCGGGAGAAGAAGCCCTGGCTGAACTTGACCGGCACGTGGCCGATGTCCGCATGGCCGGGCTTGTCGAGGCTGCAGGCGCAGCCGAGCCCGTCGGCGGCGGCCTTAAAGGCCTCAAGCCTGCCCTCGGGCAGCCAGCCGCAGAGGTAGAAATCCTCCCCGCTCACGGCGGCAAAGCGGCGCAGGTCGTGCGCCTCGCTCATGAAACGCAGCCAGGAGTAGCAGCTGAGCAGGTCCGCCCGTTCCCTCTCGCGCAGCGCGTCGAGCTCGGCGGTAAGCTGGGCGGCCTGACGGCGCGCGTCCTCAGCCTCCTGCCGCAGCTGGACGATGCGCTCGGCGGGGATGCCGGTGAGGCCGGCGGCATTGGGTGCGTTCTCCGGCTGGAAGCCGAAGTCGCGCAGCCGGTCCTCCTCCCTCAGCGCCGCGCCAGGCAGGGTCAGCAGGATGCAGCAGACCCGCCCCTCGCTGAAGCCGGAGCGGAAGAGGAAGGCCCCGCGTTCGTTCTCGGCCTCGGCGCGGACCTCGTCCCAGAGCTCCTCCTCTATGGTGCCGAAGCGGAGCTTAAGGTGCTTCACGGCCAGCAGCTCCTCCAGATCGACGGTGAGCAGCGACAGGGGTTCGAGCCGGCCTATGAGCTCCTCGTTGCCCGTGGCGAGGCTTAACTCGGCGTTCCGATGAGTTATGACGCGCGCTGCCTCGCCGGAGGCGGCGGAGATGTATTTCTCGCAGCCTTCGAGGTTGTAGCCCCGGCCCTCGAACTCGCCGAAGGCGGGTTTTATGCCCAGCTTCGTCAAGAGCGCGAGGACGGAGCTGAGCGCCGGGCGGTAGGGGTCCTCCCCCGTGGGCGTGACAAGCTCGCCCCGTCCGAACACCTCGGAGGCGGGCATGGGGTGGAACTCCATGCCGAGCACGAGACCGCGTATGGCCTCGTCCAGCCTGTCGGCAGGGCCGGAAACGACGGCCCTTAGCATCTTTTCTGTTGCCAAGCATCAGCCCCCCTTGGGAAGTGGATTTTAAAGGATATAGTTTGCGGGGCTAAGCCCGTATTGCAGCGCTATGAAGGCGCGGCGGAGCATGTCCGCCTCGTTTTCCTTGAGGGTCAGGAAGGCGTCCACGACGCAGAGATTCGGCGTGCCGTGCATGACCTTGCGGTAGAAGGCGGTCTCCGCGGCGCGCATGAGCTGCTCCGGCGAGCCGCCCTCCACGCCCGAGAGCCAGCGCCCGACGCGCGAAGCGCGTATCTCGGCCATGGCCTCCTCATCCGAGCCGGCCTGGAGGATGCGGCGTTCAGCGTCGGGGCCAAGGGCGCCGTGCAGCGGCAGCAGCAGACGCATGGCCTCGTCCGTCGGCGTGCCGAAGCGGCGCAGGCGCAGGAGGAAGGAGATGTTAAGCATGTCCGTGCGGAAGCTGACGGTCCTTGCAAGCTCCCGCCTGGCCGGACCTCGGTAGCCCTGTTTCAGGTGCCGGTCCAGCGCGTGGTAGAAGTGCGCGGACAGCTGCAGCGCCGCGGCGGAGACATCCGGCATACCGGTCTTGGGGTCGAGCTCCATGGCGCTCAGCACGGGGAAATACATGCTCCCGCGGACGGCCTCGGTGAGCTCGGGGAAGGTCTTGGCGGTTTTGAGCCGCTCTATGTCCACGCCCCGCATCAGGCGCGCGGCCTGGCTGGGCAGGCGTATCTCCTCCGCGATGGACTTGTCCGAGAGCCGCCGCAGCGCGGCGAGTATGGCCCGGAGCTCCACCTCATAGGACATGAAGAGGAGGAATTCCTTTGCGGCGTCGTTCGCAAAGCGGTACAGCCGCTCGTAATCCTCATAGAGGCAGCGGCTGAGCGCCTCGGAAAACTGCCTGTCCGTCGCCCCGACGGCGGGCAGGGCCAGGGACACGGGCCGCCAGGCCGGGCTCCTGCCCAGGAAGGCCACCAGCTCGTCCGTGCTGTGCAGGGCGGCGAGCTTTTCCTTGTCCTCGTCCGAGAGCAGGTTCGCATACATGGCGCGCGCCTCGGTGGCGAGCGCGATGTCCATCGCGCGGCGTCCGCTGTTATTCATCCCGCTTACCCGTGACTATGTCGAAGACCTGCTGCACGTAGCCCTCGCGGGAGCTCTCGTACCGCGCCCGGAGCGCCTCGCGGCGCGCGGCGGCCTCGGCCCTGTCCTTTTCTATCTCGCCCTCGGCGCGCAGGCGCTCTGCCTCGGCGTCCTGCGCCATGGCTTCGCGCGTCTCGGCCCTCACGCGGGAGAGCAGCTCGTCCTTTGCTGCCCGGATGCGCCCGTCGAGCCCGGCACGGTGCCGCTCGGCTGCACTTTCTATCTCACATGCGCTGCGCTCGGCGTCCAGGATAGCGCGCAGGACGGCCATATCCGCGGCCGTCTCCTGCTCAAGTCTGAGGCGGCGGGCCTCCTCCTCGCGCCGGGCGCGGACCTCCTCCTGGGCCTGAAGCTGCTTTATGGAATTCAAACTGCTGACCTCCTCCGACGTTGACGCGGCTGATTCACACTTACCTCATTAAATCATACCACAAAAATACTCATATGGGAAGATTAAAGTTTTAACACTTTGCCTGCGGGGAGAGAACTCCCTCTTCCATTCAGGGGTGATTTGCGATATACTACCCTCAAATTAGTGTGAAACAGGAGGCAGAATATGAAATACGTCCTCATAATAGGCGACGGCATGGCCGACGACCCCCTTGCGGAACTGGGCGGCAAAACGCCCCTTGAGGCCTGCCGGAAGCCTTTTTTCGATTCTCTCTGCGAGCGCGGTGAGCTCGGTCTCTGCCAGACCATACCCGAGGGCTTCCCCCCCGGGAGCGACACGGCCATCATGGGCATTTTCGGCTGCGACCCGCGCAAGTATTCTTCTGGGCGCGCTCCGCTGGAGCTCGCGGCCTCGGGCGGCGTCATGCCCGAGGGCGGCGCGGCCTACCGCTGCAACATGGTGAACCTCGGCGGGCCGGAGGGCGCGCCCTTTGAGGAGCGCATCATGATTTCGCACAGCGCCGGCTCCATCGAGGGGGAAGAGTCGGACGAGCTCGTGACCTGGCTCTTTGCCCAGCCGGATTTCGCGGCCCTGGCGGAGCGCGCGCAGCTCACGGTGCGCCCCGGCTCCAGCTTCCGGCACCTGGCCGTACAGGAGCGGGCGGACATCGCCGGCATAGTCCTCGCCCCGCCGCACGACCACCTGAACGAGAAGATAGGCCCCCTGCTGCCTTCCGGCTGCGCCAACGCGGAGGTACTGCTCGGCCTCATGCGCAAGGCCGCCGAGCTCCTGCCGGGCCACCCCATCAACAAAAAGCGCGAGGCTGAGGGCAAGCTGCCCGCCAACTGCATCTGGTTCTGGGCCGAGGGCAAGGGCGCGGCCCTGCCGAACTTCCCGGCGCGCTTCGGAGCGGACGGCGGCGTCGTCTCGGCCGTGCCGCTCTGCCACGGCATTGCCCGCCTCGTGGGCCTTGAGCCCGTGAGCGTCCCCACCGCCACCGGCGAGTGGGACACCGACTACGAGGCCAAGACCGCCGCGGCCCTGGACGTCCTCGCGGAGCACGACTTCGCCGCCATCCACCTCGAAGGCCCGGACGAGGCCACGCACAATCACGACCTGGAGCACAAGATCTACAGCGTCGAGTGCCTCTCCGAGCGCGTGGCGAAGCCCCTGTGCGCCGCCCTGCGCGAGCGGGGGGAGGACTTCCGGCTGCTCATCCTCTCAGACCACCGCACCTTCATGGCAAACGGCGCCCATGGCGGCACGCCGGTGCCATACATGATATACGACAGCCGTGAGATGGGCCCCGCCTCTGGCCTCGGCTACACGGAGAAGAACGGCGAGTCCGGCCCCTTCCTTGAAAGCGGAGTCGAGCTCATGCCGCGCCTCTTCTGCCTGTGAGCGGCCTCACGGTGCCCGCGAGGGCGAAGCTGAACCTCTCGCTCGACGTGCTGGGCAGGCGCACGGACGGCTTTCACGAGCTCAAAATGGTCATGCAGGCCGCGCAGCTCGCGGACGAGGTATACGTGGAGCTGCGGGAGCCGGGCTTCTTCCGCGCGGAGACGAACCGGAGCTACATCCCCACGGACGAGAGAAACATAGCCGTCAAGGCGGCAAAGGCCTTCTTCGAGGCCGCAGGGCTGGATTCCGGGGCCTATGTACGTATAACCAAGCAGATACCTGTCTGTGCGGGCCTGGGCGGCGGCTCCTCGGACGCCGCGGCGGTCATCCGTACGCTGAATGATCTGACGGGCGCCCCGCTGGGGGAGGATGCGCTCTTTGCCGCGGCGCTGCGCGCGGGCTCGGACGTGCCCTTTTGCCTCCTGGGCGGCACGGCGCTGGCCGGGGGCCGCGGAGAGGTCCTTGAAGCCCTGACGCCCCTGCCGGAGACCCCCGCCGTCATCTGCATGCCGCACTTCACCTGCTCCACGCCGGAGCTCTTCACCCGGCTGGACGCCCTGCGCACCCGCTGCCGCCCGGATACGGACGGTCTTGTCGCCGCCCTGCGCGCGGGGGACCTTGCGGGCGTCGCGAGGAGGATGTACAACGTCTTCGAGGACGCCCTGGACCGCCGCTGCGCCCAGGCCGTGGGCGAGATAAAGCGCCTGCTGCTGGAAAACGGCGCGCTCGGCGCCGTCATGAGCGGCTCGGGCTCCGCGGTCTACGGGCTCTTTGCGGATGAGGAGCGCGCCTCGGCCGCCGCCGCGGCCGCACGTGAGCTCTGCCGCGAGGTGTTCCTCACGCGCACGGCATGAAAAAACTCCCCGCCCTCGGGCGGGAGTTTTTGATGTTTTCGCTCAGGCCGCGCGGGCTATGCTGCCGCGGGCGCTGAAGTATTGGTAGGCCGTGAGGCCGCCGACAAGGACGAGACCGATGATGTCCGTCACGAGGCCGGGGATGAGCAGCGTCAGACCGCCCACGGCGAAGAGAACTCGGAATGGCCAGATTATCTTCTTGAAGAGGTATCCGTTCATCGCCGTCGCCACGCCGAAGATGCCTATGACGGCGCTGATGCAGATGGTGATGACGTCTATGACCTCTGTGTTCACGAAGAGCATGGATGGGTCAAGGGCGAATATGTACGGCACTATGAAGGCTGCTATGGCAAGTTTTGTGGCGTTTATGCCCGTCTTCATGGGGTTGCCCTTGGCAATGGCGCTGCCGGCGTAGGCCGCGAGCGCGACCGGCGGGGTGATGTCGGCCACGATGCCGAAGTAGAAGACGAAGAAGTGGGCCGCGACGCGGGGGATGCCCAGCTGTTCGAGGATGGGGGCGCAGGTCGTGGCCATGATGCAGTAGTTGGCGGTCGTCGGCACGCCCATGCCGAGGACGATGCAGCAGATCATGGTCAGCAGCATGCCGATGATGGGGATGCCGCCGGAGAGGGAGACGATGCCGCCTATGAGTTTGGAGGCCAGGCCCGTGACCGTGATGCAACCAGCGATGATGCCCGCGATGGCGCAGGCGGCGGCGACGGTGATGACGCCGCGTCCGCCGGCGGCCAGAGCGTCCAGGAACTTCTTGGGCGTGATGCGGTGCGCCTTGTCGAAGAGGCTGACGACTATGGTGACCAGGATGGCGACGGCGGCGGAGAACTGCATGGTACGCAGGTTGGTGCTGACGAGCCAGACCAGGACGACCAGCGGGGCCAGCAGATAGATCTTGCGGATGAGGACGCTGAAGCGGGGCAGCTCGCTTCTCGGGATGCCCTTGAGGCCCAGCTTCTTCGCCTCCAGGTGGACGGCGATGAAGATGCCGAGGAAGTAGAGCACCGCGGGCAGGATGGCGCGCAGGGCTATCTTGCCGTAGGGCTCGCCCACGTACTCGGCCATGAGGAAGGCCGCCGCGCCCATGATGGGGGGCATGATCTGCCCGCCCGTGGAGGCCGAGGCCTCGACCGCGCCCGCGAACTCGGGGGCGTAGCCGGTCTTTTTCATCATCGGGATGGTGACCGAGCCCGTCGTGACCGTGTTGCCGACGGAGGAGCCGGAGACCATGCCGCAGAGCGCGGAGGAGATGACCGCGACCTTCGCCGGGCCGCCCGAGGAGGCGCCCGCCAGGGAGTTGGCCAGATCTATGAAGAAGGCAGCGATGCCCGTCCGCTCAAGGAAGGCGCCGAAGATGACGAAGACGACTATGTACTTGGCGCAGACGTTGATGGGCGTGGACATGATGCCCGAGGTGGCGTAGAAAAGGTTGTAGATGGCCCTGCCGACGTCCACGCCGCTGGCGAAGGTGTAGATGACCAGCACGCCCGCCACGCAGAGGATGGGTATGCCGACGCACCTGCGGCAGAGCTCGACATAGGTCAGGATGCCCAGGATGCCTATGACGGCGAAGAAGGGCGTCACCTTGGAGCCGCTCGTTATCGTGTTCATCAGCATCTCGTTCTCGGCCGCGCAGTAGAAGAAGCAGGCCGCGCCGATGACCATGATGATGATGTCGTACCAGGGCAGGCTGTTCGGGCGCACGTGGTGCTTGCTGACCGGGTAGGTCAGAAAGCCGATGACCACGACGAAGCCCAGGAAGATCATGAGCCTCTGCTCCAGCTGGGCCTTGGAGAGCAGGGTGGACAGGATGCAGTAGACGGAGAACGCGGCCATGAACAGGTCTATGGCGAACTTGTACTTTCCGGTCCAGATTCGGGTGTTGGACTCCCTGTCGTACTTTCTCATGACGGCGTCGAGGTCGGCCTGCATGGATGCGGCCTCGTCCTCCACGCCCTCGTTGTCCATGACGGAGGCTCCGTCGTAGTTGTGTTCCTCGTGCTCAAGTTTTTTCTTCTCTATATCGCTCAATTGCTTCCCTCCGTCCCGTATAGTTAGTTTGGCTGCGGCGCCCGCATGAACGCCGCAGCCTTTATGCTTTCTTTATGCTTACTTTGTGGGGACCTCTATGCCCTGCTCGGCGAAATACTTCGCCGCGCCCGGATGATACGGAACATCCGTGACGGAGGAGGCGAACTCGAGGCTCAGCTCGGCGGACTTCGCGTGAGCCAGGTCGTCGATGTTGTTGAAGATGGCGGAGGTGAAGTTGTAGATGTCGTCCTCGGAGGCGTCGTCGCGGGCGATGACTATGGCGCCGACGGCGACGGTGGTGCAGTCCTCAGGCGTGCCGTAGACGTCGGCCGCGATGGTGTTGGGGCTGTAGTAGGGGCTGGTCTCGCGCAGGGAGGCGATGTGCTCCTCATCCAGGCTGACGAGGTAGACGCTCTGCGTCGCGGCCAGGGAGGTGATGGCGTTGGTCGGCGCGCCGGAGACTATGAAGGCAGCGTCGATCTTGCCGTCCTGCAGGCTCTCGGTGCTGTCCGCGAAGTCCTGCATGACCGCGTCGATGTCGGTCTCGTAGTCGAGGCCGTAGCACTCGAGCACGTCGAGGGCGTTATAGAAGACGCCGGAGCCGGAGGCGCCGATGGAGACGGTCTTGCCCGCGAGGTCCGCGACGGTCTTGATGTCGGGGTCGAGGGTGACTATCTGCACCTGCTCCATGTAGAGGGCCGCGACGACGGAGAAGTCGGTGACGGGCTCCTCAAAGAGCCTCTCGCCGTTGTAGGCGTAGCTCATGACGTCGGACTGCACAAAGCCGAGCTGGATGGCGTCGGCGGCCAGGTCCTCGATGTTGGCCTGGGAGCCCTTGGACGAAACAGCGGTCACGGAGGTGTCCGTGTTGCTGGTGACGTACTGGGCGAGCACGCCGCCGAAGGCATAGTAGGTGCCGGTCTCGCCGCCGGTGCCGAAGGTCAGGCTCCCGCCGCCGTTGCTGCCGCAGGCGGCAAGCGCGAACACGAGCGCCAGGCACAGTACCAGCGCAGCTATTCTCTTTTTCATTCTGATATCCTCCCTTTGACAAATAAATTGCATTTTACACAGTGCCAAATTTCAAGACAAACTAAGTATACGCCATAGCCCGGCGCATTTCAAGCCCAAAAATGAATTTGCCGGGTTTTAGGTTGCAAAATATTTCGCACACTAATTCACGACATAGTGTTCTGTATCCTCGAGTAGCGCTCGCGGACCCAGTCGGAGACGCACTGGGCGAAGCGCACGGTGGCCGGGCCGGCCCTGTCCGCGTCCGGAAGACACAGCCCGATGGTCCTGCTGGCGGGCGGCGTCAGCTCCATGACGCGCACGTTGTCGCTGCGGCCGGAGAGCAGCAGCTCCGGCATGATGCTCACGCCCAGCCCCTGCTCGACCATCGCAATTATTGCGTAGTCGTCCTTCGTCGTATACCGTATGTTGGGCTTCACGCCCGCGGCCTCGAGCGCGCGGCGCGCGTCGTGGTCGCTCGTCTCGAGCAGGCTTATGAAGGGCTCGTTCTCGACCTCTTTTATCGGGAAGCGCGGCAGGCTCGCCAGCCGGTGGTCTGCCGGCACTACGGCCAGCAGCCTGTCCTCCAGCAGGGCCGTGACCCTCCCCCGCTGCTTCGTGGGCAGGGCCACGAAGCCCAGGTCGCAGCTGCCCTCGGCCAGCCACTGCTCCACGTCGTGGTAGTCCCCGTTCATGAGCTTCAGCTCCACCTTCGGGTACTCCGACTGGAAGCGCTTTATCATGCCCGGCAGCCAGTGCACCGCCACGCTCGTGAAGGTGCCTATCCTCACCGTGCCGCAGTCCAGGCCCCGGATGGCCGCCGCCGTCTGCTCCAGCTGCTCGCGCGAGTTCAGCATGCCCCGGATGGCCGGCAGCACGCGCTCGCCCTCCGCCGTCGCCCGCGCGCCGCCGCGGCCCCCTTTTTAATAAGGAGAAGCCCAGCTCCTCCTCCAGCGTGCCTATCATGTGCGACACGGCCGACTGCGTCACGCCCAGCTCCGCCGCCGCCCTGGTCAGGCTCCCCAGCTCCGCCGCCTTCAGAAAGGCCTCATACTTGTTCACAGGCATTAATATGAATTCCTTTCATGCAAAGATGAAGCAAATCAATAAATTTGATGCAAGCCCGCAAAAAAGCTCTCCGGAGCCACAAAAACGGGGGCCCGCCTCTTGCCATTTGCCGCGGCTAAGATTATAATTCAAAAGCATCCATTTGTAAAGGTAATGGAATGTATAAAATTTTTTCATGTGTGGGGTAGACGGAATGAATTTGACCGAGCTTATAGTGTTTGTCATCTACTTTGTGTTCATGGTAGGCATAGGCATCTACTTTTTTGTCAAGAGCAAGGGCAACGACGAGAAGGACTACTTCCTGGGCGGCCGTCAGATGGGGCCGTGGGTGTCTGCGCTCTCGGCGGGCGCCTCGGACATGAGCGCCTGGGTGCTCATGGGCCTGCCGGCGTCGGTGTACGCGCTGGGCATGGGGCAGATATGGATCGCGGTGGGCCTGGCGATAGGCTATGCGCTGTCCTGGATATTTGAGGCGCCGCGGCTGCGCAAGTTTTCCATTGCGGCGGGCGACTCCATCACGATACCGCAGTACCTGACGAACCGCTTCCTGTCGAAGAGCAAGTTTTTGCAGATAATCTGCGCGGTCATCTTCCTCGTGGCCTACACGATATATGCTGCCTCAAGCATCAAGGCCTGCGGCACGCTGTTCAGCACGGTCATAGGCATAGACGCTACGGTGGCGATGTACATAGCTGCGTTCATAATCATCGCCTACACCTTCCTGGGCGGCTTCAACGCGGTGTGCTGGACGGACTTTTTCCAGGGCCTGCTGATGCTGGCGGCGCTGCTCATTGCGCCCATCTTTGCCCTGGCGCTGGTGAAAAACGGCGGCGCGGTTGCCGGGGCGGCCCCGGCGGTAGAGGGGTACTGGGACGCCTTCACAAGCTGGAGCGACATTGTTTCCGGCCTCGGCTGGGGCCTGGGCTACTTCGGCATGCCGCACATTATAATAAGGTTCATGTCCATACGCTCCAACAAAGACCTGCGCAAGTCGAGCGTTATAGGCATCAGCTGGACCTTCATCATCCTCATCTTCTCGGTGGGCTCGGGCCTTATCGGGCGGATGTTCCTGGGCGAGATCGAGGACTCGTCGGTGGTGTTCATCACGATGGTGCGCACGATCTTCCCGGCGCTGGTGAGCGGTCTGCTGCTGTCGGCCATACTGGCGGCGGCGATGAGCACCTGCGACTCCCAGCTGCTGGCCTCGGCCTCGGCTTTTGCCAGCGACGTGTATAAACCGGTGTTCCGCAAGAACGCGAGTGACAAGGAGATGCTCTGGGCGGGGCGCATAGTGGTGGTCATCATTGCGGTCATCGCTCTGCTCATTGCGGCGAACCCGAACAGCGGCACGATAATGGGCCTTGTGGAGAACGCCTGGGGCGTGTTCGGCGCGGCCTTTGGCCCGGTCATTCTGCTGTCGCTGTTCTGGCGGCGCTTCACCTTCGGCGGCGCGGTGGCGGGCATCGTGGTCGGCGCGCTGGTGGACGTCCTGTGGCTGGTCTTCCTGAAGGGTACGGGCGTGTACGAGATAATCCCGGGCTTCTTTGCGGGTCTGCTCGCCGCAGTCATAGCCACCTCCGCGGGCAAGGCCCCGAGCAAGGAGGTCGAAGCCCTCTACGACACCGCCGTAGCCATGAAAGACTAAGGATAAAAGCTTAAAAGT
>ENA-OQCL01000345-OQCL01000345.1-human-gut-metagenome-genome-assembly--contig:-NODE-345-length-23279-cov-6.923678_pt1 | contig 23279 bp, 27 predicted proteins | sample MGYA00242502_ERZ504586 | MGnify/ENA primary metagenome ERZ504586 (study PRJEB26092, sample SAMD00036316) | human gut metagenome | host: Homo sapiens | study: EMG produced TPA metagenomics assembly of... | reverse complement strand
GTAGGTTTGTCATCCGCACCCCTGTGCAAACTGGTTCTCCTGCACAGGGGAGCAACATCACCTGTGCGCCCTGGCATGGGATAGCGCTTAAGCCTGCGGGTGCGTAGAGCGGAACGTTTTGCTGCCGCATGGAGCCGGTGGTGGAGAGCTCCAGGTTTTGAAAGGCGACCGCCCTCCCGTTTTCGGCTGCGGTTTCCCGCAGGGGTTGTGTTATTTTTTGCGTGATCCACAAGATCAATCGCCTCCTGACTAAAAATGGGTTTTGGGACGCAGCGTTACCGTGCAGCCGATGTCGGAGGGCCGCCAGTGATAGCATAGCGACCAAATGCACCAATCCTTCCGGACCGGCGCACAAAGCCCATCCGGAGCACTTGCCGCGTCGCCGAGCTCCCCGGCAAAAGAGAACGGTGCTTCGAGCACCAGCTCCTCACTGCCTGAGAGAGAGCGCTGGAGCAGCAGCTCCGCCTCCCGGCGGCCGCGCCATGCGGGGGATTGGGCAAGGTTTAAAAATCGCCTTGCCGTCGCAGTGGAGGGTTCAGGCTGTTGCATGGCATAGGCATAGCCGCTTTCCCGATCCGGCCGGTAGCGAACTTCATGAATCACACCGTATGGACGATGAATTCTTTTCAGAGAAGAATAACGGATTCCACCATATTGCTCATTTGAAAATAGGTGGCACGCATCCTGCCCCGGAGGACAGGCCTCCAGGATGCCATCTTTCGTTACCCGCGGCTGCCATCCGCATACATAAGCGCAGAAATCGGTGAGCACTTCCCATTCGCTTTGTCCCTTCCCCACTTGATAAACGCCGGGGCAGCGCCCCTCTCCACGCACAGAGGAGAGGCCATAAGGGGCTGCGTGCAGCAAAAAAATCGCCTGAAGGTCGGGTTGGTTGTAGCTAGCGGGCAGCGCCTCGTAATCCAGCAGCGCACCTCCTAGGGAGCGGGCGCTGAGCATCACGCGGGGGCCGGATTGGCCGCAGGAAAAAACCTGTTCGTCTATTGCGCCGGAAAAGAGGGGCGTGCGCCTTGCGTACTGTTCGATTTGAAGTTGCGCCAGCAGCGGCAAGGGCGTCTCTATTCCGAAGGTTAGCGTTGCCTGGCGGGCGGGGGAGGAGCAGGTGCATTTGAGCTCCAGCCCAACGGGCTGCGGTAGCGTGATGCGCCTTCCATCCTCCGCCCGGATAGCTGTGCAATTCATTGTATCCTCACCTCTGTGCCGGCCTTTGCGCTCCATGGCTCTGGAATCTTAGGATTGAGCGTGAGAAGCTGCTCAATGGGGATGGCAAGGCGCGCCGCGAGGTGCCAGAGCGTTTCGCCTTCTTGGAGCATGGTCGTCTGCTCCCTACAGGGGGAAGAGGCGCTCTCCATCGGGCTTTCTCGGAAGGCGAAGGTGTATTCCACCATGCGCATGCTTCCGCGCAGGAGGATGAGCTCCGTTAAGATGGCCCGCAGGGGGCCGTATTCCGGCACGGTCAGAATCTCCGCGCCGCCGGTTTCCAAAAGCGCGTGCAGGGCGGAGAATTGCGCCGCGGCATCCGGGCCGGTAAAAACACCGCGGCCGGTCACGCGGCTAAGCTTTTCCCCTTCTTCTTGAAGAGAAGGGGAGGGGAACAGTGCCTCCCGGGTGCTCCTGCCACCCTCCACCCGGATTTCTGTTGGGTTCACCGGCCATACAAAGGGGCCGAAGCGCATCGTTGTCATCGTTTTCCTCCTTTCCGCTACCCCTGCATCGGCGCAGGGTAGAGGCGTGCGTCGCGCTCTAAGGCGCTGGATATGAGCCCGAGCAGCGCTTCACCGCCTGACGGCAGCTCCGTTTGCAGCTCCGGGGAAAAAGATTCTTCCATGATTTGATACATCCTTTCAGCTTGTGTGCCGTGACAGCGCGAGCAAGGTCGCTCTTTCCACCGCATAGTCGCGGGGAGAGAGCGTCTCGATAATAGAGAGCCACTCGCAGCCTTCGTAGGTGACTGTTTGGCTTGGTTTTTTTTACCACCAAGGAAAAGCTGTTCAATGAGAACAGATCAATTTCCCCATCCTCCGGCGAGAGTCTGGTGAGCGCAATTGTATATTGCATTGGGCCAAGCTCTGCGGCTGCGCCTTCCAATGCACCGAATGGAATGAGCGGAACTCCCTCCCGCCGGGCTTGTATTTCGCAGCTTCCTACTGCTGCAATTCGTCTCCCAGCCGCTGTCAGATATATTTCTCCTCCTGTGATACGTGGAACTTGCTGAAGTGTGCTCATGCTCCATCCTCCTGTTCAAAACGGGCAAGAATAACGCTGTATTCCACCCAGGCGTCGAGCTCCAGCGAGCCGGTTTCCCTGCGTGCGCTGACCGGTCCGCAGCCGGCGGCAGTAATGGAAAACGGCGCATCAAAATAGAGCGCTTCCCAGATGCGCGAAAAGGCTTTTCGGCATGCTATTCCCCCGAGGCGGTTCGGCGCATGGATTTGCAGGCGGATGCGCAGCTTCCATGGAGCGCCGGTTAGAGTGCCGCCTGCCGAATCCCCCCAAAAATGCCCAAGTGCATCCGGCACGCAGTCCGCCTGCTCAAGCCCGACTGCCACCGTGATGCGGCGCAAGGGAGATTCTTTTGCAGCGGCGGGGAAATCCTCACAGAAGGTGAGATCGGCCAATTCCTCCCGTGAGGAGAGGAACCGCAGCGTTTCCCGCGCCACCTCCCATAAGCCGCTCATTGCTCCGCCTCCGTCACGCTGCGCAGGATCGCCCAGATATAGAGCGCCTCCTCGCCGAGATAAACCCGTTCTGCCCGGTCGATCTGGTAGCGCTCCCCGCCGGAGGCGTTGAGCCACACCTCTTCCCCCATGCTGCCGAGCTTTGTCACATCGTGTGCGGCAGGGCCGATATAGAGGTAATAGCCCGGGTCGTGGATGCCAATCGGGGTATGCACCCCTTCCAGATACATTTTGTTTTTATACCGCAGCGGCTGAATCAGCGCCCTGAATTGAGGAGAATGCCAACCATCCTCCATGGAGAGGCTGACACTGCGACCATAGCGCTCTATCAGTGCCTGAAGCTTCTCTTGCATCAATTGCTTCCTCCTTTCACATGCCCAATGTCGTCTACTACATGCCTCTTCAGATGACTCCAATCTGCCAAAATGCAAAGCTGTCATCCTTCAGCAGGGGGGCCGCCTGTTGCATCGCATCCTCCAGGAGCAGGGCAAGGCTATTTTTGCCCTCTGATTTTTGCGGCTGCGTGATGCTGATGTCGCCCGCGCGAAAGGAGAGCTGGCGCGTTTCATCAGCTGCGCAGCATTGTGTCAGCCAGCTGCCGGCAAGCGCGGCGGCCGCAAAGGTTGCCCGTGTATCCTGCCCGAATTCCGGCTGGGCGAGCCTGCCTGAAATTGCCTGTGCGGCCTGCTCGCAGAGCAGCTGTGCGGCTGGTTCCATTTGCTGGGCGAGCGGTAGCAAAAGCTTCAATTTTTCTAAGACAACGGAAGAATCGATCATTTTATCGCCTCCTGAGGCACAAAGGGTTGTAAAATAAGCTTGAATTTTGTATAAATCTTAGATTTCAAGCACCTTGGAGGCGTCTGTGAAGATCTTGGCAAAGCCTGTGATCGTCGTGATGGCGGCGCGCTCCAGCTGGCGATCAATGAGTTTATCATAATCCGTCATCACGTCTTGCGCTTGCACCATTTCGAGTGCGCAGCCCCGGTCGAGCGCAATGAGCTTGCCCTCTTCCACAGCGGCGGATTTGACGAGATCTGCGCCGAGTGGGGTGACCATGCTGCCCGTCGCATGAAAGTTGAGCCCGGCCGCTGCGTCACGAAATTCGGAAAGGGACAGCAGCTTTTCCATCACACCGGGGGAGGCGATTAGTGTGTTGAGCGCATAGGGGTCGAAGCTGTTCCAAAGCCGGACAAGATCGCTGTAAGCGAGCGTACCTGCCTGCGCAACAGAAACAGTTTCTGCGGCGTTTTCATTCCCATCGCCGTTTACCAAAACGTCTACAGCGTCTTTGAGCTGTGCGCGGGCGATGTAGCTGCCAATTTGGCGCAGGGTAACGGTAAACAGATCCAGCCGCTGAAAACGGATCGCCTCATAGGAAGCAACGAGCATTCTGCCTCGCTTGTACAGGCGCACGAGATTTTCCTGTGTTTTCACGGTTGTCTGCGGGATGAAAGCGCCTTCCGCCACGTGCTTTAGCGAGCGGTCATCCTCCTCCGGCACGGAGGTAATCGTGCGATAATCCATGCCGTCGATTTTGGTGGTGGAGGCGATGATGCGGGGCAATACATTTGCCTCCTCCAACCCCTGCCGCACGGCGCGGGATACATATTCCGGGAACAGCGCGGCGGAATCTGAGGTTTGAAAAAATTTTTCCACCGCATCGCTGCCCACGCCGCTGACATGGATGTCAAAGCGCTTGAGCTGTCGCTGGTAGGCGTCCAGCCCTTCCAGCGCAGTGCCCTGGTAGTTCTCAGAAGGGTCGAGCTCCTCCAGCGTATGGGTAAGGGATTTTCCGCCTGCATACATGCCCTTTTCGAGGCGGATGGTGTCATAATTGCTCATGGGTTAAGCTCCTTTCCGTTTTATAGGCAAAATCCAACGGTTTTCTTTGTGGTATCCAGTTCCAGCACAAGGCGCAGGGGTCCGCTGGAGGCGGCTTTCACACCGCCGTTTCCATCCGCGGCGAGGGCGGTGTAGCCGAGCGCGGGTGCTGTGCCGCTGTAAGGCGTTTTCACAAAGCCCTTGACCTGCACGCCCGCATAGCCGCCCTTGGGGCTTGCGGTGAGCAGGCCTGCAAACACGCCGTCCGCCTGGCTGGGCGCGGCGGTCAGGCTGGCGCTGATGGATACGGGTGTGCCTTTGGCGGCGGTTCCCGCCATTTTTAAGGTGATGCTTTCTTCGGCAAAGCCGTTTAGGGATATGCTCATGGTTGCTTCCTCCTGTTACTTCAATTTAAATGAGAAACGCCTGATGCTCCTGCCGGTGCTGCTCTGCTTCCGGCGCTGTGAGTTGAGCGGCGGGCGGATTTGCTTGTGCTTCGCTGAGCATGGCTTTTAAGGCTGCCAGCTCCTGCGTGCTGCATTTTGCAGGAGCTCCGGGCACTGGCTGAGGTCGAGCTGTGGAAGGTGCAATGCGCACAGCCGGATCACCTCCTGCGAAAGTGCGTTGCGGTACTGCTTGCCTTCCTGCGCGAGCGCTTCCAGCGCATGGATGTGGGAGAGCAGATCACCCGCCTGTTCCTGGGTCAGGGTAATACCGTTTCCCGTGTTTTTTAAAATGCTGTGCCAGTCCTTCATCGATGGATTCCCTCCTTCCCAAGTGGAATAGGCTTTTGTCACGCCCGCTTTTGGCTGAGCGGGGATTGCCACAAATGACCATTCGTATGCGTCTTTTGCTCCGCTGAGCAGGGTGTGGCAGAGCTTGCCATCATAAAAGCGCCCCGGCAGATGCGCGCAGGGCTCTGTGTGGCGGTTTGCTCCGCAGATAGAGCAGGCCTTTGTGGCAATCGCACAGCCAACGCTGACCTCCTTTTTGATGCCCGCGTCAATTTCCGCAATCAACGATTGGTTTTCCGGCGTGCGCACCATATAGGCTCGCGCACGCAGGGCGGTATAGGGTTCGTTTAGGCTGTTAAGTTTGGTTTCATCCCGTTCCACCCAGGCACGGTAGGTGCGGGCGGTCTGGTCGCGGCCCTTCATGCTGTGATCAAACAGACCGGGCTTGCCGGGATAAAGCGCGGCAAGCTGTTCCAACGTTTCGACGGTGAAGCGCTCTCCATCGCGGTCGATCTCGTTGTCACAGAGGGTAGCGGTGAAGGCGTAAATCTCCTCCCGCTTAAGAGAAGAGCGGGCATAGCGGCTGATTTCTGCGAGCTCACTTTCCGGCGGAACGCCCCCGTCGGTGATTTTGGAATCATCCATCCCTTTTTGGCTCCTTTCCTGTGGTTTGCTGCGTTTCTAGCAAGGCGGCCTGTGCATGGTAGAGGCGTGCCCGTGCAAGCTCTACCTCATCCTGTAGTGTGATATCGTCCCATATCACCCGCAGGCCGCTCAGGCAGCCGTTCAGACGCAGATAGGTTCGGCAAACGGTTTCGATCACCGGGGTTAAGATGCGGCGATAGCTTTCCAGCTCGCTGGTGAGCACATCCGCCTGCTGGGAGGACATCCGCTCCGTAGACGACCAGTTCAGCCCCAGCAGAAAGGGCGGCAATCCTGTTTTGGCTACAATCTGCTCCAGCATCTGGCGCACGGGTACTTCGCTATCTAAAATTTGATTATCCGCGCCGATCACGCGGATGTCCACATCGCCTACAGCCACAAAATCTTTTACGCGCCCGCCCGCATTCATCGCTTCGCCCCATTCCTTCGCCACTTGAAGGGCGCGCTCTTTGGCGAAGGCACGATCCATTGCGTCATTGTGGGGCTTGTAGGTCACGGCGAAGCGCACATTTCCCACGCGCTCCCAGTTAAGGCCGATTGTTTGGTAGATTTGTAGCAGGATTTTGCTGATAAAGGGAAGCCCCTTCAAAATGGAATTGCCGCTGAGCTGCCCGGCGTGCGGGTTGAGTACGGATAGAAGCACGCGTTCCGGGTGTGGGACTGGTATGGCCTCGCCGCTCGGCCCCCTGCGGCAGATCGTCGTTTGCAATGCGCTCTGGCCACGCCTGAGCTCTAGCGCGCAGAGCGGCGCGTTATAAAGCGCCATTCTCCCTGTGGCAAGCGGCACCATCTCCCCTGCGGCAGTGCCGAAAGTGAGCAGCTGGTCAAAATAAGTATCCAGAAACGCCGCTATTCCTTTTTGGCAGCCTCCAACGGGAACGTTCGTCAAGAATTCCTCCAGCAGCCTCTGTGCCTGCCCATCCGTACAGGAGACGGTGAATCCCCCAGTTAGCCGGATGAGCTTCACAATTGCCGCGTCGATGATTGGCACCGCTTCGCGCAGCATTTCATAAAGCCGCCCCTCAAGGGGTGCGAGGGGCGTATACCGCATCAACTCCCCGTAGGGCTGCTGTGGCGCTGTCTGCGGCACTGACGCGGCCCCTGCGGGCGAAAGCGTTTGCTTGCGTTTTCGGAAGATCATTTGCTTCCTCCTTTCTTGATGGAAGGGCTTACCGCCGCTCGGTAGCAAGCGCATAAAAGCCCTCCTCCTCCCTGCACAGGATGGTGGTTACAAAATAGCGGATATCATCCATTGCATGGTCATGCTCTTTGCGCGGCGCGTCTTTGGCGGCGCGGATGTCCCAGCGATAGAGGCCGAATTCCCGGATGGTATCTCGACAGGCGGGGGAGATGCGCAGCTTGCCCTCTTTCAAGGCATCCGACACCCGCCGGATGCCGTCCAGCACCTCATTTTGCGCCGGAATCGCACGATAGGTTTTGATGGCGGCGGATGCAGGCGATAAAACTTGCTGCGGAAGGGTCCACGATGACGGCATGTACGGGCAATCCGCTGACCAGTGTTTCCAGCTCGGTATAGTATTCCTCGTCCGTTTTTTTGCCGTCCCTCTCTGCGGGAATCATAATAATACTCCCGCAGGCGGTACCAGGTGCCCTCTCGTTCCCCCCACAGGCCACAGGAGAATGGGTTTACCGTGCCATAGTCGCAGGAGAGATAGTAGCTGCCGCAGTCTTGCGGTGGTTCGGCAACCAGATGGCTGCCGAACATGGGATAAACCAGCCCCTGCGCCGCCACCCATTTTCCTTCAACGAAGCGTTCATAAAACGCGCCGCTGTAAAGCGTTTCATAGCGTTTCAAGATTGCGGGTGTCAGCGAGGGATTATCCCGCATGGTGAAATGCAGGTAGAGGCAATTTTTTTCTTTCGCCTTCAACACCCATTCTTCATGAAACCAATGCTGCGGATGCTCCGGGTTACAGTTGAACCAAAATCTTGAGCCCTCCAGCGAGCAGCGCGCGAGCGCCTGCTCCACAAAGGAGCGCGGCATGAGCGCTACTTCATCGAGCAATACACCGCCAAGCGTCATGCCCTGGATGAGCGAAGCGGAGGATTCATCCCGTCCACCAAAAAGATAGAAGTGGTTTTGCCTGCCTGCGCGGCTGATTTCGATCATATTGCGGGAGAGCTTCTCCGTGCAGGTAAAGCCCAGTTCACGCAGGGCAGGCAACAGCGGCTGCACCACATTGCGCCGCAGTGAGGCGACCGTTTTGCCGCAGATGGCAAAAGAGGCGTCGGAAAACTGGTAAAACGCCCACGCGAGAAATGAAAGGGACATACATATTGTTTTGCCGCTGCGCACTGCGCCGTCGCAGAGAATGCTATCACAGCGGGAATAGGGGCTCCCCCGGCACCACCAGGTCAGCACGGTGAGCTGTTTTTTGGAAAAAGGCTGAAATCTCATATTTTCCGGCATGGTTTCACCTCTCTCCCCGCAAGGCGCGCGCGCCGCTTTCCAGCGCTTGATAGAAGGAAGCTCCGTTTTCCTGCGTTTCCTGTGCTTCCAGCTGTGCCAGCTTTTCGAGCGCCTTGAGCCGGTCGCAAAATTTCATTTCAATGCCGCCGGTGCGCGGGCGTTTGATCTCTGTGATCGGGAAAAGATCCATTTCCTCCAACTGGCCGGGTGATGGCGCCTCTTCCAGAAATAAAAGCTTCACCGCATCTGTGACCGGCCCAAAGGCGAGCCTGCGGTAGCCATCCCGAATTTCCTGCTCGGTGTGAAGGCGCTGCTCCAGCCGCTCAATCTCCACGCGTACGCTTTCCTTTTCCAACAGGCGGATGCCGTTGAGCTCCGGCTTGCGGCGGAATCCGGCCCGTGCCGCCGCCTCTCGCACGCTGTGCGTTCGGCTGTAATAGGCGCAAAAAAGGAGCTCGCGTTCACTTAAGGATTCCATTGCTTCATCCCTTCCTGAAAAATGATTTCACCCATATGCAAAACTCCCCGTTTTGTTGCATCAAACCGTGCAACAAAACGGGGGTAAAAAAAATATTTTTTTAATGTGTTTTAAAACAATCTGAATTTGGCTGATTTTGAACTTGAAAGGAGCGATTTAACCCAAAATTTGTGACTGGCATTCATTCTTGCGCGTTCTGTTCTTTTTTTGCGCTTTCGCTTGACTTTACACGAAAAAACGATTAGACTAAAAAAGAACTGGGAATGCAGAATTCAAAACAAACGGAGGTGGGCCGCACTTGGACAGTACAGGCGCGCATAGACCGCGTGTTCCCGATCGATATTATACCACAGCCGGAGGAGCCCGGCGCGGCCTTTCCTGTGTGATCAACCGGTAGCATCTGGCTTCCGGGCACGGGTTTTGCCGTGCCTGCCCTTTCGCGCTGTGCGCAAAGAAGGTGTTACCATTGGAAACCAACTACAATTTTGAGGCGTTGTACCATCTGCTGCAAACAAACCAGCTCTCCGCCCTACGTGATGAGCTGGCGGAGATGAACGTGGTTGATATTGCGGATTTTTTGCAGGAGCTTTCAAATGAAGGCATGGCGATTGCATTCCGAATTCTTCCGAAGGATATCTCTGCGGATGTATTCTCTTATCTTGATCCGGACCGTCAGTCCCACATCGTGGGGACGATTACGGATAACGAGCTGTCCAGCCTGCTGGACGATCTGTTCCTTGACGACACGGTCGATTTCCTGGAGGAGGTTCCCGCAAACGTTGTCACACGCGTGCTTGCCAATTCCGATCCGGAAACACGCAAGCTGATTAATCGCTTTTTGCAGTACCCTGACAATTCGGCCGGCAGCATCATGACCATTGAGATGGTGCAGCTGCACGATCGCCTAACGGCGGCGGAGGCGATCGATCGGATTCGCTCCAGTGGCATCGACGATGAAACCGTATATACGGCCTACTGCATTGATAATGCCCGGCATCTGGTCGGCACGTTGCCGCTGCACAGGCTTTTGTTTGCCAAAGCGGATTCGCTGGTGCGTGATTTGATGGATGATGATCAGCAGCTCATCTTTGTATCCACGCTCGAGGATGAGGAGGATGTGGCGGATCTTGCCCGAAAATATGATCTTTTGAGCGTTCCGGTCGTCGATAACGAAAAGCGGCTGGTAGGCGTGATTACGATTGACGATATCGTTGACGTTATCGAGGAAAAAAACACAGAGGATTTTGAAAAGATGGCCCTTATGCATCCCTCCGGGACGGGAAACGAATACCTAAAAACCGGCGTTTTTCGCTTGGCTGGGAATCGTATCGTCTGGCTGCTGGTGCTGATGATTTCTGGCACGTTTACCGGGAAGATCATTGAGAACTATCAAAGCATGCTTTCCGTCGTAGTAGGCCTGACCGCCGCGATCCCCATGCTGATGGATACGGGCGGAAATTCCGGCAATCAGACCTCTACATTGATTATCCGCGGCCTTGCCCTGGGCGAAATCACCATTAAGGATTATTTTATCGTCCTGTTCAAGGAGCTGCGTGTGTCGCTCATCTGCGGCACGGTCCTTGCAGTTGTTAATTTCCTGCGGCTGTTGATTTTTGGAGGGGCGACTTTGCCGGTCTACCTCGTCATCTGCGCGGCACTGTTCTGCGCGGTGGTTGCGGCAAAATGCATCGGCTGTACGTTGCCTATTTTTGCAAAGCTCATCCATTTGGACCCGGCGCTTATGGCCGGGCCGATGATTACGACAATTGTGGATGCGCTGACACTTGCGATTTATTTTGCGCTTGCGCATGCGTTTCTGTTGTAAAGTATCCCTATGCAGGCAAGTGAAACGCCCTGTGCCCTTCCACCGAAAATGGAGGAGCGCGGGGCGTTTTTGCTTAAAAAATCGTCTGTCGGTTATTCTCTGCATTTCAGCAGCTTCGCTGCATCCACTTCAAGTGCGTCGGAAATTTTAAAACAGTTTATCCAAGGAAAAGCCCGCGCCGCGCCGTTTTGCGCATTGCGGGCGATTTATTTAGTTTTTGCTTCCTGCAAGGCGGTCTGTTAGGGATAGATCAATCCGTTTGGAGATAATGGAAGTTTTTATCACAGTGTTTCCGGCATCGTCGATATAGGTTTTATTTGGATCAAACTTCCCGTAGGAGCTGGTTACGATCGTGCCATCGTCCAGCACAACGTTGCCGCAATAGCCGGTGTCCGCACCCGCTGTAATCTGCGGTTGCGTTTGATCATCCAGATAGGTGTGGGCGAGCTTGAGGCGGTACTGGCCCTCCATGTTGTTTTTCAGATCCTCATAGGTTCCCACCCAAGCGATCCAGCCCTCGCTATACCAGCCGCGCTCTGCATTATCGGAATAGAGGCTGTTTTTGACGGGATCGCGTTCAATGGAGCGGAAGGTGATGAAGAGACGGCCATCTTTTGTCCATTCGGCTTTATGCCGCTCGCCGTTGAGCGCGGCGGGCGCCTCCACGGGTTTCGACCAGGTTTTGCCCTCATCCTGGGAAAAGGAGATCAGCGAATTGCACTTTTTCGTATTGCTCCGGGTAATCAGGCACAGTTCATCGCCTTGCCCGCCATCGGAGCGGATGATCTCCACCTCGCACATATTGGTGGCATATTGCCGCACCCAATGCTGCACAAAGTACGGCTCCGGCATCGACCAGCGCATATTGCCCTGCTCGTCAAAGGTCAGAATGGTTTTAAAATTGGTGAACTTCGCATCGTGGAAAATGCCCATCCATTTGTCGACAAACCGGCCGTTTTCCTTGAGCTGCGTCAAGGAACTCATCGCAACGATCGGGATGACCTTCGGAAACTGCCCTTCCCCGTAGAAGGTTTGGAATTCCGTCCAAGTTTGCCCCTCATCGGAGGAGAGAGAGCAGTTGAAGCCGCCGGTCGAGCCGCTCCCCCAGTCGGGGTTGGCGGAGATCATAATGAGCTTATCCTGCATCTGCTCGTCTGTGAACTGGAGCCTGTAAACCGTGGGGGTTTCCTGTGAGTTCACCCAACTCGCGGGGGTGTTTGCGATGGTAGAGGAATAACTCCGGCCGCCATCGGTGCTCACTTTATTAAGAACAGCGCCTTTGCCGTGCCCGGCGGGATACATTGTTAGGATATTTCCGTTTTTGAGCAGGATGGAATCTGGGTGAGCCAGATAGTTCCGGCTGTCGTCCACCACAGTCTGCTCGTAGAGCTCTGCAAATTCGGCGGATACGCCCGCCGGCGCGGCGCTCAGGTCAATCTGTGGGATTGTGTAATTTGATCCTGTGGTATAGCTTCCGATTAGCGCCGGAATAAAGCAGAACAGAGCGGCCATAAATTGCGCTACGATGCGGAAAATAGTCGTAATCATTTTTCTTCCCCTTTATTTTGCTGCCAGGCGGTCTGTCACAGCCAGATTGATCCGCCGGGAAGCGATGTAGGTGCGCAAAGCGCTTTTCCCTTCCTGATTTTGATAGGTATCTCCGAAGCGACCGTAGGTGCAGGTGAAGATCGTGCCGTCCTCAAGCACAATGTTGCCGCAGTAGCCTGTGTCGCCGTTGGCGACGGGTTCGGGAGCTGTTTGACCGTCTAAATAGGTGTGCGCGATTTTAATGCGATATTGGCCCTCACGGCCCTGTTTCAAATCGTCGTAGGTGCCGACCCAGGCGATCCAACCCTCGCTGTACCAGCCGCGTTTTTCATGGCCTTTTTCCTGATGGATGCGGTTTTTATCCGGGCTGCGCTCAATGGAGCGGAAGGTGATGAAGAGCCGCCCGTCTTTCGTCCATTCCGCCTTGTGCCGCTCGCCGTTGAGCGCAGCAGGCAGTTCACGCGGGGTAGACCAGGTTTTTCCTTCATCCTGGGAAAAGGAGATCAACGAATTGACCTTTTTTGTTTGGCTGCGGGTAATCAGGCAAAGTTCATCGCCCTGTCCACCGTCTGACCGGATCATCTCCACTTCGCACATTTTCGAGCCTTTTTCGATCGCCCGATAGGTTGAAAAATAGGGCTCAGGAGGACTCCAATGCATACGGCCGCCACCGTCGAAGGTGAGGATCGTTCTGTAATTGATAAAATGTTTATCATGGAAAATGCCCAACCATCGATCCACAAACCGGCCATTTTCCTTGAGCCTTGTTAATGCGCTCATCGCAACGATGGGCACAACGGGATGGGCGGAGTTTTTTTCATAGAAGCATTCAAATTCGCTCCAGGTTTTTCCTTCGTCCGCGGAGAGGGAGCAGTTGAAGCCGCCCGGCCCCTTGTCCCCAGGCCAGTCCGTATTGGCGGAGATCAGGATGAGCTGATCGGGCCTTTGCGCATCCGCAAATTCCAGGCGGTAGACAGTGGGCGTTTCGCGGGATTTTTCCCAGCTCTTGGGCGTATTTTCGAGGGAGTGCCAGTTTCGTCCCTCATCTGCGCTTATGCGGCCAAGCACCGCGCCGCGCCCATGCCCGGCGGGGAAGAAGGTGAGGATTTCCCCTGTTTTGGTGAGAATGGAATCCGGATGGCCGAGGTATGGACGACTGCCGTCCACCGTGATAAGCGGCTGGATTCCGTCCGGCTCCGCGCTTAGGTCAACCTGCGGGATGGTGTAATCACGGCCTATGCCGCGCACAATGGGAAAACCGAAAAGGCTTCGTACGCTTACCGGTTGCTTGTTCATAAGAAACTGCCTTTCTGGATTAGATTACGCCTGCGCGGCGCGCGCCGCGTCAAGCTCGAAGAGATGGATGCATTTGGAGGGGCAGACTTCCGCGCATTTACCACAGGCCACGCATTTTTCGCCATCAATCACGGCAAGGTTGTTTTTGACGGTGACCGCTCCGTATTCGCATGCCTTCACGCACCGCATGCAGCCGATGCATGCCGCCTTGCAGGCCTTGCGGGCGGGGCCGCCCTTATCCATGTTATGGCACATGACGGCAGCCTTCCTCTCGTGCAGGGGCATCAGCGTAATGAGCCGCTTGGGGCAGGTGGCTACGCATAGCTTGCAGGCGCGGCACAGGAGCGGGTCCACCTGCGCAACGCCCTCGCAGATTTTGATGGCGTCATAGGGGCAAGCCTCGGCACAGTCCCCATAGCCGAGGCAGCCATAGCTGCATGTGGAGGAGCCGCCGAAGAGCTGCGCGGCCATCTTGCAGCTCTGCACGCCGGCATATTCAAATTTTTTGCCTGTGTTTGTGTTGTTGCCACGGCACAGCACTGTTGCGGCCATGGGAATCACATTCCCGGCGGAGAGGCCGAGAATCGCCGCGATTTCCTTTGCCGCCGCGTTGCCCCCGGGCGCGCAGAGCGCGGTCTCCCGGGTTTTTCCCTCAGAGAGTGCCTTTGCGTAGCCCGCGCAGCCGGAGAACCCGCACGCGCCGCAGTTTGCACCAGGCAACACGGCCTCCAGCGCTTCCGCTTTCTCATCCACAGGCACCGCCATCACGATCGACGCGACCGCGAGGCCGAGGCCCGCCAACAGGCCGATGGCGGAAACAATCAAAACAGAGAGTAAAATTGGGTTCATTTGTTTCCCATCCTTATAACCATTCTTTTTTTGCGCCGGGTCAATGGAACATGCCTTCCACGATGCCTGTAAACCCCAGGAAGGAGACGGATACGAGGGAGGCTGCAATCAGGGTGATCGGAAGCCCCTGCAAAAATTTAGGAACTTCGCAGGATTCGAGCCGTTCACGCACGCCTGCGAAGAGCACCATCGCAAGCATGAAGCCAAGGCCCGCGCCAAGGGAATTCACAATGGATTGCCAAAAGCTGTAGCTCTTATCGATGTTGAGCAGCACCACGCCCAGCACGGCGCAGTTCGTCGTGATCAGCGGCAGATAAATGCCAAGGGAATTGTAAAGCGCGGGCAGAAATTTTTTTAGCGCAATTTCCACCAGCTGTACGAGCGCCGCGATGACGAGGATGAAGACGAGCGTTTGCAAATATTCGAGCCCGTTTTTTACTAAAAGGAACTGATTGATTGGGTAGGTTACAGCTGTGGAAAGCACCATTACGAAAATGACCGCCGCGCTCATACCCACGGCTGTATTGAGCTTTTTGGATACGCCGAGGAAGGGGCAGATGCCGAGGAATTTTGAGAGAACGAAGTTCTCCGTTAAAATTCCGGTGAGCAGGATGGCTAAAAATAGCTTCATTTTGCATCAGCCTCCTTTGTTTCCGCCTTTTCACAATTGACGCGCGAGCATGCGTCCGCCATCGGGCAAGAGCCGCAGTTGAGCGTTGCCTTCGGCTTTCCTCTGCGCTCTGCGAGCCGGTTTGCGCAGGCGATGAGCATGCCGAATACGAAGAAGCCGCCGGGGGGCAGGATGAAAATAATCATCGGCGCTATACTGCCAGGGATGATCTGGTAGCCTAGCAGCGTGCCTGCGCCGAACAGCTCGCGGATTGCGCCCATTGCGAGCAGAGCGGCCATGAAGCCGATGCCCATGCCTAATCCGTCGAGCGCAGAGGCGAGAACGGGGCTTTTGCCCGCAAAGGCCTCCGCCCGGCCTAAAATGATGCAGTTAACAACGATCAGTGGGAGATACACGCCCAATTGCTCGTCGATCTGCGGCAAAAACGCCTTCACAAGCATCTGCACGATCGTCACAAACGAAGCGATTACAACAATATAGCAAGGGATACGCACTTTTGAAGGGATCACCTTGCGCAGTGCGGAGATCACAATGTTGGAGCACACTAGCACGATCATCGCCGCAGCGCCCATGCCTAGGGCGCTTTCAACAGAGGTGGTCACCGCCAGCGTCGGGCAGGTGCCGAGCACCAGCCGCAACACCGGATTCTCTTTGATCAGGCCCTTGGTAAATTCTTTGCCGAGGCTTTTTTTCTCAGCCATTTGCCGCACCTCCTGCCACTTGCGTATAGAGCTCGAGCGCGAGATTGACCGCATCCGTCACCGCTTTAGAGGTGATCGTCGCGCCGGTTAGCGCCTGAATCTCATCTTCGCCCGGGCTATTTTTGGCAACACTAATCCTGCCGCTTTTCCCCTTGAACTGATCGCGGAAGGCATCGTTTTTCGCATTCATGCCGAGGCCCGCCGTTTCATTGAGCGTGAGCGTCTGAATGCCGGTCACACGCCCGTTCAGGTCGATGCCGGTCATGATCTCCACCGCGCCGCCGTAGCCCTTGCTCTGCGTGGTGAAAACGTAGCCCACCGGCGTATCTCCGTCGAAGCCTTCGTAATAGGTGTATTGCGCTTTGGCCATGGTTACGGTTTTCGGATCGCTAAAGCGTTTGGCCGCGCTGAGCACTGTCTGGCGGGTTTCAGCGGCCGTTTTAGCCGCAAGGTCTTCGATCATCGGGGCTGTTACACTGTTGGTCACGGCGAGCAGCACCGTGGAAACAACGCAGATGAGAAAGAGGGATACGGTGGGGATCAAGATTGCCTTCCACAGCTTCTGCTTCTGATTCATGCGCCCGCCTCCTTTTTTCGGCTTTGCTTTTTCTTTGGTGTTTTGGCGCTTCCAAAGGGCTTGGGGGTGGTTATCCGCTCAATGTGCGGCACAAGGATATTCATAATAATAATCGAGAAGGATACGCCCTCTGGAAGGCTGCCGAAGAGCCGGATTAGTGCGGTTAGGATGCCGCAGCCCACGCCGTAGATCAGCTTGCCCTTGAAGTTGATCGGGGAGGTAGTGTAATCGGTAGCCATGAAAATTGCACCGAGCAGCAAGCCGCCGCCAAGGATCTCATAGGCGACGAAGGAGAGGCTCCCTTTCCCGGCAATCAGCATGATGACGGCCACCGTGCCGATGTAGGTCAATGGAATCACGGGCGTGATCACGCGCCGGATGAGCAGATAGGCAAAGCCGAGCAGGAGCGCTAGCGCGCACACTTCGCCGAGCGAGCCCTGACGCTGGCCGATGAGCATCTGCCACAGCGAGGGGAGGGCCGGATTGGAAGCTGTCGCGGCGGCGGAGACGTCCCCCGCCGTAAACATGGAGGAAATGGAAGCGAGCGGAGAAGCTGTGGTGACAACCTGCACGCCACGCCATGCAAAGGGCTGAACCCACGTGGACATCATCGTGGGGAAGGAGGCCATCAGCACGATGCGGCCAACCAGGGCCGGATTGACAAAATTTTGCCCAATGCCGCCAAAAAATTGCTTGACCACAACGATCGCCACAACGCTGCCGATCGCCGCAACCCACAGCGGGATAGTGGCTGGCAGGTTGAAGGCGAGGAGGATGCCCGTTACAATGGCGCTCAGGTCTCCAAGCGTGCCCTGCCGCTTCATGATTTTTCGGCTGAAAAATTCACTGAGCATGCAAGATAGAACAGTGGTGGCGGTTACAAGCAGCGTGCGCGGCCCGAAGAGCCAGACGCTCGCCGCAAGGGCTGGGATCAGCGAGATGATCACATCCAGCATAATGCCCGTGGTGGTTTCCGGCGAGCGCACATGCGGCGACGCGCTGACGGTCAGCTTTTCTTTCAAACTCATTTCTTCTGGTCACCTGCTTCCCTGACGACTGATTTGGCAAGCCTCATATACTGTACGAGCGGCCGCCCGGAGGGGCAGGCATATGCGCAGCTGCCGCACTCCATGCAGACATTAACGCCGATGCGGCTAAGGCTTTCCGCATCCTTCACGCGGGCATAGCGCTCGATGAGGGTCGGCATCAAGCTCATTGGGCAGACTTGCACGCACCGCCCGCACCGAATGCAGGCGCGTTCTTTTTTGATATGATAGGAGTTCTTTGCAAAGGCGAGGATCGCATTGTTTTGCTTAAGGATCGGTAAACTGTCATCCGCCAAGGCGATGCCCATCATCGGCCCGCCCATGAGGAGTTTGTAAACATCCGTTTTGTATCCGCCGCAATAGTCGATCACGTCCGTGATCCGGGTGCCGATGGGTAGGCGGATATTTTTCGGCTCGCTGATGGCGGAGCCGTCTACCGTGATCGAGCGGGAGACAAACGGCTTGCCTGATTTTAAGTATCGGGAGACAAACGCCGCGCTGCCCACATTCATTACAATGCAGCCAACGTCCGCCGGAAGCTTCCCGGGCGGCACGCGGCGGCCGGTTGCAGACTGCACCATCATTTTCTCCGCGCCTTGGGGATAGAGAGATTTTAAAGCCATGAGCTTCACATGGTCGCCGATGTCATTGCTGTTTTCTGCAATCCGATTGAGCACTTCAAAGGCTGCCGGCTTATTATCCTCCACGGCGATCACCACATTGTCGATACCAAGAATCTCCTTGATGGTGAAGATGCCGGACATAATATCCCAGGAGTTGTCGATGCATTCCCGGTAATCGACTGTGATATAGGGCTCGCACTCCGCAGCGTTAATCACGAGCGTGTCAATGTGTTTATCCGGCATCACGCGCAGCTTTGCATGTGTGGGGAAACCCGCGCCGCCCATTCCCACCAGGCCGGAGGCCCGCACGGCGCGCAAAAAATCTTCGCGGTTGTTCACCTTTGGCGGCTCAACCCCATCGAACAGGCGCATTTCCCCATCGGATTCAATCGTCACGCTCTGCACACGCGCGCCGGAGGGCAGGGTGCATTCCCCAATGGCAGATACCTTGCCGGAAATAGAGGCGTGGATCGGCGCACTGATGAACTTGTCGCTGTCTCCAATGACCTGGCCCACCGAGACAGAATCGCCCACTTTAACCGTTGGCGTACATGGTGCGCCGATGTGCTGTTGCATAGGCAAAATGACGCGCTCCGGCGAGGGCATACGCACCGGCTCCATATCGGCGGTGTTTTTATTGTGCGAAACACTCACGCCACCGCGAGGCCTGCGCACCGCCGTGAGCACGCCCTTCATTTTTTCTGGTTTCATCTGGTCAACCCCTTGTTTTCAAGCTATAATTTATTTGAAGTGGGAGGGAAAAATTCCGGTTGAGAGAAGGAGCGATCGCTCCATATACGGCGCCGGTAGCAAGCCCTGTCAGCAAGGCAAACAGCAGCAGCAGCGGCGCGTAGCCGAAAATAGCCTTTGTGCCCGTCAGCGCCCAGGAGGCCAGCAGCTGGCCGAGGTTGTGCATGACGGCGCACAGAATTCCCGTGCCCACCGCGCCGAATGGGTTGCGCTTTCCGTGCAGCAGGGGCAGCATGACAAGCATGCTAAGCACACCGCCTGCTGTGCTCATGAAAAAGGCGGTTGCCCCGCGGGTCAGCCCCGCAAAGCCCGCCTTGAGCAGCGTAATTGGAAATGCGCCTGCGAAGCCGAGTTGAGCAGCCGCGGCCATCGTGGCGATATTGGAAAAGCCGGGCTTTGCCCCGGGGGGCAGGCCTGGAAGGCCGGGAATAAGATTTTCAAGAAAAGAGAGCGCCAGCGCGGCGGCGGCGAGCATACCGAGCAGCGCCGTTTTCCGAGTGCGCGGGCTGAGGTTTGGCCTGCCGTTCATGCTTTGTTCCCGCCTTTCGCCCTGCTTAATAGGTTTGCACATCTACCCCGCCCGCCGGACGAATGCCTTCAATGGCAATTACGGTACGCGCGGGCAGGCAGGCGGCGGTATCCCCCGGCTGTGAAAGCCAGCCGGATTTGACGCACAGCCCATCCGGGCATTCGGCGGAGAGGTAACGGATACGGCCCCTTTCTACCTGGATGACAGCCTGTGGCTGTTTGCCTAGCGTGAGTGTATAGGGCAGCGTTACTTCGTTTAAGGAGATGCGGTCGATTTCCACACCGCCGCTATAGAGTACGGCTTGTACGTCTTGCGGCGATGCGTGGGGTGATTGCTTAGATAGAAAAAGAAAAATACACACGGCGGCAATCACAGCGATCAACAACAGATCGGCCCGCCGAAAAAAGGCTTGCTTTTTCATAAATTTATGTATCCTGTATGAGGTGATATGCATTGTTTGTCAATTGAAAAGTCTGTTTCAGGCCGGGTGTTGTGATCACCTGCTTTTCCTTGGTGACAAAAATTGCCTCTGCGCCGAAAGCATCCAGCAGGGGAAGGCTCTTTTCATAGCCGAGAATGAAACACGCGGTGGAGAGTGCATCGCTTAGAAGGCCGGAGGGGGCGGTCACTGTCACACTGATCAGCCCTGCGTCTGCCGGGTAGCCGGTTTTGGGGTCCAGAATATGGTGATAGGTTTTTCCGTCCGCCGTTAGAGTGCGTTCATAATCGCCGCTGGTGGAAACAAAACCTTCTGCCAGCGTAAACACGCCAAGCTGATCTGAGGTTTTGCCGCGCGGGTCGCGCACGCCAACCTTCCAATCTCCTCCGCCGGGGCGGCTGCCCCAGAGCAGGAGGCTGCCACCGACGGAAATCACCGCGCCGCTTAGGTGTGTATCGTCTAAGATACGCTTGGCTTCGTCGCAGGCGATCCCTTTGCCGATTGCGCCTAAATCAAGCGCCTGCCCGCTTTTGAGCTTAGCCTGCCTGGCCTCTAGAGAAACCTGTTGCCAGCCGACCGTTTGCAGGGCGGCCGCAATTTCCCCCGGGGAGGGCACGCGGGCACGTTCACCGCCAATATCCCAAAGCTTTGTTAGCGCGCCCACGGTGCAGTCCAACGCGCCACCGCTCCTTTCACTTACCTCAGCGGCTCTTCGCAGGTAGGAAGCGGTTTGCTCGCTGATGGGCACGGCGGATCCGGAAGAGGCGTTAATTTTGGCAATTTCTGAGGACTCCACACGCCAGGAAATTCGTCCTTTTCCAGTGTATCGAATGCGGAAAAGAGCGCGGCGGACGCATTTTCCCCCCTTGGGCCATATAGCTGCGCGGTGACAACGGTGCCCATGGAAAGCCCGCTATGCGCAAAGGCTGCCTCCTTTGGCTTTTCCACACATCCAGGCCGACCAGAAAGAGCAGCAAGGCCAGAGCGGCGGCTATAAGGAACGCGGCCAAGATCGTTCTTTTTTTGTGGATATCCTGCAAAAATAGCGCTCCTTCCGCCTGATTTTTCCAATTCTATTTTACTGGATATCACAAGAATATTCAATCGTTTCTGGATTAAATAAAAAATTAACAAGCAAATATCGTTTATATCCGTGTAGAACAGCGGAGAGCGCTCCGGTGCTTTGCCGTAGAATGGATTTGTGATATAATAACCTCACGAAACACTTGCAAAATCAATTTTGAGCGTTTCGGAGAATTGAATCATTGATTCGGGCTAACGCCCTGCGGCTGCGCCGCTCATTGCGCCTTACGCAACGGAATCATGGTATAATAGCTTCAAACAGAGTTTGAAGCATTGGAAAAATGCCTGTCGGCGCGAAACGCCTCCTGCCGCAAAGCGGCAACGCCATTTTTCACAAAGGTTGGCCTTGCGTGTATGGTAAATAGCTTCAAACAAAGTTTGAAGCATTGGAAAAATGGTTGTCGGCGCGAAACGCCTCCTGCCGCAAAGCGGCAACGCCATTTTTCACAAAGGTTGGCCTTGCGTGTATGGTAAATAGCTTCAAACAGAGTTTGAAGCATTGGAAAAATGCCTGTCGGCGTGAAACGCCTCCTGCCGCGATGCGGCAACGTCATTTTTGACCAGATATAAACCATGGAGGGATTCAGAATGGATTTTAACTTTCATATGCCCGTGCATGTTGTCAGTGGAGAAGGCGCGGTCGCGCGCAATTCCACGCTGCTGCGCACGCTCGGCAGGCGGTGCCTGATTATCACCGGAGGCTCTTCCGCAAAGCGCAGCGGCGCTTTGGCCGATGTGACGGCGGCGCTGGATCTTTGGGAGATCGGCTGGGCGGTCTATGACGCAGTCGGCCCGAATCCGCTTGTTTCTGCCTGCCATGAGGCGGGGGTAGTCGCGCGCAGCGTCCGCGCGGAGTTTATCATTGGCATCGGGGGCGGTTCGCCGCTCGACGCGGCCAAGGCAGCCGCCATTTTTGCTGCCAATGAAGAGCTTGCTCCCATGGATATCTTTCAAAGGGAGGGTGCAAATCCGCCGCTGCCTCTGGCACTCGTTGGCACAACGGCGGGCACAGGCAGTGAGGTTTCTCCCGTGGCTGTGCTGACGATCGATGAGAGCGGGCGTAAAAAAAGCATATCCGGCGCCGATTGCTATGCGCGCATTGCCTTTGCAGACCCTATTTATACGCACAGCGCACCATTCAGCGTAACGGTTTCCACAGCCCTGGATGCCCTTGCCCATGCAACGGAAGGCTGGTTTAACCCACAACTCAGCGATCCGGTGAAGCTTTTTGCCGTGAAGGGACTGCCGCTGTTGTGGAATAGCCTTGTTTGGCTGGATCGAAATGCGCGCTTGCCGGAGCAGAAGATGCGCGAGGAGCTTTATTATGGCTCTCTTTATGCAGGCATTGTGCTCAGTGCCTGCGGCACGGCGTTTCCCCATCCGCTTGGCTATGTGCTAACGGAGGATTTTAGCATCCCGCATGGGCGCGCCTGCACGGCTTTTTTGCCGGCATTCCTGGAGCGTGGAGAGCAGTTTGAAGCAGAACGCGCGGCGGAGTATTATCAGCTTCTGGGCACTGATTTTGGGCAACTGTGCAGCGTCGTGGAGAGGCTGACGGATACGGCGTCCGTGCGGATGACCCTGGAGCAAGTGGAGCGGTATGCTTCCCGTTGGGGAGATGTGAAAAATTTTCGCGTTTCTCCCGGCGGCTTTACAGCGGAGGACGCCAAGGCCTTGCTGACGCGGCTGTTCGTCCGTTGATCGTTTCATCTGAATATTCGGATAGCTTAGAAAACCCGGCAGAGGGCGTGCTGTGAAGTGGCCCCCCAAAAGTTAGACAATAATTTTGAGAAAAAATCGTTCAAGCAACTGAAAGGGCTTGTTGTCTGTAACCCGCAGGCGGCAAGCCTTTTAGTTTTGCCTGGATCCTGCGGGCGTTGTAATCCTCAAGATAGTCCACCAGTTCCTGTTTGAAGTGTTCCATGGACTTACAGATAAAGCAGCTCGCTTTTAAGCAGCTCGAAAAAGTTTTCCATCACCGCATTGTCCAAGCAATTGCCTTTGCGGCTCATATTCTGCCGGATGCCCTTTTTGCTGAGCACACGCTGGTACTCCTTATGCTGGTACTGCCAGCCTTGGTCAGAGTGAAGGATCAGATCCGTTCCATCTGGTATTGTTTCAAAAGCATTGTCCAACATAGTAGTTACTATGTTCAAGACAGGCCGGTCAGAGATCGCATAGCTTACCAGATAGCTGTCGTGCAGATCCAGGATCGGTGAGAGATATAGCTTCTGGCCAAACAAGCTGAACTCTGTTACATCGGTGACCCACTTCTGGTTTGGCTTTTCCGCATGGAAGTCTCGGTTCAGCAGGTTGGGAGCAATTTTGCCCACTTCTCCTTTGTAAGAACGATAATTTTTTAATTCTGACACGGTAAACCAACCCTAATTCCTTCATAAGCCGCTGGACTGTCTTGTGATTAAAGGGAAATCCACGGCTATGCAATTCTGCTGTGATGCGGCGATAGCCGTACCGCCCTCTGTATTCATGATAGACAGCGGTAATCTCTGCTTTGACGGCTTGATATTTATCTGTGGCTCCTATTCTCTTCAACTGATA
>ENA-OQCL01000344-OQCL01000344.1-human-gut-metagenome-genome-assembly--contig:-NODE-344-length-23325-cov-4.658893_pt1 | contig 23325 bp, 20 predicted proteins | sample MGYA00242502_ERZ504586 | MGnify/ENA primary metagenome ERZ504586 (study PRJEB26092, sample SAMD00036316) | human gut metagenome | host: Homo sapiens | study: EMG produced TPA metagenomics assembly of... | reverse complement strand
ATGGCGCAGGGGAAATAAGTTTATAGTGCGATAACAAGAAAAGCTATGCCGGGCGCGGAATGCGCGGCATATGCTTTTTGTGATGATGGAAATTTGAGGGCAACACCGCATAATTCTAAGTGCCGATACGGCGAGCGAGGTGCGGCAGATGCCAAGCCAAAAGCGCAGATAATACTGGATGTCTTATCGAGCATTTTGGCAACGCAGATGCCGTACCGCAGCCGCCGGAGCGGTGCTTAAGCCGTCAGGCGGGAATTGTGCGGTGCTGCCTAAGCGGGCGACGGAGTTTGAGGTGGGGGATTAGACAGGGCCCGACATGCGGGACGATGCAAGCATCGTTCCCTACAAATGGTTTGCATCGTTTGTTGCAATCAGCAAGGTTTCTCCGCGGCAGGATGAGGGCATCCCACCCTACAGCACATTTATTGGCAGGCAGCACATAATAAAATGCTCTGTAGGGAACGGTCAAGACCGTCTTCTGCGAATGTTGTATCCTGTGCTACAATCAATTACACGGATTCTGCAATTTTGCCGCGGAACCGCCGCGGGTCTGGCCGGAGCCGTGGATGATATATTTGTAGCTGCACAGCTCGGCCAGGCCCATGGGGCCGCGGGCATGCAGCTTTTGGGTGCTGATGCCCATTTCACACCCCAGGCCAAACTCTCCGCCATCGGTAAAGCGGGTGGAGGCGTTGACATACACGGCGGCGCTGTCCACACAGGTGGTAAAGCGGTCTGCGGCGGTATCGTCCGCCGTGATGATGGCCTCACTGTGGTGGGTGGAATGGCGGGCAATGTGGGCAATGGCAGCATCCACATCATCCACCACGGCAATGGCCAGGATGTAATCCAAAATTCAGTGTCAAAATCCTGCTCGCCGGCGGGTGTTCCGGGAATGATGGCGGCGGCGCGCTCATCCAGCCGCAGATCCACCGGAACCAGCCCGGCAGCTGCGCGGGCATCCACCAGACGGGCTTTCAGCAACGGCAGAAACCCTGCGGCAACATCCTTGTGTACCAGGCACACTTCCTCGGCATTGCACACGCTGGGGCGGCTGGTTTTGGCGTTCTCAATGATATCCACCGCCATGTTCAGGTCGGCGGCTTTGTCCACATATACATGGCAGATGCCGGTCCCGGTCTGGATACAGGGCACCGTGGCGTTTTCCACACAGGCGCGGATCAGCCCGGCACCGCCGCGGGGAATCAGCAGATCCACCAGACCGTTTGCCGTCATTAGCTCGTTGGCGGAAGCGTGGGTAGTGTCCTCAATCAGGCTGACGGCACTTTCCGGCAGGCCGGCACGGGCCAGACCGCAGCGCAGAGCGTTGACAATGGCATGGCAGCTGGCCCAGGCATCGCGCCCGCAGCGCAGCACACAGGCGCTGTCGGCTTTCAGGGCCAGCGCGGCGGCGTCGGAAGTCACGTTGGGGCGGCTTTCATAAATAATGGCGATCACGCCCATGGGCACCGAGGTTTTTTCAATCAGCAGCCCGTTCGGCCGCACAATTTTGCGTAGTACGGCACCCACCGGGTCCGGCAGGGCGGCAACCTCACGCATGCCCTTGGCCATGGCGGCCAGCCGGGCAGGGGTCAGGGCAAGACGGTCCAGCATTACATCACTGATGCGCCCGCGTGCGGCGGCCAGATCCTGCTTGTTGGCGGCCAGAATTGCATCGCTGTTTTCCACCAGGGCAACTGCCATGGCTTCCAGCGCAGCGTTTTTGGTATCGGTATCCGCCAGCGCCAGCGGCAGCTTTGCCGCCTGCGCCGCTAACAGAATTTCATGCGTAGTCATAGCAGAACTCCTTTGGCTGTAATTAAGAATGAATAAAGAATAGAGAATAATGGTTGAGTGACGCCCGCGGCGCACCAACATTATTCTTTATTCATTATTATTTATTATTTTTTCCAACAAATCTCGTCCCCACATCCTTGCCGTCCACAATGTCGTACAGCACATTGGCGTTGGCACCGTTGGCGATGACCATGTCAACACCGGCACCGGTGGCAATTTTGGCGGCGGTCAGCTTGGCGAACATGCCGCCGGTGCCAAGGCCGCTGTTGGAGCCGCCGCCCAGTTGCTCAATTTCGGGGGTAACGCTCTCTACCCGGTGGATCAGCGTGGCTTCCGGGTGGGTATGCGGGTCGGCGGTGTACAGGCCGTCAATGTCGCTCAGCAGCACCAGCAGGTCGGCGTGGGTGTATTTGGCAATCAGGGCACCCAGGCGGTCGTTATCGCCCAGGGAGTATTCCTCGGTGGAAATCGGGTCGTTTTCGTTGATGACCGGCACAGCGCCCAGCTGGATCAGGCGCTCCAGCGTGTTTTGCAGGTTGTTCAGCCGGTGGGGATGGTCAAAGTCCTCCCAGGTCACCAGCAGCTGGGCAACGGTGTGGCTGTATTCGGCAAACAGCTTGTCGTAAGTATACATCAGCTCGCACTGGCCCACGGCTGCGGCGGCCTGCTTTGTCACCATATCTTTGGGGCGGGAAATCTGCAGCTTGCCCACGCCAAGGCCGGTTGCGCCGGACGATACAATAATCAGCTCGTGCCCGGCGTTTTTGATGTCGCTCCACACTTTTACCAGTGCTTCGGTGTGGCGGATGTTCAGCCGCCCGCCCGGATGGGCCAGCGTGCTGGTGCCGATCTTGACAACAATGCGCATCAGTTTTTCCCCATTTCCTTTGTTTTGTCATAGGCGGCCAGGACGGCATCGGTCACTGCGCCGCGGAACGCGTGCTCTTCCAGCACGCGCACACCCTGAATGGTGGAACCGCCGGGGCTGCACACAGCATCTTTCAGTACGCCGGGGTGGCTGCCGCTTTCCAGCACCATGCGGGCGCTGCCCAAAAGGGTCTGGGCGGCATATTCCTGGGCTTTGGCGCGGGGCAATCCGGCAGCAACGCCGCCGTCGGCCAATGCTTCAATAAACTGGTATACCCACGCGGGGCCGCAGCCGGAAACACAGCAAGCGGCGTCGATTAAATTTTCCGGGATGGCATCCAGCCGCCCGGCCGGGGCCATGGCACCCAAAAAGGCGAACATCTGGTCATCGCTCACGCCGTCAGCGCAGTACTGGATCATACCGGCCCCCAGCGAAACCGGGGTGTTGGGCATGATGCGGATGATTGGATATGCACCGCCGGCCATCTCGCGCACGCGGGCCATGCTCAGCCCGGCAGCCATAGTAACCAGGACAAAACGCCCGCTGCGCTTTGCCAGGATGGGTGCGATGCCGGCCAGCATATCGGCCATCATCTGCGGCTTTACGCCAAGGAAAATTACATCGCAGTCCTGCGCGACCACATCGTTGGTGGCGGCGCGGCAGCCAAGTGCTTCGGCCAGGGCTTCAGCCTTGGCCGGGGTGCGGTTGGCCAGCACAACATTTTCCGGCCCAACGCCGCGGCACACTGCGCGGGCAACCGCACCGCCCATGTTGCCGCAGCCGATAAAACCATAACGCATAGGAATTTCCTCCCTCTACTATAACGTGTGTACCCTTTATAATGTACCAACAAATACCCAATGAATAGTCTAATCCTAACGCACAGCAGGTGTAAAGTCAATAAAAAGCTGCCAAAAAACGTGACAAGTAAAGCCTTGCCTGCTATAATAGTGATACTTTGCACAACCGTCCAGGCGGGGCAGGGCACCCCCGCCGCAAAAAGGGAGAATGAAATATGCAGTATGTTGATTTTGGCCGCACCGGGCTGCGGGTTTCGCGCCTGGGCTTTGGCGGCATTCCGGTGCAGCGCATTGATGAACCTGGCACCCGCGCCATGCTGAAAGCCGCGCATGAGGCAGGCATCAATTACATTGATACCGCCCGTGCTTACACCGTCAGCGAGGAGTGGATCGGCCAGGCGCTGGAGGAACTGGGCCTGCGGGATGAATTTATCCTTGCCACCAAGTGCCGTGCGCTGACCAAGGCAGAGATGGAAGCCGAGCTTGCCGCCAGCCTGAAAAACCTGCGCACCGATCACATTGACCTGTACCAGTTCCACAACCCCAGCCCGGAAAACCTGGATAAAATCCTGGCCCCCGGCGGCGCCATGGAAGCCCTGCTGGAAGCCAAGGCCAAGGGCGTTGTGGGGCACATTGGCATTACCGCCCACCTGAGCCAGACGTTTGAAAAGGCGCTGAAGGTGGACGAGATCGAAACCATTATGTTCCCCTATAATATTGTGGAGCAGCAGGGCAAAGAGCTGATCGACCGCTGTGCGGAAAAGGGTAAGGCCTTTATTGATATGAAGCCGCTGGCCGGTGGTGCCATTGAGGATGGACGGCTGGCGCTGCGGTATGTGCTTTCCAACCCGGCAGTCACAGTATCCATCCCCGGCATGGCCGCGCCGGAAGAATTGGAACAGAATGTGGCGGGCAGCGCCAACACCGCCCCGCTGACCCCGGAGGAGAAAGCCGCCTGCCAGAAAGTGCGGGATACCCTTGGCACCCAGTTCTGCCGCCGCTGCAATTACTGTGCCCCCTGCACGGTGGGCATCCAGATTCCCAGCTGTTTCTTGTTCCATGGCTACCTGGAGCGTTATGGCCTTGCGGGCTGGGCGCACGAACGGTACGATACTCTGACGGTGAAAGCCGGTGCCTGCATTGGCTGTGGCAAGTGCGAAACCCGCTGCCCGTATAACTTGCCCATCCGGGATATGCTCAAAAAAGTGGCACAGGATTTCGGCGAATAAACATTATATTTTAGAATTAAGGAGTACCCCTGCATGAAACAACAGACCCCCGAACGCACCAAGCGCCTGGCCGTTGTTGCGGCAGCAGCCGTAATTCTGGTTATGGTGCTGCTGATTATTGAAACATTCCGCCTGCTGTTGCCGGGGTTATGGACTGCATTTTCCAGCGGGGACGAACAGGCTCTGAGCGATTATTTGACAAGCGAGGGGCGGCTGCGCAGCTTTTTTGACGCTGTGGTTCCTGGCGTTCGTGCAGGTGGTATCGCTGGTAATCCCGGCCATGCCGGTCCAACTGGCAGCGGGGATCGCCTATGGGCCGTGGAAAGGCTTTGTGACCAGCTTTTCGGCATCGTTGGCGGCAAACTTTCTGGTGTTTCTGCTGGCGCGCCGCCTGGCAAAAGTCATTGAACTGCTCACAGCGAACAGCCCCAAGGCGAATAAGTTGCTGAACAGCGTGCGCAACAGCAAGAACCCCTGGTTTTATACCATTTTGGCGTTTATCACACCGGGGCTGCCCAACGGCATCATTCCCTATGCCGCCGCTCACGCCAACATGAAGCCGAAACAGTTCTTTGCGGCTATCTGCATCAGCATGCCGATCCCCACCCTGCTGACCTGCCTGGCAGGCAGCTACCTGGTAACGGGGGACTGGCTGTTTACTGTATTGATCGAGGGCGGTATGTTTGCCGTGGTGGGCCTGCTGTTCCATAAGCGCAGCGCCGTAATCGGCCACGCCCACGAAGTAAAGAACCGGCACACAAGATAACACAAAAGAAGCCTCTCCGGCGTGCGGCCAACCCCGCACGCCTTTTTTGTATGGCGCTACTTGTGTTTTGCGGGTGTGGTGTGTATAATTTACTATGTATTACTATGGAAAAGAGCGAAGAAAATAGGCGGCGGCTCTGGCCAAATGATTCATTTGCCGGAGCGGCTGACCTGATGAAATTGAGATGCCATGGGCATCACACAACCGTTATTCATTATTCTTTCTTAATTTTTAATTTTACGCGTAGCGAAACGAGGCTTTCTCATGCTGTTGGACCCTGAACTGCATTATCTGGATAATGCCGCAACCACCATGGTGGACCCGGAGATTGCGGGTGCCATCCATAAAGCATTATTAAAGGATTGGGCGAACCCCTCCAGCCTGTACGAACCGGCGGTAGAAACCCATGAAGCCCTGACCACGGCCCGCGGGCAGATTGCCCGCACCCTGGGCTGCCAGGCCAAGGATCTGTATTTTACCTCATGCGGCAGCGAGAGCAACAACCTTGCCGTGCAGGGCCTTGCCATGGCACGCAAAAATCTGGGGCAGCAAAATTGTGGTTTCCGGTTTTGAGCACCCCAGCGTGCAGCGGCCCATCCGTGCACTGAAAGACCGCGGCTTTGAGGTGGTGGAAATCCTGCCCGAAGCAGACGGTCACCTGGATGTTGCCAAACTGGCTGCCGAGGTGGATAAAAAATACCGTTCTGGTCAGCTGCATGGCGGTCAATAATGAAACCGGCACTTTGCAGGATATTGCCGCTCTTTCCACAGCCGTCAAGGCCAAAAACAGCCGCTGTGCGGTGCATGTGGACGCCGTGCAGGCATGGCTGCGCATCCCCATTGACCTGAAAAAGTGGAAGAACGTGGATACTCTCTCGGTATCCGGCCATAAAGTGCATGCCCCCAAGGGAATCGGCGCTTTGTTCATCCGGGACAGCGTGCGCCAGACGCTTTGCCCGCCCTACCTGGGCGGCCATCAGGAGCGCGGCCTGCGCCCCGGCACCGAGAATACCCCTTATATCGTTGGCCTTGGCCTTGCTGCGGCAAAGGGGGCCAAAAACCTGAGCGACCGCAATGCGCATATCCGCGCCCTGAACGCCCAGCTGCGCACCGGGCTGGAAGAGCTGGCCCAGCAGGCACCCATCACCCTGAACTCCCCGGCGGATGCCGTGCCGGAGGTGCTGAACTTTTCCACCAACTGTGTCAACAGCCAGACCTTTATTGAATATTTGAGCGGGCGGCACATTTATATTTCCGGCGGCTCCGCCTGCGATAAGGGCGAGCCGAGCCACACCCTGATGGCGATGGGCGCGCCGGACCTTGCCGTGCGCACGGCGCTGCGCGTCAGCTTTTGCGGGAACAACACCCCCGAAGATGTGCAGGCCCTGCTGGACGGCCTGAAAGACGGCCTGAAAGAGTTGCAGCACATCTGAAAAGATAAGGCAACACCGCACAATTCCCGCCTTGCGGCTTAAGCACCGCTCCGGCAGCTGCGGCACGGCATCTGCGTTGCCAAAATGCTCGATAATGTCGGGTTGCGGTACCCGCATCGTGCTTCGGGGGCAAAAGCCCCTCGCACTCTGCGACCGCTGCCCCTGCTTCGGTTCGCTGTTTCCGCCACTGGCGGCGCTCACCTTTGCAGCATCCAGTATTATCTGCGCTTTTGGCTTGGCATCTGCCGCACCTCGCTCGCCGTATCGGCACTTAGAATTATGCGGTATTGCCATAACGCTATTGAATGAAACCATAACACCAGACACGAAAGGTTTGCCATAAACATGAAAGAAATCATCCTTGCCTATCAGGGCGAAATGACCCTGAAAGGCCTGAACCGCAGCAAATTTGAAGCCCGCCTGGCCAAAAGCATCCGCTACCGGCTGGAAGACCTGGGCAAATTCAAGGTGACCCAGGCGCAGTCCACCGTGTTCATTGAGCCACTGGAAGATGACCTGGACATGGACGAAGCGTTCCGCCGTATTTCCAAAATTTTTGGCATTGTCAAAATGAGCCGCGCTGCCTGCTGCAGCAAGGATTTTGACGAGATCTGCGCTACGGCGGAAGCTTATCTTGGCGAAACGCTGCGCGGCATCCGCACCTTTAAGGTGGAAGCCAAGCGCGCGGATAAAACGTTCCCGATGAAAAGCCCGGAGCTGTGCCGCGAACTGGGCGCTTACCTGCTGGGCAAGCACCCCCACCTGCGGGTGAACGTGCATGAGCCGCAGCTGGAAATCATGGTGGAAATCCGCGATAAAGGCGCATATATCCATGGCCCCAAGGTGGAAGCCGCGGGCGGCCTGCCCGTTGGCACCAGCGGCCGTGCGCTGAACCTGCTTTCCGGCGGCATCGACAGCCCGGTAGCAGCTTATTGCATGGCGCGCCGCGGGCTTGCACTGCACCACATCCACTTTGCCAGCCCGCCGTACACCAGCCTGCGCGCCAAACTGAAGGTGCGCGCCCTGGCCCGCGAACTGGCAGAATATACCGGCAACTGCCAGCTGTTTGTGGTGCCCTATACCAAGCCGCAGGAGTATATCCGCGATAATGCGCCTGATGTGTTGTTTACCGTGCTCATGCGCCGCAGCATGCTGCGCATTGCCAAATTGGTGGCCGACCAGAGCGAGATGGAAGCTTTGATTACCGGCGAAAGTCTAGCACAGGTTGCCAGCCAGACCATGCAGGCCATTGCCTGCACCGACGCCGCGCAGAACCTGCCGATTCTGCGCCCGCTGATCGGCATGGATAAGACCGAGATCATTGCTATTTCCCGCAAGATCGGCACCTTTGATACCTCCATTGAGCCGTATGAGGATTGCTGTACCATCTTTACCCCGCCGCACCCCAAAACCAAGCCCAGCCTGGCGGAGATCGAAGCCGCCGAAGCCGGAATGCCCGGCCTGGCAGAGCTGGAACGGATTGCGGCGGAAACTGTGGAGAAAATCCCCATCCGCATCGGGGATGACCCGGAGTTTTAACAGCGCCAGATAAAAATTACCCTTGGATAAAGGACGGAACGAACCATGACTGCGGAGATCATTTGTGTAGGAACCGAGCTGCTGCTTGGCGATATTGTCAATACCAACGCCCAGTTTTTGAGCCGCGAACTGGCGGAACTGGGCATCAGCGTGCTGCACCAGCATGTGATTGGGGATAACCCTGGCCGCCTGCGTGATTTGGTAAAGGAAGCCAAAAGCCGCAGCGATCTGCTGGTGTTTTCCGGCGGGCTTGGCCCCACGGAGGACGACCTGACCAAGGAGACCGTGGCCGAAGCCTTTGGCGATACCCTGCACTTTGATGAAGCAGAATGGCAGAAGATCGTGGACTTTTTTGCCCGTACCGGCCGCGGCGGGCGCACCCCCACGGCCAACAACCGCAAGCAGGCCATGGTGCCCACCAAGGGGCACAAGCTGCCCAACGCCCATGGCACCGCACCTGGTGCCTGGTTCGAGGATGACGGCTGCATTGCCGTACTGATGCCCGGCGTTCCACGCGAGATGAAAGCCATGTGGGCGGAGGATATCCGCCCGGTGCTTTTGCAGCGCCAGAACTGTACCATCCACTCCAAAACGCTGCGGGTGCTGGGGGGCGAAAGCAGCATTGCCAGCAAGGTTTCCCCGCTGTTCGCCAGCGAAAACCCCACGGCAGCCATTTATTGCAAAATCGGCGAGAGCGAGATCCGTGTGACCGCCCGCGCCGCAACCGAGGCGGAAGCCGAAACGGCCTGCGATGCCCGCATTGCGGAGTTCCGCAAGATTTTGGGCCCCAATGCGTATGATGTGGATGTGCCGGGGCTGGAATACACTGTGGTGCACCTGCTGCAGCAAAAAGGGCTGCATGCTGCCACCGCGGAAAGCTGCACGGGCGGCCTTGTGGCAGAAAAAATCACCAATGTGCCCGGATCCAGCGAGGTGTTCGGCTATGGCTTTGTGACCTATGCCGAAGCCGCCAAGGCAAAGCTGCTGGGTGTTGACCCGACTTTGATTGAACAGTATAACGTGGTTTCCGGCCCGGTGGCCGTGGCGATGGCTTACGGCGCTTTGCAGGCATCGGGAGCAGATCTGGCCGTGGGCATTACCGGCATTGCCGGGCCCGGCGGCGCACTGCCGGGCAAACCGGTAGGTACCGTCTACCTGGCCGGTGCGGATGCCCGCAGCGGCAAAGCCTGGCTGATGCGCCTGGAACTCGGCGGCTATGCCGAGCGCAGCATCATCCGCACCCGCGCCGCCCTGTACGCTCTGGACCTTCTGCGCCGCATGGCCCTTGATATCCCTCCCGAAAACGCCCATCCCGTCCCCTCCAAAGATGTCAAACCCGAAACCCTTGATATTTAAGGCAACACCGCACAATTCCCGCCTTGCGGCTTAAGCACCGCTCCGGCAGCTGCGGCACGGCAAAACTCCTAACTCCTCCCTCATGACTCCTAACTTCAACTTTCCACCAAAGGGGTGTTTTAATGCTGCAAATCCAAATGCGAATCCTGCGTGTGTTTGGGCTTTCCAAAGCGGAGATGAACTCCATCATTGAGAACGCCCAGGCCGAGGGCAGCCCCAGCCTGCGCCTGCAGGAGCGCGATGGTGAATACCTTGTCTGCGTACAGGCATCAGCCCCCACCCAGGCAATGGCGGATGAATACTGCGAAAAGTGGGTGCAAAAACTGCGCACCCGCTTTGGCGATGCCTGCTATGGCTTTGAGGATACCACCCTGGCCCAGGCCGCGCTGGATGCCCTGCTGAAAAAGCGCCGCCTGCTTGTTGCGGCGGACGAAGCCACCGGCCGCCTGTTGGGCAACGCCCTGCGCGGCCTGCAGCACAGCGAAGCAGCGTTCGATTTTGGCAACCAGACCTACCTGAACCCGGCGAACGCCCGCCGCATTGCCGCGCCGGAAGCTCTGCTCAAAAAGTTCCCCGGCGATATGGTTCAGGCCGCTGCAGGCCGCGCTCAAAGCGCTTTGCTGCTGGCCAATGCAGATTATGCCGCCGTGTATATGCCCGCAACAGTGGGGCAGGCGCCTTTTGTGCTGCTGTGCAGCCGCATCGGCGCGGCAGCCTGTGCCCTGAGCCCCGAAATCTCCGATATGGCAATCGCCAACCATATTCTGGACTTGGCCCGCCGCCGTGCATTGGGGATGCACCTGGGACCTTCCGCTATTACTTTCAAGCCGGGGCGGGAGCGCCCGCTGCTGCTGGTCAGCGGCGAAGGCCAGCCGAGGCCAGGTTTCCGTTTTACGCTGCGCCGCAAGGCTGCCCCGGCCAAACCGGCGGTTAAGCCCAACGCCCCGGACAGCTACGATGCAGAACCGGTCCCCGATTACGATGCGCAGCCCACTGAACCCAAACCGCAGGCTACCCCCACCGGGACCATTACCTTTGAACGCCCCATCGCCCAGCCTGCCGCGCCGCAGCCAACACCGGATCCGCTGGACCTGCGCACCGCAGGCCCGCAGGTCGCCGCCGAAGCGCGCGCCCGCCGCGCCGCAGAAAGCGAGCTGGACCCGGACCTGGAACTGTGTGCCACCCGCACCATCAAAATTTCCCGTGCAGATTTGGAGCAGGCCATGGCGGCTCAGCAGGCAGCAAAGCAGCAGGAGCAGCCCAACCCGGAACCGCCCGCTGCACCGCAGCCGGAACCCCTGCCGGAGCCGGAACCGCCCGCCAACCTGCCGAAACCAAAAGCTTCTATCCTGGATGATGATATCCCGGATTTTTCGGCAGGGTTGGACCCCGCCGCGCTGGAAGCAGCCCGCAAGGCGGACGAAAAAGCCCCGCCGCGCAGCACCGATGAATTCCAGCGCGCTGCCAGCCAGTTGTTTGAAGACGATGAGGATGACGGGGAGGATGACGGGGAGGACGAAGAGCCCACCATTACCTTCCCTGGCCGCAGCAAAGCCAAACCGGCAGTGCCGCGCCCCCTGGCAGCAAAACAGGAACCCAAACAGGATGCCATCCACAACCGCAGCCTTGCCATGATCGAGCGTGCCGAGCGCCGCCACCGCCGCAAAGCGATTGCCGCAGTGGCTGTTATTGCCCTGCTGGTTCTGGTGGGTGCTGCAGTGCTGCTGGGGCTGACCCGTGGATGCACCGTGAAAGCCCCTGCCTATAAAAATTACGGCACAGAGCAGTTTGATACCCAGGCGCAGGCATATTTGAAATCCGCTGCGGCAGAAAACGAAAAAATTATCGGTTATCTTGCGTTCCCCGGCCAGAACGGCCAGCTGGTGTACAGCGGCTCCCAGCCGGGCGATGGCGCTGCCATCAGCGGCACCAACTACCTGAACGCTTCCATGCCGTCCAACACGGTGCTTTCCTGCGCGGATGCCTCGCTGGCAAGCCTGACGGACCAGACAAACTTCAGCCAGAATGCCGAGTTCACCCTGTACCTGAGTGATGTGACCTACCATTTCCGTGCTGTGGCAGTGTATAATACCGATGCCGCAGGCACCGAGAATGCCTTTACCCCCGCCAGCTATGGGGAACTTTCGGATTATTACAGCTATGCGGAGTTCAGCCAGAGCATTAAGGAACGCAGCCTGTTTGATACCGGCAATACCCCCGGTGATAAGGAAACCTTCCTGACCCTGATGAGCACCGGCGGCACAAACGGCACGTTTGTCTGTGTGACCGCTGTTCTGTTGCCGGATCAGGCCCAGTAAGCTTGGATATACCCAGGAATGATTAAGCCCCCGTTCCCGTACATATACTAGGGTGTGGCGGAATAAACCGCTGCACGCTGGATAGGGAAGGGGTTTTGGATTGAAAGAAGAAGCGGCACCGGCCCGTACGGTCATCAAAAAGCGGCTGGCGGGGCAGCCGGCACCGGATATCTGGCTTTTGATCATTTTGATGCTGCTGGTGTGCTATGGTTTGGTGATGCTGTTTTCAGCCGGGTATGCGGTGGCGCTGTACCGGCGCGGGATGCTTATACCTACATCCGCCCCCAGCTGTTGTTTGCGGCGTTTGGTGCGGCGGCCATGTACGCGGCCAGTCTGGTGGATTACCACATCTGGCATAAACTGGCGTGGCCAATCATGGGGGTATCGCTGGCGTTGCTGGCAATCGTGCTGTTCATGCCGGAATATAACGGCTGCAAGCGGTGGATCGTGCTGCCGGGGCTGGGCACCTTGCAGCCCAGCGAGATTGCCAAGTTTGCGGTAGTGCTGGTGTTTGCCCACATCATCTCCCTCAACCATGACAGGATGCAGACCTTTGCAACCGGGGTGTTGCCCTTTATGGCTATCCTGGGGGCGGTTACGGTGCTGATGCTGCTGGAGCCGCATCTGTCCGGCACGCTACTGATTTTGGGCATCGGCGCGGTGCTGATGTTTGTGGGCGGCACGGGCTTAAAGTGGTTTGCCCTGGCGGGCATTGCCGGGGCCGGGGCCATTGCGGCGGCGGTGGTGCTGCTGCCGGAGCTGGTGCCCTATGCCATGGGGCGGCTGTCCTCCTGGCGGGACCCCTTTGCCGATCCGCTGGGCGAAGGCCACCAGACCATCCAAAGCCTGTACGCCATTGCATCTGGCGGCGCGGCCGGGCTGGGGCTGGGCAACAGCCGCCAGAAATACCTCTATGTGCCGGAACCGCAGAACGACTTTATCTTTTCGATTCTGTGTGAAGAACTTGGCTTTGTGGGCGCGGCTCTGACGGTGGTGCTGTTCCTGCTGCTGTTTTTGCGCGGCATGTTCATTGCAGTGCGCGCGCGGGATAAATTCGGTGCGCTGCTGGCCGTTGGCTTTGTGGTGCAGGTGGTGCTGCAGGCGGTGCTGAACATTGCCGTTGTTACCAACACCATCCCCAACACCGGCATCAGCCTGCCATTTTTTTCTTCCGGCGGTACCAGTTTGATGATGCTGCTGGGCGAAATGGGCATTGTGCTCTCCGTTTCGCGCCAGGCGGACGCCCGGTAACGGGAATGTGCAAATTTTGTGATGGGGATTTCACAACTTTCGGCAGTTCTGCGCTATTGAAACTGGCGGAATAATACGGTATAATAACCAAAAAAGATTTGTAACTTTTTTGCAATCTTCCCAAAAGAAAAGGAATGCTATGCAGGAAATCAAAACAAGCCCAACGGTGCGGCACACCACGCCCCTGCAGCTGCTGGCGGCGTTTTGCAGCCACGGTGGCAGTGCTGTTTGTGCTGCTGCTGGGGGCGTGCGCGCTGCCGGCCCAGCCGGTGCTGGAACATGTGTATGATTCAGCCCAAACCATCCAGCAGGAGGGGCTTTACCCTGAATATTTCGGCTTTAAGCTGTTCCAGATGGATAACTATACCGATACCATCATGCTGTTTGAAGCGGCCGCCATGGGCGAGCAGGATCCCTTGACCGCCATGATGACCGCAACGGCCTATAACGTGGATAACTTTGAAACGATGGCCGGTGACCTTGCTGTCTATTGCGAGCGCACCATTCCGCTGGCCACCGGTGCCCAAAAGGCAGTGCAGCTGGTGCCGTTCTCCTATGCGCGGTACTGGCACGGCTACCTGATCTGGCTGCGGCCGCTGCTCTGCGTTATGTCCATCACCGGTGTGCGCGTGGTGCAGTATTTGGTGCTGTTTGCGCTGCTGGCGGTTATTTTGTGGCAGCTGCGGCGGCAGTGTGGGCTGCGGGCCATGGTGTGGTTTGCCGTCAGCCAGCTGGCGGTTACCGTGTTCTGGGTGCCGCATCAGGTGCAGTATTTTACCACTTTCTGTATTGCGTATGCGGGCTGCGCGTGGGTGCTGGCCAGGCCGCGCCGCGCCGGGCAGCTGAGCATTGCCCTGGTGGTGCTGGGTACCTGTACGGCGTTCTGTGATTTGCTGGTCACCCCCATCATCACGCTGGGGCTGCCGGTGGCGGTGTGGCTGTGCTGCCTGCCGCAGCGGGCGGCATCCGGTGCCAGGCAGTGTCTGCCGGTCATCGGCGGCAGCTTGTGCTGGGGGGCAGGCTATGCCATGTGCTGGGGCCTGAAATGGGTGCTGGCCACCCTGATTACCGGGCAGGATATCATCGGCGATGCCATCCACCAGGCCGGGGTGCGCACCACGGCGGATACCTGGCACGGCATGGAGCTGAGCTGGGGGAACATCTTCCGCTTTGTGGGGGATACATTAAGCCAGCGCGGGCTGTTGTGGCCGGTGGTGCTGGTGGTTATTTTGTGCATTGCGGCGTTTTTGCTTTGCCTGCGCAATAAGGAAGCTTTGCTGCGCGCGCTGCCCATTGGCCTTACCGCCCTGATGGCACCGGTGTGGCTGGCGCTGCTGCGCACCCATTCCATCCAGCACGGGTGGTTTACCTGGCGCAGTTTAACGGTCAGCATTTTTGCGGGGCTGGCTTTTCTCTATTATTCCTGTGGGATACGGGCGGGCCTGCGGCGTTTGCGCGGCCAAAAACAACAAGGGTGAAAGTAGTTATGAAGGACGAAGAAAACAAGATGCAGTCTGCTGCCCCGGAGCAGCAGGCCCAGCCGGAGCAGACGCAGCCGGAAAGCGAACCGGCCGCGGATGCGGCCCAGCCGGGAACTGAAAACGAACCCAAGGCGGAAACCACAGCACCGGAAACGCCGGACAAAAAGAAACGTCCCCTGTGGCTGAAACTGCTGGCGGTGTTTGCTGCGGCGCTAGCGGTGCTGGTGCTGCTGGCGGTGCTGTACATTAACGGCAAGTTGGATCTGATTCATTACGATGACGGCACGGTGGAAAGCGTTGGCACCGTTGATGCCGAGGAGGACCAGGACCTGGATACCACCGGCCTGACCCAGGCCACAAATGACGAAATGGAGATGCCGGAGGGCAGCCCCTTTGCGGACGAAGATGTGCTGAACATCTTGTTGATCAGACACTGATGAACGCACCGATGCCGTGAACGACTGGGATGCGTTTACCCATCTGAACGAGCTGGACGGAACAAAAGCCACCACGGAGTTCAGCTCCGATGCCCGCGCGGACAGTTTAATTCTGTGCTCCCTGAACATCAAGGACGATACCATCAAACTGGTTTCCATTGAGCGCGCCACCGGTGTGCCGATTCTGCTGGATGGGTACGAGGGCCAGTACGACTGGATCACCCACACCTTCCGTTACGGCGGTGCCCGCCTGACGATGGATACGGTGGAAAACTGCTTCAACGTGCAGGTGGACCACTATGTGCGGTTCAATTTTAACTCCTTTGTTCAGATTGTGGATGCCGTGGGCGGCATCGACCTGAACCTGACTGAGGACGAAGCCAAGGCGCTGAACTGGGAGGTTCCCTCCAACTCGATGCTGATCGTCAACAAGGTGGAACCAGGCTGGAACCACTTTGACGGCTATACCGCATTGCAGTATGCCCGCCTGCGCGCCATTGATGATGACTGGCACCGCGTGGCCCGCCAGCGCACCGTCATCCAGGCGGTGCTGGACCAGATCAAGAGCGCTTCGGTCACCGAGCTGAACGACCTGCTGGACGCCGCCCTGCCGGTGGTGCAGACCAACTTTACAAAAACTGAGATCGCTGCCTTGATGGTGCAGCTGCCGGGCTTTTTGGGCGTGACAGCAGACCAGATGACCCTGCCGGTGCAGGGCACCTATGGCGTGCGCAACGGCATGGATGACCGCCCCATGATGGATCCTGATTGGGCTGCCAACATTGCGGTTTTGCAGAACTTTTTGTATACTGATATGACGGCAGAGAAAGCCATTGCCGCCGGTACCGCTACCCCGGAAACGGCTGACGGTGAGGAAACCGCTGTGCCCGAAACCGTGAAAGTGCAGAGCAAAAAGAATGACACCGTCCACACCTACCTGAAAGACAACACGACACCCATTTACTGGGATTACCCGCTGGAAGATGCCGATTTTGGTAATGCGGATTACCGCGTGTTTCTGGCCGGAGAAACCCGCGGACAGCCGCAGAACACTGCCATGCGCAAGGCGCTGTTCCAGTACCTGCACGAACAGCAGGGGGGTGAATGTTCAGCTGGTGGAAACCGGCGTGGGCGAAACCCAGGTGCTGGAGCAGTACCTGCGCACGGGCGATGAAAACTGGCTGAACCACTACCTGAAGCTGCAGGGCAGCTGTGCGGATGCGGAAGCCGAATACTGGCGCTGGCTGTACCAGTATAACCGCCAGCAGGGCGGCACTATCCATGTGGCAGGGCTGGGCACCGAGCGCAATACCGTAGTTTCGATGTATGGCCTGCTGGCTTTGGCAGATACGGAGATCGAACCGGCAGAGAGCATTGCGGACTTTGTGCAGGCCCTGCGGGATGAGGATATGACGACTGCCCTGCAGCTGTTCAAAACCGCTATGGAGGAACAGCCCGATGCGATGGCAGACTATTTTGGCGATGCCTATGCCCAGGTACAGCAGCTGTATGCCAACCTGCAGGTGAACACTACCTATAAGGGCAGGCTGGACCGCGACGACCTTGCCATGATGGACAACATGAACTTTGTGCTGCGCCAGTACCCGGACGATAAATTCTTTGGCCAGCTGAGCAACGGCCATGTGACCCAGAGTGCCTGGAAGGACGGCAATTATATTGCCAACTACAGCCGTTTCGGCATGCTGCTGAACGGCGAAGGCTCCCCCGTGCAGGGCGAAGTCTGCTCCATGCTGACGATCTATACCCAGCGCGGCAGCAGCGGCCTGCTGGGCGATGATGCCGAGAACGACTATTACGACCTGACCGCGCTGGCGGAAGCTGCGGGCAAAGAATTTATTGCCACAGGGGCGGATTTGTTCCTGGCGCTGGACAACAAGGACATCCCTTACACCGAGCAGAACGGCCTGATCAAGCCCGAAGTGCAGGCCGAAGAAAAGCCGCTTATGGATTATTGCCAAAAACTGATTGTACTTTTTGACACAGAAAATTAAAATTCCCCGTTGACAAGGCCGCGCCTTTGTGTTATAAATACTTTAAACCAATGAAGCGAAAGTAAAACCACAGGCGCACGCACAGAGAGCCCCCGATGCTGGGAACGGGGTGGTAAGCGGAGTGGATAAATGGTTCGCCGAGGGCACGGGGAAAAGCTGGGCTGAGTATCCGTTGACGGAAGCCTCCGTTACAGGGCAGGGGAATGTTAGTTCTCCGCAGAGCGGCTGTGCAGTTTATGGCACAGCAAGCAAGGTGGCACCACAGATTATTTGATTGATCTGCCCTTGCACAGAAAGCTATTTCTGTGCAAGGGCTTTTTGTTATACCTGGCACAGACCACAAACAGGAGTAACACCATGAAAAAGCAAAGCATTACCACCATGCGGGAGCGATGGCGCCGGGCAAACTGATTGCCCGCCCCGGCACTGCCGGGAACAAACCGCCGATACACCTTAAATGTGAATGATAAAAAGGAGCTTTTACCATGAAAAAGTTTGTTGCTGTTCTGTCCGCCGCCGCTATGCTCGCCACCCTCGCCGCCTGCGGTTCCACCGCCACCACTTCTACCGCTACCTCCAGCGCCGATACCGCTGCATCCACCAGCAGCGAAGCTGCTGCCGCAGATGATACCGCAAAGTCTTACAAAATTGCGGTGGTCCAGCAGCTGGACCACGCCAGCCTGGATGAGATACGCACCGCTGTGGAAGCAGAGCTGGACGCCAAAGCCGCCGAAAAGGGCATTACCATTGAGTACAAAGATTTTAACGGCCAGAACGACGCTACCACGCTGAACCAGATCGGCACCCAGGTGGTTTCCGATGGATATGATGCGGTGGTGCCCATTGCCACCCTGGCAGCCCAGTGCATGGCCAATGCCTGCGCCGAAGATCAGATTCCTGTTGTGTACGCCGCCATCAGCGACCCTGCCGCTGCAGACCTCACCGGCCTGGATTATGTCACCGGTACTTCTGACGCGCTGAACACCCAGTTCATCCTGGATATGATGCTGGCAATCAACCCGGATGTCAAGACTGTTGGCTTGCTGTACTCCAATTCCGAAGCCAATTCCACCACCCCCATTGCCGAAGCAAAGGCTTACCTGGATGAAAAGGGCATTGCTTATGTGGAAGGCACCGGCAACACCAACGATGAAATCATGAGCGCCGCCGCCAATATGGTGGGCAAGGCTGACGCTGTGTTTACCCCGACCGATAACGTGGTTATGGCCGCCGCAGCTGCTGTTTCCGAGACGCTGACCGAAGCGGGTATCCCGTTCTACACCGGTGCCGACAGCTTTGTTACTGCCGGTGCCTTTGCAACCTGCGGAGTCAACTATACCGAACTTGGCACCTACACCGCTGATATGGTGCTGGATATCCTGGAAAGCGGCAACGTTCCTGAATACCATGTAATGGATGGCGGCATCATCACCGTCAACACCGAAACTGCCGCCGCTCTGGGCATTGATTACGCCGCTTTCAGCGATATGGCCAGCCAGGTTGTGGAAGTTACCACCCAGCAGTAAGAACCTAAAAGAATAAAGAAGAATAATGCAGGTGTGGTGCCAGCAGTACCACAATAAAAACAGGAATGCAGCTCCGGCGAGAGAAAAATCCCGCCGGGGCTGCATACCTGATTAAAAAGCGCCGTGGGTGGCACACTGCAATGATTCATTATTCTTTATTACTTAGGCAACACCGCACAATTCCCGCCTTGCGGCTTAAGCACCGCTCCGGCGGCTGCGGCACGGCATCTGCGTTGCCAAAATGCTCGATAATGTCGGGTTGCGGTACCCGCATCGTGCTTCGGGGGCAAAAGCCCCTCGCACTCTGCGACCGCTGCCCCTGCTTCGGTTCGCTGTTTCCGCCACTGGCGGCGCTCACCTTTGCAGCATCCAGTATTATCTGCGCTTTTGGCTTAGCATCTGCCGCACCTCGCTCGCCGTATCGGCACTTAGAATTATGCGATATTGCCCTTATTATTTTTACATGCAAAGGAGCAACGCTTATGTTTACCCTTGCCATTGTGCAAAGTGCATTGGAGCTGGGCTTTATTTACGCCCTTGTGGCCATGGCACTGTTTTTGAGCTTCCGTGTGCTGAATATTGCCGATATGACCACCGATGGCGCGTTCACCCTTGGCTGTGCCGTGTCGGCTACCGCCGCAGTGGCGGGGCATCCGTTCCTTGGTTTTGTGCTGGCCATGCTGGCCGGTGCCTGCGCCGGGTTTGTCACCGCGTTCCTGCAAACCCACCTGGGCGTGCCGTCCATTTTGGCAGGTATTATTACCAATACCGGGCTTTACACCGTAAACCTTGCCATCATGGGCTTTTCTTCCAACGTTCCCATGCTGAAAACTGAGACAGTGTTCACTATGGCCCGCGCCCTGTTTGGCGAAAAATCTCCCTATAAACTCATTGTTGCCGTCACGGTCACAGTCGTGGCCTGCGCGCTGCTGATTTTATTCCTTGGCACTCGGCTTGGTCTTTCCATCCGCGCTACTGGCGATAACCCGGATATGGTGCGCGCTTCCTCCATCAACACGGCGTTCACCATCACGGTGGGCCTTTGCGTTTCCAACGCCATGACCTCGCTTTCCGGCGCGGTTCTGGCTCAGTACCAGAAATCCGCCGATATCAACCTGGGCACTGGCATGGTGGTCATCGGTCTGGCTTCGCTGATTATTGGCGAAACGCTGTTTGGCCGCGGCGGTATGTGGGTCAAAGCGGCTGCGGCTGTGGCGGGCAGCGTGATCTACCGCTTTATCATTGCGTTGGCCCTGCGTGCCAATGTTCCCAGCGAGTGCCTGAAGCTGATTTCTGCCGTCATTGTGGCGCTGGCCATTGCGGCCCCGGCCCTGAAAAATGAAACCTTGCGCTGCGCCGCCGCCGTGCCGTCAGCCAGAAAGGGGGCAAGACCCATGCTTGATCTGAACCATGTCAGTATGACCTTTAACCCCGGTACGGTGAACGAGAAAAAAGCGCTGACCGATATCAATCTGCATATGGAAAGCGGCGAGTTCGCTACCATTGTGGGTTCCAACGGCGCGGGCAAATCCACCTTGTTCAATGCCATTGCAGGCAGCTTTATTCCGGATACCGGCAGCATTCTGCTGGATGGGGTGGATATGACCTTCCAGCCGGATTTCCGCCGCTCCAAGGCGATTGGCCGCCTGTTCCAGGACCCGCTCAAAGGCACTGCCCCCAACATGACCATTGAGGAAAATCTGGCCCTGGCCTATCTGCGCGCTTCCACCCATACTTCGCCGTTTTCCCGCATTACCAAGGCGGACCGCGAACTGTTTACCGATCGGCTGGTCCAGCTGGGCTTGGGGCTGGAGAACAGGATGAAACAGCCGGTCGGCCTGCTCTCCGGCGGCCAGCGCCAGGCGCTGACCCTATTGATGGCCACCCTGGTTACCCCCAAATTGCTGTTGCTGGACGAGCACACTGCGGCCCTGGACCCCGCCACCGCAGATAAGGTGCTGGAGCTGACCAAGAAAATTGTGGCCGAAAACCACATCACCTGCCTGATGATTACCCACAACATGCACGCCGCCCTGGAATTGGGCAACCGCACGCTGATGATGGATTCCGGTCACATTGTGCTGGATATCAGCGGGGAAGAACGCGCCAACACCACGGTGGACGGCCTGCTGGATCAGTTCGCCAAAAATGTGGGCCGCCGGTTGGATAATGACCGCATCCTGTTGAGCAGGCAGGAAGAGACAGCCCAGTAAAATAATAACAAAAAGCAGCCCCCGCGGAGGCTGCTTTTTGTCATATACAATCAGGGAAAAAATCAACCGGCGATTGCACCAAAAGCGGAAATGCCCAAAGTGCTCAGTACGCCCATAATGCAGCCTGCCAGCAGAACGCCGCCCATGCAGGCCAGAACGCTTTCCTTGAAATCCATATCCAGTAGGCTGGCGGCCAGGGTGCCGGTCCATGCGCCGGTGCCGGGCAGGGGAATGCCCACAAACAGCAGCAGAGCAATAAAAAGGCCGCGGCCGGCGGTGGCTTTCAGCTTTTGGCCGCCCTTGTGGCCTTTTTCCAGGCAGAAAGTGAAAAACTTGCCGATCACCGGTTTGTCAGCGCCCCATTCCAGGATCTTGCGCGCAAACAAAAAGATGAACGGCACCTGCCAATCACGGCGAGAATATCCCCGTTGACGGCGTGGTGCTGGAAGGCAGCAGCGCGGTGAACGAATCGGCCCTGACCGGTGAGAGCATCCCGGTGGATAAGGCCGAAGGCGACAGCGTGAGCGCCGCAACCCTGAACCAATCCGGCTTTTTGCGCTGTCGTTGCCACCCGCGTGGGTCAGGATACCACGCTGGCTCAGATCATCCAGATGGTCAGCGATGCCGCAGCCACCAAGGCACCCAGTGCCAAAAGTTGCAGACCGCGTCTCCGGTGTGTTTGTGCCGACCGTCATCACCCTGGCGGTCATCACCACCATTGTCTGGCTGCTGGCAGGGCAGACCGTTGGCTATGCGCTGGCCCGCGGCATTTCGGTGCTGGTCATCAGCTGCCCCTGCGCGCTGGGCCTGGCAACGCCGGTTGCCATTATGGTTGGCAATGGCGTGGGCGCTAAAACGGCATTCTCTTCAAAACCGCGGTTTCGCTGGAGCAGACCGGTAAAACCGAGATCGTTGCCCTGGATAAAACTGGCACCATCACCAGCGGCGAGCCGCGCGTGACGGATGTCCTGCCCGTAGACGGTGTGACGGAGCAGGTACTGATGAGCCTTGCCGCTGCCTTGGAGCAGAAGAGTGAACACCCGCTGGCCCGCGCTGTGCTGCAAAAAGCACAGGAGGATAACCTGCCCCCCGCCGAGGTGGCAGATTTCCAGGCTCTGCCCGGCAACGGCCTGACGGCTGTGCTGAACGGCAGTACCCTGTACGGCGGCAATGCCAAGCTGATGCAGACCCTTGGCGTGGCGGTGCCGCAAAAGATGGCATCCAGCGCCGAAGCACTGGCCGCCCAGGGCAAGACCCCGCTGTTCTTTGCCAAGGATGGCACCATGCAGGGCGTTATCGCGGTGGCGGACGTCATCAAGGAGGACAGCCCGCAGGCTGTGCGTGAACTGCAGGGCATGGGCATCCGTGTTGTGATGCTGACCGGCGATAACGAGCGCACCGCCAAAGCCATTGGTGCACAGGCCGGTGTGGACGAAGTGATTGCCGGTGTGCTGCCCGATGGCAAGGAAGCTGTGATCCGCAGCCTGAAAAATCAAGGGCCGCGTGGCCATGGTGGGCGACGGCATCAACGATGCACCGGCCCTGACCCGCGCGGATGTCGGTATTGCCATTGGCGCCGGTACGGATGTTGCGATTGACGCCGCTGACGTTGTGCTGATGAAGAGCCGCCTGAGCGATGTGCCTGCCGCCATCCGCCTGAGCCGCGCTACTCTGCACAATATCCACGAAAAACCTGTTCTGGGCCTTTGCCTACAATGTGTTGGGCATCCCCCTGGCGGCAGGTGTCTTTATCCCGCTGCTGCACTGGCAGATGAACCCGATGTACGGCGCTGCGGCCATGAGCCTGTCCAGCTTCTGCGTGGTTTCCAACGCGCTGCGGCTGAACCTGTTCGATATTCGCAGCACCAAACATGACCATAAACGCAAAAACACACAAAAACAAGCAAAAAAGGAGAACACGACCATGAATAAGACCATTAAAATTGAAGGCATGATGTGCGGCCATTGCGAAGCAACCGTGAAAAAAGGCACTGGAAAGCGCTGGACGGTGTTTCCGCCGCCGAAAGTAAAGCCACACCGCCGGTACCGCTGTTGTAACGCTGGATAAGCCGGTGGATGACACTGTGCTGAAAAAAAGCCGTTGAGGACAAAGATTATACCGTGACCGGCATTGAAATAATCCCGGCTCAAAAAGCAAAAGGAAATAAAGCATGAAAAGCGCCCGCACGCTGCCTTGCAGCAGGCGGGCACTTTTTTGTTGTGGCCCCGCGGTAAAGCAAGAAAAAGCTGAAAAAAACATTTTGAATAAAGCATTCTAACATTATTTGCAAAAAATCAT
>ENA-OQCL01000342-OQCL01000342.1-human-gut-metagenome-genome-assembly--contig:-NODE-342-length-23354-cov-5.190511_pt1 | contig 23354 bp, 20 predicted proteins | sample MGYA00242502_ERZ504586 | MGnify/ENA primary metagenome ERZ504586 (study PRJEB26092, sample SAMD00036316) | human gut metagenome | host: Homo sapiens | study: EMG produced TPA metagenomics assembly of... | reverse complement strand
TTCCGGTGCTCATAGAGAGGTGGACACACCCAGCTCCATGCCGAACCTGGCAGTTAAGCACCTCATCGCCGATGGTACTGCGGAGGGTATTCGTGGGAGAGTAGGCCGGCGCCGGATTTAGTTGAAGCAGAAGGGGAGGACTTAAGTCCTCCCCTTCTGCTTTATATATACATGCCTGCGTCCGGCTAGAATCCCGCGAACCGTGGGACGGCCAGGGAGCCAATTTGCCGCAAGAAGCGTGCGGCAAATTGTGCGAGTCGGCCGGTTTCTTCACCAGAGTAGGCCGGCGCCGGATTTAGTTGAAGAGAGAGGGAAGTCGTTAGGACTTCCCTCTCTCGCTTTTTGTACATATGCTTCTGAGTCTCCAGACTGCTTCTCCGCGTCTCTTAACCATGCGCCCCAGAACTGTTTACGTCACCGGTGCTCGTCTTGTATAAATTGCGCCGCGCGATGATTATTATTGCAGTGCAACCTTTACGCTTTCGTATGAATTTGGTAATCTGAGCAGTGGCACGAGTTGGAAGATATAATCACTCGGACATGCACTCGTCTTGTACGTGTTTCAATCTATCCAGCCAATATGATTCGTCTATGATTTCGTCATTGATGTAACAATTATTGGCATCGCGTGCTAAAAGGTCGCAGAAACTTGGGGCCGTCAGCGGTGTGTACAGCCTAAAGCTTTTGCGGTCCGCCGCGCTGATTTTTTGCTGTTAACGTAGTAGATGTGGGTATCGTCGCACGAATACAAATGCCCGATAAGCTTCCAACTGTTAAGGTTCGGCTTTAGGCAGGATTTTCCCATAGGCGTAGATATGCCTGCAATCTTTGGCAAATAAGTATCTCCCAATGATTGAAACTACATACATCGGCTGTCTTTAACACTTTTACTTTGCCGTCGCCGTTATGGAAATATACGTTATTTTTATCTTTGGCATATCCCTGCGGTGCGCCGGAGTCGTTTTGCCCATTTATCCAAAATCTGGAACGTCGATGTGTCGGCATCGGCGATTCTGCCGCTCGTCGTGTAGACGGCTGATATGTCCATGGCATAGGCGTAATTCAGCGCTTGGAACGATGCGGCGTCCGCGCCTCGCAGGCGTATCCCGCCCATATAGCAGGAGCTTGAACTCTTGCCCCAGTAATGCCAGCAGTGAAAATCTGCCGGAGAGACGCCTTTTAGAAGCGTATCTTCGTAAATGCCGCAAAAATAGACGCCGCTGCCTTTGATGAAGAACTCGTTGTCGATGGGCGACGTGTTCGTAATTGCGCTCAGCAATGCTTTTTATTCCCTTTTCTGCGAGCTACGTGCGCGGTTATGCTCCATGCCAGTTTGGCGGCGCAGGAAGCCAGGATTATGCCCATCGCTATGGCTCCGGCTTCTAGGAGGACCATGTTGGATGTTTCCACAAATTCGTCGTAGTGGTTGCGGACGAGGTAGTACATGGTGTAGTAGAGGTCTTTTCCGGGGAATTCGGGGATGAGCATCGGGACGAGCAGGAGGATGACGGGGGTTTTTATGATTCGCGCGAGCACTTCGCTGAGCGCGGCGACGAAGAGGCTCGCCCAGAAGAGTCCCCAGTACATGCCGTAGCCGAGGCCGAAGCATATCAGGTAGACGGCCCAGCCCGCGCCGCTTCCGGCTGCGATCCACGCCAGCTTCCTGTCGCGTATGCCGAAGAGCACGGCGAAGCAGACGGCGGCTATCATTCCCATTATCGTCTGGATTATCTGCGCTTCCATTTTTTCGTCCCTACATCGCGAATACTACGAGCGCGAAGCCCATCGCGACGAATACCGCTCGCATGAGCGCCTCGGACATGTTGAGCAGGCCGCTGATGGTGTCGCCGTTTATCATGTCGCGCAGCGAGTTTGTCAGCTGCCGCCCGGGGATTACGAGCATTATGTTGCCTATCATGATTTTGTCCGGCTGGTCGCCTATCCCGGCTTTTACGAGCAGCACGACGGCGAGCGCGGTCGCGGCGCTGCAGAGCATCGTTACGATTATGTCGTTGAGTTTGAGCGCCGTACATGCGCAGAGCGCCGCGAAGAGTATTGCGCCGGAGAGCGCCGAGGCCGCGCCGTCGGCCCAAGAGCCGCCGAAGAATACGGAGAGCGCGAAGGAGATGACGACGTACATCACGAACTGCAGGCTCTGCGGCGTTCCTTTCGCGCTGCGTATTTCCGCGATTTCGCGCTCGAGCTCAGAAAGTTCGAGCGGCGCGGCGCATATCCGGCGCGAGAGGGCGTTTATCTTCTCGACCTTGCTTAGGTCGGTGCCGCGCTCGCGTATGCGGCGCGTCTGCGTGTATGCTTCGCCGCCCGGTGCGGAGGCCGTGACGACGATGCTCGACGTTATCGTGAAAACGTCAGCGCGCGCGAAGCCGTAGGCGCGGCAGAGGCGCGTTATCGTGTCCTCGACGCGGCTGACTTCCGCTCCCGATATCAGGAGTATCTCGCCCATTTCCATTATCATGGAGAGGCGGCGGCTCATCTGTTTTTCATCCAGTTCGTTCCGGACCTGTTCCGTCATCGGCGTTTTTCCTCCGTCGCCGCGGTCTGCGGCGGGCGTTCCAGCGCTGCGCGCTTTCTCGTAAAGTTATATCATAAGCGGCCTTTTCGGTTAATATGGGGAGGCCTATGTCGCCGTGAAAATTTTTTCCTCCGAGCGTCGCGCGTTTTACAGATGAAATTTTTTGCTTTTTCGCTAATTTTGCAAGATTTGCGGAAATTTGCGACCGGTGCAGATAACGAAGCGCTGTAAAGCCTGTGAAAACGCGCTTAATCTTGACAAAATTATACAAACATAGTAGCCTTATATTCCACGTAAGGGAGTAGGCGGCGCGTCAGGCCCGGGCGCGCGGCAAGGTCAACACCCTGAAATCTACGATTTCTGGCCTTGTTTGAAACGACGAGACTTACTTGACGGCTTTCGCGGAAGCGGCGCGCCAAGTGGGTCTCGTTTTTTGTGTGGCTGCGGCGGCCCAGTAAAAATTCTGAGGCGGCCTTCTGCGGAGGGTGCGAGAATGTGGACCGTCGGGCAAGTTTGTTTTTTGTGTGCTGTAAGGAGAAAAAAGATGAGAGAGTATTTGTCACCCTACGAGGAAGTCCTGCGCGAGCTCGACAGCTCCGCGGAGGGCCTGTCGAGCCGCGAGGCTGCGGAACGGCTCGAGAAATACGGCAGGAACAAGCTGAAAGAGGGCAAGAAGACGCCGCTCTGGAAGCGCTTCCTCGACGAGCTGGCCGACCCGATGATTATAATCCTCATCGTCGCGGCTGTGATTTCCGGCATCACGGCCTTCTACGAGGGAGAGTCGTTCGCCGACGTGATAATCATCATGTTCGTCGTAATCATCAACGCGGTGCTCGGCGTCGTGCAGGAGAGCAAGGCCGAGGCCGCAATCGCGGCGCTTCAGGAGATAGCGGCGGCGACGAGCAAGGTGCTGCGCGACGGGAAGATAGCGACTCTCAAAAGCGAGGAGCTCGTCCCGGGCGACGTCGTCGTGCTCGAAGCTGGCGACTCAGTCCCCGCCGACGGACGCATCATCGAATGCGCGAGCATGAAGATAGAGGAGGCGGCGCTCACGGGCGAATCCGTCCCCGTCAATAAAATAGTGAGCATCCTCAACCTCGAGGGCGAAAAGGACGTGCCGCTCGGCGACCGCAAGAACATGGTCTACATGGGCTCGACGGTCGTCTACGGGCGCGGCATGGCGGTGCTGACCGGCACCGGCATGAACACCGAAATGGGGAAGATAGCCGACGCGCTCGAAAACGCGAAGGAGGACGAGACGCCGCTCCAGATAAAGCTGAACCAGCTCAGCAAATTCCTCACCGTCCTCGTAATAGGGATATGCGCAGTGATATTCGCCGTCGGCCTCTTCCGCGCGCATGGCAGCGAAGCGGGCATAACGGGCGACACGTTCCTCTCGACTTTCATGGTCGCCGTCTCGCTTGCCGTCGCCGCGATACCGGAGGGGCTTGCCGCCGTCGTCACGATAGTGCTCTCGATAGGCGTCACGAACATGTCGCGCAGAAACGCGATAATCCGCAAGCTCACAGCCGTCGAGACGCTCGGCTGCACGCAGATAATCTGCTCCGACAAGACGGGCACTCTGACGCAGAACAAGATGACGGTCGTCGAGCACGCGGCGGACGACGAAAAGATGCTTGAAACCGCGATGGCGCTCTGCTCGGACGCGGCGCTCGACCCCGATACGAACGAAGCGGTCGGCGAGCCGACGGAATGCGCGCTCGTCAACGACGCCGCCAAAAACGGGATGCCGAAGCCGCAGCTTATGGAGGAATACCCGCGCATAGGCGAAGCTCCGTTCGACTCGATGCGCAAAATGATGTCCACAGTCCATAAAACGAAGGACGGGCGCATAATCCAGTTCACGAAGGGCGCGCCCGACGAGGTGCTCAAACGCTGCGCCTCGGCGCTCGTCGGCGGCAAAGCGGTGCCTATGACCGACGAGATACGCGCCTCGATACTCAGGAGCAACAAGGAGATGGCGGACAAGGCGCTGCGCGTCCTCTGCGGCGCTATGCGCGAATGGGACGAAGCGCCAGAGAGCTTCGAGCCCGAATACCTCGAGCGCGGGCTGACCTACGTCGGACTGTCAGGAATGATCGACCCCGTGCGCCCCGAGGTAAAGGCCGCGATAGTCGAATGCCGCGGCGCGGGAATCCGACCGATAATGATAACCGGCGACCACAAGGACACCGCCGTCGCCATAGCGAAGGAGCTCGGCATAATCAGCGACGCTTCGCAGGCCATCACTGGCGCGCAGCTCAACGACATAAGCGACGAACAGTTCAGGAACGACATAGAAAAATACTCCGTCTACGCGCGCGTGCAGCCCGAGCATAAGGTGCGCATAGTCACAGCGTGGAAGGCGAAGGGCAGAATAACCGCGATGACCGGCGACGGCGTCAACGACGCGCCCTCGATAAAGAGCGCCGACATAGGCGTCGGCATGGGCATCACCGGCACGGACGTGACGAAGAACGTCGCCGACATGGTGCTCGCCGACGACAACTTCGCGACGATAGTATCCGCCGTCGAGGAAGGCCGCCGCATTTACGCGAATATCCGCAAGGCGATACAGTTCCTGCTCGCCTCGAACCTCGCCGAAGTGCTCGCGATATTCTTCGCGACGCTCATAGGCTTCACGATACTCGAGCCGGTACACCTGCTCTGGATAAACCTCATCACCGACTGCTTCCCGGCGCTCGCGCTCGGCATGGAAAAAAGCGAGCCGGACATCATGCGCCGCCCGCCGCGCGACCCGCGCGAAGGAATATTCGCGGGAGGCATGGGCTTCGACGTATTCTTCCAGGGCGCGATAGTGACGGTGCTCGTCATGATATCCTACATAGTCGGCCACTACGTTGAAAGCGGCACGTGGGAATTCACCAACAGCCACGACGGCACGACGATGGCCTTCCTGACGCTCTCGATGGTCGAGATATTCCACTCGCTCAACATGAGAAGCCGCCGCGGCTCGATATTCACGCTGAAAACGCACAACAAATTCCTCTACGCCGCGATGCTGGCCTCGCTCGTCCTCACGACCGTCGTCATCGAAGTCCCCGTCGTCGCGGACGCATTCAACTTCACGCCGATAGACCTCCACGAATACGCGATAGCGCTCGGCCTCGCCGTGATGATTATCCCGATTATGGAAGTCGTGAAGTTCGTGCAGCGGAGGATGGGCGTGTAGGACGCAAATTCAGCCTGACACCACGAAGCATAAAGCCCCCGAAAGAAACTCGGCTCGGGCTTTATGTTTCGTCTCGCGCAAGCCGCAAAGAATTGCGCCGCGTCTTATTGTGACGGCCCGTTTAAGCGCCGGCGCCGCAAGTTGATATTCCTCTGAGATAATTCCGGACGACGCTGCTGCTCAGCGAACGGATATCGCTGCTTCCGTTCATCATGCACCATTCCATTTCAACGCCTCTGGTAATGACCGCAAGGTCCCATATAATTTGATTGATTGGGATATCATTTTTTATATCTCCGCATTCCTGTCCTTCAGTGATTAGTCCCCGCAATATTCGGTAAAACGGGCGCTCCAAATTGAAGACGGAAGCAACAAAGTCGTCGCGGTTCTTGCCGGATATCGCGTAGCGATAGCAAGCGCTGAGAAAGTCCACGCCAATGTCCGCGCATATTTCCACCACCGCCGACACGAAAATGCTCGATTTTATCCGCTGCGCGTTTGCTCTCTATTTCCTGAGTAAGCATTACAGATTCGTAGAAATCATTATATTCCTTGTCAAAGCCGAGAAAGACATGCTCGAGTATCGCGTTTTTGATTCTTAAAGTGATGGTAGAAAGCCCCTACAGACAACCCGCGCTCCGCGACGATATCTTCGACAGTGACAGTATCGAAATTTTTGCTCGGAGAACAGTTTCAACGCTGTGTCGACTATACTCTGTTTGGTATTTTCGCCTTTCAGCTTTCTTTTATTGCTCTTCTTATACATCATAGAACCTCACAGAAAAAACAATCATCAAAGGCCGTTGCAGCAAGGAAAATGTTTATAAGCTGACGCAAATATAAAACCTATTGTACGTTTCTTGAGTGGATTATAACGTATTCCGCTTCATTGACAAAGACAGAAAAATCTGCGATATTATATACATAGTTCATTCGTCGAATAAATTAGCATAATTGACTTTGTGTTGTGTCGGTGTAATTGCGTTCGGTCAAACTGGATATAAAGAGCGGCATGGCTGAGCTCCCCGTGACGGGCTTGCCGCATTGCGGCCATGACAACGCAGCGATTGCAGTATATTATTACAATTATGAAGGTATTAAATATCTCTATCATAAAGGAAGTGCGACGCAATGTATTTGATTCGCAGCGCGGAGGTATATGCGCCGGAGCCGCTTGGACGCAAGGATGTTCTTATCGGCTTCGGTAAAATTTTGAAGATAGGCGACAGGCTGGCGGAGGAGTACGGCGGGCTTGAGGTCGAGGTTCTCGACGCGGACGGCTGCATACTGACGCCGGGCTTTGTCGACCAGCACGTCCACGTCATAGGAGCGGGGGGCGAGGCGGGCTTCTTCAGCCGCACGCCGGAGATGCAGGTATCCGCCATCGTCAGGCACGGCATCACCACGGTGGTCGGGCTTCACGGTACTGACGGGACGGCGCGCAATATCGAGGCGCTGTACGCGAAGGTCTGCGCGCTCGAGCAGGAGGGAATCACGGCGCGCATGCTGACCGGGTCGTTCGAGGTGCCGTCGGCCACGCTTACCGGCTCCGTGCGCCGCGACATGATATTCATCGACAAGGTCATCGGCGCAAAAACGGCTATTTCCGACCGCCGCTCGTCGCAGCCCTCGCGCGAGGACATCGAAAAGCTGCTCGCCCAGGCGTACACTGGCGGCCTCGTCAGCGGGAAGCGCGGCTACACGCATTTCCACATGGGCGTCGGGCGCAGGAGGCTCGACATGCTGGCGGACATCATCCGCGAGACGGAAATTCCGCCGTATCTTATCATCCCGACGCACGTCAACCGCGACGAAGCGCTTTTTGTCCAGGCGATGGAGCTTGCGAAGATGGGCGCGGTCATCGACATCACCTCCGGCATAGCGCCCGAATACGGCTTCGAGGGAACCATCAAGCCGAGCGACGCGATACGCCGCTGCCTTGAAAACGGCGTCGACATCAAGAACGTCACGATGAGCTCCGACGCGAACGGAAGCATGGCCGTCTACGACGCGGAGGGGCGTTTCGTCGGCCTCTGCGTCACTACGGTGGAGACGATGCACAAGGAGTTCCGCGACCTCGCGCTGACGAAAGACATGCCGCTCGAGACGGCGCTGCGTCCAGTCACGTCTAGCCCGGCCGTCGCGATAGGCATGTATCCGGCGAAGGGCTGCGTCAGAGAGGGGGCGGACGCGGACCTGATAATTATGGATAAGGATTTGTCGATTCTCAAGGTTTTCGCGATGGGGAAGCTCGCCGCCGACGGCGGAGAGGCGCTGCTGAAGGGCGCTTTCGAGTAACGGCGCGCGTAAATTTTCGACTATGGGAGAAGGAGAGAACAAGATGAAAAACGAACGCAAGGGGCTGTTCGGCTTCCTTTCCATGGAAATGCCGCACACCTATCTGCTGATCTTCACGATATTGATAATATGCGCGCTGCTGACCTACGTCGTCCCGGCGGGGCAGTTCGAAACCGCCGCGAACGAAACCGGACGCCAGGTGCTCGTCCCTGGGACGTTCCACTACGTAGAGCAGAACCCCGTCACGCTCTATCAGTTCTTCAACGCAATCCCGACGGGGCTCGTCAGCATGGCGTCGCTCATCTTCTTCGTCATGATAGCGGGAGGCTCCTTCGCAATCATCAACGAGACGAAGACGATAGACATAGTAATCAACAAGCTCATCAAGGCTCTTGAAGGAAAAGAGCATCTCATCATCTTCGTCATAATGTTCCTGTTTTCGCTGCTCGGCGGCCTCATCGGCTTCGACGCGGAGTGCGTCATCTTCGTGCCGATATGCATAACGCTCGCGCGGCGCATGGGCTACGACAGCATCACGGGCATCGCGATGGTCATGTGCGGAGCCTTCGTCGGAAGCTCCGTCGGAACCTTCAACCCCTACGCCACAGCCGTCGCGCAGGGCATCGTAGGGCTGCCGATATTCTCCGGCGCGTGGTATCGCATGATAATGCACGCCGTCATCCTCGTCGCAGTCGTCGCCTACACGATATGGTATTCGGAGCGCGTCAGGAAAGACCCGAAAAAAAGCTACTGCTATGAGCTCGAGAAGGCGCACGCGGAAAGCGGCGCGGCCGACAAGCTGGACTACACGACGACGACGGAGCTCGGCACGCGCAACATACTGGTGCTCGTCACGATGGTTGCGGGCTTTGCGATAATCATTTACGGCGCGCTCGAACTCGACTGGTTCGCGAGCAACATGTCGCCGATATTCCTCGCTATGGGCATAATCGCCGGCATAGTCGGCGGAATGAGCGGCAACCACATCTGCCGCACGTGGATTGACGGCGCGAAGTCGATGATGTTCGCCTGCCTCGTCATAGGCATGGGGCGCGGCATCCTCGTCGTCATGGAGCAGGGGCTCATCTTCCACACGATACTTAACGCGATGGCCGGAGTGCTCTCGATACTGCCGACCTCGCTCATCGCCGTCGGCATGTTCTTCGTGAATGTGATCATCAACTTCTTCGTGCCGTCGGGCAGCGGCCTCGCCGCGCTCGTCATGCCGCTGATGGGGCCGCTCGCCCAGATGACCGGCGTCACGATGCAGACGGCGGTCATAGCCTTCCAGTGCGCCGCGGGCTTCTCCGACTGCATCATACCGACCAGCTCGACGACCAACGCCTGCATCGGCGCGGGCAACGTGAACTTCGTCCAGTGGTTCCGCTTCGCGATAAAGCTCGCGCTCATCGAGTGGGGGCTCAGCATTGTGTTCATCGTCATAGCGAATATGATACATCTGGCGTGAGGACGACCGGCGATTGAAATTCTGTATATCGGAGCATAAAAGAGGCCGTGTCCGCGCGGCCTCTTTTATTGTCTGATGCCGCGGTGCTTTGCCCTGTTTATTTCAGTCAGACTTCCGAGGGCTTCCGCATGGCGGCGCGACGATGCGGTCGGGTTGCGGCGCAGCAGCGAGACGGCGCGGCTGTAGTCGCGCGCTCTGAGCGATGCAAGCTCCCGTCTGGAACGGTGCAGCGATTCGCGCAGCTCGCGTATCGCCGCCGCGCGGCGTTCCAAGCGCTCGCGTTCTTTGCCTTCCGCGCCGGCGGACGCTCGGGCTATCAATTCGAGTGCGGCCGCTGCTTTATCGTCTATCATGCGTATCCGGTCGTATCTGGCGCGCCGTTCTTTCTCTATAAGTTTAACGAGAAGGCGCAGCCCCGCCTCGCTGCGCGCCGCTCCGCGTTCGCGCGCGGATTCACTGCGCGCAGCGAATGCCGCTTCAGCTTCTGCGAATTTCTCTTTTAGTCCAGCCGCGTCGGCGGAGAGTATCTCGACAGCGCGGTTAAGCCCGGCTTCCGCTGCGGCGAGGCGTGCGTTGTTCGCGGAGAGTTTGATGAGCATCTTTTTGAGCCCCGCCGCGGCCTGCGCCGATTTTACCAGGTCGGCTGCGAAAAGAAGCGTCAGCACCGCGTTCAGCGTGCAGGACAGCGCCGGGGACGCCGCCGTTATCATCCGCGCGAGCGGCGGCTCCACCATATCGACGATGACGACGGAAAAAATTCCCCCCATGTCAGCGAAGCGCGCAAGCAGATGTAACCGTCGAGATTGAAGCGGCATTTGCTGTAATCCCAGTAGCGCATCTGAAAAATTTTTCTCCATCGCCCGTCCGGTGAGATATTCGAGCGCCGTCGAGCTGGTCATGCCGGAGAAGAAGACGAGCAGCGCGCTGCTGCGGAACGGCTCGGTCGAGAATAATATGATGAGCGCGCCGAAGCCGTATATCGGTATCCACGGCCCGTAAAGGAAGCCGCGGTTGACCCATTTGCGCTGTTCGCAGGAGACGAGCAGCGACTCCCACACCCAGCCGAGAAAGCAGTAGCTCCAGAAAAGCAGCATGAGTTGAACAATAGCGGATAGTCCCATGGTCTTTCCCCTTTACCGGCATAAGGCCGCGCTTACCGCGCGGCTTTGCCTTATCGTATCATACCGGTGTGAAAAAGAGGAACGCGGCGCTCCGTTGTAATTCAACCATATAATACATTCATGATATTTTCACAAGGAAACGGAAATTAACGAAATTGCACAGCAAGAAAGCCCGCATCTGCGCGGCCTCTACTGCTTTTATTATAATCGCCGGCTTATACTTAGGCCTTTATATGTTGAATGTGCGACTAGTAATTGCCGAACTTCACCGCGTATTTGTTAATCCGCTGCAGCAAATCCTTATTGGAGTAGTTTGTTATGCGCGAGAGATGAGCGCAAAGCAGTTCCGCGGTCATCAGGGCTGCGACGTACGAATTGTAATAGTCGCTGCTGGTGCACTGCGCCGTGAAAATTACGTCTGCGTAATGAGCCAGCGGGCTCGTGACGGAATTTGTTATCAGAATAATTTTTGCGCCCTGCGATTTCGCCATCTCCGTCGCGTCGACTGTCAGCAAAGAGTAACGCGGAAACGAAACGGAAATAACGCAGTCGTTTTCTCCGAGATCGCTGACGAAATCAAAAATATTCTGCCCGTAGCCGATGTAATTATGCACGTGCGGAACCATTTGACGCATGATAAGGTTCAGGAAGCTGGCGACCGAAGCGCAGCCGCGCTCCGACAGGATATACTTCTGGTCGCTCGCGAGAATGATTTTGCAGGCCTTCTTGAATTGTGCTTCCGGATTATTGGCAAGCGTGCTCTGTATATTCGAGAACACATGTGCGGCCACGATGTCGTTGACCGGGGCCGTCGTGCCGCGTGCGATGATCTCGTCTATTCTTTGTGAAGGCACGACGATGTTGTCGCTGATGCTTTCAAGGTTGTCGTCGAAGGCGGAGCGCAGAAATTTTTTGGGAAATCGGGGGTATCCGCTGAAACCCAGCGTCGCCGCGAGACGTATGACGGTGGAATAGCTGACATTGGCCGTTTTCGCCAATTCGTTCGCCGTGAGAAAGCGGCAGGTATCCAGATTATTTATGACATAATCGGCGACGGTTCTAAGTTTTGGCGGCAGCTGCGCGGACGCAACGAGCTTATTCAATTTGCTGAATCGACTTTCCATCTAAAACTCCTTCTCTTCTCCGATAGACGGCATCGCTGTATCGACAGACGATTTTATAAGTTTATCATAAATTAACGCCTCAGCCGTTTATATTGTTGCCGCCCATCTGAGTTTATTTTATAAAATGCGGCGCACCTCCTTGCCGGCATCTATTATCTTAGGATGTTCGTGCATGGCTTGCGGCATATAAGTATTGACAGTGCCTAAAGGCCGTGATATATTTCAAATTAATAAAGATATCTTTATCACGAAACAAAAAGACAAAAATATTTATTAAGCGCGCAAGCAATTCAAAATCTTATAAGAAGGTGTTTTGTGTGAAGAAGTTATCTCTAGGCACAAAGATTGTCATCGGTATCGTTATAGGCTTGGCTATCGGCTTTGCCTCACCGGCTGCGGCCGAGTTCCTCTCGCCGCTTGGCGACGTTTTCCTGCGTATGCTGAAAATGCTCATCGTTCCGCTCGTCTTCTTCAGTATTACGAGCGGTATATGCAAGATGGGCGACGTCAAGCAGCTTGTGACTGTGGGTCTGCGCTTCTGGCTGTGGATTATCGTAACGTCGGGTTTCACGGCCTTCGTCGGCGTCGTCGCCGGTCTCATTACACAGCCTGGCTCAGGAACTACGGAATTCCTGAAGCATTCCGAAGAAGTCAAATCGGTTTCCTATAACTTCATAGACAACATTATTTCGTGGTTCCCAGAAAACATCATCGTGTCGATGTACAACGCCGACATGCTTCAGATAATAGTATTCTCGCTCTTCCTCGGCGTCGCACTGCTTTGCCTTGGGAAGCGTGTCGAGCTGCTTGTCTCGCTCATCGACCAGGCGAGCGAAACGATGCTGAAGATAACCGAGTTCGTCATGGAGTTCTCGCCGATAGGCATCGCTTCCCTTATGGCGACGATGGTCAGCACGGTCAGCAGCGCTACGATGTACGAAGTCCTCGGATTCATGATCACGGACAATATCTGCGCGGTAGTGATACTGTTTGTAATGTACCCTGTACTCGTCAAGGTGCTCGGCGGTCTGAACGGTTTCCTCTTCATGAAAAAGATCACCGCTCCTATGCTCGTCGCCATCACGACGACGTCATCGGCGGCGACCCTTCCCGTGTCGATACGCACCGCGGAGGAGAAGCTCGGCATCCCGGAGAACGTCTACGGCTTTACTCTGCCGCTGGGCAACACATGCGGAATGAACGGCTTTGCGCTTTTCGTCGGCCTCTGCTGCGTCTTTGCCTCCAACCTCTATGGGTTTGAGCTTACGATAGGACGCATCTTCCAGTTCGTATTCCTCGGGATAATCCTTTCGATAGGAGCCGCCGGAGTAAAGGGCGCCGGTGTCGTCATGTCGGTCGTACTTATGGAAGCGCTCGGCATGCCGCTCAGCCTCATCCCGATACTTGCGGCTATCTGGCCGACTATCGACCCGGCGCACACCGTCCTCAACAACGTCGGCGACCTTGCCGGAACCGTAATCATCTCCAACAGGCTCGGCCTGATGGATCAGGAAGTATTCAACGACGCCAGCAAATAGCGGAGAAAGGGGAATATTGCATATGCTGACATTCAATAACGACATAATGGGGCTTCAGCCGTCGCGCTCGATGGCGTTCATGGCGAAGGCCAAGCAGATGCAGGCTACGGATCCCAGCGTAATAAATCTCGCTGGTGGGGAGCCGGATTTCGACACGCCGAAAAAGATTTGCGACGAGCTGTTCCGTCAGATTAACTCGGGGTACACGCACTACACCGTGGGCGCCGGGCTGCCGGAGCTGCGCAAAAGGATAGCCGAGAAGCTCGCAGAAGAGAACGGCTGTAATTATTCGCCGGACGGCGTTATCGTAACGCCCGGAGGCAAGTTCGCCATCTATCTGGCGGTGCGCACGCTCGTAAACCCAGGCGACGAAGTGATGTACCTGGAACCCGCATGGGTTTCGTATCCGTCCATCATCGAAGCCTCGGCGGCGAAGCCGGTCCCTGTGCGCCTGTCGCTCGAACAGAACTACAAAGTCACGCTTGAGCAGCTGGAAAAGTTCGTCACGGATAAAACGAAGATATTGATCATAAACTATCCGAACAACCCGACCGGCAAGACGCTTTCCAAGGAAGAGGCGGACGCGCTGGAGCAGTTTATGCTGCGCCATCCCGGCGTCGCGCTCATAGCGGACGAAATATATGAGCGTATCATATTCAAGGGATACTCGAACATAAGCATGGCCTCCTATCCTTCGATAGCCGACAGAGTCATCACAGTGAACGGTTTCTCGAAGAGCGTCGCCATGACGGGGTGGAGAATCGGATATCTGGCGACTACGCCGGAAATTAAGAACGCGATGTACAAGCTGTTCCAGCACACCATCACATGCGTAAGCGGTTTTGTACAGAAGGCTGCGGTCGTCGCTCTGGACTGCGCGGAAGAAATCGAAGCCATGCGTCAGAGTTACGAACATCGCCGCGATCTTTTCGTCGGAGGGCTGAACGCGATAGACGGCGTTGAATGCAGCTATCCGGAAGGGGCGTTCTACGCGTGGGTGAAATTTGACATCCCCGGGCTGGATTCCGAAGGCGTCTGTGATTACATATTAAAAGAGGCCAAGGTCGTAGGCGTGCCCGGCATAGCCTACGGCACTGACGACAGCTGCGTGCGTTTCTCCTTCGCGTCGAGCGAGGACGATCTTAAGCAGGCTGTCGAGCGCATCGGCGCCGTCATGGCGAAAGTGAAAAGGTAATTATTGGAGGTAACAAACGATGAGCAAAGGTTGCAAAATTATCAAGGATTTTGTACGGCCTTCCAAAGAGCTTGTTGAAGAGTTCCGCGGAATGCCCGTGGCGAACATCGACGACTGCATGGGGCGTACCGCCGCTATGCACTGCAGAATCCATCCGATGAATAAAGGAAATCTTGTCGGAACGGCTTTCACAATCAAGGTTCCGGAGGGCGACAACCTGATGTTCCATAAGGCTATGGACATGGCGCAGCCCGGCGACGTGTTCGTCATCGATGCGGGCGGTTCGCCGAACCGCTCCATCTTCGGCGAGCTGATGGTTTCGTACTGCCGCGCACGCGGCATAGCCGGCATTGTGGTCGACGGCAGCATCCGCGACTCTGAGGCGATCGGAGAGCTCACCGACTTCCCAGTTTACGCGATAGGCGTCACTCCTAACGGACCCTACAAGAACGGCCCCGGCGAGATAAACACTCCTGTCTCCGTCGGCGGCATCGTCGTGCACCCCGGCGATATAATTGTGGGCGACGCTGACGGCGTGATAGTGATTTATCCTGAAGACGCCGAGACGGTGCTCGCCGCCGTTAAAGCCGTAAAGGTAAAAGAAGAGGGCATAATGAAGGATATCGTCGAAAAGACGAGCTATGTCCGTCCGTGGGTTGACGAGAAACTCAAAGAGATAGGCTGCGAAGAGATATAAGCTCCTGTCAGAAATATTTCACCTATAATATGTTGTAAATCCGCATGGCGGGAAGTATAAAATATAAACATTTTATATTTCCCGCTTTTGCTTTTGGGAACGGAGGTTTGCCTTATGAAAATCGTCGTTTTGGACGGGTATGCTGAAAACCCGGGAGACCTGAGCTGGGAAGCCGTCGAGAAGTTTGGCGATGTGACGGTGTATGACCGCACGTCGTTTACAGATGAAAACGAAATTATAGAACGTATCTGCGATGCTGAGATAGTGCTGACCAATAAAACGCCAATTTCAGCAAAAGTCATTGATTCGTGCCCTTCCATGAAATTTATAGGCGTGCTTGCGACGGGGTACAACGTTATCGACTGCGCGCATGCGAAGGAAAAGGGCGTTCTTGTCGCGAACGTGCCGACATACGGGACCGCCGCTGTCGGTCAGTTCGCCATCGCGCTTCTGCTTGAAATATGCCACCATGTCGGCCACCATGACAAAACTGTTCACGACGGCGTATGGGAGAGAAACGCAGACTGGTGTTACTGGGATTATCCGCTGGTTGAGCTTGCCGGTAAGACGATAGGCATAATCGGCTTCGGCAGGATAGGACGGCAGACCGGCAAAATCGCGAAGGCCATCGGCATGGAGGTTCTTGCATTTGACAGCTATCCGACAGAGGAAGGCCGTGAAATCGCCGAATATACCTGTCTTGACGAACTGCTCGGACGTTCCGACGTTATCGCGCTTCACTGCCCGCTTCTGCCAGACACTCGTGAAATAATCAACTGCGCCAACATCGCTAAGATGAAAGATGGGGTAATCCTGATCAACAACAGCCGCGGGCAGTTGGTCAACGAGCATGATCTTGCGGAGGCTCTGAACAGCGGAAAGGTCTATGCGGCAGGGCTCGACGTCGTCTCTTCCGAGCCGATTAAAGGAGACAATCCCCTGCTGACGGCGAAAAACTGCATCATCACGCCGCATATATCGTGGGCCGCGAAGGAGAGCCGCCAGCGGATTATGGACTGCACCGCCGCCAACATCCGCGCATACCTTGAAGGCCGTCCCGTCAATATTGTGAATTTATAAAAGATGGTTTCAGGCCGTCTCATAAGCTCGTAAGCCGAAGCTCCGCGTGTCCGCGCGGAGCTTGCCGTATCCGCGGAGAGTTTATAAGCATGGCGGTGTTTCACGTATTGGGGGAACGGCGGTTTTCAACGGGCGCGTGAAATATACGCTTCAGCCGGCGCCTTGTCTTGCGCGCAAATTCTGGACAATTTCCGCCATTCGGTGCTAATATTCTATATTGGCTAGCAGAATCGTCGGCTTAAAATCAATGCCTGCGGGCATATTGAATGTGAGGAATTTGTAGGATGCAGGACTCTTCTAAGATACGCAATATAGCGATTATAGCGCACATAGACCACGGCAAGACGACGCTCATCGACGGCATTTTCAAGGCCGCGCACCTGTTCCGCGACAATCAGGTGATGGAGGAGCGCGTCATGGACGCGGGCAACATCGAGCGCGAGCGCGGGATTACGATAAAGGCGAAGCACTGCACCGTCGAGTGGGGCGGATACAAGATAAACATCGTCGACACGCCGGGCCACGCAGATTTCTCCGGCGAGGTCGAGCGCGTGCTTTCGATGGTAGATTCGGTGCTTCTGCTCGTAGACGCCAACGAAGGGCCGATGCCGCAGACTCGCTATGTGCTTATGCGCGCGCTGAAGCTTGGGCTGCGCCCGATAGTCATCATCAACAAGGTAGACCGCCCGAATGCAGACCCGGCCGCGGCTCTCGACAAGACTTTCGACCTGTTTATCGAGCTTGGCGCGACGGAGGAGCAGTGCGACTTCGCTGTGCTTTACGGCTCCGGCCTTCAGGGCTGGTTCGTAGACGACCTGTCGAAGCGCGAGGATAATTCGCAGGCAGGCATGGACGATTTGTTCAAGGCGATAATTGAGCGCGTCCCCGCGCCGAAGGCGGAGATGGACAAGCCTTTCCTCATGCAGGTCTGCACGCTCTCGTGGAGCGAGTATCTCGGACGCATCGGCTGCGGCAGGATTTTACAGGGAACTCTGAAACGCGGCGATAAAATCCTGCGCACGCACACGCGCTGGAAGGATTACGAGCAGACGGACTGGGAGGTAGTGTCGACCGACACCTCGACCTGCACGCACCTCTACGTTACGAAGGGCTGGACCGCGCCGAGGTTGAAGAGGCCGGAGCGGGCGACATCGTCTGGTTCACCGGCCCCGCGAATATAGATTTAGGCGATACGATGAGTTCGCCCGAGACGCCCGACGCGTGATGCCGCCGCTCGACATCGAGGAGCCGACCGTGTCGATGTTCTTCATCGTCAACACGAGCCCCTTCGCGAGCCAGGACGGCAACGCGATTACTCTGCGCCAGCTCAAGGCGCGCATCGAGCGCGAGACGAAGACGGACCCCGCGCTTCGCATGGAGGACCTGGGCCGTCCAGACGGCATCAAGGTCTCCGGCCGCGGCGAGCTGCATCTCGGCATACTTATAGAAGAAATCCGCCGCGAGGGTTCGGAGATATGCGTCTCGCGTCCCGAGGTCATCGTGCAGCACGACGAGAACGGGAAGACGCTTGAGCCTATGGAGGAGCTTATTATCGACGTGCCCGAGGAATATCAGGGCGTCGTCATTCAGAAGCTCGCGCAGCGCAAGGGCGAGCTTAAAAATATGGAAAACAGCGGTACGGGCGTCCTGCGCCTCGAGTTCAAGATCCCGACGCGCGGCCTCATCGGCTACCGCGGCGAGTTCCTCACCGACACGCGCGGCCTCGGCATCCTCGCCTCGCGCTTCGTCGGCTACGGCGAATGGGTAGGCGAGATAAACGCGCGTTCGCGCGGCTCGCTCGTCAGCATGGACACCGGCACCGCTACGAGCTACGCTCTTGAGAATTTACAGGAGCGCGGCACGCTCTTCATCAAGCCGGGCGACCCGATATACAACGGGCAGGTCGTCGGCGAGGCCTCGCGCGGCAAGGACATTCCCTGCAACCCCTGCAAGCGTAAGCAGCAGACCAACCACCGTTCCGCGACTAAGGATATGATGACGGTGCTCGACGTCCCTCGCACGGTCACTGTGGACTCCGCGCTCGAATGGATAAGCGACGACGAGCTCGTCGAGGTGACGCCGCTCTCCGTCCGCATACGCAAGATGATTCTCGACGCCGACCAGCGCAAGAAGGCGCGCATCCAGGCCGGCATCCGCGACGACGACGAGGACTAGGCGATGCTGTACGAGCTTGTGCCTTTCCGCAGCTTTGAGCAGGATGAGGTTTACAGCTGCTTTACGAGCATTCTTGAGAGCTTCGGAAGCTTCGACGACGCGGACCGCGCCGAAAGCGCCGAGTGGTTCAGCAACAGCGCGGCGCAGCTCGCCTGTTACGCGGAGCGCGCCGGAATCGGCGGAAACGTCTGGACGGCGTGGCTCGCGAAGCTCTTCGCCGAAGCGGAGAACCCTTTCTCGCTCGCGCACGAGCGCCGCGATGCCTCCGGCGGCACGATGGACGGCCTTGCGATGCAGGACATGGAGCAGCTTTACTTTTATTTGAAATACGACTATGCGAAGCTCGAAAAGCGGATGAACGTCAACATGCTGCGGCGCTTCGGCAAAGATTTCAAGCCCTCAGCCTGCGGCGCGCCCTCGCTTGAGAGGACCGCGGGCGCGGTAATAACGGAGCTCGCCGCGTCGATGGAGAAGGCCGCTTCGCCCGCGGAGCTTTACAAGGCCGTCACGGACTTCTACCACGCGCACGGCGCGGGCAAGTTCGCGCTCTACAACGGCTTCCGATGGGACGACAAGGCGCGCGAGATAGTCCCCGCCGCGCCGCTCGAGGACATCACCTTCGACAAGCTCTTCGGCTACGAGGAGCAGAAGCGCGCGCTCATCGACAACACCGTCGCCTTCCTCGAGGGACGGCCCGCGAACAACGTCCTGCTCTACGGCGAGGGCGGCACGGGAAAATCCTCGTCGATAAAGGCGCTGCTCAACGAATACGCGCCGCGCGGCCTGCGCATGATCGAGCTCTACAAGCACCAGATGGCCGACTTCGAGGCCGTGCTCGACGCCGTCAAATGGCGCAACTACAAGTTCGTTATATTCATGGACGACCTCTCGTTCGAGCAGTTCGAGGTCGAATACAAATTCCTCAAGGCCTTCATCGAAGGCGGCCTAGAGAAACGTCCCGACAACGTGCTCATCTACGCGACATCGAACCGCCGCCACCTCATGAAGGAGACGTGGAGCGACCGCGACGACAAGTCCGACGACATGCACGAATCCGAGACGATGCAGGAGAAGATGTCGCTCGTCGACCGCTTCGGCCTCATGATACGCTACTTCTCGCCCGAGCAGGAGCAGTACCTCGACATCGCGCGCCGTCTCGCCGCCCAGTACGGCATAGATGCGCAGAGCGAGGAGTTCGAGAAGGGCGCGATACGCTGGGAACTGAAGCACGGCGGCTTCTCGGGCCGCAGCGCGCGGCAGTACGTAGAGCACCTCGCCGGGCTCGCTGGCAAGTAATACGAAAAAATCTGCGGACGCCTCCTCACGGGGGCGTTTTTTATTTATAATTGACAAGTTTGGGAAGCTTTGCAAGGTCTGGAGAGATTTGGATGAAATATATCTTTGTGGTTGAGGCCATATCGTCGGGCCGTTACTACGTCCGCGAGGCGGCGGAGCGCGGCTGCACGCCCGTCGTGCTCTTTCCGCGCATGGCGGCTGAGGCGGCGCACTACGCGCCGTTCCGCGCATCGGTAGAAAAATATCTGAGACAGTACACCGAGCACGTATATTATCTGGACGACGACGAAAAAGACGGGACGGCGCTGCTTGAGAAATTCCGTCCCGAAGCGATAGTCGCTGGCTCGGAGGTAGGCGTCGCGCTCTGCGACCTGCTCGCGCGCAAAGCCGGGCTGCCCGGCAACGACCCCGCGACGAGCGCCGTGCGCCGCGACAAATACGCGATGGCCGCGGCGGTCGAGCGCGCGGGCGTCCCGTCGCTCATTTCGCGCAGGGTGAAAAATCCGGACGAGGCGCTCGCCGCGGCGCGCGAGATAAATTCGTGGCCCGTCGTCATAAAGCCGCTCGAAGGCGCGGGCAGCCTCGGCGTCAGCATCTGCGGCTCGATGGACGAGCTGCGCGAACGCTGCGCGCGGCTGCTCCGCTCCGAGGACCTCTTCGGCCAGCCCTGCCGCGAGGCGCTCGTGCAGGAATACGCCGCGGGAACGGAATACATAGTCAACACCGTCTCGTGCGGCGGGCGGCACTACCTCACGGACATGTGGCGCTACCGCAAGATAAAGATAGCCGACCGTGGCAACGCCTACGACCACGCGCTGCTCGTCTCCGAGCCCGCGGCGGAGGAGCGCGAGCTCTTCGAATACGTGAAGTCATGCCTCGACGCGCTCGGCTTCGAGTACCGGCCCGTCGCACACCGAGGCGATGATTACGGCCGAAGGGGCCGCGCCTCATCGAGGCCGGCGCGCGCCCGATGGGCTCGATACTCGACATTGACGTATTCCATGAGGCTACGGGCCACAGAATCGTGGACCTCGCGCTCGACTCCGCGCTCGAGCCCGATAAGCTGCGCGCACGCATGGAAAAGCCCTACTGCACGCTCAAATCGCTGATGATTATGTGCCTGCGCAGCAAGGTAAGCATGACGAACGTCGCGAGCGCGCCGCTGAAAAACATACTGAAATACGTCGGGACGGTGCGCGTAGCCGACCTCTCGCCATTTGAGAGCAAACGCGAGTTGCGCGAGACGATAGACCTCGCCTCGCTCCCGGGCGAGCTTTACCTCTGCGGCGACGGAAAAAAGCCTGCGCCGCGACTACGAGGCGCTGCTGAAGCTTGAGGAAGAAGGCTTCGAATATCTCTTCGGGTGCGAAGAGCTCATGCTCGACGAGCCGCGCGCGGCGCTTCGCCGCGGCTGCGAAGAAAGGCAAATCCTGCGCGGCGGCGGAAAAACGGCGTGGACCTCGATGATAGAGGCCCTCGGCGAAGCGTCGCGGGAAACCGGCGCGGAGGGCGCGCTCCTCATAAACGGCGCGACGCCGGAGACGCGCCGCGCGCTCTCGATGCTCCTGCCCGGCCCTTCGGCCTGACCGCCGCCGAAAGCTCCGGCGATACGGAAAAGTGGATACGCGCGTAACGAGCGCGGACACGACAAACTCCCGCAAAATTAAAACGCCGCCGCCTCGCACGGAAAACCCGCGAGGCGGCGGATTTTTTGTATTTTCGAGCGGCGGCGGAAATCCCGTGCTGCCCCGGCCCGTTTCCGTCTCCTTACGGCTTTTCGCCCTCGGGCAGCTCGCGCACGCTGCCGTCGCGCGCCACCATTTTTTTGACGTAGGCGACGAAGCGTTTGCAGGCGGGGGACGCTTCGGCGAACGAGGGCAGGCATATCGCGAGCTCGCGCGTCACGCCGGGCTTCAGCGGGAGCGTGACGGCGCGGCCGGACCAGCCGCGCATGACGAGCTCGGGCAGTATGCTGACGCCGAGGCCGTTTTCGACCATCGAGAAAATCGTCCTCTCGTCGCGCGATGTGAATTTTATGTTCGGCGTCAGAGAATGTTCTTCGAGTATGCGGCTCGTCGCGTAGTCGTAGCTGTGCGTGACGATGACGAAGTCCTCGCCGTTGAAGGCTTCGAGCGGGAATTCGCCGCGCGAGGCGAGCGGGTGCTCCGGCGGCAGTATCGCGAGGAACGGGTCGGAGTAGAGCGCATAGTGCTCGAAGCCGCGCCCCGGCTGGCAGGTCATGAGCGCGAGGTCCGCCGCGCCCTCCTCGAGCGCCGCTTCGAGCGCGTCCGTGCCGCCCTCGGTAATCTCTATTTTATGTTCGGGTAGTCGCTCTGGAAGCGCTTGATGATCTGCGGCAGCCAGTGCGCCGCGATGCTCGAGAAGGAGCCGATGCGCAGCGTTCCCGCGATGAGGCCGTTAAGCGAGCCGACGGTCTGCGTCAGCCGCTCGTTCCACTTGACTATCTCGCGCAGGTAGGGCAGCACGCGCGAGCCCTCCTCCGTTAGCGTCACGCCGCCGCGCCCGCGCAGGAATATGCGGAAGCCGAACTCCGTCTCGACGGCCTTTATCATGTGGCTCACGCCGGACTGCGTGTAGCCGAAATCTTCGCCGGCCCTTGTGAGGTTGCCGCATTCCGCCGCCTTTATGATGACTTCGTACTTTCTTGCGTCCATCGCACGCGCCGCCTTCTTTTCAGATTTTTCGCACTGATTATATAATATGAGCGGAGAAGCCACCGCATATATTCCCGTCTCAGTCTGGGGGAGAGAGCATGAATTGTAGAATTTTTCGGAAGTCCGCGGCGTTTTTTATAATTTTCCTCTGCGCGATCGCGCTCTGCGCCCCGGCGCGCGGCGCGACGCTCGCCTCGATTCTCGACGACTTCGCGAAATATCAGACGGACCCGCTCTCCCGCGCCGAGGAGCTGCGCAAGGAGATTCGCCGCATACAGGAGACGGAGGAGGGCTTCGCGCGCCAGTACGGTATTAAAATTTCGGACGTGCTCGAATACGAGTTCGCGCTCGTCGACCTCGTGGACGCCTACAACAGCCTCTACTTCATACAGAACGAGGGCGAGGTGCGGAACACCTTCCTGCTCGACGACGGACGCATAACGGCGCTTTCGCGGCAGAACCCGCCCTATCCGTTTATCTTCTATCTCGACATCTGCGAGGACGTATCGAACTGCCGCCGCGAGCTGGAGGACCTGCGCCGCGACATAGATACGGCGCGCGCGAAGATGATCGAGCTGCGCGAGAAAAAGACGGCGGCGGAGAAGAGCTACCGTCTGCTCTCCGCGCACAGCTCCGTCTCCGCGGAGGAACGGCTGAAGCACAACTTCGAGCTCAACGTGCAGAAGGCGCGCCTCGAGCTCTGCCTGACGCAGCTCACCTATTACGAGCACTCCTTCAACATCTCGCGGAGCCAGACGGCGGAGGTGGAGGCGAAGCTCGACCTTCTCGACCCGCTGATAAAGCGCGTGCGCGCGAACATATCGAAGGAGAGCGGCGGCTTCGACTACCTTAACTCCTTCGTATTCCGCCACGAGCGCGCGCTGCGCGACACGCTCGAAAGGCTCAACGAGAGATTCAAGGAGATGGACGACGCGCGCCGCGACGACATGGAGCTGACGCC
>ENA-OQCL01000341-OQCL01000341.1-human-gut-metagenome-genome-assembly--contig:-NODE-341-length-23413-cov-3.583097_pt1 | contig 23413 bp, 20 predicted proteins | sample MGYA00242502_ERZ504586 | MGnify/ENA primary metagenome ERZ504586 (study PRJEB26092, sample SAMD00036316) | human gut metagenome | host: Homo sapiens | study: EMG produced TPA metagenomics assembly of... | reverse complement strand
GAAGATGTAATTGTCTTCGATTTCGACGTGCGAACGTTCTTCCGTGTCCAAGGCGGTTTTCAGGACATCAGTGGGGATTTCCGTGACCATGGATACGAGCTGTAAATCTTCGGAATCCGGATTTACGACGTGGATCCATGAACCTTTTTCAGCCGATGCCAGGGAAATGTTGTCTTCCAGATGGCCGTTGCTGTGTTTATAAACTTGAATCATTACGGTACTCTCCCTTTCTGCAGAATAAGGGCCTTCAAACCCAAATTCTAATATAATCCATTAAGACAGGACTCGTCAAGGTTTTCCCCGTTGATATTTTGAACTAGCAAAGCTTTGCCGTATGCTGTGCGGGCCATAGGGAGGCCATAGTAGCGCAGGCCGGTAATTATGGTATGATTAACTGTACGAGTAAATAACCAGGACTGCCGCGCGGCGCCGTACCGTGTCCGTCGAGGCCGTCCACAGAGAGAGTAGACATTATGCAATTATTGAAAAATGGAACTGCGGGGATTCAAGTCCTTTGCAGATAAGACGACGCTGACCTTTTGACAGGGGCATTACGGCCATTGTCGGGCCCAAATGGCAGCGGCAAGAGTAATATTTCCGATGCCGTCCGCTGGGTCATGGGCGAACAGAATGTCCGCCAGCTGCGAGGGCAGAAGTCGGAAGACATCATCTTTGCCGGGACCCAGACCCGCCGGCCCCAGGGGGCAGGCTGAGTTTCACTGTACTTCGACAACAGCGACCACGCCCCTGGATACGGAGTTCACTGAAGTCGTCGTCACGCGTCGCCTGTTCCGGTCCGGCGACAGTGAATACTATATCAACCGCCGGCCGTGCCGCCTGAAAGACATCCACATCCTCTTTGCCGATACGGGTATCGGCCAGGATTCCATGGCTGTCATCGGTCAGAACCGCGTCGACCGCATCCTCAACAGCAAACCGGAAGAACGGCGGGTCATCTTTGAAGAAGTGGCTGGTATCAGCCGCTTCAAAGGGCGCAAAGCCGACGGCCTGCGCAAGATCGCCGAGACCGAACGCAACTTGGAACGCATCCGCGACCTCATGAGCGTCCTCGAAGAACGGCTGGAACCGTTACAGGAACAGGCAGAAACGCTGCAGAAATTCCGCTGCCTCGACAGCGAACGCCTGGCTTATGAAGGGACCGTGACCTTGCAGGAACTGCGCAACAGCGAACGCCTCCTGGCCAAAGCCGAGAATGGCCGCATGACGGCCGAAGCCGAAGAACAGAAAGCAGCCCGGGAATTGGCCGCTGCCGAAGGCAAGCGCAAGGCCTTATTGGACGCCATGGCTGCCGATGACGAAAAACTGCGCCATCTCGATGAACAGGCCATGGCCGTCCACAATGAACTGGACAGCCTCGTCCACCGCCGCGAAGCCTGCCGTCAGCGGCAGGCCGAACTCTCCGAGAACGAAGCCCAGGCAGGAGTTGATGCAGAACAACTGCAGCAGCGCCAGAACGCCTGGCAGGAACAGAAAGAGGCCTTGCAGGCGCAGAAAGCGCAGAAAGCAGCTGAACTGGAAGCGGCCCGACAGGCCCTGGCCCTGACCCAGACCTTGTTCGGCCAGGCCGAAGCCAAGGCTGAAGCGGCGGCCAAGGCCCTGCAGGAACGGGTCGATGCCAATTCCAAGCGCAGCCGTGACGCTTTCATGCTGCGCCGGGACAGTGAAGACCTGCGCCGCCGGCTGGAAGAGAATGACGCCGCCTGCCAGCAGGCCCTGCAGCAGTGGGAAGAAAAGAAGAAAGCCCTGAAAGAGGCCGAAGCGCGGCATCAGAAAGCCGGGACACAGCAGAAAGACTGGCAGGAAAAGGCCGCTGCTTTGAAGAGCAGGCCCTTTCCCTGCGGCACGACGCTCGTGCAAAAGGCCAGCGCCTGAAACAAGGGGAAGAAGAATACCGCCGCCTGCGCGGCGATATCGACGCAGCCGCCCAGCGCATGCGTGTCCTCCAGAGTATGGAACAGGAACACGAAGGCCTGGGGCGGGCTGTCAAAGTGGTCCTGACGGCCAGTCAGCCCTGGCGCAGCCGTTTGTGCGGTGCCGTCGGCGAACTCTGCCAGATCCCGTCGAAATTCGCCGTCGCCATCGACGTCGCCTTAGGCGGTGCCGTCCGCTACGTTGTCGCTGAAGATGAAACGTCGGCAAAACGGGCCATTTCCTATTTAAAAGAAAAGAAAGCCGGCCGGACGACCTTCCTGCCCCTCGATACCCTGCGCGGCCGCACGCGGACAGCCGATGAAGAACGGGCTGCCGGCGAACCGGGCATGCTCGGCTTCGCGTCAGACGTCATTTCTTATGAGCCGAAATATGAGAAAGTCTTTTCGTCGCTCTTAGGGAAGACCCTCCTGGCCGACACCATGGATACGGGCTCGGCTGTAGCCCGGAAATACGGTCATCGTCTGCGCATCGTCTGCCTCGATGGCACCCAGTTCAACGCCGGCGGTTCCCTGACTGGCGGCAGCACCCGCAATCAGGAAGGATCCCTCATCAGCCGGCGGGCCCTGCTGCAGGAGTTGCAGGAAACGTGCCGCTGCGGCCAGCAGCGCCTGGAAGCCTTGCTGGCCGAAGGCAAAGACCTGCGCCAACAGGCCGAAGGGGCTGAACGGGACCTGACCCAGGCCGAAGAAGGGCTGCGCCAGGCCCGGCAGGCTGCGGACCAGGCCCGCTGGCAGGCCGGCCAGGAAGAGAAGGCCCTGGCTGACATCCGTCAGACCCTGGCCGCTTTCGACGAGCGCGTGGAAAAACTGGAAAAGGACCGGGCCGATATGCAGGCCCGGCTGGTTGAGAAAGAAGCGGCACTGTCGGCGATGGAAACGGGGCCGGCCGCCGACGTCCAGCAATGGCAGGACGCCTGTGACGCCGCCAGGGCCGAAGCGGCCCAGTGCCGTCAGACCTTGACGGAGCGGCAGATTGCCGTTGCCAAGCTGACCGAACAGGTCCGTCACGGCGATGACCAGCTGCGCCAGCATGATACGTGGCAGCAGGAATTGACGGCCCAGGAACAAGCCCTGTCCCAGCGCCGCCAGGACCTGGTACGCCGCCAGGAAGAAGCGGCCCGCCTGTTGACAGAACTGTCGAAAAATATTACCGTGAAAGAAGCCGATACGGTCCGCTGTGACCAGGCCAAAGAGGCTTTTTACCGGACCCGCAACGAGTCCCTGAAAAAAAGCCAGGCCCTGGACGGTGTCGTCGCCGACCTTCGCCGGCGCCATCAGGAGTGGCAGCAGCGCTGCCATGCGGCTGAAGTCCAGCTGGAAAAGTATAAAGGCGATATCAGCCATCACGAAGAACGGCTGGCCATGCAGGGCCTGAGCCGCCAGGAAGCTATGGAACGGCGCCGTCAGGGCTCGTTGAAAGAGCTTCATGACAAGGTCGCTTCCTTGAAGGCTCAGATTACGGCGCTAGGGACCATCAACCCGGCTGCCGAAGACGAATACAAGACGGCTTTGGAAAAACGGGACTTTTACGTCCGCCAGTGCGACGATTTGAAGGAATCGCGGGAAAGATTGCGGACTGTCGTCGCTGAAATCGACGCGGCCATGGCCGAACAATTCGCCAAGGCCTTCAAAGAAATCGGCGTCCATTTCCAGGATATCTTCAGCCGCCTCTTCGGCGGCGGCACGGCCCACCTGGCCTTGACCGACAAGGAACACATCCTGGAAGCCGGCGTGGAAATCTATATCCGCCCGCCTGGAAAGAAGCAGCAGTCCTTGACCCTGCTCTCCGGCGGCGAACGGGCTCTGACGGTCATCGCTCTGCTCCTGGCTTTTCTGGCCTATCATCCGGCGCCGTTCTGTCTGGTCGACGAAGTCGATGCGGCCTTGGACGAAGCCAATGTCGAACGCATGGCCCGATACCTCAAGAATTACAGCGGTGCGACGCAGTTCATCGTCATTACCCATCGCCGCAAGACCATGGAAGCGGCCAATACCTTGTTGGGTGTAACGATGGAAGAAAAAGGCGTATCGCGCCTGCTGACTGTCAAAGTAGATGAATTGTTAAAGGAAGGAACATAACTATGGGATTTTTTTCAAAACTTCGAAAAGGCTTAGAAAAGACGAAACATTCGCTCATCCAGAACATCGAAACCGTCGTCCGCGGCTATGCCAAAATAGACGACGACATGTACGATGACCTGGAAGCGGTCATGCTCACGGGAGACATCGGCGTCGAAACGACGGAGTATCTCTTGGACCAGATACGGACCGGCGTCAAATCGAAGGAAATCAAAGACGGCAACGACGTCGTACCGTATTTGGAAAAATGCATCGTCGCCTTGCTCAATGAAAACGATGAACCCCTCCCGGAAACGGAAGGGCCGCGGGTCATCTTCATCGTCGGCGTCAATGGTGTCGGTAAGACGACGACTATCGGCAAACTGGCCAAGTATTACAAACAGCAGGGGAAATCGGTCATGCTCGCCGCCGGCGATACCTTCCGTGCCGCTGCCTCAGAACAGCTGACCATCTGGGCTGACCGCGTCGGCGTACCCATCGTCAAGCACCAGGAAGGGGCGGACGCAGCGGCTGTCGTCTTTGATGCGACGGCGTCGGCCAAGGCCAAGGGCATGGATATCCTCCTTGTCGATACGGCCGGCCGCCTGCAGACCAAGTCCAACCTCATGGAAGAATTGCGGAAAATGGCCCGCGTCGCCGGCCGCAACATCGAAGGGGCGCCGCAGGAAACGCTTCTCGTCCTCGATGCCACGACGGGGCAGAACGCTGTCAGCCAGGCCAAGCTCTTCGGCGACGTCGTTCCCTTGACGGGCGTCGTCCTGACCAAGCTCGACGGAACAGCCAAAGGCGGCGTCATCTTGTCGGTGAAACGGGAATTAGGCGTCCCTGTCCGCTGGGTCGGCGTCGGCGAAGGCGTCGACGACCTGCGCCCCTTCGATGCAGCTCAGTTCGCCGATGCTCTGTTCGATAAAAAACGTCGCCGCCCGCGAAGCCAGCGACGAAGATTAGGAGGAATCCTCATGTTCGTAGGTAATATTTTCCCAATATGACAAGGAAAGCCGTTTCCTGCCGGAATATATCCGGCCGTGGATCGAAAAACTGGTCTCCCTGGCCAAGTCGGACTTGCAGCCCGGGCGCCACACCTTCGATACGGTGAACTACATGAACGTCGACGTCACGGAAACGGCACCGGCCGGCCAGCGCCTGATGGAAGCCCATCGCGATTACATCGATATCCAGTATGTCCTGGATGGCGAAGAAACTATTGGCTGGCAGCCTTTATGCCAGGCCGGGCCCGTCGTCGACGACAGCCGGGCCGATAGCGATGCCTGGTTCTACAATCCCGATGTCGCAGCCGATACCGTCATTGCCATGACGCCCGGGACCTATGCCGTCTTTACGCCGGCTGACGGCCATCGCTGCCTCTGTGCGCCCGATGGGCAGGGGAAGGCCATCAAAAAAGCCATCCTCAAGATCCACGTCTGAAAGGGGGCCTGACGATGGAACTCATCCCGGCTGTGGCCCAGGCCCTTCAGGAACTGCGCCGCCAGCGGCCCCTCATCCACCACATCACTAATTTCGTCACTATGACCGACTGCGCCAATGCGACCTTGGCCATCGGCGCCTCGCCGACCATGACCAATGCCGTCGAGGAAGTAGCTGAAATGGCGGCCGCCGCCAAGGCCCTGGTCCTCAATCTGGGAACGCTCCAGCAATGGACGCTGGAAGCCATGGTGGCAGCTGGCAGGTCCGCTGCGGCTCACGGTGTTCCCATCGTCTTCGACCCCGTCGGCGCCGGCGGCACGACTTTCCGGACCCAGGCTGCGCAGCGCCTGCTGGACGAACTGCCCCTGGCCGTCATCCGCGGCAATGCTTCGGAAATCACCTGTCTGGCCGCCCATAAGAGCGGTCAGGATTTCGGCGTCGACAGCCGCATCGGAGCGGCTGACCCGGACCTGGCAGCATCTCTGGCAAGGCATTTGGGGACGACCGTCGCCATTACCGGTGCCGTCGATGTCATTGCCGACGGGCAGCGGACGGCAGAAGTCCACAACGGCTGCCACATGTTGACCTATGTCACCGGTACGGGCTGTATGACGACGTCCCTCATCGCGTCCTTTGCGGCCGTGACCGATCCCTTCACGGCGGCCGCTGCCGGCGTCCTGGCCATGGGAATCGGCGGCGAGCTGGCTCTGGAACGGGGCGGCCAGGCTGGACCTGGGACCTTCCACGCCCGTCTCTTTGATACGTTTTATGCCTTAAATGATACGCTGTTGCAACAGTATGGAAAGGTTTTGATCAATCGTGAATAATGGTGAACTCAAGAAAATGACAGTTACGGCGATTTTCATCGCCATCGGCGTCCTCCTGGCGCCTTTCGTGTCCTTTCCCTTCGGAGGTGCCCGGGTCTTCCCGCTGCAGCACCTCATCAACGTCCTCTTGTCGGTCCTCGTGGGCTGGCGCTATTCGACGGCCGGTGCTTTCTGTATTTCATCCATCCGCATCGCCATGGGCGTCGGTACCGTCCTGGCCTATCCCGGCAGCATGATCGGCGCCGCCTTGTCCGGCCTTTTGTATAAGAAGACAAATTCCATCTGGGGCGCCGTCGTCGGAGAAATCGTCGGGACCGGGATTCTGGGCGGCCTCATCGCTTATCCCGTCGCCGCTTTCGTCCTCGATTCCAAAGTCGTCGCCCTGTGGTTCTTCGTCGTCGCCTTCCTGCCCAATACCTGCATCGGTGCAGCCTGCGGTGCCGTCTTGTACAAGATCCTGCCCATCCGGAAATTTGCCGAAGAATTGAAGAAGTAACAAAGAAATAATAATATCGACTTGTTTATTGACTTATAAGGTGCTGTATATTAAACTATAAATTGGTACTGAGTTTTGTAGTTTGAGTTTCAATGACAGCACCTTGTATTTTTTTTAAGTAGGACGTGTTTACATGACAGAAAATATCCGCGCCAAGATTCTGGCAGAAGCCCTTTGTGAAATCAACCGCCATGGTGCTGATTTCCACATGGACGATCTGGCCCGTAACCTGCGCATCAGCAAGCGGACCTTGTACGAACATTTTTCGTCGAAACAAGAAATCATAGAACAGGCTATCTCTGATTTTACCAATAAGATCTATGCCTATCATCGGCGCATCGTCAGTGACAGCACCATGACTTGCGAAGCCAAGCTCATCGCTTATTTCGACGTGCCCAGTGACAACTGGCAGGTCCTGTCCGTACGGAAAGCATCGGAACTTCTGACGAAAATGCCCGATGTCTGGAACCGCCTGCAGTCCCGCTACGAAAAAGACTGGCGCCTTTTGGAACAGCTCCTCGATGAAGCTCAGGAGACAGGCGAATTTAAGCCTTTTGATAAGTTCCTGTTCTTGCGCCTTTTGCATAGCGCAGCCGACGACATTATCGATTATTTTAATGATGTCAATCACGATTCCTCTTTTAGTGACTATATGAAGCGCTGCATCAAGGTCTTGCTCTATGGCATTAAGAATCAGGAATCGAAAGAAATAGGAGGAAAGTGAAGATGATACAAAAACGCAAATTTGCGACGATGAGCGTCACCGTTCTCACCATTGCCGCGCTCCTGGCCGGCTGTGGTGCCCAACAGAGTGCGACCAAGGCCCCTGTTGCCGTCAACACGTATAAAGTCGTCGCCGCAGACACGCCGGTCAAGGCCGAGTACAGCGGTACCGTCACGGCGACGGACAAAGTGCCCGTCCGGCCTAAGATTTCCGGCCGCGTCGTGGAGAAATACGTCCAGGGCGGTCAGGAAGTCACGGAAGGCCAGCCTTTGTTCCGCCTCGACAGCCGGACTTATGACGCTGCCCTGGCCCAGGCCAAAGCGACCCAGGCCCAGTCCGAAGCCAACCTGGCCAATCAGCAGCTGAACCTGCGCCGTTACCAGACCCTGGCCAGCCAGGATGCCATCCCGCAGCAGACCGTTACCGACCAGGAAGCGGCTACGCAGCAGCAGCAGGCCGTCGTCGCAGCCAATGCGGCCCAGGTCGATGCCGCTCAGGATAACGTCGACGATACCATCGTCTATGCGCCGTTCAGCGGCAAACTGAACGTCGACGACGTCCCCGTCGGCACCTTTGCCACAGCCGGTTCGACGGCCTTGGTCACCATTTCTTCGACGAACCCGGTCTACGTAGAGTTTTCCATCAGTGAATCGGAATACCTGCAGATGACCAAACAGGCCGCTGATAGTACCGGCAGCAGCTGGGGCGACCATCTCCTGCTCCGCCTGAGCGATGGTTCCACCTATCCCTATGAAGGCCATGTTACCCAGGTCAACCACGGCATGGACGGCAACTCCGGTTCTATCGTCGTCAAGGCTGTCTTCGACAACCCGGACAATCTCCTCATCCCGGGTCTCTATGCGACGGTCATCTCGGATACACAGATTCAGCGCAATGCCTTGTCCGTACCGCAGCGCGCCGTCCAGCAGACGCTGGGTAAATATTACGTCTCCGTCATCGACGGCAATGGCGAAGCCCAGAACCGCGAAGTCACGCCGGGCCAGAAAGTCGGCAAGTTCTGGATCATCAACGATGGTCTCCAGGACGGCGATACGATCATCGTCGACGGCTATCAGAAGGCCAAAGGCGCTTCCCTGGACCAGCACTTGCTGACCAAGGAAGACATCGATAACGACAGTTCCGATACGTCGTCGGACTCGTCGGCCAATCAGTAGGGAGGCGAGACCGTGATATCTAAGTTCTTTATCGACCGGCCTATTTTCGCCATCGTCATTTCCCTGCTGATTTCCATTTTCGGCTTGTTGGCGATTGCGACCCTGCCAGTCGCCAAGTATCCGCAGGTCACGCCGCCGCAGGTCCGCGTTTCGGCTACTTATATCGGCGCCAACGCCGAAGTCGTCGGCACGACCGTAGCCAGTGTCATCGAACGCCAGCTCGTCGGCGTCGATAACCTGGTCAATATGGAAAGTTCGACGAACGATAACGGGTCTTATTCCATGACGGTCCAGTTCAAGTCCGGCAGTGATGGCGATATGGATACGGTCAACACCCCAGAACCGCGTCAGCCAGGTCCAGTCGACGCTGCCGTCGGAAGTCACTCAGACCGGCGTCACTGTCCAGAAATCGACGAGTTCCATGGCCATGGTCTTCGCCCTCGTGTCGCCCAATGGTTCTTACGATGCGACGTTCATGAAGAACTATGCCACGCAGTACTTCATGGATGAATTGAAATCCGTCCCGGGCATCGGCGATGTCCAGGAAATTTGGGTCCGACTACGCCATGCGTATCTGGCTCAACCCGATGAAGATGAGTATCTTGAAGATTACGCCGACCGACGTCATCTCGGCCATCAGCGCCCAGAACAAACAGGCCGCTGTCGGCACCATCGGTTCCCAGCCGTCGCCCAATAACCAGACCTATCAGTACACCATGCGTACAGACGGTCGTCTGCAGACGGCAGAACAGTTCAAGAACGTCATCATCCGCACCAATCCCGACGGCACCATGGTCCGCGTCGGCGATATTGCTGACGTCAGCCTGGGCTCTAAGGATTATTCCGTTACCAGTGATCTGGGCGGCGGCAAGGCAGCCGGCTTCATGATCAGCCTGACGGCCGATGCCAACGCCATGCAGTCCGTCAGCGGTGCCCGTAAAGTCCTGGAAAAAGCAAAGGCTTCTTTCCCGTCTGATTTAGATTATAAAGTTGTCTACGATAGCACGACCTTCGTTACGGCGTCGATCCACGAAGTTATTGAAACCTTCATCGAAGCCCTGCTGCTGGTCGCCCTCATCGTTTACCTCTTCCTTCAAAGTGGCCGGTCGACGCTGATTCCGCTCATCGCCGTCCCGGTATCCCTGCTGGGTACCTTTGCCTGCTTCAAGGTCCTCGATTTCTCCATCAACACCTTGACCCTGTTCGCTATGGTACTGGCCATCGGCCTCCTCGTCGACGATGCCATCGTCGTCATCGAAGCCGTCGAATATGAAATCAAGTATAACGCCCGAAGTCCGCGGGAGGCGACGATCATTGCCATGCAGAACGTACAGAACCCGGTTATCGGTGTCGCCTGCGTTCTGGCCGCCGTCTTCGTTCCTGTCGGCTTCATCAGCGGCATGAGTGGTATCCTCTACCGCCAGTTCGCCCTGACCATTGCCGTGTCGGTCCTCATTTCGGCCTTCGTCGCACTGACCCTGACACCGGCCATGTGTGCGTCTATTTTGAATGTTCACAAACCCAATGACAAACCCAATGACAATCCCAAGGGCATTTACAAGTTCTTCCAGAAATTCAATGATGCCTTTGACAGACTCATCGCCTGGTATGGCCTGCGCCTGGCTCACTTGCAGCTCCACCTTAAATGGTGCGTGGCCTTCCTGGTCATCATCAGCGCCCTTACGGCAGGCGTCTTCAAAGTCATGCCGACGGGCTTCGTCCCGTCAGAAGATAACGCCTTCGTCATGATGAACGTCACCTTGCCTGAAGGCATTTCCCAGACGGAAACGAAACAAGTCAGCGAAAAGATTAGTAATTGGCTGGAACAGCAGCCCGGCGTAACCAATGTCATGAACGTCGTCGGCTTCAGTATCCTGGCCAATGGGCCGAAATCGAACGGGGCTACGTCCTTCATCGGCATGAGCGACTGGGATCAGCGTAAAGATAAATCCCTGTCCGTCGATGCCCTGGTCGGCAAGATCATGGCCATGGGCAATCAGATTCCCCAGGCTACGGTCATCGCCATGAACCCGCCGCCTATCGACGGCATGGGCACGTCGTCGGGCTTTACGATGCAGCTGGAAAACCGCGGCAGCCATACGACGGCAGAACTGTCGGCGACGGCTCAGAAATTCATCGCCGCTGCCCGCAAACGTCCGGAAATCGGTTCGGTCTACACGGCCTTCGCTGCCGATACGCCGGGCTATCAGCTCGACATCGACCGCGATAAAGTCGCCAAAGAAGGCGTTTCCCTGAGCGACCTCTATTCGACGCTCCAGTCCTTCTACGGTTCCTATCAGGTCAACGACTTCACCATGTTCGGCCGTAACTTCAAAGTCGTCGTCCAGGCCGCTCCGGAATTTCGTGAAACCATCGATGCCAATAACCACATCTACGTCCGCAACAGCGCCAACCAGCTCGTGCCGGTGGCCAACTTCGTCCGGCCGAAAGCTATCGGTTCGGCGTCGATCCTCAACCGTTTCAACGACTATCCGGCCATCAAGATCCAAGGGGCTCCGGCCAATGGCTATAGCTCCGGTGATGCTCTGAAAGCCCTGGAAGAAGTCGCCAAAGACACCCTCGGTGAAGGCTATGCCTACGAATGGAGTGGCATGAGCCGTGAAGAAATCGAAGCCGGTAACAAGACGGTCTACGTCTTTGCCCTGGCTATCCTCTTCGTCTTCCTCGTCCTGGCTGCCCTCTATGAAAGCTGGAAAGTACCATTTGCCGTCATGTTCAGCCTGCCGGCAGGCGTCTTCGGGGCTTCGGTCTTTGCCTATCTCATGAACCAGCAGAATAACCTGTACTTCCAGATCGGTCTGCTGGCCGTCATCGGCCTGGCCGCCAAGAATGCCATCCTGATCATCGAATACGCCAAAGTCCGTGTCGATGAACGCGGCATGGATCCCGTATCGGCTGCAATCGAAGCGGCCAAGATCCGTCTCCGCCCGATCATCATGACGTCCCTGGCCTTCGTCGTCGGCTCTGTCCCGCTGGCCATCGCTACCGGCGCCGGTGCTGCGTCGCGAGTCACCATGGGGATTACCGTCGTCTTCGGTACGTCCATCGCCACCATCTTCGGCGTCTTCCTCATCCCGATGATGTTCATCATCGTAGAAACATTCGGACACAAACGCGTCCGTCCTAAACAAGAAGTCGGAAGACTGAAAGATATGTAGTGAAAAAGGGGCTGTCGCCTTAAGCGACAAGCCCCTTTTGTGGTTCGTTTGTCGTGGGTCGTTCATCGAAGCGGACGCAGTCCGCGAGCTGTAAGGGCCGCCTTAATCGGCGGCCCGTGCGAATCCTGTGTACAGCCTTATTCTTTGGATTTGGGTGAATCTTTCGAACCACGGCAAACGCCAAACGAACCACGAAAAAACGCCTGCTGCAGAAACAGCAGGCGTTTTTTTACGTCTTCATTTGCCCAAAGGCGTTCTTTCATTTCCAGGTAGCGCGTCGTGTAATACGGTGTCAGCTGGGATTCGCGCAGGTCGTTGCCGAAGGGGCGGCGGCTGATGGAGAGGATAGGGGGGCTCTGGATGCGCTTGGCGACGGCGAAGCCGGCGATGAGGCGCCACCACCGTTCCAGGTCGTCGATGAAGGCTTTGGCCGTCGGGAAGAGCTGATGGACGTCGACGGAGCAGCCGATGTTCTTTTCCAGGGTACCGTCGATGTACCATTCGAGGATCGATTCTGGCGTCGCCCGCTGCCAGCGTTCGACGAAGGCGGCGAAGAGGTAATCGTGATAGGGATAGATGATCGGGTCGCCCTGGCCTTTGGTGATATCTTGTTTGTCCGACAGTTCGGCACTGGGGACGATGTCGATGCTGCCTTGCGGGACGACTTCGCGGTGGAAGACGCTTTCATTGAGATAGCGGGCCAGGTCGTAGACCTGATGCTTCCACAAGTCTGCCGTGGCAGCCAGGTAGCCGGCGCTGTCGCCGTAAAGGGTCGCATAGCCGACGGACAGTTCGGCTTTATTGGCATTGCACGTGAAGACGCCGCCAAAAAGCAGCTGCCGCTGCGGCCAGGATACGGCTGGAGCGGTCGCGGGCCTGGATGTTTTCTTCGATGAAGCTCGTCAGTTCCAGCTGCCCCTTGTCCTGGCCGCCCTGGCTGAGCTTTGCCTGGCTGAACTGGCTCCGCGTCAGTTCCAGGCTGTCCTGGACGGGGACGACCATATACAGGCAGCCGATGTTGTCGGCCAGTTCCTTGGCCAGGCTCTTGGTCATGTCCGAGTTGTAGCAGCTGGGCATGTTGACCAGGAGGATGTTTTCCGGCGGCAGGACCGTCGCATAGAGGGCGGCGTTGACCGCCGAGTCGATGCCGCCAGAGACGCCGAGGACGACTTTGTGGACGCCAATGGCATCCATGAAGGATTTCAGGCCGTAGTGCAGGCTGGCGTAGATGTCATCGATCTGGCTCTTTTCCGGCTGCAAGTGGGCCGGCGAGACGAAGCGCTGCGTCGTTTCATCGAAATCGACGATGGTCATTTCTTCAGTGAACGGCGTACATTCGACGTGCTGTGAGCCATCTTTCTGGTAGGTGCTGCTGGCGCCGTCGAAAGTGTAGATATTCTTGCCGTTGTTCTGGATGCCCGTGCAGTTGACGTAGATGGCCGGGCAGTGGACCTTGTCGATGGCCTGGCCGAACAGGCGGTGGCGGCGCTGGGTCTTGCCCAGGGTGAAGGGCGAGTTGGAAATGTTGATGAACATATCGATGTCGTACATTTTCCCTAAATAGCTCATGGGCTTGAAGGGATAATTTTCATCCCAGCTGTCTTCGCAGATGAGAGGGCCCATGCGGAATTTCCGGCCGTCGTCGAAGGCAATCTGGACGGGCGACAGGAAGTCTTCCGGGAAGGCGTGGCGTTCTTGGGCGACTTCGATGAGGGACGTGAAGTAGCGGATGTCGCTAAATTCCCGGTAATTGGGCAGGAGCGTCTTGATGTAGAAGGGGTAAGGCGAACGGGCCGGCGAAATCCAGCGGCCATTATAGGCGATGAACATGGCGTTGTATTTCCGCGTCCGGCCGTCGAGGTTGACCCGGTCCGTTTCTTTGGCGACGTTGCCGAAGATGATGGCTATGCCATCCGACAAGGCCTTGATCTCTTCGCCGAAGCGGGCGCAGTCGTCGATATAGTCGGGCTGGTCCCAAATGTCACCGATGAGGTAGCCCGGGATGGCGAGTTCCGGGAAGACGATGAGGTCGCAGCCGGCGGCTTTGGCCTTGGCAATGAAGTCTTTCATGACGGCCGTGTTCTGCCGTGGATTGCCAGGGTGGACGTTTGTCTGGGCAAGTGCTATTTTAAACAAGGAAAAGCCTCCTTTTCATAGGGGAAAATCTATATACTATCTCATCTTATCATAAAAAGGGGGCCGGCGAAAAGGCTGTCCCCGGCCAGGGGCGGAAAAGACATGACAGAACGCCGTCCTTGCGGTATACTTATATATACATATAACAATTCAAAGAAGGTCTTCCATGAACACACTGCTTACTATCCTGAATTCCAAATTCATCCAATCGTCCCTGGCCCTGCGCTGTTTATCGACGGCCTGCGAACACCAGGGCGTCGACGTGGCTGTGGCTGAATACACGATCAATCAGAATGTCTATGACATCCTGCGCCACATCGCGTCTTTTCGGGCTGATGCCATCGGCTTTTCCTGCTACATCTGGAATATCGACATGACCTGCCATCTCATCGACTTGGTGAAACAGGTCTTCCCGGACACGAAAATCTTCGTCGGCGGCCCGGAAGTATCCTATACGGCCCGGCAGATCCTGGAAGACTACGAACACATCGACTATGTCCTCCAGGGGGAAGGGGAAGACATGGTGCCGGCCTTCCTGAAATCCCTGGCCGCCGGCCGCGACGGGACGGAAGTGCCCGGCGTCCTGGGCCGCGTCCACGGCGTCATCCAAGGCGATGAAACCTTCCAGGAAGTGGAAGACTGGACAGCCTGCCTTTCCCTTATGAACACCAGGATTTCCGCGAACTGGACCACCGCATCATGTACTATGAAAGTTCCCGGGGCTGCCCCTTCCACTGCCAGTACTGCCTGTCCGGCATGAACGACCGCGTCCGTTTCCGCTCAGTCCCGCTGGTCCTGAAGGAACTGCAGGCCTTCGTCGATGCCGGCGTCCATCAGGTCAAGTTTGTCGACCGCACCTTTAACTGCAGTCCCGCTCATCATCGGCCCCTCATCGAATACATGATCGGCGTCGATAAGCCCATCAATTTCCACTTGGAAATCGAGCCCGGCGTCCTCACCGATGACGATATCGATCTCCTGGCCCGGCGCCCGAAAGGACGGATTCAGCTGGAAATGGGCATCCAGACGACATATGAGCCGACGCTTCAGGCCATCCACCGCCATAATGACTGGCCGCGCATTACGCACATCATGGAACGCCTCGTCGCTTTGGGGACGATGCACCTCCATCTGGACCTCATCGTCGGCCTGCCTTATGAAGACTATGACCATCTGCGCCAGTCCTTCAACGATATCTATGCCCTCCGTCCGCACAAGCTGCAGATTGGCTTCTTGAAGCTCCTCAAGGGCTCCGGCATCCGCCGCGACTATCCCGGCGATTACCGCTATGATCCCCAGGGGCCGTATGAAGTCCTGGCGACGACGTGGCTGCCTTATGAAAAAGTAGCTTATCTGAAGGTCCTGGAAGACGTCTTTGAACGGACCTATAACTCCGGGAAATTCACATATCTTTTCAACTGGCTCGGCCGCCTCTTTGCACCGGATTATATGAAACTCTACGAAGCCTTGACAGGGGAGTGGCTCGTCCTGCATAATGACCAAAAGGCCTTGTCTGATGAGTCCTTATGTCATTTCCTCTGCCACTGCCTTGAAGAAGTCCTGCCGCTGACGGCAGACCAGAAGGCGTTGGCCAAAGAACTGCTGGCCCTGGATATGCTGACCTTTTTCCGCTTCCGCCTCCAGGCCGGCTTCCTCGGCTGGAGCGAAGCGCCGCGCAGTGAGACCGACGCCATCTTCCGCGACGAAGCCTGGCTGCAGACCTATGCGAAAGACTATCGTTTTACCAACTGGCGCGATATCAAGATGCGCTATCGCATCTGGCCGGCCAGCCCGGCCCTGAAGGCCGAATTGAGCCGCTATGGAGCCGTGCCCGCAGACGATGCCTATGTATTGGCAGAAAAGAAGAAAGACCGGGCCGATTGGTGCCTTATCCCGGTCAAAGGAGAATCATTGTGAACGAACGCTATCGCGTCTATTCGACGTATTTAAAAGAGACTTATGGCGAAAAAGTCTATAAACTGCCTATCAGCATCCCCGATACCTGTCCCAACCGCGACGGGACCCTGGGCGTCCGGGGCTGTGCCTTCTGCGGCTCTATCGGCGCCGGTATGAAAACCTGCCGGCGACGGTGACCATTGGCCAGCAGATTGAACAGAACATGGCCCACATCAAGCCGAAATACAAGGCCAACAAGTTCATCGCTTATTTCCAGAATTTCACCAACACCTATTTGCCGCCGGACCGTTTCCGGGATTACCTCGTCGCCGCCTGCCAGCCCGATATCGTCGCCCTGGCCATCGCCACCCGGCCGGACTGCCTCAACGAGACCTATCTCGACATCATGGCCGAAGTCAAGGAAACGTACGGCGTCGATATCCTCGTCGAGCTGGGCTTGCAGACCGTCAATTATAAGACCTTGGCTAAAATCAACCGCGGCCATACGGTCGCCGAATACATTGATGCCATGGTCATGCTCCGGGCCTATCCCTTCCGGACCTGTACCCACGTCATCCTCGACCTGCCCTGGGATACCATGGAAGATACCATCGAAACGGCCAAAATCATCGCTGCCCTCGGTTCGGACGAAGTCAAACTCCACGCCCTGTACATCATCAAGCACACGGCCATGGCCGAATGGTACGCCCAAGGGGATATCAAGCTCTGGACCTGCGAAGAATATGTCCGCCGCGTCGTGGCCTTCCTCGAATACAGCCGGCCCGATACGGTCTTCCAGCGCCTCATCGGCCGGCGCCGAAAGAAGCGACGGATTTCGCCAACTGGGGCATGGGCTGGTGGCGCATCCGCGACATGATCGACGAAGAACTGGAAAGACGGGACACCCGGCAGGGAGCCCGCTGTGACTACCTGCACGGCAAAGCCGTCCGTAAATTCATGACATAAAGGAGCATCTCATTTTGGTAGAAAAGAAACTGCAATTTTCCGATTTGCGTGAAGCCCGGGCCGTCCTGGGCATGAAAGACGAATTTCTCAAGACGATGCAGCGCGAATTTCCGGACTGCCGTATTGCCGTCCGCGGTGATACGGCCATGATCGTCGGCAGCGAACAGGATGTGGCCTGCGTGACCGAAGTCTTCCGCGTCCTGCGCTACTTATTCCGGGAAAATACGTACTTGACGACGCAGCACGTCCGCTATTCGGCCAGACTCATCAAAGAAGGGCAGTCAGAGGCCCTGCACAACCTTTATGAAGACACTGTCGGCATTTCTGCCCGGGGCCGTCTCATCAAACCCAAGACGCTGGGCCAGAAGCGCTACGTCGATTCCATCCGCAAGAACCTGGTCACTTTCGGCATCGGGCCGGCCGGGACGGGCAAGACCTATCTGGCCGTGGCCCTGGCGGCTTTTTACTTGAAGAACCGCGAAGTTGAACGGATCATCCTCACCCGGCCGGCTGTCGAGGCCGGGGAAAAGCTGGGCTTCCTGCCCGGGGACTTACAGGAAAAAATCGATCCCTACCTGCGCCCCTTGTACGATGCCCTGGCCGATATGTTCGGCTACGACCAGTTCCAGAAGATGATCGACCGCAACATCATCGAAGTCGCACCGCTCGCTTACATGCGCGGCCGGACTCTGGAAGAGTCGTTCATCATCCTCGATGAAGCCCAGAACACGACGCGGGAACAGATGAAGATGTTCCTCACCCGTATGGGCAACCACTCGCGGGTCGTCGTCAACGGCGACGCCACGCAGATCGACCTCGTCGACCGGCGCATGTCGGGCCTGACCGAAGCCGAAAAGATACTCAAAGACGTCCGAGGTGTCGGCATGGTCTATTTCAGCGATGAAGACGTCGTCCGTCACGATATGGTAGGCCGCATCATCCGGGCTTACGAAACTTATTATAAACAAGACCACTGATTGGGGGAATATCCATGAATATCAACATCAATTACGAAGATCCGTCGTTCCAGCATGATGAATATGAAAAAGTCATCGACCGCGTCTGTGAAGAAGCAGCTTTGGTCTACGGCCTGGGGCCCAATGCGGAAATCAGCATCCTCTTGTGCCACAATGATTACATCCATCAGCTGAACAAGCAGTACCGCAATATCGACCGGCCGACGGACGTCCTGTCCTTTGCCCTCAATGAAGGCGAAGACGACGGGTATGACGGCCCGGACACGGCCCTCTTGGGGGACATCATCATTTCTCTGGAAAAAGTCCAGGAACAGGCCGATGAATACGGCCACTCCTTTGAACGGGAACTGGCCTACCTGACCATCCACGGCATGCTGCACATCCTCGGCTATGACCACATGGAACCGGACGATAAAGCCGAAATGCGTAAAGAAGAAGAATTTATTTTACAGCGCCTGGGCTACGTCCGCGAAGGCGAAGAATTATAAGGAGGAGTCACTATATCTATGGAATCATTTAAATCGGGGTTCGTCGCCGTCGTCGGCCGCCCGAATGTCGGCAAGTCGACGCTCATCAACCATATCATCAAACACAAAGTCTCGATTGTCTCCGATAAGGCCCAGACGACGCGCAACCGCATCCTCTGCATCCATACGGACGACGAATGTCAGATCGTCTTCCTCGATACGCCGGGTATCCACAAGCCGAAGCACAAGTTAGGGGAATTTATGGATGAAGCGGCTTACCAGTCCCTGCGCGACATCGATGCCGTCTTGTTCCTCATTTCCGGCAATGAAAAGAAAGGCCCTGGCGACCTCTTCGTCCTGGAAAAATTGAAAGACGTCGGCGTTCCGGTCTTTTTGATCATCAATAAAATCGACGTCATGAGCAAGGAAGAAATCTTGAAAAAGATTACGGAATATGCCGAACTCTATCCCTTTGCCCAGGTCATCCCCATTTCGGCGCTGAAAGGGGACAATGTCGATGCCGTCGTCGACGAATTGCGCAAGATTCTGCCGGAAGGGCCAAAGTATTTCCCGGACGACATGATTACGGACCAGCCGGAACGGCTCTTAGTCGCTGAAATAGTCCGGGAAAAGCTCTTCCGCTGCACCCGCGATGAAGTACCCCACGCCATCGCCGCCTATGTCGAAGAAATGACCCAGCGCGGCAAGAACAAGGTCTATATCCGGGTCACGGTCTACGTCGAACGGGATTCGCAGAAGCGCATCGTCATCGGCAAGAATGGCGCCGTCCTCAAAGAAGTGGGCAACCTGGCCCGCCAGGAAATCGAAAACCTCCTGGGGTCGTCGGTCTACCTCGACATCTGGGTCAAGGTCAAGCGGGACTGGCGCAACAAGTCGGGCGCCCTCAGTGAATTGGGCTACAAGAACGAGTAGGGGGCAGCACGATGGAAGTACAATCAATCGTCCAATGTCTCCTCGTCTTCCTCATCTGCCTGGCCGTCAGCGCCATCTGCGTTACGGGCAAGTTCGCCTTTGCCCAATTGCGCCGGGAATATCTGGAAGAACTCGTCCGCGATGGCGATACGTCGCTGAAGCCGCTCTTGTCCCTCTATGACAAGCCCATCGTCTTTCTCGGGACGGCCCAGCTCGGCATGGCCTTGTCCGGTCTCATCGCCGGGGCTGCCGGCTTTTGCGGCCTCTATGGTCTGTACGGCCTCCTGGCGCCTTACATCGGCCACACGTGGCTCATCTGGCTCATCGAAATCTGTGCCGGCATCGTCCTCTGTTTCATCCTCTGGGTCTTTGGCGAACTCCATCCCCAAGTCCATCGGCCTCAGCGCCCGGAAAAGAGCCTCAAGGCCCTGCGCCGTTTCATCCAGCCCTGGAGCCGCCCGCTCATGCCGTTCATCCTCTTCGGCAACTGGCTGGGCCGGGCCATCCTGGCCGGCCGCGGCCTCGATGTGACCAATGAAATCGACATGGCCCATTCTGAAGACGAAATCCGCATGCTGGTCACGGCCAGCCATAAAGAAGGCAAGATTGATCAGGTCGAAAGCGAACTCATCGGCAACGTCTTCGATTTCGCCGACCGCCTGGCCAAGGAAATCATGGTGCCCCGTCAGGACATCGTCTGCCTCTATACGGAAGATACGATGAGTCAGCATATGCAGACCATCCGCCAGTCGCGCCATACGCGCTATCCTCTCTGCGAAGACGACAAGGACCACGTCCTGGGCCTGGTCCATATCAAGGATATCATGGACCTCTACATCCATAAGCGCAGCAATTTGAATCTCATCAAGCGGCCCATCCTCATGGTGCCGGAAATCATGCCGGCGTCGAAACTCCTGCAGCTCATGCGGACGCGCCGGACCTACCTGGCCATGGTTGTCGATGAATACGGCAGCACCGTCGGCCTCATCGGCCTGGAAGATATCCTGGAAGAACTGGTCGGCACGATCCAGAACGAACACACCCAGGAAAAAGAAGAAATCCAGCCCCTGCCGGACGGCGCCTATGAATTTGCCGGCACGGTCTTATTGGAAGATGTAGAAGAATTGCTGCACATCCCCGTCGAAGACGACGTCGATACGGATACCATCGGCGGCTATGTCTTCAATGCCTTGGGCCATACGCCGAAAGTCCACGATGAAGTCACTATCGGGATGTACCGCTTTACGGTCCTGGAAATGCAGCGGTTCCGCATTGTCCGTCTGAAAGCGGAACCCCTTCCGGAAAGGGAAGGGGCGGGAGACGGAGAGGAAGGAGACGCCGAGGCGGACCATGAGGCGTAGCGGGTATTACGGCCGCAAGCCGTCGCGGTCCTATGAAGGCATCATCCTGACCGTCCGCAAGACCAGTGCCAAGCAGCTCGTCGTCACCGTCCTGACCCGGCAGGCCGGCATCCTCCATGTCCTGGCCCGCCGCAGTACCCAGGGCAAGATGGGTTATGGGACGCTGGCTCCGCTGGCGGAGATGACCTTCGACGTCTTTGAAAAGGATGGCGTCTACACCTTGACGGAATACGACTGCCGCAGCAACAAGCGCCTTCGCCAGCTGACCTGGGACGGCTATGTCTATTCGCAGATCTTCGTCGAAATAGTCCTCTTCATGGCCGGCGGCGAAGCCGACGAAGTCCTGTATAACCTGGTCCGCCTCTACGGCCGGGCCATTGAACTCAAGGACGTCCGCATCGTCACCCTCATCGCCGGCTGGCAGCTCATGGCCTTGACCGGCTTCCTGCCGGACATCGACACGGCCCACATCTTCTATCAGGGCCAGGGCTATTGCCAGCAGCCCGTCTATTACATCGACGACGAAATGCCGGAAAACATGAAAGAACTGCCACTGACGCCGACTGTCCGCCAGACCTGGAAGACCCTGGTCCATTATCCCTGGGGAACCGAAAAAACAGTGAACCTGCGCGGATCGGACTTGAAATTCCTGGAAGCCCTGCTCTACAACTACGTAAACCAATGCAGCGAACGCCAGATGAAGACACCGGAATTATTAGTGGCTCGTGGCTAGCGGTTCGTGGCTAGTGGCTCGTAGCTCGTGGCTAGTGGCTAGTGGCTCGTGGCTAGCGGTTCGTGGCTAGTGGTTCGTAGGAGCGGCCCGCCTGGCTCTCCTGATAGGAGAGCTGTCAGCGAAGCTGACTGAGAGGTTGCTCTTTCAACATAGTTTGTAGCACGGAGTTTGTAGAAGAGGACCCTAAATTTAAAGCCATCCGCTAACCACTAGCCACTAACAACTAACAACTAAAAATGGGGCTGTCGCACATGCGACAGCCTCTTTTTGCTCCCTTCACCGTTTATGCAGCGGGTCGTATTTCCAGTGATGGGCATATTCTTTTAAACTTTCAGCAACGGCGTATTGAGCCGCATCTGTATAGACCATCTGAGCCTCTACCGGCTCTTCCCAGATGGGAGACGGCCATTCGCGGGGCGGCTCGATGTAGTAGAGCAGAAATTCTTTGACCTTTTCGATGAACCATTCTGGCAGGCGGGGATGGAATTTCTTATAAAAGATGAATAAGTGGATGTGGTTGGGCATGACCGTAAATTCTTTGATGATGGCAATCTGGTTGTTCCGCTGCATGGCTTTGAGGGCCCGCGTCGCAGCCATGCCCCAGTCCGTCGGCTGCCAGACATGCTGTCCCTGATGGCGCCGGACTTTCCCTAAAGTCTCTTCCTTTTGGTACGTACAGAGCGTGATGAGCTGGTACCGGGGAACGGTGGAGAATGGTTCCAGCCATGAGGGGGATAAAAAAAAACGGTCTGTGATACATGGGACTGCACCTCCAAGATAACAAAACCTTTAAAACAAGCTGTGTCGTTGCTTCGATTGTACCGGACAATTATGAGAGGAATATTAAAAAAGGGGAGAACTTCATTCAAAAAAAGATTAGAACTTGATTTTTGCTTGGACAGCGTGGTATAATAAAAATATTTTCACTTCGTGCACGTTGTGCAGAAAGGACGATTCTATGGTTTGCAGTATGACTTCGGGCAATCCCATCCGCCTCATCCTGGCTTTTACCGTGCCCCTTTTGATAGGAAACGTTTTCCAGCAATTCTATAATATCGCCGACATCATCATCGTCGGCCGGACCATCGGTGTCAATGCCCTGGCTGCTGTCGGTGCCGTCGCGCCGGTCTTCATGGCCGTCTTTGGTCTGACCATCGGCTTGTCGTCCGGTTTTTCTGTCATCACAGGCCAGCGTTTCGGCGCTGAAGATATGGACGGCGTGCGCCGGTCTGTGACGACGTCAGCCATGCTGGCCCTGGCTTTGACGCTTCTGCTGACCCTTGGCGTCAGCCTGGCCATGCCGCTCATCATGCGGCTTATGAACATATCTGATGTTTTATACGACGATGCCTATCATTATATGCTCATCGTCGTCCTCGGCCTGGTGGCCATGATGAGTTATAATCTCCTGTCCTGTATCTGCCGGGCCCTCGGCGACAGCCGGACTCCACTCTATTTCCTCATCGTGTCGTCCCTCTTGAACATCGCCCTGGCCTTGCTGTTCATCGTCGTCTTTGGCTGGGGCGTCCCCGGTTCGGCCATCGCCCTGGTCATCGCTCAGGCCGTTTCGGCCATACTCTGTCTGTGTTTCATGCGCCGCCGTTTTCCCATGCTGCGCCTGACCCGGGCCGACTGGGCCTTCGACTGGCCCTTTGCCTGGCAGCACCTGCGCCTGGGTCTGCCCATGGCCGTCCAGTTCCTCATCATCTCCATGGGCATCCTGGTCCTCCAGTCGGTCTGCAATACTTTTGGACCCGAAACCATTGCCGGCTTCGTATCGGCGACGAAAATCGAACAGCTGGCCTTGCAGCCCATGATTTCCTTCGGCATCGCCATGGCCGTCTATTCGGCCCAGAACTACGGCGCCAGCCAGTACGGCCGCATCCGCCAGGGCGTCCGCCAGTGCTCCCTCGTGTCCCTGGCGTTCTGCCTGGTCGCAGCCGTTGCCATGTACAGCTATGGGCGGGAACTCATCAGCGTCTTCACGACGGACCATGACGAAATCCTCATGGAACAGGCCTTCCTCTATCTGAAGATGTCCGTTCCCTTTTTATATCTTCCTGGGCCAGATTTTCGTCTACCGCAAC
>ENA-OQCL01000340-OQCL01000340.1-human-gut-metagenome-genome-assembly--contig:-NODE-340-length-23420-cov-10.034302_pt1 | contig 23420 bp, 22 predicted proteins | sample MGYA00242502_ERZ504586 | MGnify/ENA primary metagenome ERZ504586 (study PRJEB26092, sample SAMD00036316) | human gut metagenome | host: Homo sapiens | study: EMG produced TPA metagenomics assembly of... | reverse complement strand
CTGCAAATCCGGCGGCGTCACGTCCGCCAGCCAGCCCATTCGAACGGTCCGCAGCCGGTCGTCCAGCAGCGTCATCTCAGAGGGGGGACGGTCCGAGGTCAGCACGATCTGCTTGCCGGATTCGTACAGGGTATTGAAGGTATGAAAGAATTCGTTCTGTACCTGCTCCTTGCCGGCCACGAACTGCACGTCGTCCACCAGCAGCAGGTCCGCCTCCCGATATTTGGCCCGGAACTCGCTGCCCCGGCCGGCCCGGATCAGTTCGATGAACTCATTGATAAAATCGTCGCCTTTGATGTAGACGATCTTGGCGCGGGGATCGTTGCGGCGGATGACATTGGCGATGGCGTACAGCAGGTGGGTCTTGCCCAGACCTGAATCACCGTAGATCAGCAGGGGGTTGTAGTTTTGCGCCGGATGCTCCGCCACGGCCATGGAGGCGGCGTACGCCAGCTTGTTGGAGGGGCCCACCACGAAAGTTTCGAAGGTAAACTCCGCGGAGGTGAAGCGGTCGCTCTGGCGGCGGTTCTCGCCGCCGTTGAACTCCTGGAAAGCCTGATCGTCCAGGATCTGCACCTCAAAGTCCGTGGAGAAGATGTCGTGGAGGGAGGCCTTGATGTTTTTCATAAACAGGGATTCGATGTATCCCTTCTTGAAGTCGTTGGAGCAGTGGAGCAAAAGGTATTGCCCCGGATGTCCACCGCCTCCAGCTCGTCGAACCAGGTGGCGATGGTGGTCTCCGATAGCTCGCCCTTCAGTTGCATGAAGGACGTTGTCCCACACGTCGGCGACGGAATTCAAAAAGAACACCTCTCTCTAGTAAAAAATAGACAAAATCGCATAGTATCAGTATAACAAAAAGACGAGAAGATTACAACACTTATTCTAATATAAAGAATGATTTTTTCCCTGGAAAGGGAAAACTAGATGTAGAGGTGAAATCGAGGCACGTCCACCAGATTTTGAAGGGATTCCCGATTTTTCTCCGACTGGAGCAAAAAACGGCCCCCTTTTTTACGAAATTTCAAGTTATTCTTGACACATTTTGAAAAAGTCTGTATACTATTCTCTGCGTCGCAGGACGCTGAAATGTTTACTGCGTCTTTCCGCAAGGAGAGATGTCGAGTAAGCGGCGCCTGAAAGGGCGCTCGCAATTCTGACAGGAGGTGTCTCAGAAATGGCAACGAAGCGTACCTATCAGCCCAAGAAGCTGCATGGCCAGAAGGTCCATGGTTTCCGCAAGAGAATGGCTACCGCCAACGGCCGCAAGGTCCTGGCCCGTCGCCGCGCCAAGGGCCGCGCCCGCCTGTCCTATTGATCGAAACGGAAGCGCGGGAGACACTTGAACAGACGCCTTCAGGGACGGCGGGAATTTGAAAGGATTCCTCCGTCCCTCATCGAGTTTCTGTTCCAATTCAGCAAGGCGGGTTTGACATGAAGCGAGCGGTGACCCTGAAAGAAAATCATGAGTTCCGGCGGCTGTATCAGAAGGGGAAGTCGGCGGTGGGCGGCTGTATGGTGGTCTATTGCCGGAAGAACCGTCTGGGCCACAACCGCCTGGGGCTGACGGCCTCGGTGAAACTGGGTCACGCGGTGGTCCGCAACCGCTGCCGCCGCCGTCTGCGGGAGGTGTACCGCCTTCATCAGGGCCGGCTGCGCCAGGGCTACGATGTGATCCTGGTGGCCCGGGGAAGAACGGTGACTGCCTCCTGGCAGGAGCTGTGCGATACCTTTTTGCGGCTTTGCCGCAAACTGGACATGCTGGAGGAACCATCATGAAGCGTATTTTGAAAGCGATGATCCGGTTTTACCAGGTGGCCATCTCTCCCTACCGGCCCCGCTGCTGCAACTACATTCCCACCTGCTCCCAGTACGCGCTGGAGGCCATTGAAAAGTACGGCGCTCTGAAGGGCGGCTGGCTGGCTTTTAAGCGCATCCTGCGCTGCAATCCGTTTCACAAGGGCGGCTACGACCCGGTCCCCTAGCGGCCGGAGCGGGGCCCATCCACCCCGCCGGTCCATCTCACTTTGGAGGAAGCATTTATGTTCTCAACCATCGGATACTATATCTGTGTCCCCTTTGCCGCGCTGATGCGCCTGTTCTATAATCTGACAGGCTCCTATGGCGTGGCCATCATCCTCTTCACCCTGGTGATCAAGCTGATCCTGCTGCCCTTCCAGATGAAATCCAAGAAGAGCATGGTCCGGATGAGCCGGATGTCCGGCAAGATCGAGGAGATCCGGAAGAAGTACGCCAATAACCAGGCCAAGATGAACGAGGAAATGCAGCGGTTCTATATGGAGGAGGGCATCAGCCCCATGAGCGGATGCCTGTGGAGTTTCATTCCCTTCCCCATTCTGCTGGCCCTGTACTATATCATCCGGGAGCCAATCGTCTACTTCATGAACTTCGGCGGCCGGGAAGCCGGTTTGGCTGTGGTGGAGGCCGCCAAGGAGCTGATCCAGGGGGCCGGCATTGAGCTGACCACCAACGCTGCCTATGAGCAGATCGAGATCGCCAACATCATCAACAGCCAGTTCCCCGACTTCATCGCCCAGCATGAGGGGTGGGTCAACGTCAATTACCACTTCCTGAACCTGGACCTGACCGCCCAGCCCAGCAGTGCCTTCGGCCAGCTCAGCAGTGGTGTGTCCTGGACCTTGATCGGCCTGATCCTGATCCCCATCATCTCCGGTGCCCTCAGCTTCCTGCTGAGCAAGATTTCCATGAGCCAGAACAAGGTGGAGGGCTCCGCCGCTGCCACCAGCAAGACCATGATGTGGCTGATGCCTCTCATGTCCATCTACATCGCCTTCATCATGCCTGCCGCCCTGGGTGTGTACTGGATTGCCCAGAGCGCCTTCTCCATCATTCAGGAGGCCGTTTTGGGCAAGTTCTACACCAACAAGCTGCAAAGCGAGGAAGAGGCCCGCTATCAGGCCCGGGAGGCCGACCGCAAGCGCCGGATGGAGGAGGCCAAGGTCCGTCAGGAGCAGCAGCGCCAGCAGACCGCCCAGAAGCAGAGCCTGAAGGATAAGCGCAGAGCAGCCCAGGAGGCCAAGGCGGCCAAGGCCAAGAAAGCCGCTACCAGCACCACCGAGGCCGGTCGTGTAGGGGACCGTCCCTACGCCCGGGGCCGCTCTTACCGGGAAGACCGGTATGACAGTGAACAGTAAGGAGCTTGTTACGCCATGAGAGAGTTTATTGATGTAACGGGCAAAACCGAGGACGAGGCCATCCAGAACGCCCTGCGTCAGCTTGGCCTGGACCGTGACGATGTGTCCGTTGAGATTTTGGAGCGCGCCAAATCCGGATTCTTGGGTCTGGGAAGCTGCCCGGCCAAAGTCCGGGTCTATTACGGCGAAGAAACGGAGCCTGCGCCGGAGCCGGTCCCCGAGCCGGTAAAGCCGCCCAAGGCGCCGGAGAAAAGAGAGGAGCGGAAGGAGGAACGGCCCGCCGCTCCCAAGCCGCCCAAAGCCCCCAAGCCGGAGGTGAAGGAAGAGGCCGCTGCGGAGCCTGCCGCCCCTGCCCCTGCCGTGGATTACGGCGAGGAAGTGGACGACGAGAAGGCCCAGGCCATCCGCGCCTTCCTGTCCGGCCTGCTGGAGCAGATGGAGAGCCCCGCCCAGATCCATGTCTATCAGCCGGAGAAAGGCCGCTATAAGGTCATTCTGGAGGGCAAGAACCTGGGCGCCCTGATCGGCCGCCGGGGCGAGACCCTGGACGCCATCCAGCAGCTCACCAGCTACGCGGTGAACCGCAGCGGCGGTGGCCGGGTCCGGGTCCAACTGGACGCCGAAGGCTACCGGGAGAAGCGGGAGCAGAGCCTCCAGCATCTGGCCCGGAAGGTTGCCGCCAAGGTGACCCGCTATCGCCGGAACTTCACCCTGGAGCCCATGAACGCCTACGAGCGCCATGTGATCCACACGGCGCTGCAGGACGTGCCGGGCGTCACCACCTATTCCACCGGTACCGAGCCCAACCGCCGGGTGGTGGTGGCCTACGACCGGGACAAGAAGTAAATCGTTCCCTGAACGCCCGTCCGGGATGTCCCGGACGGGCGTTTTTGAACCTTCCGGCTTGACATTCCGGATAAAACATGGTACAGTACGCACGATACCCAACAAAAGCGCAACAGGGAACAGTATTCCGTTTTGGCCGGTGAAGAGAGAGGGCGGTCGGTGCGAGCCCTTCCGGAGGAGCGGGGGAAGGCCCCCTGGAGCTGCGGGGAGGAAATGCCCCGCCGGTCTCCGCCGTTACCGGAAAAGGAAGTGCGCATCAGCCAGATGCGAATTCAGGTGGGACCACGGACAATGCTTTGTTTCGCCCTGAGCCGAAAAACCGGCTCAGGGCGATTTTTTGACGTTTTGGGCCCAGAATTTAGGAGGAAGCAATGAAGAACACCGAAAAGACCATGGAGAAGATCGTGGCACTGTGCAAGGGCCGGGGCTTCATCTTCGCCGGCAGCGAGATCTACGGCGGCCTGGCCAACACCTGGGACTACGGTCCTTTGGGCGTGGAGCTGAAGAACAACGTGAAGAAGGCCTGGTGGAAGAAGTTCGTCCAGGAGAACCCCTACAACGTGGGCCTGGACGCCGCCATCCTCATGAACCCCCAGACCTGGGTGGCCTCCGGCCACGTGGGCGGCTTCTCCGACCCCCTCATGGACTGCAAGGAGTGCAAGGAGCGCTTCCGGGCCGACAAGCTGATCGAGGACTGGGCCGGCGACAACGGCGTGGACCTGGGCAAGCCCATCGACGCCTTCTCCCAGGAGGAGATGAAGGACTTCATCGAGTCCCACAACATCCCCTGCCCCAGCTGCGGCAAGCACAACTTCACCGACATCCGGCAGTTCAACCTGATGTTCAAGACCTTCCAGGGCGTCACCGAGGATGCCAAGAATACCGTGTACCTGCGTCCCGAGACTGCCCAGGGCATTTTCGTCAACTTCCAGAACGTCCAGCGCACCACCCGCCGCAAGCTCCCCTTCGGCGTGTGTCAGATCGGCAAGTCCTTCCGCAATGAGATCACTCCCGGCAACTTCACCTTCCGCACCCGGGAGTTCGAGCAGATGGAGCTGGAGTTCTTCTGCAAGCCCGGCACGGATCTCGAGTGGTTCCAGTACTGGCGCTCCTTCTGCAAGGAGTGGCTGCTGGGCCTGAACATGAGCGAGGAGCACCTGCGGCTGCGTGACCACAGCCCCGAGGAGCTGTGCTTCTATTCCAAGGCCACCACGGACTTTGAGTTCCTGTTCCCCTTCGGCTGGGGCGAGCTGTGGGGCGTGGCGGACCGCACCGACTATGACCTGACCCAGCACCAGAACACCTCCGGCAAGGACCTGACCTATTTCGACCCCGAGACCAACCAGCGGTACATCCCCTATGTGGTGGAGCCGTCTTTGGGCGTGGAGCGCAGCGTTCTGGCGGTGCTGTGCGACGCCTATGACGAGGAGGTGGTGGGCCAGGATAAAAACGGCAAGGACGACGTTCGCGTGGTGCTGCACCTGCACCCGGCTCTGGCCCCCTATAAGGCTGCCATCCTGCCCCTGAGCAAGAAGCTGTCCGAGCCCGCCATGGAGATCTACAACGATCTGCGCAAGGACTTTATGCTGGACTTCGACGAAACCGGCTCCATCGGCAAGCGCTATCGCCGGGAGGACGAGATCGGCACCCCCTTCTGCATTACCGTGGACTTCGATACCGTAGGCGACGGTGAAAACCCCGGCGACCGGTGCGTCACCGTCCGTGAGCGGGACACCATGGAGCAGGTGCGCATCCCCATCAGTGAGTTGAAGGCGTACCTCACCGAGAAACTGGCGTATTGATTATGCGGTGGGTTCCGGCGCACCTGCTCCATGATCCGCCGCGCAGCGGCGTGTAAGCATTTTGGCGCAGCCAAAATCTTACGTTGGGGCGGATTCATTCCGCGCCAATAAAAACTCAGATTGGGGTCCCCGCGCAGCCCCGCTGCGTGGGGTGCAGGTGCGCATCCCCATCAGTGAGCTGAAGGCGTATCTGACCGAGAAACTGACGTATTGATTATGAACTTGAAAAAGCAACTGGCCGCAGGCGGCGCCATGTTGGCTGTCACCGCTGCCGCCTGCCTGAAGCTGGCCCAATGGGCCGGCAGGCAGATCGAAAAGCGGCAGCGGAAAAAGTGATTTGCCGCGCTCTCCGGCCGGCAGAGAAAAATAAGAACGGCTATCCCGCCGTTCTTATTTTTCATTTCCCGGGAGCGAAAAATTTTGCCCCGGGGGCAACAGGGGAATTGACATTTTCTCCCGTAGAGGTTATCATTATAGTACACGGCACAAGCACAAAAAATAGTTTTTTGTATATACAACAAAACCAAGGAGGCAATCATATGATCTCTATGGAAATGCTCCAGGACGCCCGCCGGGTGCTCTCTCCCGTTATCAATCAGACTCCCGTGCTGCACGCTCCGGGCCTGGTGCCGGACTGCAGCTTCTATCTGAAGGCCGACTGCCTGCAAAAGACCGGCGCCTTCAAGCTGCGGGGCGCATACTATAAGATCGCCACCCTGTCCGACCAGGAGAAGCGCCGGGGCGTCATCGCCTGCTCCGCGGGCAACCATGCCCAGGGCGTGGGCTTTGCCTCCCGAGATATGAAGATTCCCGCCACCATCTGCATCCCCGCCGCCGCCCCCATTTCCAAGATCCAGGCCACCCGCAGCTACGGGGCCAATGTGGTGCTGGTGGACGGCGTGTATGACGATGCCTATGCCGAGGCTGTGCGCCTGCGGGATGAGCAGGGGCTGACGTTTATTCATCCCTTTGACGACTATCGGGTCATGGCCGGACAGGGCACCATCGGCCTGGAGATTCTGGAGCAGCTGCCGGATGTGGACGTGATCCTGGTACCCATCGGCGGCGGCGGGCTTATTTCGGGCCTGGCCTATGCCGTGAAGCATCTGAAGCCCTCCTGCCAGGTCATCGGTGTGCAGGCCGCCGGAGCCGCCAGCATGGTGGACTCCCTGGAGGCCGGACACATTCTGACCCTGCCCAGCGTCCACACCATCGCCGACGGCATCCAGGTCAAGACCCCCGGCGACCTGACCTTCGAGATGTGCCGCCAGTATGTGGACAAGGTGGTCACCGTCAGCGAGACGGAAATCGCCGGGGCCATTCTCTCTGTGCTGGAAAAGCAGAAGCTGGTGTCTGAGGGCGCCGGAGCCGTGGGTATCGCCGCAGCCATGTACGGCAAGGTAGACCTGCGGGGCAAGACCGTGTGCGCCCTGTTGTCCGGCGGCAACGTAGACGTGACCATGCTGGAACGCATCATCACCCGGGGGCTGGCCAAGGCCGGGCGCACCGCCAACTTCGCCACCGTTCTGCCCGACCAGCCCAAAACCCTGGCCACCTTGTTGAACATCGTGTCCGATATGGGCGTCAATGTGCTGGAGGTAAACCACGAGCGGGGCAATCTGAAGGCTCCCGTGGGCTCCTGTGTGGTCCACCTGCTGGTGGAGACCCGGGACGCCGCCCATGTGCAGGAGATGTACGAGGCGCTGCGGGCCCAGGGTTACCCCATTATGGAGCGGTAAAGCAAACGTATAAAAAACGGGACGCGGCGTCCCTGCTGATAAGACAGTAAAATTCAAATTTCCTGGAACAGGCATGATCTCGGTCATGCCTGTTCCGCTTTTAGCAGCTCATCCGTGGGAATACAGCCCACAAGGTCGTACTCGATAGTCTGTGCACAATGGCAGGCAGACGAAAAACGGGAAACAAACGGCAGACAGAGAAAAAGCAGTCACAAGTACGATAGCACGGCGGCTATATCGCTCATGGCTGCTTTTCACATTGCGGAGAATTTTTACGCTTCGGAAATCTCACACGGGGGTAGATAGCTCTGTTCCTCATCGCCGGCGATCTGCCAGAAGGGCATATCCTGTACAGCCATCGCGGCAGCGTTTCCGGCCTTGGCTATGCTCTGATGCTTGCCGATGGCCTTAATGTCCTGATACAGCTGCTCCGATACTTCCGGGTCAGCGGAGCTCTTGAACACAAAGTTGTCCGCCTCGTCCACCAGAATGAACCGGGTCAACTGGTGGAAATCCATCCTATCCGTCTACCGCCAACAAAGGCAATTGCCAAATCAAAGGGGCATGTGCCTTAATGGCACATACCCCTTTTGTCAGCAACCCTTGTCCGGCAACTGCCATAGTATTTGTTTTGTGAAACCTGTTTTATGGACAGCTGCCCCTTGGCGTCCCGTTTTTTTACATATTGCGGATTTCCTCCAGGAGGGCGTCCAGGCTCTCCCGGTCCAGGGTCTGGGGCTTTTCCTCGGATTCCGGGGTTTCCGACTCCTCCGGTGCGGCAGACTCCGCCTCCGGGGCAGGGGCCTCCGGCTCCTCCGGTGCGGCAGACTCCGCCTCCGGGGCAGGGGCCTCCGGCTCCTCCGGTGCGGCAGACTCCGCCTCCGGGGCAGGGGCCTCCGGCTCCTCCGGCGCGGCAGACTCCGCCTCCGAGGCAGGGGTCTCCGGCTCCACAGGGGCAGGCTCCGACTCGGCGGGTGCCGGGTCCGGGGCTTCCGGCTGAGCAGGCTCCGGGGCCTCCGGGGCTTCCGAGGGCTCCGGCGGAATCTCCGGCTCCAGGACTTCCGGTTGGGCGGACGCCGCAGGCGCAGGCTCCTGTGCGGATTCCTCCGGTTGGGCAGTCGGTTCGTGTTCAGGCTCCGGCTGGGGCTCCTGAGGCCCCGGCTGCTCCATCCGGGCCAGACGATCCAGGATACGGCGGCGGCTGCGGGAAATACCGACGGACCGCCCGATAAAGAACAGCGCCACCAGCAAAACCACCAGCTGCAAAGCCAGGATGGCGTACAGCGGCACCCAGCGCCCCGTCAGCAGGGGCAGATCCACCGGTGCGCACAGCGCCGTCCACAGGGAGCGGAAGGGACCGGGCTGCTGATCGTCAGGCTCCGGCGCGGGGGCCTCCGGCTCCGGTTCTCCGATCTGGGGCAGGGTCCCGGCAAAGCCAGGCATCCGCACCACATGGACCGTATAGTCCCGGGTGGTGCCGTCTTCAGCGGTGCAGGTAACGGTCAGCACATTGTCGCCCTGCTTCAGGGCGGCGTCCGGCTGGGTAACACCCAAGGCCTTGCTGTCCTTGGCGGTGGCGGAAAGGGAAAGCTTGGTGGTCTCATAGGGGACATACACGGCATATTCCGTGATATTGGGTGCAAAGGCCGGGGTCAGCTTCCCCTCAGAGGGAGTCAGATCCGCCAGATCCGCATCGCTGCTGAGGGTCGCCGTGGGGTCTGGCTGGCGGGTAACAGAAATGGTATAGCGGCGGGTAGCGCCGTTGGCGGCGGTGACGGTGAGGACCACCGTGTTGACGCCCACGGACAGCTGGTTGCCGCTGACGGATACATTGGCGCCGCCGTCCGCCGCACTGTAATCCAGAGGCAGGCGGGACACATCATAGGGCACGGTGACGCTGTATTCCGTTGTGCCGGCGGAAAAGGACGGCGACAGGGCGTAGCTCCCGCAGGAAAGGCCGGACAGATTGGCGTTGCCGGAAGGGGGCGAGGCCACGCTGGCCGACCAGGAGGCATCGTTGAGATTCTGGTCACTATTGCCGTCGCTGGTCATGATATCGGTGATGGTGGCGCTGACCTTGGTCCCGGCAGCCACGCCGGACTTCACCCGGAACGTGACGGCCAGAACGGCGGAGCTGCCGTTGATGGGGTTGTCTTGACGATAGTTATTGGCCAGCAGGTTGCCGCCGTTCATGTCCACGGACCAGGTGTCACCGATGAGCTGGCGGGTGCCGGTGAGGGTCAGGGCACTGCTGTCGTAGTGCAGCACAGCCGAGATGGCCTGGATATTGGAGCCGCTGACGGAAAAGGTGACGGTGACGCTGTCGCCGTCCCGGACGCTGCCGGAGCCGGAGAAGCTGGCCCCGGCGGCCTCCGCTGTCACCGGCAGCAGACACCACAGCAGCAGTGCTGCCAGAAAGCCCGCCAGGGCAGATGAGATATTCTTTCGCATGGCATGGTCCCTCATACTCAGTTGGGTTGTATGGTACCCCGGCCCAGCAGGTACGCCTGAAGCCGGACCATATCGGTGATGGTGACCTGACCGTCGCCGTTGAGGTCCGCCGCCTGAAGGGCCGCGCCGGTCAGGGACGTCTTGCCCAGCAGGTGAGCCTGGAGCCGGACCATATCGGTAATGGTGACCCGGCCGTCGCCGCTGAGGTCGCCGGTGACCACGGTGGTCAGGGTCTGGATGGTCTGGCCGTCCCTGGCATAGGTGACGGTCATGCCGGTGCCCACCAGGCTGTCGCCCTGAACCGGCAGAGTAATGTAATCGCTGGGGGACAGGTTTGCCAGCAGCTGGCGGGCAGTGGTGCCCATGGGGATGGCCCGCAGATAGCTGTCGGCGATGCGGTAGGCCCCGGTGGTGATCTCCTTGGGGACGGACTCCACGGCCTTGGCCGCATACTGAGCGGTAAAGGTCACGTTGCCGGAGATGGTCATGCCGTTGGTGTAGCCCTGCCAGCCGGTGAAGGTATAGGTATACTGGCTGTCGGCGGGACGGGTAGGCGTTCCGGCGGGACGGGGAATGGTCTGTCCCGCGGTGAGCTTCCCCTGGGCATACACGGAACCGTCGTAGTTCACAAACTGATAGGTATACTGCCCCTGATAGTGGGCGTAAAGGGTAATGTTGCTGGCGCCGGTGGTGCTGTTGGCGGTGATCTGCTGGCCGCCGTCGGGCTGGGTGAACCAGCCCACAAAGGCGCAGCCGTCCTTCACCGCCGTGGGCAGATTGCCGTACTTCTGACCGGCGGATACCAGGCGGGTGCTCTCGGAGCAGGTGCCGCCGCAGGGGTCGAATGACACCACATAGGAGCCGTCGGTAACGTAGAACTTGGACTCCAGGCGGTAGTTGTCCCCGGCGGTATTCTCCGCCGCGATGACCAGGGTATAGCCGCCCACACCCAGCCGGGAGAAGGCCACGGCGTCGTCCAGCCGGGACAGGTCATAGCTCTTGGCGTTGGGAGTGGCTGTGGCGGGGGAAATGGCATTGGAGCCGTTGGATTTCCGGATGGACACCGTCACCCGGCGGATGTCATAGGCGTTGCGCAGGGTGCCCCGGAAGGGAAAGCCCGTCTGCCCCACCGTCAGGGTGGAGTTTACCGTGGGATAGGACGCGCCGTCCAGGGTCCAGCCCGCCCCGGCCAGGGCCAGCTGCCACTGCATGGCCGTATCCGCCAGGATCAGGCGGCCACCTGCGGCGTTGGAGGAAACGGACAGATAGCTGCCCGTGCCCCGGTTTTGCAGGGAGAAGCCGCTGTTGTATACGGCGGCCTTCCACAGCTGACCGTTATCCGTGGAGGCTTTGGCCAGAGTAACGCCGTTTTTCCCGGCGGTCAGCCGCAGGCCGTTTTCCTGGCAGGTGATGGTATAGTACCCGCTGGCATGATAATCCAGGCGGAACTGCTGGTTTTTGCCGCTGCCCACGGCGTTCAGGGTCAGGCCCGAGGAGCCAGGGGTGGCGGTCAGGTTACTGTTGGCAGAGGAGCGCAGCTGATACACGCCCTCCCCCACCGTGGCATCCTTGAAGCCGTAATCCGCCAGCATGACCTGGGCCTTGGCGGGCTCGTTGATCCGCAGGCGGGCGTATACGCCCAGCTGCACGTCGCCGGAGTTGCCGTCGTAATACTTCAGCACCTTGCCGGTGACGCCGTACTTGTCGGCGGTGGGGCCGGTCATAACGCCGTAGGAGTCTGACTGAGGCTCCCGCACGGCGCCGCTTTCGTTGTAAATGGCCTCGATGAGCTGGGCCTCAGGCTGATTGGCAAAGCCGCCCAGAGCGTCGAAGGCCCGCATAATGACGCCGGTGGCGCCGCCCCGTCCATCGCTGCTGGAAAAGCCCGAGGAGCCGCCCACGCCGTGCTGCACGGCACGGGACCAGAACACGTTGCGCAGGGCGATGCTGTAGTTATCCATGTCAAAGCCGGGAACAGCGGACTCAATGGACCGGACGATGGGGTCATAGTAGCTGCGGCGGACATAGTTCCGCTGCACCCGCAGGAAGCCGTCGCTGTCCTCGTTGGCCAGGGCCCGCCAGGTGGCGTCGAAATTGGAGCCGTAGCCCCCGTCGGCGTCATAGGCGGCAGAGAGCCGGTTGCCGATGGAGCGGTAGTATGTATCCGAGGAGGACTGGCACCACCGGAAAAAGGCCCGGGGAATGTCGCTGCGGCTGGAGAACTGATACGCACCGTAGGACTTGCCGCCGGCGTCGCCGGAGCCGGAGGAAATGACCCCCGGACCGCTGGCCTCAAAGCGCTGGCTCAATGTGCCCAGCAGCTGCTCCTCCTGGTCATCGGCGGCGGTGGCCGATGTGAACACCGGCAGGATCACCGGAATGGCCGCCACCAGCAGCGCCAGGCAAAGCAAAATACTTGTCCCTCTACGCATGGTTTTCATCGTATCACCCCGTTGCAAAGCATGTAATCGAAAAACACAATACTGTGTCGTATTCAGGAATAGTATAGCACCTTTTTTCAGGGGTGTCCACCGAAAACGGTCGATTTTCCCAACTAATTAGCATATGAAGTGCGTGAAGTTCTTGGAGTATAAAAAAGCGGAAAATCCGTCTCATAAACGTTATCCCGATTGTCCCTTTCTCCGGCTTTCTCCTGCCCGGCCGTTATTTTTTGTTAATAATCCATTGCATTGTCCGCTAATATGCCGTATAATGCCCCTATCTAACGAAACAGGAGGGCTTTGCCATGCGCCCTGATGGAACCCGCGTAAAGGACCTGCCGCCGCTGGTGGCGGCCATTCCCTATATCATGCCCAAGCGCTACGACGCCTGGAACTCCGTCACCGAGAACATCGATGAGGAGATCATCAAGGACTTCATCCGCACCCACCGCCGGGCTGGGGTGCGGCTGAACCATATGAGCGTCATCATCTCCGCCTATTACAAGGCGGTGCTGCGCAATCCCAAGCTGAACTACTTCGTCATGAACGGCCGCATTTACCGCCGCAACCACTTCTGCGTGTCCTTCGTGATCCTGAAAAAACAGGCCAACGGGGTAGTCAACGAGACCACGCTGAAGGTGTATCTGGACGAGAACGACACAGTGTTTACCGTGAATCAGAAAATTGCCGACGCAATTGCCGCCAATCGGGCGGAGCACCAGTCCAACAGCACTGACAAGTTCGCCAAGTTCATGTTCTCCGTGCCGGGTCTGCCGAAATTCGTCGTGTGGCTGGCCTATCATCTGGACCGCCACGGTCTGCTGCCCCGGAAGATCATCGAGCTGTCCCCCTTCCACACCAGCATGTTCATCACGAATCTGGCCTCCATCAAGACCAGCTATATCCACCACCATTGTTATGAATTCGGCACCACCAGCGTGTTTGTGTGCATGGGCAAGCCCGTGCCAAACTATATATCCGGCGACCTGACCCGAAAGATGATGCCCATCGGCGTGGTCATGGACGAGCGTATCTGCACCGGGTACGAATATGCCGCCTTCTGCAGCGATTTCCGCCGTTATATGCGTCTGCCGCAGATGCTGGAATACCCCTTCTGCCAGGAGGAGCCGGAAAAGAAGCCCGCCGCCGAGGCCGCCGCTGTATAACTGAAAATGCTCTGCCCCATGGGGCAGAGCATTTTCAGTTATACTCCTATGGGATCGTCGTCGGAGTCGTCGCGGACCGGCGCTCCGCCGCTGGCGGGCAGGGGCGCGATCAGGGTCCGGTACAGCCGCCGGAAGAAGGCCAGGGTCACAAGCAGGGACGCGATCTCCGCCAAGGGATAGCTCCACCACACCAGGTCGTCGTTGCCGATGCTCTGGCCGTACCGGGCCAGGACATAGGCAATGGGCACCAGGAACACCAGCTGCCGGATGATGGAGGTGGTCATGGAGTACACCGCTTTGCCCAGGGCCTGGAAGGAGCTGCCCAGGGCGATGCAGGCGCCGGCCATGCAAAAGCTCAGGGAGATGATCCGCAGGGCGGGGACGCCCACCTGCAGCATGGTGTCCGTGGCGTCGAAAATTTTCAGCAGGCTCCCGGGAATGGACCAGAACACCACCATGCCCACCAGCATGATGCAGGAGGCATAGATGGCGCTGCGCTTGATGGTCTCCACCATCCGCAGCCGGTTCTGGGCCCCGTAGTTATACGCCACGATGGGCACCACGCCGTTGTTCAGGCCGAACACCGGCATAAAGATGAAGCTGTTGAGCTTGAAGTAAATGCCGAAGGCCGTGGCTGCCGTCTCCTTGGCGGAGTGATAGGCAATGAGGATCTTGTTCATGCAGAAGGTCATCACCGAGCCGATAGCCACCATGATGACGCTGGGCAGGCCGATGGCATAGATATTCCCCACCAGCCGCCAATTGGGCCGGAAGCCCCGGAACTGCAAATGGATCTCCTTGTTCTTCTTCAGGTTGAAGATCAGTGCCAGAATACAGCCGCAGAACTGTCCGATGACCGTGGCCACCGCCGCGCCGGTAACGCCCATGTCGAACACAAAGATGAAGATGGGGTCCAGCACAATGTTCACGATAGCGCCCAGTCCCTGGGTATACATGGACAGGATGGACCGGCCGGTGCCCTGTAAAAGCCGCTCAAACATGATCTCGCCGAACAGCCCCAGGGAGCCGCAGCAGCAGATCAGCAGATAGTCAATGCCGTTGTCGATGATGTAGTCGATTTGGGTCTGGGACCGGAAGAAGGGCCCCGCAAACAGCAGCGCCAGCACGGCGCTGATGACAAAGCCCACCACCGCCAGGAATACGCCGTTGATGGCCACGGCGTTGGCCCGCTGCTGGTCCTTGGCCCCCAGAGCCCGGCCCATCAGGGCGTTGACGCCCACGGCGGTGCCGGTGGCCAGGCCGATCATCAGGTTCTGGGCCGGAAACGCCAGGGACACGGCGGTCAGCGCCTGCTCACACACCCGGGACACGAACACGCTGTCCACAATGTTGTATAGGGCCTGCACCAGCATAGACGCGATGATGGGCAAGGACATGTTGATGATGAGCTTGGAAATGGGCATGGTGCCCAATTTGTTCTCTTTTTCCATGGGACTGCTTTCCCCTCCTTACGAATCTGTTCACAAGAGAGTATTGTATCATAGCGCCGCGCAAAAGAAAACCCTCCGAAAGCTACATTCTCCGCAGCTTATCGGAGGATTTTTTATTGATTTCGGAAACTTATTTCGTGCTTCGAGACAATCAGCTCACTGCGTCACCAGATAGCTGCCGCTCTCGGGCGCATAGCCGGCCATAGTCACCACGCGCGTGGCCCGGTCATAGCCGGTGGGCAGCGCCGATGCGTCCGCATCGGGCATGACATACACCCGGTCGAAGCAGGACGCCAGCAGCTCCGCCGTGACGCCGTTGTCCGCCGACGGAGTCTCCCGCAGCACCACGGACAGCACCGTGCCCTCCGGCAGCTGCTTTTCCAAAGCCTGGGCAAAGTCCTTCAGCACCACCGTCCTGTCGGCAGGCAGCTCCAGAGCCGACTGATCGCCGCTGATGGGATACAGGAACCAATCCAGCAGAATCTCGTCAAAGCCCAGCTGGGCGCACTCCTTGGCCAGGTCCGTGATATACCGCAGGGTCCCCGGCTTGGAGGGGTCCAGCCACCGGCGGCCGGAGCCGTCCCGGTACAGGGTCCCGTCGGCAGCACACAGGGCCGCCTGCTCCTGCTGAGCGTCGGCAAAGGCGTTGTCGCAGAAGCACGCCAGCCGCGCCACGGCATAGCAGTTGCTGTCCAGTATGGTCTGGAGGTTCCGGCTGGTAGACAGTCCGCCGGTGAGAATGCCTTCCGGCAAGGCCACCGCCGTGTGATACGCCACGGACCCGTCATACATCTTCACGTTGACGGCCACAGCCTCCCGGTCCGTCAGCAGATAGCCGGGGTCGCTGCCCAGGCAGCCGTATGGCAGCTCCCAGGCGTGGATGGCCTCCACCTTCTGCCGCTGGGGCTCCTCCCGGGTGATGTCCACATCATCCGGCACAGGCGTGGAGTCCGGCTGGGGCTTCTTCGGCTCCTTCCGGGACCAGGGCAGCTCCAGATGGGCCTTGCCCTCGTCATCATACACCACATACTCCTGGGTCAGCAGATAGGCCACCGCCGCCAGCAGGATCAGCACCAGCACAACGACCAGCGCCACCTTGCCCCGGGTATTCCGCCCCCGGTAGCGATGATATCCTTTTGTGGTCATGGCGCGCACCTCCGTTCATGCAAATGCTTCAGGGCTGGATGCTGTCCAGCTGACCCACCCGGCGGGCATGGCGGCCGCCCTCAAACTCGGTGTTCAGAAACACCTCCACAATACGCTTGGCCAGGTTGGGGCCGGTGATGCCCGCACCCAGGGCCAGCACGTTGGCATCGTTGTGACGGCGGGTCATCTCGGCAGACAGGGAATCGGTGCAGTGGGCGCAGCGGATACCCTTGACCTTGTTGGCGGCAATGGAGATGCCAATGCCGGTAGTACAGATGACGATACCCTTCTCGCATGCGCCGGAGGCCACCAGCCGGGCCACCTTTTCGCCATAAATGGGATAGTCCACGCTTTCGGTGGAGAAGCAGCCCACATCCTCAAAGTCGATGTCGTGCTCCTCCAGCCAGATGAGAATGTCCTGCTTCAGCAGATAGCCGCCGTGATCGCAGCCAATGGCAATTTTCATGATGCTATGCTCCTCTCGGGTGGTTCACAGGGCCTGAAACCGCGGCTTGCCCTGTTCAAATGTGGTAAAATAGCGGAAGCCGCATTCCCGCAGCAGCTCCTGGCGCTGCCGGATGAAGCAGCCCACGTCCCCGGGCCGGTGGGCGTCACTGCCCAGGGTGACGATCTCGCCCCCCAGGCGGCGGTACAGCCGCAGGATCTCCGGCCCCGGCAGGGGCTCATTTCCCCGGTTGGTGTTGCACTCGATGCCCACTCCCTTGGGGATCACAGTGCGAAGGACCTCCTCCACCCGATCCATATGGCGGCGGAACGTCATATGCTCCCCGTGGTGCTCGTTGATATACCGCAGCGGCAGGGTCAGATGACCCAGCACCTGAAACTGTCCCCACCGGGCCAGCTCCAGAACGCTGTCCAGATAGCTGTCGATGACACTATCATAATACGCTTCGTCACCTTTTTCAATATAGTACAGGTCCATGTTGCCAAACTTTTTTCCGCCCAGGTGCACGGACCCGATGACAAAATCCACCGGTGAACCGTCCATCATATGGACGGCCCGGTCAAAGCCGTACTGAGCGTCGCCCAACTCTGCCCCCAGCCGCAGGGTGATCCGGTCCCCCCACAGGGCCTGGGCCTCCCGGAACTGGCGCCGGGCCTCGTCCCAGTCAAAATCCCACCGGGGACGGAAATCATCCCAGTACAGGGTGTCCACATGGTCGGTGATACACAGCTCATTAAGGCCCTGCCGGACGGCGGCCTCCGCCGCCTGGGCCATGGTCTGGTGTCCGTCCGGGGAACAGGTGGAATGTACGTGATAATCGGCAAGGTACATGGCTTACTTCTTCTTTCCGAAAAAGCTGCGGTGCTTTTCGTAGTTGCCCTCGCCCAGAGTCTCGCTGAACCTCTTCAGGGCTTCCTTCTGCTCCCGGTTCAGGTCTCGTGGCGTCTCAATGGTAACGGTGACATACTGGTCGCCCCGGCCCCGGCCGTTAAGCACCGGGATGCCCTTGCCCCGCAGCCGGAACACAGTGCCGGTCTGGGTGCCCTCGGGGATGGTATACTTCACCCGCCCGTCGATGGTGGGGATCTCCAGCTCCGCGCCCAGCACCGCCTGGGTGAAGGTGATGGGTGCCTCGCAGAACACGGACGTTCCCTCCCGCCGGAAGATCTCGTGGGGCCGCACCATCACGGTGATCAGCAGGTCGCCGCTGGGGCCGCCGTTGGACCCGGCATGGCCCTGGCCCCGCAGGGAGATGGTCTGCCCGTTGTCGATACCGGCGGGGATGGTCACCTGGATGGTCCGGCGCTTGCGGATGCGTCCGCTGCCCCGGCAATCAGGACAGGGCTGGTGGATGATCTTGCCGGTGCCCCGGCACTTCTGGCAGGGTCCCTGGCTCTGCATGACGCCGAAGGGCGTCCGCTGGGCCTGGGTCACGGTGCCGGTGCCGTGGCAATCGGGGCACACCTCCGGCGTGGTGCCGTGGGCACAGCCGTTGCCCTTACAGGTGGGGCAGGACTCGCTGCGGTCCACCGTCACGGATTTTTCGCAGCCGAAGGCCGCCTCCGTGAAGTCTACGGAGACGCTGGCCCGGATGCTCTCGCCCCGGCGGGGGCCGTTGCGCCGCTGCTGGCCGCCGCCGAAGCCGCCGCCAAAGAAGCTGCCGAAAATATCGCCCAGGTCGCCGAAGTCGAAGCCCCCTGCGCCGTATGCGCCGCCCTGGCCCGCGCCATAGTTGGGGTCCACCCCGGCAAAGCCGAACTGGTCGTATTTCTGGCGCTTTTCGGGGTTGGACAGCACCTCGTTGGCCTCGTTGATCTCCTTGAACTTCTCCTCGGCCGCCTTGTCGCCGGGGTTCATGTCCGGGTGATACTTCCGGGCCAGCTTTTTGTATGCTTTTTTGATCTCGTCCTCGCTGGCGCCCTTTTCCACGCCCAGGACCTCATAATAATCGCGTTTGTCTGCCATAAAGGCCCGCTCCCTTCTCTGGGTCTTCTATCCCTGAACACCACAGGAAGGGACAGGAAGCCCTGCCCCTTTCCGGTGGTATATTTTCACTTACTTATTCTTGTCGTCGTCATCCACGACCTTGTAGTCGGCGTCGTAATACTGGCCGCCCTGGTCGCCGGTGGGACCGCCCTGGGCGCCGGCCTGACCGGCATCACCCTGGGGCGCCTGCTGCTGATACAGCTTCTCGCTCATCTTGTAGAACAGCTGGGTCAGTTCCTCGGTGGCAGCCTTGATGGCGTCGGTGTCCTCGCCCTTCAGAGTCTCCTTCAGCTTGTCGATACCGGCCTGGATGGGGGCCTTCTCGCTCTCAGGCAGCTTGTCGCCCACCTCGCTGAGGGTCTTTTCGGACTGATAGACCATCTGGTCGGCCTGGTTGCGGACCTCTACCTTCTCCTTGACCTTGGCGTCCTCGGCGGCATACTGCTCGGCCTCCTTCACGGCCTTCTCAATGTCGTCCTTGCTCATGTTGGAGGAGGAGGTGATGGTGATGTGCTGCTCGGTGCCGTGCCAGTCTGGCGACAGCGTGACGATACCGTTGCGTGCGATGTCGAGGTCAGCCTCGATCTGGGGGCACGCCGCGGCGGGCCGGAGCGATGCCGTCCAGGTGGAAGCGTCCCAGGCTCTTATTGGCGGCAGCCATCTCGCGCTCGCCCTGCAGCACGTTGACCTCCACGGAGGTCTGGTTATCGGCGGCAGTGGAGAAGATCTGGCTCTTCTTCACAGGAATGGTGGTGTTGCGCTCGATCAGGCGGGTGCACACGCCGCCCATGGTCTCGATACCCAGAGACAGCGGGGTCACGTCCAGCAGCAGCAGACCCTTTACATCGCCGGTCAGCACGCCGGCCTGCAGGGCCGCGCCCATGGCCACGCACTCATCGGGGTTGATGCCCTTGAAGGGCTCGCTGCCGGTGAAGTTCTTCACGGCCTCCACCACGGCGGGGATACGGCTGGAGCCGCCCACCATCAGGACCTTGGACAGGTCGGAGGGCTTCAGACCGGCGTCGGACATGGCCTGACGCACGGGGCCCATGGTGGCGTCCACCAGATGGCCGGTGAGCTCGTTGAACTTGGCCCGGGTCAGGGTCACGTCCAGGTGCTTGGGGCCGGTGGCGTCGGCGGTGATATAGGGGAGGTTGATGTTGCTGGTGGTCACGCCGGACAGCTCGATCTTGGCCTTCTCGGCGGCCTCCTTCAGGCGCTGCATGGCCACCTTGTCGCCGGACAGGTCGATGCCCTCGGTGCGCTTGAACTCGCTGACCAGATACTTCATGATGCACTGGTCAAAATCATCGCCGCCCAGGCGGTTGTTGCCGGCGGTGGCCAGAACCTCGATCACGCCGTCGTCGATCTCCAGAATGGACACATCGAAGGTGCCGCCGCCCAGGTCGTACACCATGATCTTCTGGGCCTGCTCCTTGTCCACGCCATAGGCCAGGGCCGCGGCAGTGGGCTCGTTGATGATACGCTTCACATCCAGACCCGCGATCTTGCCGGCATCCTTGGTGGCCTGACGCTGGGCATCGGTGAAGTAGGCGGGGACGGTGATAACGGCCTCGGTGACGGGGCTGCCCAGATAGGCCTCTGCGTCGCTCTTGAGCTTCTGCAGGATCATGGCGCTGATCTCCTGGGGCGTGTAGGACTTCCCGTCGATGCTCACCCGGTGATCGGAGCCCATCTCGCGCTTGATGGAGGAGATGGTGCGGTCGGGGTTGGTGATGGCCTGACGCTTGGCCACCTGGCCAACCATGCGCTCGCCGGTCTTGGAAAATGCCACCACGGACGGGGTGGTGCGGTTGCCCTCTGCGTTGGGGATAACAACTGCCTCGCCGCCCTCCATGACGGCTACGCAGGAATTGGTGGTGCCAAGGTCGATACCGATAACTTTAGACATAATGATTGCCTCCTGAATATATGAAATAAAATTTTAGTCTGTCAAAAAAGCAGGATGATCTCCGTCATCAGTCCGCCGGATTCTCCGGCACGATGATGGCGGCGATGATATACGCCAGCAGTCCGCTGCCGCCCAGCAGGCTGAACACCACCCAGGCCAGACGGACCAGCGTGGGGTCAATGCCGAAATATTCCGCGATTCCCGCGCACACGCCGGAGATCATCCGGTTGTCGCGGCTCTTATACAGTCTCTTTCCGTTCATAGCACAAGCTCCTTTCAGTTGGCTACCTTCACCATGGCGAACCGCAGGACCTTGTCGTCCATGGCATATCCCTGCTGGAATACCTCCACCACGGTGTTTTCTCCGGCGCTCTCGTCCTCCACATGCATCACGGCGTTGTGGCGGGCAGGGTCAAAGGGCTGGCCCAGCGCTTCAATTTGCTGCACCCCCAGCTTTTCCAGCACGGTCATGAACTGCCTGCAGATCATTTCCATACCCTGGCGGTGGGGGTCGCCCTCTTCAAACTGGGAAAGGCCCCGCTCCAGATTATCCAGCACCTCCAGGAAGGGCTTCACGGTGTCGGCCTTGGCGTCGCCGTACAGGCTCTCCTTTTCCTTGGCGGTGCGTTTGCGGTAGTTGTCGTATTCCGCCGCCAAACGCAGATATTTGTCGCTGGCGTCGGACACCATCTTGGCCAGCTGCTCCATTTTTTCCATCTGATCCCGGGTAACGGTGAAGGTCTCCTCCGCCGTTTCCGGAGACGGCTCCTGCTGGGGCTGGGTCTCCGGGGTGTCCGTGTTTTCCTGTTCCTGCTTGTTTTCCTGATTCACATTCTCGCTCATGTTTCCTGGTCCTCCTTGGGGGGCAGCTGGTTCTTCCCGAACATGCGGCCCAGGCTCTCTGCAAAGTAGCTCAGGCGCGCCGCCACGGTGGCGTAGTCCATCCGGGTGGGTCCGACCACGCCCACCAGGCCCCGCATATTGTCTCCGATGTCATAGCTGGCCACCACCACGCTGCTGTCCCGCAGGGCCTCGCTGAGATTTTCCGGGCCGATGAGGATCTGCACCGGGCCGCCCTCCGTGGGCGCCGGCAGCTGCTCTTTATTGTCCACCATAAAGGTCATCAGGTCGTGGGCCTTGTCCGCGTCCCGGTATTCCGGGAACCGCAGGAATTCCTTGGCCCCGCTGGGAAAGACCTCCTGGCTGTTTGCTTCCTTCAATAGCCGCCCGGCGTATTCCACCACCCGGTTCAGCGGCAGGAACCACTGGCCGGGCACCTGCTCGGACAGGCTCATGAGCCGTCCGTTCATATCCTCCGGGCCGATCCCCGTGAAGTGGGTGTTCAGCAGATGGCTCATGTCCGGCAGGCCGCCGTCGGCCACCGGCAATTGCAGCGGCAGCAGCTGGCTTTTCACCTGGCTGTCCGACAGCATCACCACGGCAATGAAGCTGTTGGCGTCCACCGGAATCAGCTCGAACCGCCGCACGGTGGCGGCCGTCTTGTGATCCGCCACGGTATAGGCCGGATAACCCACAAAGGAGGACACCATCTGGCCTGCCCGGGCCATGAGCTGATCCGTCCCCGCCAGCTTCTCCGCCAGAGAGGCGTTGAGCTTATCCTCCTCCTCCCGGCTCAGGGCGCGATGCTCCATCAGCTCATTGACGTACAGCCGATAGCCCTTGGCGGAGGGGACCCGTCCGGCGGAGGTGTGCGGCTGCTCCAGATAGCCCATTTCCGTCAGATCCGCCAGCTCATTGCGAATGGTGGCAGAGCTGATCTTTCCGGGCATCCGCTGGGCAATGGCCTTGGAGCCCACCGGCTCCGCCGCCGCCACATATTCTTCCACGACGATCTTCAGTATTTGCTTTTTTCGATCGGTCATTTCCATATCGTTTCTCCGTTAGCACTCCAACTTCCTGAGTGCTAAACGCAGTTTACCACCCCCCGCCGCCCTTGTCAAGTGGAGGGCTTTGAATTATTTGTAAACAAACGCATCGAGAAGCCGGTTCGCCGCATGGATAATAGGCTCTTTTGAGGGCGTAACGCCTGAAAGTCCATATGCCGCAATGGATTCCGGACACAACAAAGCGAGGACTTCAAGATTTCTCTTAAAGTCCTCGCTTTGTGATTGCCCACAGGTTTTGTTGTGTCTGCAATCAGCGGTATGTGATCGATACCCAAGGATATTTCTCCTGAAGGTCGCTGAAAATCTCCTGCATCGGTGCGGCATACTCCTGCAGCTCTTGGGGCATAGAAGCAAAGCCTTCCACAACGATGTGTCTCTGCACCGGCCGCAAGAACACGTCCGTCAGGCAATCCCACATGGCATCCAGTTTCTCCGTAGTAATCCGGAAACCCAAACGCCTTACGGATGCGCTGGTGTAATGTGCCCCAGTCCCTGCAGCCATCCAAATTCAAGATAACAGGGTCGGTTGGAATGGGCGTATATGCATAGTAATTCATAACAGTGTCCTCAATACAGTAAATTTTTCATCAGTAGAGCATACCATAAAACAAAAGACCGCCCTTGGGGCACCCTCCGTAAGGAAGGTGGCCCCAAGGTGGCTCTTGTATCTCAATTAAATTTGTTTCTTTGAAACGGTGTAACCCTTCGGTTTCGTTGATAAGGCAGTAAATCAAATTATCACCGCAGCTGAATCGGCAATGGGAGAAAAACCGAGTTGCAAAGCCACGGACTGAAAACGAAATGTTAAAAGGACTTAGTTGTCAGGCGTAGCAATGGCAAGGAAAATCACCGAGATCAGTCTATCACAGACTTTTCTCGGTGATTTTCTTATATCCGTACATTCGATTTACGCTAATTCTCCTGCTACAAT
>ENA-OQCL01000339-OQCL01000339.1-human-gut-metagenome-genome-assembly--contig:-NODE-339-length-23423-cov-10.208491_pt1 | contig 23423 bp, 23 predicted proteins | sample MGYA00242502_ERZ504586 | MGnify/ENA primary metagenome ERZ504586 (study PRJEB26092, sample SAMD00036316) | human gut metagenome | host: Homo sapiens | study: EMG produced TPA metagenomics assembly of... | reverse complement strand
CTTCTGAACATTCTATCCTCCGCAATCGGTTCGCTGACAAACCCTGAAAAACTTGCCGCAACCTTCCGGTCGGTCAAGAACAAGAAAATCAGCAGCAATATGATCAAGAAGTATATTGATTATCTCTGCGATTCCTTCCTGATCGACAGCGCTGTCCGGTATGATGTAAAAGGCAAAAATACATTGATACCCCGGTGAAATACTACTTCACCGACATGGGGCTGAGAAATGCCCGCCTGAATTTCAGACAGCTGGAAGAAACGCACAGCATGGAAAACATCATTTTCAATGAGCTGAAAATCCGCGGCTTCAATGTGGATGTGGGTGTTATCATGCAGTATGATACCAACGAAAAGGGCAACAGCATCCGCAAACAGCTGGAAATTGACTTCGTCTGCAACAAAGGCTCCAAACGCTACTATATCCAGTCCGCTTACGCGATTCCGGATCAGGCGAAGATGGAGCAGGAACAGCGTTCTCTGATGCTGACCGGAGATTTCTTCAAGCGAATTATCATCACCAAGGATACTCCGGCACCGTATTATAATGAGAATGGTGTCCTGATTATGAGCGTCTATGATTTCCTGCTGAATGAAAACAGTCTGGATATTTAAGACGATGGGAAAGAGCAATAAGGTCTGCCCGAACTGCGGACGAAAGATGAAACAGCAGTTCATCGGCCTGCAGCATTGCAAATGCGGGATGAGCTGGAAAAAAGATATTGGCTTTTTTGAACGGACGCCGGATATGGTGTTCGGACTCCGGCACAATGCGCCGGGTAAAAAGCCGCGCCGGATGATTGAGATCAGACGGAAAAACTGAATACAATTCAAATCGGGAGCGTCCATGGCATGTGGGCGCTCTTTTCTTTTTGGAAAGGAGACGTGATCTATGGCAAGCAAATTGCAGGAGTACCGAAGAATGTCGGAAGAAGCTCAGCGGCAGCTGACCGGAAGCCTGGAGCGCTGGCAGTCCTTCCTCGCCACCGCGTCGAGGCTGTACAAATACCCGTATCACGAGCAGGTCATGATCCATGCCCAGCGCCCGGACGCAACCGCCTGTGCGGAGTTCGACGTCTGGAACAATACGATGCGCCGGTATGTGCGGCGCGGTTCTAAGGGCATCGCGCTCATCGATACCAGCGGCGACCGCGAGCGACTGCGCTATGTGTTTGATGTTTCGGATACCGGCACCCGACCCAATTCCAGAAGTCTGAACCTGTGGGAACTGCGGGAGGAGCACATTCCGGCTGTGTCTTCCATGCTGGAGAAAAACTACGGCGTTCCGGCAGGCGAAAGCCTTGCCGTTCAGCTGGAGGCTGTGGCCTCTCAACTGGCGCGGGAATACTGGGAGGACAACCGAAGGGATATCCTCGGCATCCTTGAGGATTCTTTTCTGGAAGAGTATGATGAATTCAATGTAGGAGTGGCCTTCCGGAATGCCGCAGAGGTCAGTATCAGCTATTCCCTGATGCTGCGCTGCGGTCTGGAGCCGGAAAACTACTTTGAACACGAAGACTTTATGAGCGTTTTCGATTTCAATACCCCGGAAACGGCGGGCGCGCTGGGAACGGCAGTGAGCGGCATCAATCAGCAGGTGCTGCGGGAAATCGGAGCGACCATCCGAAACTATGAACGCGAACAGATCGCGGAAAGGAGCATGGCATATGAAAATGACGTACAGGCAGAACGGGGATTATCTGATCCCGGACATCAGACTGAGCGAGCAGGAGGATACACCCATCGGGAAGTACGGGCAGATGCGGAAACAGTACCTGAAGGAGCATCGCCCGATTCTGTGGAACCGACTGGTGCTGTCGGAGCAGTTGTATCCGCACCTTCGGGAGATCGACGGGACGGCGCACCGGAGACTGGACGAGCTGATGCCGCAGATGGCGAAGCAGGCCGGCGTGACGGAAGAACTGAAGCGCAGGGACCCGCTGAAATGGGCGGGCATGATGAATACGCTGAAGGCGCAGGCCGAGGAGATCATTCTGAACGAGCTGGTGTACAATTAACAGCCGATGAGCTGGAGCCTCCGGAAGAACTGAATAACGGATATCCTGCCGGGACAGAGTTTGAACAGCTTTCTCTGAACCTTTTCCTCTCGGAACAGGAGCAGATATCCCAAATTGATGAAGCGGATCGCACAACCGAAGTGCTGTCCGCTTTTTCTTTTGCCCAGACAGAAATCGACGATATGCTCCGTTTCGGCAGCAATACCAGCCACGCCAGAGAGCATATCGCGGATGCGTTCCAGAAGCAGAAGCCGATTGAGGAAATCGCGGCGCTGCTGCAAAGGGAATTTCATGGCGGCTACGGCATCCGGGGTGAACACGGCGATTATGCCGCGTGGTATGACGGAGACGGCATTCATCTGCACAAAGGCCGTGAGGCCAGATATGCCGCTGATTCTCAGGTCATTACATGGGAGGCTGCGGCAGAAAGAATCGGACAGATGCTGGAAGAGGGCAGCTTTGCTTCCAATGTGGAGCTCGCCGAGGCTGGTGGGCGTGTCCGCTCTGAACTGGCGCAGAGCCTGCTCTATCTGAAGCATGACCTGAGTGAGGAAGCAAACCGGGTTGGCTACTTCTCCTCCATGGACGATCTTCCTGCCGGTTATCCGGACGCCACCGCAGCGCTTGCGGAGAAGATGGAGGACAATGCTTTTGCCGATACGCTTCGTGGCGAATTCTTGGCATTCCTGAATGATTACGCGGAAAACAGAGGACTTCTGCGCTTTCATTATCACCGAATGGATGAGCTGTGGCAGGGCATCAGGGATATCTCCGCCGAGCGCCGGGTATATCCGGACGGGCCTGCCGATCTTGCAGAACCGCAGGGCTTTATCACGGAGGATGAAATCAGCGAAGCGCTTGCCGGCGGCAGCTCTGTGGCGGGCGGCAAGGGTAGAATCTATGCCTTTTTTACCGCAGACCACACCATAAAGGAAAAAGCAGATTTTCTGAAGCAGGAGTACGGCATCGGCGGGCGCTCTCACGCACTGTCCGGGGCTGACCATTCCTCCGAAGATCACAGTGCCAAGGGTATCCGGCTGACCAAAGGCGGATGTGCCCCTGTAGAGCTGAACTGGACGAAGGTTGCCGAGCGTGTGGATTCCCTGATTCGGAAAGACCGGTATCTGACTCCGAAGGAACAGGAGCTGTATCAGCAGAACCTGCGGCGCAATTCCATCTACAACACCTATAACGAGGTAAAGCACGACCATCCTGATGATATGGTGCTGTTCCAGGTGGGTGATTTCTTTGAACTGTACGGCGAGGATGCAAGGCAAGCCTCCGAGCTGCTGGACATTCGCCTGACCACCCGGAACATCCCCGGAGTGGGGCATGTGGAAATGTGCGGCGTACCGTCCCATGCTCTCGATGGGTATGTGGAGCAGCTGCGGGCGCACTTTGATGTGACCATATCCGCAGCCTCGGAGGACAGCAAAGAGCGTAGCGTTTATACCTTACGGGCGTTTGCACAGGAGATTGACCTGTCCCGCTACGACGTCGGATACGGCGCTATGGGGAACGGTGTGACGGTCTGGAACCGGAAAGAGACAGAACACGGTGATTACAAGACCATCGCCCATATTGACCCGGACAGGACGGTAAAATTCTACGATGACAGTCTGCCGGATGCGATAAAGGAACAGATTCAGCGGTTTGCGGACACCTCCGAGATGACCATCTCAGCAACTCAGGACGCATCTGTTTTTTCTGTGCCCCCTGCGGGAAAAGAACCCGTATTGGAGGCTGAACCGGCTGCTGTGCCGAAGCCTGTCACAGCCGATGAAATCAGCGATGCACTCATCCGCTGGAACGGCAGCTTTGAAAGCAAATCCCGCGTCAACGACTATATGCTGGCGCATGGGCGGGAGCGCGGAGCTGCCGTATGGCTGAAAGATGAGTTTGGCGGCGCGGATATCTTTTCTGTTGTTACCGACCATGGAACGCTGGAATTGCCGTGGGCGAAAGTGCAGCGTCAGCTGGGGATTCTGGTGAATGACGGACGCTTCTTTACCGAGGCAGACCGGATGCTGGCGCAAGCGGAACAGATTGCCGCGCAGAGTGAGGTCGAACCTTATGAACGCTTTGCTGTCATTGAAACGGACGAAGGCTATGGCATTTGGGACGATCTGCACGACGGCCTCTATGTGGACGAGGACGGCGTGACTGCCGACTTCGATTCCGAATGGGTGGCGGAGAACTATCTGCTCGAACTGAAAGAGAAAATTGCCCAGCGGGAAGCTGCCGAATGGGAGTATGTGGAGCGCTCCAAATATGAGGCGCAGACCGAGGGAAACGATGCGGTGGATGTGCCCCCGGGTATCGCTTCGCCGGAGAAGGCGGAGCCTGCGGAAATGGAGTCTGAATCCCATTTTCAGGACGATAACGACCTGATCGGCGCGGAGCTGACACTGGACGGCAGACGCTTTGCGGTGGATGATGTCAGGGATGGCCGAGCCTCCCTGCGGGATATCACATTCCAGGACGGAACCGGTTTTCCCATCTTCCGCAACGAACCGGTTGAGACCGTGCGCGGGATTCTCTTCCCAGAAAAGACGACGGTGCCCCAAGTGAATCTGGAGGCGGAACTGACTGAAGCGGAGCTTGCCCTGATGCGTCCGCAGCTGGACGCGGCAGGGATCGACTACCTGGTTGCCAATGCCGGGTACAACAGACGAACCATCAGCTTTTCCTCCCAGCATTACCGGGAAGTACAGGATATGCTGGACGCCCTGCCTGAGGAACTGGAACAGCCCCGCTTTACCGTGGAGCTGACTTCCGATGCTTTTGAAGAGCCGTTCATCATCCGGGACAATTCCGTGCCGGAGGGACGGGACGGACAGTATTATGATGTGGGCGGCATCTATCAGACGTTTCGTTCACAGCAGGAAGCGCAGAAATACGCCGACAGGCTGAATGGTAAGGAACCATTTGAACAGCCGCAGATGACTTCCGAGACCAAGGCAATTTACCCCGGCGAGCAGACCGGGCTTCCCTATGACATCGTTACAGAACGGCTGCGCGCGGAGCCGGAGCATACGCCGCCCGAACCGGAGGTCAGCCCAGATGATGCTATCAATGCAAATCCGGTTTCCGTACAGATCGGCGGCGAATGGCAGACATTTCCCAACGCCGGTGCGGCAGAACAGGCGATGTACGAAGAATACAGGGCGCAGACCCACAGGAACGCCCAGAACTTCCGCATCACGGATTCTGACCTGGGTGCAGGCGGTGCCAAGACCAAGTATCAGGCAAACATCAGCGCCATCCGGCTGCTGAAACAGCTGGAAGCCGAAGGACTTCAGGCTAGCCCCGATCAGCAGGAAGTGCTCTCCCGGTATGTGGGCTGGGGTGGTCTGGCAGACGCCTTTGACCCGGAGAAGGAAAACTGGCGCGCGGAATATGCGGAACTGAAGGAGCTTCTCACACCGGAGGAATACGAGGCGGCAAGAGCCTCCACGCTGAACGCCCACTATACCAGTCCCACCGTCATTCATGCCATATATGAGGCGCTGGAAAACATGGGCTTTGAATCGGGCAATATTCTGGAGCCCAGCATGGGCGTCGGGAACTTCTTCGGCTGTCTGCCCGAATCCATGCAGAACAGCAGGCTCTACGGCGTAGAGCTGGACAGCATTACCGGGCGGATTGCAAAGCAGCTTTATCCCAAAGCGGACATTACCGTGGCAGGATTTGAAACCACCGACAGACGGGATTTCTATGACATCGCCATCGGCAACGTGCCGTTCGGGCAGTATCAGGTCAATGACCGGGCTTACAACAGGCTCGGTTTTTCCATTCATGACTATTTCTTTGCCAAGACGCTGGATCAGGTGCGCCCCGGCGGCGTGATCGCCTTCGTCACCAGCCGCTATACCATGGATAAGCAGTCCCCGGAAGTCCGCAGGTACATCGCGCAGCGGGCAGAGCTGCTGGGCGCAATCCGTCTTCCCAATAACGCCTTCAAAGCCAATGCGGGCACGGATGTTGTCTCTGATATCATCTTCCTGCAGAAGCGGGACTGTCCCATCGAGATTGAACCGGACTGGGTACATCTGGGGCGGAATGAGGACGGCTTTGCCATCAACAGCTACTTTGTGGAGCATCCGGAGATGATTCTGGGACGGCAGTCCTCCGAGAGCACCCAGTACGGCAGACAGGATTTCACCGTAGAGCCCATCGAAGGGCTGGAGCTTGCCGATCAGCTTCACGACGCGGTGAAGTACATCCGCGGCACCTATCAGGCGGCGGAACTGCCGGAGCTCGGCGATGACGAGGCGCTTTCGGGCAGCATTCCCGCAGACCCGAATGTCAAAAACTACAGCTATACCGTTGTGGACGGAGAGGTCTACTACCGGCAGAACAGCCTGATGAGCCGACCGGCGCTGAACGCGACCGCTTCGGAGCGCGTCAAGGGGCTTGTGGGACTGCGCGACTGCCTGCACCACCTGATCGATCTACAGATGGACGCTATGACCCCGGACAGCGCAATCCGGCAGGCCCAGGCAGAGCTGAACACGCTCTATGACAGCTTTACCTCAAAATACGGCCTTATCAACAGCCGCGCCAATGCGCTGGCATTTCAGGACGACAGCTCCTACTACCTGCTGTGTACGCTGGAGGAGCTGGACGAGGAAAAACAGCTGAAGCGCAAGGCGGACATCTTCACCAAGCGCACCATCAAACCCCATGAGGTCGTGACCTCCGTAGATACCCCGTCTGAAGCACTAGCACTATCCATCTCCGAAAAAGCCTGCGTTGATCTTGAGTATCCATGACAGGTTTCCTTTCCGGCATCAGATGTGCCACTTTGTTTTATGATGGTTGAAACGGGATTGCAGCAGTAGGGACACTCTGCAAACACGCAGGACTGATATTTCCAGAAGGGGCGATGAAAGCGGCAGCTTCGGCACTCAGGGAGAATGCCATCCGCGCCGCTATCAAAATGCTCAAAGCCGGGTGTGGTCTGCATCAGCAATTCCAGTGCTTGCAGATCACCGGCTGTCATGCGTTTCATGCTTAAAATCTCCTTTCCTTTGCCGCATCGCCAGCAGATATTCCGGCTTTTGGGCAACAAAAAAAGAGGGTTTGCTTCTTACTCCAAATTAGAGAAGAAACAAACCCTCTTCGTTTACGATGTAGTTCAGATGATTTCTCGGATGGTATGAATGACACCGAGCAGCAGCCCGATGAAGAAGGCGAGTCCTCCGATGAGACCGCCTATGATTAAGTTCAATGCGAAGATGCCGACTGAGCCGGAGATGCCGTAACCGCTTGGAACGAGCCAGAGGCACATCCTCCGGATGCCGAATGGCAAGCCGACGCAGATCCACATTAGGAAGTAATCGCATACGCCGTCAGGCATATAGATCGGCTTGAGAAATGACGCGAGGCAGAACGCAAGCGCGATTGGAAGCGCAACCTCCTTCAAGAAGACTTTGATAGCACCCACTATATCCTCCTTCTGCCGGAAGTGTGCAGTGGCACCCTCCGGCTTGCTTGATTATTGTGAAAGTCCTTTGTTTTCGGTCAAAAAAAGAAGGGACTAAGCCAGAATGCCTTGGTTTTCAAGGTCTTTCTGATTTAGTCCTATTATCGCACAATAATCCTTCGTAACAACGCAGTTGATTTTCCCGTCCTCAATTGTTCATCAATCATTCTCTGAAAATCCGGCCTGTCAAAGTTCGTTCCAGACATCCATCGTCGATATATTCATCTATGACATTCAGGCCATGCTCGGCGGCATATTGCCGGAGCATCATGCGTTGTGTCTGAATACTCCCGCTTTCTCCTTGCAGTTCATCGTCCCGGCTCAATCTCATATAAAGCGCCGTGTTGTAAATCGTAGTATTGTAAGGTTGTTTCACCGTAAAAATCCTCCTTCTAAAGAAACAACCCACGCTTACAATACTTTTGCTCTATGGCAATTATATCATAAGCGTGGGCGTGTTATCAATGATGGGCTATCAGGTTGAAGCGGCTTTTTCTGCGGTATGCCGCACCACATCTACAATCAGATCACCGAGGGGCTTCCCGCCTGCGGCGAAGTGTTCGGAGATTTTTATACGGTTGTTCCCACATACAAAATACTGCGTGCCGTTCTCTGCTTGTATAACCTGCCCTGTTCGGGGTGTAAAAATATCGCTTTCACTTTTTGCCATCCAGTGTCCTCCATATTCAGTTTTCAAGGTACAATGCCGCACAGAGGCGGCGAAAATTTCTGCTTATATCTATCACCTTTCCTTTACCGTGTGCCGCTGCTGACGTTTCAGTTCCGCCAGTATATCCGGCGGGATACGGTCAACCAGCCGCTGTAAATTGTCCAGTTCGCTTTTCAGCTTTGCCCGTTCCATCGTATCTTTCATCTTTCCTTTTTCGCTGGCCTTTGCCCTTGCTTCCAACTTCTCATTCTCCGCCAGCAGGTCATTGATTGTGACCTTGTACTTTTTCAACTGCCCGGAGAAATTCTCCATCTGCGGGAACCACTTTTTCAGCATGGAGAGGGCTTCCTCTTTTTTCTTTCCGGCGTTCAGCGGGTTAATGCCGTCCAGTGTGGCTTCAATGGCTCTTGCCTGCCGGGAGAGGGAAACCGCCTGTTTGAAAAGCCGGGTGGGGATATGCTTCCGGCCTGTCCTGCTGGCGCTCTCCCCACGCTCCAAGTCAGGATATTTCTCCACCATATAGGCGTGAAAATCGTCCTGCCACTTCGTCAGGTTTGCCCGGTTGCCGATAATCTCCTTTGCACACAGGCGGTTGTCCTTTGTCAGCGGAACAAAGGTCAAATGCAGGTGGGGCGTTTTCTCGTCCATGTGTACCACCGCCGACACGATATTTTCCCGGCCTACCCGCCCGATTAAGAAATCAGCCGCCCTCTGGAAAAATTCCTGTATCTCCTTTGGCGACTTCTTCTTGAAAAACTCTGGGCTGGCGGTAATGAGCGTATCGACAAACCGGGTGCTGTCTTTCCTTGTACGGCAACCGGCCTGTTCGATACGGTTTTGAATAAAATGATAGTACCTGCCCTCTGGCTTGATGATGTGGAAATTGTATTTGCTTCGGCTGGTATCAATGTCGGGGTTGCTGGCGTATTGCTCTTTCTGCCGTTCGTGATGGGCTTCCAGCGGCCTTGCCGGGTTGCCCTTGTGTTTCTCAAACCGCAAAATTGCGTGTTGTGCCATAAACTCCTTTCCCCGTTCCTTTCCTTTCCGGGACTTTTCCACAGGAAAATCCCGCCGGAAATAGCTCTGATAGGATTGGAATGGAATTGATATAAATAAAATCGTTTTAATCTCTGTATTTCTATCTTCCGTCCGGTTTTCGTACTTCAAGAGGATTGATTTTCGTACTTGTCAGGTACGCTTTTCAGCCCTCCGGCGTTCCATAACTGGATTTCTTGAAGTCGGTGTTTGGAACCGCTTCATAGGATTTTGGGTAAATGCGATTGGGTTTTCCACAGCCCTGCTTCTGGATTTCCACCAGTCCGGCATATTGCAGTTCCCGCAGGGTGTTGACCGCCTTCTGCCGCCCGCAGTGGAGCAGCTCCACTACTTCGTTGATGGGATAGTAGAGGTAAATCCGCCCATATTCATCTGCCCAGCCGTTTTTCCGGGACAGGTCTGTCCGGCGCAGGATAAAGGCATACAGTACCTTTGCTTCGTTGGACAGGGGTGTGAATGTGGGGGCTTCAAAAAGGAAATTCGGAAGCCGGGTAAAGCTGACCGCCTTTTCCGGCTGATGGATATAAATGGTGTTTGTCATATCGTGTTTTGTGGACGGTTAGAAGCCTGTTTCTGGGGGCAGACGGTAGTTTCTATTGCCTGCCCCTGTTCTGTGCTTGTAAAGCCTTGTAAATCAAGGACTTTTCAGCCCCTAACTGTCCACACAAGACCTCCTTTTCCGTTCACTTTCTGTTTTCTGCCGCCTGTGAACTCTGGCGGCACAGTCGGGACAGTATTTCGCCCGGTTGGACTTTGGGACGAACACTCTGCCGCAGACCGCACAGCGTTTTAGCTCCTTATCCCGGAAAATCTCTGCTTCCAGCGTTCCGATTTGTGGCAAGACCGACCAGCGGAACCACTTACAGCAGACCGAGAAAGAAATGGTCTGGGGGCAGGTGTGGGTGTCCCCATCGTCAAGGAGCATACAGTTCCCGTCCTCATAACAGCAGCACTCCCGGCGGAGCAGGGCGTTTGCCTGTTTCCTCTGTGCCGGTGTCATGCGGTAAAGGGAACCGTCCTGCCTGCACTCTATGGGCGGCAGTCGTTTATATGGGTTCTCTCTCATGTGTTCCCTCCATTTTTCCTTTGCCGTTCTCCCCGAAAAGGCTTCCTGCCCCATTCCTGCGGCGTGTTCCAGCGTTGGCACGCTCCCCGGACTTCGGGACATTTTGTCCCGAAGTGGCTCCTTGCGGTGCTTCCCCTGCCGGGGTATTCCTTTTCGGACGGTCATTCATTTTTCAAGGTGCAGCTCATCGATGAACTACCCTAAGTCTACACCTTAAAGACCGTCCGCCCCGTATATCCATAAGGTCGGAAATCAGCTCGGAAAACTCTCTATTTCCACGCTCTCGGAATTGTGGTAAAATGAAAGTACTTGGATGGCAATTAAAGTTTGAAAGGAGTGGCGATATGATTTCAACGAAAAATTTGTCTGGATTACCTGATGTAAATCGCCTAAAGGCTTTCTGCAAAGGGCTTGCAGCTTTGGACATCATCATGTTAGAGAAGGAATGGAGTTTCATCCGTCACTATACATACAATCCCATATGGAGAAAGGGAAAAGAAGCATTTTGGGCTACCGATGGCAGTGAGCAAAGCATGATTATCATGTTCACATCTGAAGGCTGTGTTATCAATGGTGTAGATTCTGAACTTTACGATTGGGAAGAAAAACTCCCTCGGATAGAGGATTTGACAAATGGGATGCCTTCCGCTTTGCAAAAGCTCATGAATAGCAGAGAAGTCAAAAAGATGAAAAGCACTTTTTGCGTCTGGACGGAAGATGGCGTTGTTTGGCACTGTAATCCTATGGCTGGTGAGGACGCTTCCAAGGATTTACTCTCTATGATTGATGGTAATCCGCAGACCTATGTGGAATACGGGAAGTGGTTTTATCCCGCCGACCTGCCTTTGGAAGCTGTGCGCCAGCTTGCAGACGGGGTGCCGGTGACAAAAGAGATGATTGTTGCATTAAACCCCAAGCGTAGTGAATGGGACGAGATTAAGGCAGAATTAGATGAAATCGGGTATCTGAACAAACTTTGATATAACAGGTAACATAAACAGACAAGGAGGGGGAGTGCATGGAACTATCCATACAAGAACGATTGAAAGACCTTCGTGTGGAGCGTGGGTTGACGCTGGAACAGCTTGCGGAGCAGACGCACCTCTCCAAGTCTGCGTTGGGCAGTTATGAGGGGGATAATTTCAAGGACATCAGCCATTATGCCCTTATTGAGTTGGCAAAGTTTTATGAAGTGACTGTTGATTATCTGCTGGGGCGTTCTCAAACAAAAAATCACCCAAACGCCGATCTTGCAGAACTGCGTTTGAGTGATGATATGATTGAACTGCTGAAAAGCGGGCTGATGGACAATTCTCTCTTGTGTGAACTGGCGACACACCCGGATTTTCCCCGGCTCATGGCTGACCTTGAAATCTATGTGAACGGCGTGGCGGTGAAGCAGGTGCAGGCCGCAAACGCCATAGTAGATACCATGAGCGCAACGATTATGAAGCAGCACAATCCCGGCCTGACTGACCCGCAGTTACGGCAGCTTGTCACCGCCCATATTGACGATGACAGCTTTTGCCGCTATGTGATACAGCAGGACATAAACAAGATAGCCCTCGACCTGCGGGAAACACATAAGGACGATTTTTTCAGCGTCCCGGAGGATAACCCACTGGAAGATTTTTTGCAGACCGCCGAGGAAACCGCCAAAGAGGGTAGCGACCCGGAGCAAGCGTCGCTGGCGTTTATCTGCAAGCGGCTCAAGCTGAACTACGGGAAGCTGTCGGAAGAAGAAAGAAAGTGGCTGAAAAGGATTGCGCAGAAGTCGGACTTGCTGAAAAATCCGAACCCACAGCGGGGACGGAAGTAGAGAACAATAAATAAGAATTTACAGGAGGAAAATCAATGGAGAACTTGATTAAGTTTTTAGAAGATAAGATAACGGATAAAATGTCTGTGGAAGAAATAGTTGATGTTTTTGAGCAGATGTGCAGCACACCGCTTGAAGAAGATATGGTTTTATTTGAAACCGGAACATTTACTGCTTTTTCAAAAGAACCATTTTTTCAAATTTCATTAGTTCGACAGTTTTCAAATGATGATGAAGAGTTTTATCAAATCCATGTAGTCATCTTGTATAAGCCAACCGCTGAAAATAAAATTTTCAGCGAAACAACATGGGACGAAGATTTAGACGAAAATATATTTGACTATATCAGAAAATCAGCGTCGTTTGCTTATGCAAGAAATCATGAATACATCGAGGTAAAAATATATATGGACGAAACTTAACTTCTCATTTATCAGGGAGATAGCAAAGCCCTAAAATGGCTTCCCCGCCCATTCCAATTTTGAGAGAAAAATCTGTTTGCTTTTTTGTGAGTGTGTCCACAAGTTCGGGACATTTTGTCCCGAAGTCCGGCGTGGGATAAGGGACGGGGGCTTTCATATACGCCCTGTCTGCTGGCGAAACCAGTCCTGCGCTTGCGGCTCCACGCCACGCAATCACAGCCCTGCTTTCCTGCCGTAAAAATGCCCTTGCCCTCCCCGGCGGCAACCGCATTTTCGCAGCAACGCCGACAGAGCGTATAACACACTACACTTTGCGAGCAAAGTCGTGTGCCAAGGGGCAAACCCCTTTGGAAACCCCTGACAACAAAACAGGCTGAATATCTCGCACTTTCCCGGTGCTTGATATTCAGCCTTTATTTGTTGTCAGCAGCCCCCGTTTCGTGGTCTGCGTGTAGTTCCTTGTAAACTGACCTAAAGATGCAAATAAATATATTTGACACATTCCGCCGTTTGTGCTATGCTTTTTACGGCTCAAAGGATTTGCGGACATTCGTGCGGGCGGAAACACTTTCCCATGCGCCCGATGTTCGACAATCCGTGCCGCCCTTATTAATTTAATATGAAAACGCGGTTGCAGCTTTTCAACGCTGCATTAAAAGGGAATGCGGTTCAATTCCGCAGCAGTCCCCGCTACTGTAACCGATGACGACCCCCTCGATATGCCACTTTGCGGCGCAGATTTTCTGCCGTGCAGCATGGGAAGGCGAGGGCATTAGAGCGACTCGGAAGCCAGGAGACCTGCCGTGTTTTCGGTTTACGGTGGTTCTCGGGAGATAGGCAGCCATTTTGCAAAGGCAAAGCAGAAGCTCTTTCGGGAATTGTATCTTGGATGCAGTTCCCTTTTATGTTGTCAGCCCTTCCGCCGTAACAGGCCTGCAGAAGCAAAATAATTACACGGAGGTAATGTAACAATGAAACTCTGCAAAAAACTTTTTTCTTTTATTCTTGTGCTTTCAATCATGCTTTCGTCCGTTTCGGCGTTTGCCGCACCGAATGCAAACGAATCCGGCATTAACGAGTATAATCTTGCGCCCGGAACAACCGTTATCTGCGTTGAAGCATTCGTGCTCGGCTGGGGTTACGTGCTTGAACCCACCGTGGTTGCATACAATCCCGGCGAAACCCTTGCACAGCTTACCGCAAGGGTGCTTGCAGCCAACTCCCTTGCCTGCGTCATGAACGGCGCTGCTGACGATGACGCAAGCTACATTCAGGGCATCGGCTGCCCGCAGCTTGCAGCAGGGGCCTCCCCCTCCGTTCCCGCTTATCTTATGACCGAACTTGAAGCTTACCCCGATTGGGCGAAGGAGAACCTCGGTTATCAGCCCGGCGGCTGGAACGGCACCGAAAACGGCGACGGTATCCTCAGCGAGTTTGAATACAGCGATCTCGGCGGCTGGATGTACGTTGAAAACGATGTTTCACTTCCTGTCGGCGCAGGTGCGGCAACAGTTACGGACAACAAGGTTTATCGTTGGATGTACACGGTTTACGGATACGGCATGGATCTCGGAATCGGCGATGGTTGGGGCATGTTTCCCGAATTCGACAACCCCGCGTACGGCGTGACCCGCAGCAGCGAAACCGAGCTTTATGCAAGCGTTCTTTCGGATCCCGCACTTTCCGCACAGATTTCCGAAGGCGGTGCGGCACATGACGCATTCACTGCGTTTGAATCCGCGCTCACCGATATTACATCCTCTCAGGCTGTTCTCACCGCAGCGGCCGAGGCGCTGACCGATGCACTCGTACCCGTTTCCGTTATTCCCGGAGATGCGGACGGTGACGGAGTTGTTACAGCATCCGATGCACTGCTCATTGCCCGCCACGCAATGCAGCTTCAGATCCTTACCGGCAATTCACTTGAAGCGGCGGATGTTGACGGCAACGGAACGGTTGCGCTGACCGACGCGCTTCTCGCACTCCGCATTGCGATTAACGGCTGAAGTAAAGGAATAAAACCGAATTGAATCAGTTCCGCGGAATTTGTTTCGCGGAACAGGAACCGATATGTACCGTTCGGTCGGTACCGATAATTTGAAAAGACATCCTCTTACATTTTCCATAATCCTTACCCTGATTGCGGGAATGGTGCTTTGCGCCGTTCCCGTTCAGGGTATTTCTGCTCAAACGAGCTTTTTCATGCAAAGCGGGCAGCCCCTTTATTCCGCCCGCACGTCGGATTACAGGAGCGGATATGCGGCGCAGTACTCCGCCGTTTTGAGAACCCTTGCAGGCGGCGCAAAGCCCGAATTCGGTTCGGTCGGCGGCGAATGGAAGGTGCTTGCACTTGCACGCAGCGGGTTCTATCCGACACAGAGCGGCTATTTTTCCGAATACTATGCCAAAATCGAAAAGCTTGTCGCCGCAAACGGTTCGCCGAAACTGCACCCTCAAAAATCCACCGAAAACTCGCGCCTTATTATCGCTCTTTCTTCAATCGGACGTGATGCACGCTCTGTCGCAGGGTTTGATCTTACCACGCCGCTCGGTGATTTCAACTATGTAAAAAAACCAGGGTCTGAACGGCGTCATTTTTGCGCTTATCGCATTGGACTGCAATAAGGATTACGGCATGAATGATATAAAATCCCAATGCGTTGACCTTTTGCTCTCACGCGAATGTGACGGCGGAGGTTGGGCACTCGGACTCGGGGCAGCGGAAGCGGATATTACCGCAATGGCGATAACCGCACTTGCACCGTATAGAAAGGCGGCCGCCGCAATCGAACGCGGTGTTGAAAAGCTTTCCGCACTGCAAAACGCAAACGGAAGTTTTTCCTCCGGCGGTGTTGAAACCTCCGAAAGCTGCTCCCAAGTGCTCGTTGCGCTCAGCACGGTCGGAATCAATGCACATAAGGATTCGCGCTTTATCAAAAACGGAAACTCGGCACTTGACGCACTCTGTGCTTTTTATGTCGGCGGCGGATTTGCACACATGGCAAACGGCGGCGCAAATTCAATGGCAACCGAACAGGCTGCATATGCACTTTGCGCGTACGACAGATTTCTTTCCGGGCGAAGCTCGCTTTACAACATGAACGATGTCTCCCCTGTCTCTCCTGCCGAGCCAACCGATAAACCCACGCCGAAGCCGACGGGCAAACCAACGGCGGCACCGACCGATGCAGCATCTTCGGATGCAGCATATTCAACTGCACCGGCAACCGACACGGCAGCAACCGATGCGGCATACACTGATGCGCCTGCAACCGATGCAGTGCCGACAGACACCTCTGCCGCGTCAACCTCGCCGAACCGTCCCTCTTTTGAACCTGATGCAACTGCGGAAATCAAAACAACCGACGCTGTTTCACCGCGTGAATCGGCCTCCGCACAGGGCAGCGACCGAACAAAATCAGGCAGTCATGTTTTTGCCGTTGTTATCGCTGCCGCAGCAGTTTGCCTCCTCGGAACCGCTGCATATTTCGTTATCAAAAAGCGAAACAGGCGGCAATAATCAATTTTGAAACAAAAACGGTGATATCAATGAGTAAATCTTTATCCTTTATTAAACGGAAAAATTCGTGCGGCAGTCGGCGTATTTCCGCTTTGCTGCTTGCGATGCTTGCGTTTGTCTGCACAGTCGTATTCCCCGGGTGTTCGGATATTCCCTCCGCCGAAAACGGGCAGACCTGCACAATGCTCATCGAGTGCGGCACGATACTGCAAAACATCGAGATGCTCGACCCCGATAAACTTTCCGTGCTTCCGTCCGACGGAATAATACTGAAAAAAACCATCCGTGTCTTTTAACGACGGCGAGACTGTTTTCGATATTCTCTGCCAGCGAAACACGAAACAGGCAAATCCATATGGAATCCAGCTATACCCCTGTTTTCAACAGCGCATACATGAAGGAATCAACAACCTTTACGAATTTGACTGCGGTGAGGGCAGCGGCTGGGTGTACAGTGTGAACGGAGTTTATCCGAATTACGGCTGCAGCAATTATAAAGTTCAGCCCGGAGACAGCATTGAGTGGCATTACACCTGCAACTACGGCAAAGACGTCGGCGCCTAAGTTACCGGCTGACACGGCAGTGCGTTTTTTTGACAGATGAAAAGAGATTGTTTTGACACAATACATCCGACGGCGGCAATCATCTATTTCGGGTTTGCTCTTGCAATGCCGATGCTTTTGCTGCACCCCATGCTGCTCGGAATCTCGTTTTTATCCGCCCTTGCATTGGACTGTGCAGCTTAATGGCATGCGGGATGCACTTCGGTTTTTTTGCAGGTTCATTCTGCCGCTGATGCTTCTGACGGCAATTCTGAACCCGATTTTCAACCACAAGGGGCTTACGGTGCTTTTTTACCTTAAGCGCAATCCGGTGACGCTTGAATCCGTTGCATACGGCGCGGCATCCGGAGTTATGCTTGGTTCTGTTCTGCTTATTTTTTCATGCTTCAATCGCATAATAACCGATGATAAAATCCTTTATTTGTTCGGCAGAATCATTCCGTCGCTTGCTGTTGTGCTTTCCATGGCGCTGCGCTTTGTTCCGCTTTTTACAACACAAGCGAAAAAAATCGCACTTGCGCAGCGTTGTTCGGATGGGGATCCTGCATCAAAAAGCATTGTTAAACGCGCCAAAAGCGGCCTTTTTATCTTCTCCGCGCTTATCACATGGGCTTTGGAAAGCGCAGTGACAACCGCAGATTCAATGCGGGCGCGGGGATTCGGGCTTCATCCGCGCAGTTTTTATACCGACTTTCGCTTTGACGGGCGGGACACGGTTGTTTCGCTTTTTCTTGCGGCAGGCATTGCAATTTTCGGAACAGCGGCGGGCTGCGGCAAAATCACCGTCACATATTTTCCGAAATTTCGCATGAACCCCGCCTCACCGCTGTTTATCGCCGCATGTATTGCATATGCACTCACGCTGCTGATACCCGTAATTATGAACATCAAGGAGTCCGTTGCATGGCATTACTCGAAATCAAAAATCTGAATTTTACATACCCAGAAGCGGCGCAGCCCGCACTCAGCGGCATTAATCTTGAAATACAGCCCGGCGAGTTTGTTCTTATATGCGGTGCATCCGGCTGCGGCAAGAGCACGCTTTTGCGGCAGTGTAAACCGGCATTGAGTCAGCACGGCGAAAAGAGCGGTGCAATTTATTTTAACGGAAAAGCCATTGAAGAATTGTCGTTTCGCGAACAGTCCGAAAAAATCGGATTTGTTATGCAGGATCCGGAGATGCAGATCGTGACGGATAAAGTTCGGCACGAATTGGCTTTCGGACTTGAAAGTCTCGGCACGGATAACCGAAAAATGCGTGTGCGCATTGCGGAGATGGCAAGTTTTTTCGGCATCAGAGATTGGTTCGACAGCCCTGTTTCCGCTTTGTCCGGCGGACAGAAGCAGCTGCTCTGTCTTGCTGCGGTCACGGTTATGCAGCCGCAGCTTCTGCTTTTGGATGAACCGACTTCTCAGCTTGACCCTATTGCGGCGGGCGAGTTTTTCAACACGCTCAAGCGCATTAATTCCGAACTCGGAACAACCGTCATTATCACCGAACACCGACTTGAAAACCTTTTTCCCATGGTTGATCGCGTTGTCTTCATGCGGAGCGGGAGCATTGTTTCGAACTGTTCTCCCGCCGATGCCGCCGAAAAACTGCGGGGTGATGATGAGTTTTTCAGCGTTCTGCCTTCCTCCGTTCGCATTTTTGCAAAAACACGCCAAAATGGGCAAAATCTTCGCGGCGCACCGCTTGAAGTTCGCAGTGCCCGTGATTACCTTTTGAATAATTTTTCGTTGGATTCCTGCCGACACAAAGCTTCGGAAAACCAGATCCGGGCTTCCGCAAAGGCTGAATCAAGCAAAAACAGAAAAAACACCGAAACAGTTATATCCGTTCGGGAAGCATGGTTCCGATATGAAAAAGATTCCAAAGACATACTGTGCGGTATGAATTTCGATGTTCATGCAGGCGAGCTTACCTGCATCGTCGGCGGAAACGGCGCCGGCAAAACCACCGCCCTTATGACCGCAGCAGGCGTTTTTAGCCCGTATCGCGGAAAAGTCAAATACCGCGGAAAGCCGATTTCAACATTTCGGAAGGATAAAGGCTCAGCAGGAAAAATCGGAGTTCTTGTTCAAAACCCGCTCTGCTGCTTTGTTATGGATTCCGTTGCCGAAGAGTTGGAAGCGACTGCCAAAGCATATAAGCTTCCGCGCTCCGGAATCGAAGATGTTATCGACATTATGCAGCTTCAAAGCGTCCTTGGCAGCAATCCGTATGACATAAGCGGGGGTGAATTGCAGCGTGCTGCAATTGCAAAGCTGCTCCTGCCCGAACCCGAAGTCATTTTTCTTGACGAAGCGACCAAAGGCATGGATGCTTTCTTTAAGGCTGAATTCGGAGCCTTGCTGCGTCGGCTTGCGGCGCGCGGGACGGCAATTGTTCTTGTTTCGCATGATATTGAATTCTGTGCCGAATTTGCAGACAGATGCGCAATGTTTTTTAACGGAACCGTTATTGCGGAAGGCACGCCGCAGGATGTTTTTCTCGGCAACAGTTTTTACACAACATCCGCCTGCCGCATTTCCCGCGGAATAATCCCCGATGCGCTGACTTCGGAACAGGTCATTGATTACGCAAACCGCTGCGAAAGGAAGAAAAACGATGCCTGACAAGCAACCTGCTGCCTTGGAAACAAAAAACGAACGATCGGAATCAAAGCCGAACACTGCAAAGCGGTATAAGACTGAAAAGGCCGAGCTTCGCCGGCGTATTGTTTCAATCGTGCTGCTGCTTGTGTTTGTTCCCGCCGTTATTGCAGTCGGAATGCTTGAATTTAACGATCGGTATTATTATATCACCGCATCACTCATAATCATATGTTCATTTATTCCGTTCCTTATGTTATTTGAAAAGCGCCGCCCGCGTGCGCGTGAGCTTGTTGTGATTGCCGTAATGACCGCACTCGGTGTTGCAGGACGCGCCGCATTCTATATGCTTCCGCAATTCAAGCCCATTGCTGCAACAGTAATCATCACAGGCGTTTCACTCGGGTGCGAGGCCGGTTTCATTACGGGTGCATTAACCGCATTTGTATCCAACATGTTTTTCGGGCAAGGTCCGTGGACACCGTGGCAGATGTTTGCACTCGGGCTGCTGGGATTCATCTCCGGGTTGGTCTTCCGCAAGGATATCAGAACAAAAAGCTCAGCGTGCACTACTGTGCCTTTACGGTGCATTATCAACCTTTTTCATCTACGGCGGCATCATGGATTCGGCATATGTCCTTATGGCTGGTTCGGAACCGACGTTGGCGGCATTGCTTGCAGCATATGCTTCAGGGCTGCCGTTCAACCTTATTTTGCCGGTGCAACGGTGGTTTTTCATTTTGGTGCTGACGCGCCCGATACTCAATAAACTGCGCAGAATCAAGAAAAAATACGGATTGCTCACGGGCTGAACGCTTCACGCATTGCCTGCTTAAAAAGCAAAAGAATCACCCGCTCCGCTAATTGAAAAGCACCCCATTTGTTAAACATTTATAATGTTAACAAGTGGGGTGCTTTTTGTTATTTGATTGATTTTTCGTCAGCTGAACAGTGTAAAATCAATCTGTTTTAATTCATGCTTGCGGAATTCAGATTACATAACACCGATTGCCATGCGCATTACCGTTACGGCATCCGAAAGGTTTACGGTGCCGTCACCGTTGACATCGGCAAAAGGCAGGGACTGTTCGGGAATGTGAGTCAAATCAAGCGCGTGGCGCATGATTGCGACTGCATCCGCAATGGTAACTCTGCCGTCACCGTCAACATCGCCCATGATACCGTTTGCAGTGTAAACAGCGGTTACGGTGCTGTCGGCGGATACGTTTTGATAGGTTCCTTCCCAATGGCTGAAGGTGTAGCCCTCATGCACGGGCGGAGTGGGCAAATTCGCAGAGCCGCCTTCGGGAACGGAAACTTCGGAAATGACGCTGCCGTCAACACCGTCAATGAAAGTGACCGTGTAATACTCTCCGTTATATACCGGTTCGATCTTTACGTTGTCAACATAAACGCAGTCGTCATATTCATCGCACATATCGTCTTTTTCATATTTCCAGCCAACAGTGTAATAATCTGAAACGGGAACTTCGAATCGTACAGAGCTCCAAGGAGTTTGACCCGAAGCAACTTTTTGCGTAAGCCCATTGAGTGTGAGGCTAACTCTGTCTCCGTACATTTCGCTGCTTGTTTTCCAATCAAATGAAATCACCGAGCCTGCTTCAAGATATCCCATGTCAATCGTGAATTCGGTTTCAGTCAGGCGCATACCTGCAATATCGCTGCGCACGCAGCTGCGGCCGCTGTCGGTGACAACAACCCAAGGATGAGCATAGTCGTTGACAAAGCTCCTGTTTTCGCCGGGTGCGTTGACTGCCGCATTGAACTGAGCGGGGTCGCCCGGAGCAACGGGAGGAACATAATCTTCAACATAGGAAACATTATCGACCCATGAGGTAACAGCATTCACAACTTCGCTTTCATCATAGGCAATGAAATCCCAAGAGAAGTAATAATCACCGTCTTGCGGGATTATATACGCGCAGTTCTCCCAATTGGTTGTTCCGCTGATCTGTTCAACAATCGCCTGATTGATGCGGAAAACAAGCTTATCAATGCTGATCGAGCCGTATTCGCCGCCGACGGGAAGCCCCTGCGTTACAACCTTCCAATCAAAGCAGACTGCATCGCCCGCCTTTGCGTTGCGAATGATGGTATAGAGCACCTGATGACGCTCTGTCCTTCCGACTGTTGATTTTACGCTCAACCTGCCGTTTCGCTTGTGTCAATCTCCCACGGATTGAGGGGATCGTTCATGAAATGCAGCGTGCTGCCGACTGCATTAACAGCTGCATCCAACTCGTCGGCCTGTTCGCCGGGATCATAGGGTGCGGGCTGAGTTCCCGTGATGGAGATGTTATCGATCGAACCGCAGTCGCTGCCGCTTGACATACTGTTGTCCTTTGAATAAACCCAGCGGAAGGTATAATTTCCGTTTGCGGGAACGGTGTAGGTCTTTGTTGTCCAATTTGCGGTGCCGCTGATTCTGTCAACTCGGTTCTCGTTGGCATAGAAGCTGAGCCAATCGTAATTGTTTTCGCTTGAAACCATCCAGTCGAAGGAAAGCACCTGACCTGCCGTAAGGCCGTTAAACACAGCCTTTATCGTTGTGGAGCTGTTACTTGCATCCTGCGTTGCGGACTGCATATAAGTTCTGCCGTTGTCGCTGCGAACGACCCACGGAGCGTTGCCGTCGTTCATGAAGGTCAAATTGCTGCCCTGGGCATTCAGTGCGGCATTCATTGCCTCCGTATCCGGCACTTCGGGAAGGCTTATCTGAACATTGGGCACCGGGAAAAGGCTCGTGAGCGAATATCCGAACCCGCCGCCGATTGCGCCGATTTCTTCGGATTCACCCGTTTGGGGATCGATTCTGAGCAGGATGCCGAAATTGCCTGCGGGAATGTTGCGGAAAGCAACACCGAAAAGGCAATTGCCCTGCGGATAATACGTCACGGCGGTGAGCTGTTCGACGCCGGGGAATACGCTCTGTCCGAGTTCGCGAACGATGCTGCCGCTTGTGTTGATGATGAGGCCGTGTCCGCCGTTATGTGCAGTGGTGTAGAACTGTCCGCCGCCGATATATGCAAACTTGTTGATGCAGGCAACTTCAAGTTCGGAAAGGTTTGCAACTTCGGTCAGTGCGCCGGTGCTGCGATTTACGGTCATGATGAGCTGATCCGCCGTTTCATCCTCCTGCACCATTGCATAGAGGGTGTCGGTATCGGCTGCGTAAGTCAGGTCAACAACGCTGTAATCCATGTGGTTGCCGCCGACTTTTGTCGCGCTCCACGTTGATGCATTGGTGTCGATGGTGTAAAGATCATCGGCAGTGGTAACATCTGCATCATCGGTGTAGGTGTGTGCAAAAGCATAAATCGTTGTTCCGATAATCTCGGCTGCAAAGGAAAGCTTGCTGCCAAGGTTCAGTTTTGACTGAACTGCAGAAGGATTTTCGGAATTGAAACCGATAAAATTATAGGGCTTTGAAGGTTCTGCCACGCCGTTTGTAAGTTTCCAATCGGCAAAACCGAACAGCGTCACGCCGGCGTTGTCCGTCGGCTGCTGCCCGTTCTCTGTGGGGGTTTCCGTCGCTGCGGCGGAAAATGCTGCGGGCATAACGGTGAAAACCATCAGAAACGCCAGCAGTGCAGCGAAAAGCTTTTTCATGGTACTTGCTCCTGTTTCGTTTTGTGCATGTTTGTCTTTGCAGGCAGCCATGCCGCATAAATTATATCACTGCAGTGCGGCAATAGCAATTATTTTTTGGACATAACGCGGCAAATTTTTAAATTTTCCGGATAAGCGGCACTGTAAGTTCCGCAGCTGAAAATAAAGAGCGGGCGGCACTCTGCCGCCTGCCCTTTTCTGCAAGTGTAGGAAAACCTTACAGCTAATCTCACTGCCGGGGTTTTATGTTCACTGAGCTTTGATTGCTTCAAGCCGGTCGAAAGACAGTGCAAATCCCTGTTCTGCCGTTTTCGAAACAGTTTCGCCGTTGGCTGCATACAATGCCTGTGTATTGTTCAAAAGCCAAGCCCCGTTTTCAACAATTTGGCTTCCGCTGAGGAAGAAAACATATTCCGAACCGATTTCAATTTCGGGACTGTCTTCATATTGGCAAACGGTATCCTCAGTTTCTCCTCCCAAAAGCATTACTTTAAGCACATCTCCGCTGCTTACTGCTCCGGAGTAGCTTTCCTTCACGCGAACCTCATAGACTGTCACAACAGTCTGCTCGTTGTC
>ENA-OQCL01000336-OQCL01000336.1-human-gut-metagenome-genome-assembly--contig:-NODE-336-length-23492-cov-5.358528_pt1 | contig 23492 bp, 21 predicted proteins | sample MGYA00242502_ERZ504586 | MGnify/ENA primary metagenome ERZ504586 (study PRJEB26092, sample SAMD00036316) | human gut metagenome | host: Homo sapiens | study: EMG produced TPA metagenomics assembly of... | reverse complement strand
ATTGCTCCTTTCACCTCTCGGCTTATGCGGTATTAGCATCCGTTTCCAAATGTTGTCCCCCTGCCGGAGACAGGTCCTCACGCGTTACTCACCCGTCCGCCACTTGACTATTTCAAAAGCAAGCTTCCTCAATAGTCCCGTTCGACTTGCATGTGTTAGGCACGCCGCCAGCGTTCGTCCTGAGCCAGGATCAAACTCTCCGTTTGATTCCTGTTTCGCTTCAACTTTATCCACTCTTTAAGAATGAACCAGTCACCCGCTCAAGTTGCACGTCTGTTCTTTTACCTTCTCAACTTCCGCTTCCGCTCCGCTCGCTTCGGCGCTTCGCGCCCCGCTCTCCGCAGCTTCCGCTTCCGTCTCGCTCCTCTGTATTCCCTTGTCATGGTGCCCGCCGCTCTCTTTCAGGCCCGCCCCGAGGTTTCCCTCAAGACCGCCCTCCCGCGGCGCAACGAGAGAGAGTATATTACGCGCCCTCGAATACGTCAAGCGTTTTTTTATAGGACGCACGGCATCGTGCGAGGCGGTTTTTTGCGTTTTCCCGCGCGGCGACGAGATTAAAAATTTTTATTTTTCCTAAAATTACTACTTTGCGCGCGCGCCGCGGTGTTATGATTAGATTGCGGGACGGAGGCTGAACGCGGTGAAGAATCTGATCTTTATAAACGGGACGATGGGCGCGGGTAAGAGCGCCGTGTCGCGCGAGCTTAAAAAAATTCTCGCGCCGTCGTTTTTCCTCGACGGCGATTGGTGCTGGGATATGGAGCCGTTCGCACCCGGCGAGGCGGAGCGCGCGCTCGTCCTGCGCAATATCGCCTTTCTTCTTAATAGTTATCTCGCCTTCGACGGGCGCGGCAACGTTATTTTTGGCTGGGTGATGCACAAGCGCGCCGTTGTCGAGGATTTGCTGGCGCGGCTGGATTTATCAGGCGCGAGATTTTTTCTTTTTACGCTCGACGTTTCGGAGGCGGAGCTTACGCGCAGGCTTTCGCGCGACGTTGAGAGAGGGCTGCGCGACAGCGGAATCGTTGAGCGAAGCCTTGCGCGAAGGCGCGAGTTCGACGCCTTCGGCGAGGTTGTGCCGACGGACGGAATTTCGCCGGCCGAGGCGGCGCACGCCATAGCTTCCGCAGTGCTGTCGGGCGGGGCGCGATTTTACGAGAGGGGAGCATACGTATGGAGTGGCAGGTAAAGACTTTCGACGAGCTTACGAAGCAGGAGCTTTACGATATTTTGAGGATGCGGAGCGAGGTTTTCGTCGCGGAGCAGAGTTCGCCCTATAACGACGTGGACGGCGCGGATTTCCGAGCGCTGCATATTTTCGCCTACGATGGGGATGCGCTCGCCGCGTCTATGCGCGTGCTTCCGGCGGGCGCGACTTTCGAGACGCCGTCGCTCGGGCGCGTGGCCGTCGCGCCTGCCTGCCGCGGGCGCGGGCTTGCGCGCGATATGATGGAGCGGGCGATTGAGCTCGCGCGCGCGGAGTTCGGGGACTGCGCGCTGACGATAGGCGCGCAGGTTTATCTTATGGAGTTTTACCGCTCTTTCGGTTTTGTCGAGATTTCGGAGCCTTACGACGACGCGGGCGTGCCGCACGTCGATATGAGGCTCGAACTTCGCGGCGCGGGCCGCGCTTAACAAGGAGGCTGGTTTTCTATGGCGAGGATTTTTCTCTCTGGCGCGTCGGGCAACGTCGGCAAGGCGCTGGTGCGCGAGATTGCTGCGGGCGGCGTGTTTGAGCTTGCGGGCGGATGGTGTCTCGAAGCGGGCGAGGATTTGGGGACGCTCGCGGGAATCGCGCCGCTCGGCGTGAAGGCGTCGGCGTCGCTCGAAGAGGGCGTCGCGGCGTCGAAGCCGGACGTCGTCGTGGAGTTTTCGGCGGCGGCCGTGATGGAGCGGAATCTCGAATGTTATCTGCGGCTCGGCGCGGACGCTGTGATAGGGACGACTGGGCTGAAGCCGGATAAGCTTGCGGAGCTCGGCGCGCGCGCAGTATCGCAGGGGCTGCGCTGGGCGGCTCTGCCGAATTACGCGCTCGGGATAAACCTCGTCGCAAGGTTCCTGCGCGAGGCGCGCGCGTATTACCCCTACGCCTCGGTGACGGACCGGCACATGGCGGAGATGGGCAACGCGCCGAGCGGTACGGCTGCGATGCTGGCGGGAATTTTGTCGGAGCGCGAAGCCGGTAAGATAAAAAGCGCGGAGACTTACGACGGCGCGCTCGGCGCGGACATCGGCGGGACGCAGGTTTTCGCCGAGAGACTTTCGTACCCGGGGCCGTTTTCGGGGCACACGATAAAGCTCGCGCGCAAAGATGAAGTCATCACGATAAGCGTGGACGACTTTTCGAGCGGCGTTTTCACGGGCGGCGTGCTGATGGCTGTCCGCAAACTGCTTTCGTCGCCGCGCGGGGTGTTTATTACGAGTTTCGACGAGCTGACGAAATAACGCAAAACAGCCGCCGCACGTTCAATGATGTGCGGCGGCTGATTTTTTATCGGGTTTTTCTTTAATTTCCTCTGAATATGAAGAATACCGCGCCGACCATGCAGAGGGCGGCGTAGAGATAGTTCATCGTGAGCCGCTCTTTCATTACGAAGTAGGAGAAGGCGGCGAAGACGGTCATCGTTATGACTTCCTGTATTATTTTGAGCTGTGGCAGCGTGTAGACGGTGCTGCCGATTCTGTTTGCCGGGACTTGGAAGCAGTATTCGAGAAAGGCTATGCCCCAGCTTATGAGTACCGCGAACATGACTGGTTTCGCGGCGAGGTATTTCAGATGTCCGTACCATGCGTAGGTCATGAAGACGTTGGAGACCAGGAGCATGACGAGGGGCAGAACGTGACGCAACATTCCTAAATCATCTTCCTTTATTGTTTCTTTTAAATTTCACTGCATAAATCTACGTTTTTCGCGCCGCCGTACTATAATATATTTAGAGTTTTTTGTATTTTCACGGCGGCACATTTCGCGCCCCGGCCGCAGGCCGGTATACGCAGAATTTCCGCGCGCTCACAGACGCACGCGAATGGCATTATATCACAACGTCAGAGGTCTCGGAGGTGGAAAGGATGTTTCCTTCAATTATTGTCGAAAAGCTGAAATCGGCCGGAATTTTGATCAACGGCCCGGACGAATGGGACCCGCAGGTGCGCGACGAACGTTTCTACGGGCGCGTGATGCGCGAGAAGAATCTCGGCCTCGGGGAGTCGTATATGGACGGATGGTGGGAGTGCGGGCGCATAGACGAGCTGATATGCCGCGTCATAAAGTGCGGCGCGGAGAACGACATTAAAGGAAGCCTCCGCTACGCCCTGCTGCTTCTGCCGATGGAGCTGCTGAATATGCAGAACCGCCGGCGCAGCCGCCGCGTCGCGCGCGAGCATTACGACCTCAGCAACGAGCTTTTCTTTTCGTTTCTCGACCCGCTTCACCAGTACAGCTGCGCGTATTTCAGGGACACAGACGACCTCGCCGAGGCGCAGGTCAGGAAGCTGGAGCTCATCGCGCGCAAGCTGGAGCTGAAGGAGGGCGACCGGCTGCTCGACATCGGGAGCGGCTGGGGCGGCCTTGCAAAGTTCATGGCTTCGCGCTTCGGCTGCCGCGTGACGGCGGTGAATATATCGAAGGAGCAGCTGGCTTTCGCGCGCGAGGACTGCCGCGGCCTGCCGGTTGAATTTCTCGAACGCGACTACCGCGATATAGAGGGCGAATATGACAAGATCGTTTCGGTCGGGATGTTCGAGCACGTCGGGGCGAAGAATTTCCGTTCGTTCATGGAGACGGCGCGGCGCGTGCTTGCGAAGGACGGCCTATTCCTGCTGCACACGATTGCGGGAGACACCTCCGCAATCAACTGCGACAGGTGGCTCAACAGGTACATCTTCCCGAACGGCAGCCTGCCGTCGGCGGCGGAGATAGCTTCCGCGATGGAGGGTCTTTTCGTCATGGAGGACCTGCACAACCTCGGGCAGAACTACGACCGCACGCTGATGCGCTGGCATGAGAATTTCATAAAGGCGTGGCCCGCCTTCGCGGAGAGGTACGGTGAGCGTTTCCGCAGGATGTGGGAATATTATCTGCTCTCCTGCGCCGGGGCCTTCCGCTCGCGCGCGATTCAGCTTTATCAGGTGCTGATGTCGCGCGAGGGCGACGGCCGCGCGCAGCCGCGCATAGCCATGCGCTAGCCCTTTACTGAATTTTCGTCTCTTTGTAGCCCGCGGGGATTTTGAAGAATTCTTCCTTTACCCCGCGGCTTCCATATTCGAGCACCTCGGAGAGCTCGTCGTTTACGCGCCACCATTTGAGCGTATCGGTCATCGGCAGGAAGTAAAGCGTCTCCTCCGTTCCGTCGTTCCATACGATTTTATCGAAGTCGTAACGGACGCCGTTTATCTTCCCGCTGCCGGACGATACGGAAAAATCGCCCTCTTCGCCCGCGGCGCGCCTGAAGCTCTCTTCAAACGGCATGACGGCGGGCGCGTCGTTTGCGACGACGTAGTTCTTTGTACCGTGCGAGATTATCGTAACGTCCCCCGTCTTCGCGTCGTAGAGCGTGCTTATGCGCCCGCCCGGCGATTCGACGTCCGTGTAGGCCATGCCGCCGCTCGAAGCGAATGTCACCGTGTCGCCGCCGTATTCGCCCGTCGTCCTGTATTTCAGATAGACGGGATTATGACGCGCGTTGAGCGCGCGCAGCACGGCGCGCGCACGTTCACCGGGCTTCGGCGGGTTCGCCGCGCTGTATTCGCGCGCCTCCGCTGGAGCGGAAAAGGCGAGCGCGGCGGCAAATAGAATAAGGACGGCTGAAATTATTTTTCCCATTTATTTTTACCTCCGGGGCTTGCGCCGATGTACGCCCCGTATTTTATCATAAGCGTCCGAACCGGCGGGCCGCGCCTTGACAGCGCGCAACTGTTTCAAATATAATCCCCGATAATTAAACATGGAGCAGGCGACGGCCCTTTCGGGCCGTGGGGCTGGGCCGGGACGACGACCCGGCAGCGGGAAAAACGACACAACGCCCGCGGGACCGTTTAACGATCTCGCGGGCATTTTTTTATACGGCGTCCGCGGATGCTGCCGGAGGAGAGACGATATTATGACGGACATTCTTTTGAGGCTTTTTATAAAAAATTACGAGGATACGCAGAATCCAGCGGTCCGTTCCGCAATCGGGAAACTTGCGGGGCTGACCGGCATCGTCTGCAACTGCCTGCTGACGGTATTAAAACTTGTCATCGGACTGCTCGTAGGCTCGATGGCCATCATCGCGGACGGAGTCAACAACCTCTCCGACGCGGCGTCGTCCCTCACGACGCTGCTCGGCTTCCGCATGGCACAGCGCCCCGCCGACAAACAGCACCCTTACGGACACGCCCGCTACGAATACCTCTCCGGCCTCGCGGTAGCCGCGCTCATCCTGCTCATCGGCGCGGAGCTTGTGAAATCTTCCATCGCAAAAATTATAAATCCGCAGCCGATCGATATTTCTGCGGCGACGATAGCCCTGCTCGCCGCCTCCGTCGCGGTGAAGCTCTGGATGTCGAGATTCTATAAGACGCTCGGGAAGAAAATAAATTCGACCGCGCTTTACGCGACATCCGTCGACAGCCGCAACGACGTAATCTCCACCTGCGCCGTCCTGCTGGGCTGCCTCGTGAATTATCTTTTCGCTCTCAACATCGACGGCTACGTCGGCCTCGCCGTAGCGATTTTCATTCTGTATTCAAGCATAGGCATTGCGAAAGACACCATCTCCCCGCTGCTCGGGCAGCAGGCCGACGAAGAAATGGTGGACAAAATCACGGAGCTGGTGCTCTCACATGAAAAAGTCCTCGGCGTGCACGACCTGCTCGTCCACGACTACGGCCCGGGCCGCTGCTACGCCTCCGCCCACGTCGAGCTGAGCGCCGACGAAGACCCGATGGCCTGCCACGACATAATCGACGACATAGAGTGCGACGTGCTGGAAAAGATGAACGTCCACTTCGTAATCCATTACGACCCCGTCGTACAGAACGACGCAGAGCAGAACGAAATGCGCCGGACCGTCGGCGAGATAATCCGCGAGCTGAATCCGGCCTTCTCCATTCACGACTTCCGCATCGTGCGCGGCTCGGCGCAGTCGAAGCTCGTCTTCGACCTCGGCGTCCCCTACTCGATGATAGAAAAGAAAAAGGAGATTAAAGAGCGGATAGACGCCGCGCTTGACGAACGCGGCAAGAAATATATAACGATAATCCGCTTCGACGGAATCGCCTAAAGCGAACCGCCGCCTATTGTTACGAAAGCGGCTTGACCGCGTTACGTTAAGCGACTAAACTTTATTGTGCCGGTTTAACGGCCTTATAAATTCTACGAAGGAGAAATTTTCTGTATGGACGCAAGCGGCCCCAGTCCTGAACCTGTAGGACAATCACGCACAATTCGCAGCTAGCCTTTCCCGGGCCGTTCCATGCCCGGGATGAACCGGGTATGGAGGGAATTCAATGCTCAAGATAATCAAGACGACAGAGACTCAGCTCGTCGAGCTGAAACCGGAGAACATCGAGTCCGGCGCGTGGATCTCGCTCATCCGTCCGACGGCGGACGAGCTCAACGAGGTGGAAGACATCACGGGCGCGCCGCAGGACTTCGTCCGCTCGGCGCTCGACCCCGAGGAATCCTCGCGTATAGAGATAGAAGACAATCACATCCTCGTCCTTATCAACGTTCCGGTCAACCACGACAGCAACATCTCCGAGTACGACACGCTGCCGCTCGGCATAATCATCACGCCGGACTACTTCGTCACCGTCTGTCAGGAACACAACGACGTCATTCAGAATTTTTCGGAGTCGCGCTTCCGCTACTTCAACACGTGGAAGAGGACGCGCTTCCTTTTCCAGATACTCTACCGTTCTGCGATGCTCTTCCTGAAGGACCTGCGCCAGATGACGCGGCGCTCCGACCAGATAGAGCAGGACCTTCGCCAGTCGATGAAGAACGCGGAGCTTTTTCAGCTCCTCGACCTTCAGAAGGGGCTTACCTACTATTCCATGTCCCTGCGCTCGAACAAGGTCGTCGTCGAGCGTCTGCTGCGCCTCTGCTCCAACTCGCAGGTGAGCCACCTCATCAAGTTCCGCGAGGAGGACGAGGATCTCCTGGACGACGTGCGCATAGAGTACGACCAGGCGATAGAGATGGCGCAGATTCAGACGGATGTTCTCGCGGGCATGATGGACGCCTTCGCCTCCGTCATATCGAACAACCTCAACATCGTCATGAAAGTTCTCGCCTCGATAACGATAGTCATGGCGATTCCGACGATGGTCTCGAGCTTCTGGGGCATGAACGTCCCCGTGCCGTGGACGGACAACCCCGCGGGCTTCGTCATCGTCGGCTGCGTGGCGGTCACGCTGACGCTCGCCGCAACGTGGCTGCTGTGGAAGAAGAAGCTCTTCTAGGCGGGCCGCGGCGTTTTATATATAGAAGCAAAAATTTCCAAAGCTTTACGGCAAACGGACGGCTCCGCGCGCGGGGCCGTCTTTCCATATTCGGCGCGGCCCGCGCGCGCTTCGACCGCGGCGCGCCGTCACGCTATAATCTTTTCCATAAGCTTACGGCGGGGGGACGGCGCTATGTACTTTTCCTACACTGACGAAGAGGTCGAATACTTGAAGAAGCGCGACAAAAAGCTCGCGGCCGCCATAGAAGTCATCGGGCCGATACGGCGCGAGGTCGAGCCGGAGATTTTCCCCGCGCTCGTGCATCACATAGTCGGCCAGCAGATTTCGGGCGCGGCGCAGCGCGCCGTCTGGGCCCGAGTGCGCGAGGGGCTCGGCGAGGTGACGCCGGAGAACATCCTCGCGCGAGGCGCGGAGGGGATCATACCTTTCGGCCTCTCGGCGCGCAAGGCGGACTATATATTCGACCTCGCGCGGCGCGCGGCCTCGGGAGAGTTCGACACGGAGGCGCTGCGCGTAATGAGCGACGAGGAGGCCGCCGAATATCTCTGCCGGCTGCGCGGCGTCGGGCTGTGGACCGCGGAGATGCTGCTGACCTTCACGCTGCAGCGGCGCGACGTGCTGAGCTTCGGAGACTTCGGCATAAGGCGCGGCCTGCGTATGCTCTACCGTCACCGCGAGATAGACCGCGAACGCTTCGAGCGCTACCGCCGACGCTACTCGCCCTGCGGGACGCTCGCCGCGATGTATCTGTGGGAGATAGCGGGCGGCGCTCTGCCCGGCGCGGCGGACCCGGCGGCGGCGGAGAAAAAGCCGCGCGCCGCGAAGAGCGCGGAAAGGCGTAAAAAGGGCTCTTGACGTGATAAAATTATCGTGTCTCACTGTAACGACGCGAGACTAAAATGTGCCGTGCGCGGGCGGCGGAGACTGCCCGAAGGCGCGGCGTAACAGGGTGATCATTTTGCAGAACGGCGCAGAAGAGAACAAGAACGCGGAAGCCGTCGAAAATATAGATAAAAAAGAAAAGAAACCGCGCGCGCGTGGGCGCGGCTGGCTCGTATTTTTCGTACTGCTGATTTTCCTCATCGGAGGCGGCGGAGGCGTCGCCTATTACAAGATGGATTCGCTGAGCGCCTTCGCGCGCGCCAAGATATCCGAGTACGCGAAGCAGTATCTGAACGCCGACCTCACAGTCGGCGCGCTGCGCTGGCATCCCGTCTTCGGCCTCTCCGTGCGCGACATCGAGATATCGCGCGGCGGCGAGACGATGCTTTCGGTCGGGCGCGTAACGGCCTCGCTATCCGTGCCGAGCCTCGTGAGCGGCTCGCCGCGGCTGTCGCGCCTCGCGGTCTCCGGCGTCGACACATCGATGGAGAAGATACAGTCGCTCATTCCCAAGACCGAAAAGAAAGAAGAGAGCGCGCCGCTCAACATCCCGATAGACCTGATATTCGTCAGGGATGTCAAGGTAGAGACGCCCTACGGCGCGGTCGCGGTCGATAAGGGCGCGCTGCGCATAGAGGATTCGAAGCACTTCGACGCGGAGGCGAGCGCCTCCGTGAACGGCGTCGCGGTCGTGATAGACGGCGCTGTGGAAAACACGCCGGAGGGCGGCTGGAGCTCGAGCGGCCTCGCCGTGGAGCTCGACGGCGGGCGCGCGGAGATCTCCGGCGCGTTGTTCCCCTCGCAGGACGTGAAGTTCGCGCTGGCGGACTTCGACCTTTCGACGGCGGCGAAGCTCGTGCCGAAGATTGGCGAGTACGGCGTGAAGGGGCGGCTCTCGGGCGAGGGCTCGGCTTCGCTCGCGGACGGCAGGTTCGTCTCCGAGGGCTCGGGGACGCTTAACAAGGCCGTCGTGCGCGGCATGCCGCTAGACGGCGTCGCGGTAAAGTGGAGCGTCACGCCGGAGCTGATAAAGGCGGAACTGAACCAGGGCAAGGTCTTCGATTCCGAGCTCGCGGGCAGCCTCGAGCTCGACATGACGAAGCCCGACAAATATCTCAAATTCTCCGCAGAGGCGAAAAACCTGAAATTCGACGACTGGAAGAGCCAGCTCGGCGGCAGCGCGAACGGCGCGGCCGCTGCGGCGAGCGGCGAGATTTCCTCGCTGACGGCGAACCTCGAAGGGCCGCTCAACGCGCTTAAGGGCCGCGTGGAGCTCGGCCCCTCGCAGCTCGGCTATAAGCAGATAAAGCTGAAGGACCTGCGCGGCAGCGCGGTCTTCGACGGAAAGCCCGCGGGCGTGCTCGACCTGACTGGAACCTCCGAGGGACGCGTCCTCGCGCTGAAGGGGACGCTGAGCCTCGGCGACAAAATTCCAACGGACCTGACCTTCTCGAGCGAGGGCATAGTGCTCGACAAGGTGCTGAAGAGCTTCCCGCAGACGGCGAAACTCAAGGCCGACGGCAGCATAGCGGTCTCCGGCACCTGCAAGGGGCTGATGGGCAAATGGGTCGTCGGCCTGCGCGCCTCGACGCCGTCGGTCAGCGTCGACAAAATCGGCAAAATTTCAAATATCAGCGTGATTTCATCATACGCGATGGAGACGGGCGTATTCTCGCTCGAACGCGCCTCGGCGCAGTGGAACGGCGTCACGGCGACCGCTGAGGGTACATTCTCGCAGAAGGCGGCGAACGGCGGCGCGCTCAACTTCAAGGGCACCTTTAAGAACGCCGACGTGAAGCGCTTCTACTCCTACGCGGACATACTCAAGACCCTCAAGGTCTCCGGCGTCGCAAGCGGCAGCTGGAGCGTCGCGGGCGCGCCCTCCGCGCCCGTAGTAAAGGCGGCGGTCAAGACCGGAGCCGCGCAGTTCCGCACGCTCAAGATAGCGAAGCTCGAGGCCGGGATAAGCTATTCCGGCGATTCGCTCAAGCTTTCGCCCGTGACTGCATACGCGGGCGGCGGCACCGGAACGGTGAACTGCGACGTGACGCTTCCGTCTAAGAAGGCAGACGGCACAGCCGTCCCGGCGTCGTGGAAGATGAACGGACAGTTCTCGAAGGTAGACTTCTCGATAATCAACGGCCTGCTCGAAGCGAACGAGGACATATCGGGCGAGGTCTCCGGCAAGGTCACGGCGGGCTCCGCTGCGGACGGGCTCAACTGGAGCTTCGATTTCTCCGGCAAAAAGCTCGCGTGGCGCGAATTCCGCGTAGACGAGCTTGCCGGCGTCATCACCGGCAGCCCGAAGGAAATCCTCATAAAAAGCAGCCGCGGCCTATTCCTGAAGGGCGAGACAAGCGGCACGGGCCGCATCGAAATGCCCGCTCCGGGACAGTCTTTCGCGGACGCGAAGCTTGAAATACGCGCCGGCATCGAAAAAGCTGAACCTTACGAACTCGTGCGCCGCCACGTACCTGCGGCGCGCTCCGTGCAGGGGCTCGCCGACGGCGACGTCGTTGTGAGCGGCACGGTGGGCGATCCGCGCTTCGAAGCGACGGCGCGAGTCGCCCCGCTCAGGTACCGAGGCTTCATGCTGCCGATCATCGACGTAAAATGCGGCGGCACGATGAAAGAAATCAAAATCACCGAGGCGAAGGCCGTCCTGCGCGACGGGGACTTCGGCGCTCACGGCCGCTTCTGGTCCGAGGAGGGCGAATGGTACGGCGACTTCAACATCAAGGGCACGGACATAGACGTGCGCCAGTTCAGCGCCTACATGCCCGACAACTTCCGCGCGCGCCTCGGCGGCACGGCGAACTTCTCGATGGAGGGCTCCGGCAAGCTCGCGGAGATATCTGGCACAGGCTCGATAACCTCGCCCTACCTACGGCTGCTCGGCGTGAAGTTCGAGGATCTCAGCGCGCCATTCTACGTTTCCAAGCATTACATGATAGTCGAAGACCTCAAGGCCAAGACCAACGGCGGCACGCTCTCCGGCGGCGCGGGCTTCGACTTTGAAAACAGCCGCTGGGGCGGCAACCTCACGGTCATGGGCACGGACCTAAAGGCGCTCATGAGCCAGCTCGCGCCCAACATGAAGGGCTCGATAAGCGGCAAGGCCGACCTCAAGATACGCGGCAGCGGCGAGACGGGCCGCATGTCCACGGTGCGCGGCGGCGGCGCGCTGTCGCTCACCGACGGCGAGCTCTCGGGCTTCAGCTTCGTCGAGAAGGCGAAGAAGTTCACGGGCGGCAAGCCGATACGCTACAAGACGGTGCAGGCGACCTTCACCTACATGGACGGCATCTTCACGCTTCTGCCCGGCAGCCAGGCGATAGCGCCCGACGGCGACATGCTCTACCGCAACGTCATGGTAGACGGCGCGATAAACAGCGAGAAGGAGCTTTCGTTCTTCGCGCTCGGCAAGGTCAACATCCGCGCGCTGAACTCCGTGCTCGGGGCCTTCCAGGGCATCATCAGCGCCGGCTCCGACCTCGCCTCCGGCACGCTCAACAAGGAAGAGGCGCTGCAGAGCCTTCTCGGCGGCGTCATATCGGGCTTCGCGAAGAACGAATTCAAGTTCATCGGCATGGGCATCGGCGGCACGGTCTCGAATCCCGAGATTACGCATCTGCGCGTCTCGCAGGCGATGAACATGCGCTCGTCGAAGGCGCTGATACCGTCTAGCGGCGGCGACCCCGAGGACAACGAGACGATGAAGGACGGCAACACGACCTTCCGCTTCAAGTTCGAGATACCGATGGGGCCTGGCACGGACACGGGCGGCGGCACGAGCAAGGGCGACTTCGTCGGCCAGACGCTCGAAAACCTCATCAACAACATAGACTTCGGGCTTTAATCATGGGACATATAACTCTCATCCTCGGCGGAGCGAGGAGCGGCAAGAGCACATACGCCGAAAGATAGCGCTCGCATATAAAGGCCCTGTGACGTACCTCGCGACGGCGGACTGCGCCGACGCGGAGATGGAAATGACGAATCGAGCTGCACCGCGCGCGCCGCCCCGCCTCGTGGGCGACGTGGGAGGGCGATCCGCGCGAACTGCCCGCCGCAGTCGCGCGCACGGACGGCCTGATGCTCATGGACTGCCTCACGATGTGGCTGACGCGGCTCTTCCTCGCCTCCCCCGCCTCGAGGAGGGCGGCGAGGCAGAATGGCTCGCCGAGGAGGCGAAGATTACGGCGCTCGCGCGCGGGCTGTTCGAGAGCGTGAAGCTGGACGCTCGCTCGTCGTCGTAAGCAACGAGGTCGGCCTCGGCCTCGTGCCGCCGTACCGCATGGGGCGGCGTTTCCGCGACATGCAGGGCCGCATGAACCAGCTCTGCGCCGGTTACGCGGAGGGCGTCGCGCTCGTAGTCGCGGGCTGCCCGCTCTGGGTCAAGGGCGGCGCGCCGCTCGGCCTGTAAAAATCCCGCTCTTTTCTTCATTTCACGGAGGTGGCTCCAATAGAAGGTTTCAAAGATAAGTTCCGCGAATGTTCCGAACGGCTGGAGGCCGAGCTGACCTCGCCGTCGATGCGCCGCGACATAGCGGCGCGCTTCGTCGTTATATGGACTCTGCTGACGCGCATCCCTCTGCCGCAGAAATGGTGGCCCGAGACGATGCCGCCGGGGAACCGCGTGCTGACGCTCGCGCCCGCTGCGGGCGGCCTCATGGGGCTGCTCACTGGGCTCGTCGTGACTGTTGCCGGATTCTTCGGCCTCGCGCCGCTCGCCTGCGCGTGGGCCGGCGCGGCCTTCTATTTCGTCATCGGCTGGGCGCTGCACCTCGACGGCTGGGGCGACGTCTGGGACGGAATCGGCTCCGGGCGCTCGGGCGACAAGCTGCGCGAGGTGATGAAGGACAGCCGCCTCGGCTCGTTCGGCGGCGCGTCGCTCGTAATCGCCTTCGGCCTGTGGACGTCGCTGCTCTCGTCGGTCGCGCCCGGCGAAAGGCTCTGCGCCTGCGTCACCGCGGCGGCGGCGGCGCGCTTCGCGGAGAACGCCGCGGCATACTTCGGGCGTTACCCGTGGGAGAGCGGCATGGCGAAAGGCTGGGTAGACGACTATACGCTCTACGACCTTTTCAGCGCGCTCGCCGCTCTCGTGATTTTCCTTCCCTTCGCCCCCGTGCGGCTTCCGGTATGCGCGGCGGCGGCGGGGCTCACGGGCTTCGCGGCGGCTAAATATATGAACGAAAGGCTCGGAGGGACCAACGGCGACGTAATGGGAGCCGTCGCCGTGGCCTCGGAAATTATTTCAATGGCGGTGTGGGCGATATGAAAAGACCGAAACTTATTGCGCTTGATATGGACGGGACGATGCTCGACGGCGAGAGCCGCCTCACGGAGAGGACGAAGCGCGCCCTGCGCGCCGCGCAGGACGCCGGAATCCGCGTGGTCGCGGCGACGGGGCGAATGTACCCCTCCGCGATGATACATATAAACGACGTCGGCATAAAGGGCGCCTGCATCTTCTACAACGGCGCGCTGATACGCGACACAGCGACCGGCGAGACGCTGTACCAACGCTATCTCGGGCGCGAGCTCGCGGCGGACATACTCTCGTTCTTCCGCGACCGCGGCTGGTACGTGCAGATGTACTGCGACGACAGGCTCGTCGTCATGGACGACGCGGACGAGCGCTGCAAATTTTACGAGAACATCTGCGGGCAGAAGGCCGTCGCGCTCGGAGAGAGGTTCTGGACCTGCGGCTGCGACTCGGCGAAGATGCTCGGCGTCTCGTTCGACAAGGAGCTTTTCTCGAAGATGTGCGACGACGTGCGCCGCGAGTTCGGCTCGCGCATCTATCAGGCGACCTCGTGGAACGCCTTCATCGAGATGGTGCATCCGTCGGTGAACAAGGCGGAGTCGCTGCGCCGCGTCTGCGAGCTCTACGGCGTCGCGCGCGAGGACGTTATGGCGATAGGCGACGGCGGCAACGACGCGGAGATGATACGCTGGGCCGGCACGGGCGTCGCGATGGGCAACGCGCGCGACGCGGTGAAGGAGGCGGCGGACATCGTGGCCCCGCCGAACACGGAGGACGGCGCGGCGCAGATAGTCGAAGCCGCGCTCGCGGCGAAGGAATAGAGGAGACCGAAGGACATGAAGAATTTTTTCAAGCTCGACAAGCCGACTTTTTCATTTGAAATTTTCCCGCCCAAGGGCAAGGGCGACCTTTCTCAGATTTTCAACACGGTAGACGCGCTCGCGAGCCTCGACCCCGACCTTATCAGCGTCACCTACGGCGCTGGCGGCTCGAGCCGCGAGAACACGGCGGAGATAGCCTCGCGCATCCAGCGCGACTACGCGATCCCCGCGCTCGCGCACCTCACCTGCATCGGCTCGACGCGAGACGAGATGCGCGCGACGCTCGACGCGCTGCGCGACAAAGGGATACAGAACATCCTCGCGATGCGCGGCGACATCGTCGGCGAGGGGACGAAGGACTTCTCGCACGCGAGCGACCTCATCAAATTCATCAACGAAAATTACGACTTCCATATCTTCGCGGCCTGCTATCCCGAGAAGCACATAGAGGCCTACTCGATGGAGGAGGATTTGAAGTACCTCAAGGCGAAATGCGAATGCGGCGTCGACGCGCTGATAAGCCAGCTCTTCTTCGACAACGACCATTTCTACGAATTCCGCGACAGGGCGCGCGCGATGGGCATAACCCAGCGCATAGAAGCGGGCATCATGCCGATAACGTCGCCCGCGCAGATAAACAAGATGGTGACGCTCTGCGGCGCGTCGGTGCCGGCGGGCGTGCAGAAGCTGCTGCGCGCATACGGACACAACGCGATGGCGATGCGCGAGGCCGGCATAGCCTACGCGACGGCGCAGATAATAGACCTGCTCGCGAGCGGCGTCGACGGCATCCACCTCTACACGATGAACCAGCCCGAGATAGCGAAGCGCATCTGCGAAAACATCCGCGGCGTGCTCTACTCGCTGCGCGTCAAACGCGGATAGGAGCGTGCCGGAATGATAGACATGGGCAAAATCCTGCTCTTCGACGGCGCTATGGGGACGATGCTCCAGCGCCGCGGCCTGAAGCTCGGGGCCGTGCCGGAGGCGCTGAACCTTACCGCGCCCGAAGAGATAACGGCGATACATAAAGAATACCTCGAGGCGGGCGCCGACGTGGTGCTCTCGAACACCTTCGGCGCGAACCGCTTCAAGGCCGAAAAGGCCGGAGCTCCGCTCGCCGACATCGTCCGCGCCGGAGTGCGCAATGCGAGAGCCGCGGCGGATTCGTTCGGCGGACGTTACGCCGCGCTCGACATCGGCCCGTGCGGCCGCGTGCTCAAGCCCTCTGGCGACCTCGAATTCGACGAGGCCGTCGATGTGTTCGCCGACATCGTCCGCGCCGGAGAGGGCGAGGGCGCGGACTTCATACTGCTCGAAACCTTCACTGACCTTTACGAGCTCAAGGCCGCCGTCATAGCGGCGAAGGAAAACTCAAAGCTGCCCATATTCGCGACGATGAGCTTCGAGGAGAACGGCACGACCTTCTTCGGCGCGTGCGTCGAATCGATGGTCGCGACGCTCGAGGCGCTCGGCGTTTCGGCGCTCGGCGTCAACTGCTCGCTCGGGCCGAAACAGCTCGCGCCGATAGTGAAGCGCATCCTCGCCAGCGCGCACATCCCCGTCCTCGTGCAGCCGAACGCCGGACTGCCCGTCATACGCGGCGGCGAAACGGCATACGACGTTACGCCGGAACAGTTCGCGGAGTACGCGCGCGAATTCGTCGCGGAGGGCGTGCGCTTCATAGGCGGCTGCTGCGGCACGACGCCGGAGTACATCCGCCTCGTTCGCGGCGCGATAGAGGGGCTTTCCCCGAAGGAGCCGGACGCTCCGCGCCGCACCGTAATCTGCTCGCCTTCGCGCGTCGTTGACTTCGACGGCGGAATCACGGTAATCGGCGAGCGGCTCAACCCGACGGGCAAAAAAGCGCTCCAAGCGGCGCTGCGCGCGCACGACACGGACTTCCTGCTGCGCGAGGCGCTCCGCCAGCAGGAGCAGGGCGCGCAGGCGCTCGACCTCAACACGGGGCTGCCCGACATCGACGAAGCCGCGGCGCTCGCCGAGGCCGCGCAGAAAATCCAGGCCGTCACGCCGCTGCCGCTCCAGCTCGACTCATCGTCGCCCGCGGCGCTCGAACGCGCGGCGCGCGTCTACAACGGAAAGCCGCTCTTGAACTCCGTCAACGGCAAAAAAGAATCCCTCGAATCAATTCTCCCGATAGCGAAAAAATACGGCTGCGCCGTCCTCGGCCTCGCGCTCGACGAAAACGGCGTGCCGAAGACCGCCGAAGCGCGCCTCGAAATCGCGCGCCGCATCGTCGCGGCCGCGGAGGCCGCGGGAATCCCGCGCGAGGACGTGCTCATAGACTGCCTCGTGATGACCGCGAGCGCGCAGCAGGAGCAGGCCGCCGAGACCTTGAAGGCGCTCGCGCTCGTCAAAAAAGAGCTCGGCGTCAAAACCGTCCTCGGCGTCAGCAACGTCTCGTTCGGCCTGCCGATGCGCCCCGTCGTAAACCGCACGATGCTCGCGATGGCCTTCGCGATGGGCCTCGACGCGCCGATAATGAACCCCGGCGACGCGGGAATGTCCGAGACCGTCGCCGCGGCCCGAGTCCTGCTCGGCGAGGACAAAGAGGCCGCCGCCTACATAGCGCGCTGCTCCGCCGCCGCGCCAGAGCAGAAGCCGGAAGCTAAGCAGGAAAGCCGCGCCGACATACATTACGCGATAACCCACGGCCTCGAAGACGAAGCCGCGAAAGCCGCAGAAGAGCTGCTCGAAAGCGGAACGCAGCCGATGGCCGTCATAGAAGAAAAGATAATCCCCGCGCTCGACGCGGTAGGCAAGGACTACGAGACCGGCGCGATATTCCTGCCGCAGCTCATAAAATCCGCCGAAGCCGCGAAAGCGTCGTTCGAGGTGCTGCGCGCGAAGCTCGCGCGCGAGGGCGGCGCGCAGAAGGGCGCGAAGCTCGTCATCGCGACCGTCTACGGCGACATACACGACATAGGAAAGAACATAGTCCGCGTCATCCTCGAGAACTACAACTTCGACGTGACGGACCTCGGCCGCGACGTGCCGCCAGAGCGTGTCGTCGAAGCCGTGCGCGAGACCGGCGCGAAGATAGTCGGCCTCTCCGCGCTCATGACGACCACCGTAGCGAGCATGAAAGATACTATCGCGCTGCTGCGCCGCGAATGCCCGGAGGTGAAGATAATCGTGGGCGGCGCGGTGCTCACGCCGCACCTCGCAGAATACGCGGGCGCGGACTACTACGCGCAGGACGCGATGGAGACCGTGCGCATAGCCGAGAAATTAAGCGCGGAAGCGAAATAGCAGAAAGCCCCGCGCATTACGGAAAACCGCCGCACGCGCGCCCGCGGCAAAAACGACGGGCGGCGGCCGTGCGGCGGAATTTTTTTATAAAATTCAGTAAAGCGTCACGAGCTTACCTAAGGAGCGAAAAGCATGAACGTCAGCGAACTCTTCAACATCGAAGGCAAAAACGCCATCGTCACGGGCGGAGGGCGCGGCCTCTGCCGCGCGATGGCCGAGGCGCTGCACGAGGCCGGCGCGCGCGTGCTCATAATAGGGCGCGACGAAGCTGCGCTCGCGCGCGCCGCGCGCGAAATGGGCGCGGAGGGCGCGCCGGTGCTGTACGAAGCGGGCGACCTCGCAGAGCTCGACAAGATAGAAGCGCTCTACGAAAGGGCCGCCGCGAAGCTCGGCGAGCCGGACATTCTCGTAAACGGCGCGGGCGTGCAGCACCGCGCGCTCGCAGAAGATTTCCCGCTCGCGGAATGGCAGAAGATAATAAACGTCAACCTCAGCGCAGTATTTGCGCTCTCGCAGCTCGCGGGGCGCGCCATGCTCGCGCGCGGATACGGCAAAATCATCAACGTCGCCTCGATGACCTCATTCTTCGGCAGCGAGCGCATCCCCGCCTACGCCGCGAGCAAGGGCGGCGTCGCGCAGCTCACGAAGGCGCTCGCAAACGAATGGACAAGCCGCTGCGTCTGCGTCAACGCGATAGCGCCCGGCTACATGGAGACGGCGCTCACGAAAGACATCAAGACGACCAACCCGCGCTACTACGAAGAGATAACGGGCCGCATCCCCGCGCACCGCTGGGGAAAGCCCGACGACCTCAAGGGCGTCACGCTCTTCCTCGCAAGCGCCGCGAGCGACTATGTCTCCGGCGCGGTCATCCCCGTAGACGGCGGCTACCTCGGCAAATAAAACCGGCGAAAAACGAAAAAGGCGCGGAGACGAAAAATCCTCCGCGCCTTACTTTTTTAACTCCCACTCATGGCAGGGTGCTCCGCTGCTTTAGCTCCCACTTAACGGCAGGGTGCTCCGCTTTTTCAGTTCCAACTTAATGGCATGGTTCTCCGCTTTTTGGGGGATTTTACTCCCGCACCGTCATTATAGCAGATTCTCCACGCCTCACCGCACCGGCGTATAATCTATCGCCGCCTCCTCGTCCGTCGCTTCGAGCTTGAAAATCACGGGGCGCAGGCCGTCGTTGCAGCTGCATATCGCGACGCCGCGCTTGTCTATCCAGTCGCCGAAGTAGAAGAGCGTATCCTTCCCGTCGTGCGCGAGCGCGAAGACGTACTGATATATCGCCTTCCACGCCTCGTCGCAGAGCCCCGCGGGCTTCGCGTAGTCCGCGTAGAAGGTCTGCCCTTCGAGCAGCATCGGGCAGGGGCCGAGCCCCGGCGCGCCGTACTCCGCGGCCAGCTCTTTGTCGAACGTCGTCTTGAGCACCGTTATTTTTACCTTTTTCATAAATTTTTCCTCCCCACACATTTTATGTTCTTTCGTCATCGTCATGTCCGCGCGTGATAAAATACGCGAAAAGCCCCGCAAAGGAGCGTGACCGCCGTGCATACGCCGCGTTATTTTTTCACCGGCGACTTCTCCGCCTTTCACGAATATTTCCTCTCGCGCCCGCACGGGCGGCGGAGCTTCGCGCGCGGCGAATTTCTGTGGCCGCCCGGCGAGCCCTTCGGACGGATGCACTACATACTCTCGGGCGCGGCGCGATGCTGCGTCGAGCACGAGAACGGGCGGCGCAAGATAATCTCGTTCCACGGCGCGGGGACGCTCTTCCCCGTCTACCACGAGCGCGACTACAGGATAGAGCTCGCGATTACGACGGAGGCGCTCTCGCCCGTCGAGACGCTCGAATTCTCGAAGGCTGGCTTCCGCGCGATGTTCCGCGAGAACGGCACGCTCGCCGCGGCGCTCGTCGAGTGGTACGCCTCCTACGTGAACCTTCTGCTCTACGAGACGGCGCACCAGGAATACAACGGCTCTTTCCTCAAGCTCTGCAACCTGCTCTACCTTCTCGCCCCGGCGGGCGGCCTCGACGCCGTCACGCAGGAGGAGCTCGCGGACATCCTCGGCACGAGCCGCGTAAACCTCACGCGCGGCCTCGCGCAGCTCCGAAACGAGGGCGTCGTGCGCACGCGCCGCGGCCGCGTCGAAATAACCGACCGCGAAGCGCTCGCGCGCCGCTGTTCGCTCGAAACGGTCGAGCCGGACTCTGAGGCGATTTTATAGGAGCGGCGGAAAATTTTCTGCCACAAATGATACAGAAGAGGATTTACGTATAAAAAAGGAGAGGCCGCTAGGCCCCTCTTTTTTGTTGTGTTACGCCGCGCCCTTCCACTTCAGCAGCAGCGACGAATTTATGATTACGAGCACGGAGCCGGCGTTGTGGACGAGCGCGCCGGCGACGGGGTGGAGTATCCCCGCGGCGGCGAGCGCTATGGCGGCGAAGTTGAGCGTCATCGAGAAGGCCATGTTGAGCTTTATCGTCGTCATCATGCGGCGCGAGAGCGCGAAGAGGTGCGGCAGCACTCCTATGTCGTCGCCGACGAGCACGATGTCCGCCGACTCTACGGCTATGTCGCTGCCCATCGCGCCCATCGCTATGCCTGCGTGTGCGGCGCGCAGCGCTGGCGCGTCGTTGACGCCGTCGCCGACCATGCAGACGGGACTGCCCGCGGCCTGGAATTCCCTGATTATCCTGATTTTATCCTCGGGGCGGCATTCGCAGCGCGTTTCGTCTATTCCGGCCATGCGCGAGACGTGCGCGACGGCCTCGCCGCGGTCGCCGCTGAGCAGCACGGGCGCGACGCCGAGCTTCTTCAAGCGTTTCACCGTCTCGGGCGCGCTCGGGCGCATTTCGTCAGAGAACGCCGCGAAGCCCGCGCATTTTCCGTCGAGCGCGAGCCAGACGACGATGGCCCCCTCTTTCGCGTATTCCGCCGCCGCGGCCTGAATTTCGGGCGAGGGCGACGCGCCTCCGCGCGCGAGCAGCTCCGCGTTTCCGGCGAGGATTTTGCGCCCCGCGGACGAAGCAGATACCCCGAGCCCCGGAAGCATGGAAAATTCCTCGGGCTCGCGCAAAGACGCGCCCTCCGCGCGGCCTCGCTCGACGAGCGCCTTGCCCAGCGAGTGCTCGGAGCGCAGCTCCGCGGACGCCGCGAGCGAAAGCAGCTCCGCGTCCGTCACGCCCGGCGCGAAGCTTCGCACTGCGGCGACGGCGGGCTTTCCGTAGGTCAGCGTGCCGGTTTTGTCGAAGGCGACGTTCTTGACCGCGGCGAGCCGTTCGAGCGCGTCGCCCTCGCGCACGAGGACGCCGTACTTCGTGCAGTTGCCGGCCGCCGCCATGATTGCCGTCGGCGTCGCGAGCACGAGCGCGCAGGGGCAGAAGACGACGAGAATCGTGACGCCGCGTATCGCCTCGCCCGTGACGAGCCAGACCGCGAGCGCCGAGCTCAGCGCGGCGACGACTATCCAAGTCGCCCAGCGGTCGGCTAGGCGCACTATCTTCGCCTTGCCCGCGTCGGCGGACTGCACGAGGCGCACCATGCGCAGGAACGAGCTGTCCTCGCCCGCGCGCGAGGCGCGCATCGTAAAGCTGCCGTACTGGTTCACGGTTCCGCTCGCGACCTCGTCTCCCGGCCCCTTGTCTACGGGCATCGGCTCGCCCGTCATCACGGACTGGTCCACGGAGGTCTGCCCGTCGAGAATTATTCCGTCCGCCGGTATCGTCTCGCCCGGCAGCACGCGGATTACGTCGCCGACCATGACCGTCTCCGCGACTATGATTTCCTCCGCGCCGCCGCGCAGCACGCGCGCCGTCCTCGGCGTGAGGCGCACAAGCTTTTCGATGCCCGCGCGCGCCTTCGCGACGGTCAGGTCTTCGAGCAGCGCGCCTATCTGCATGATGAAGGCCACCTCGCCCGCCGCGAAGTCCTCGCCGATGCTCACCGAGGCGATAAGCGCCATCGAGACGAGCAGGTCGGCCTTGACGTCGAAGGACGTGACGAGGCCGATAAACGCTTCGAGGATTATCGGCGCGCCGCAGAGCGCGATCGCAATCCACGCCGCGTCGAAGGGCAGAACGTCCGCGCCGAAAAAGCTCGCCGCGAGCGCCGCGCCCGAGACGGCGAGGAACGCCGCGTCGCGCTTCACGCCGCCCCATTCGAGAAGTTCTTCCAGTTTTTCAACAATCACCGCAGTCACCCTCCGTATAATAACGATTGCGTTTCTGCTGTCATTATACCCATAGGGGTATATGTAAGCAAGCCTTGCCGGGCGCGTCGCAGACCGGATTTTTTCAATTTTCAATTTCGGTAAATTGCGGCTAACCCCCTTGACGATACACAAATGTTAGCATAAACTAACGAACGAAGCGGATTAGTTGCCGCTAACACAGCGTGCTCAGGCGCGCCGAAACAAAAAGTGGGATGATGCGAAATGATGCCGCTGACGCTTGCGGGAATCGGAGAGAGAAACGTAATAGGCCGCGTCGGAGGGAACGAGGAGACGAGAAGGTTCCTCGGCAACCTCGGAATTATAAACGGCGCTGAAATCACGGTAATTTCGGCAATCGGGGGAAACGTCATTGTGAACGTCAAGGACTCGCGCGTAGCGCTCAACGAGGACATGGCGCGTCACATACTGGTGTAGCCCGTTGTATTTATAGATATTTCATCGGTTTGCGGAAAGGAGAAACAGCGATGACTTTAGGCGAAGCGCAGGTCGGAAGCACGGTTGTCGTGACGAAGATCGAAGGAGACGGAGCTTACAAGCGCCGCATCATGGATATGGGCATAACGAAGGGCACGGAGCTCTATATAAGAAAGGTCGCGCCGCTCGGAGACCCGGTAGAAATCACGGTGCGCGGCTACGAGCTGTCGGTCAGGAAGAACGACGCGCAGTGCGTGCAGGTCAGGTAATCACGGAATTATTTTTCGTCACAGGAATTTTTCAAGGAGGCAGCAGCAATGACCATGAGATTCGCGCTTGCCGGCAACCCTAACTGCGGCAAGACTACCATGTTCAACGCCATGACCGGCGCGAACCAGTACGTAGGCAACTGGCCCGGGGTCACGGTCGAAAAGAAGGAAGGAAAGCTGAAAAGCGTAAAGACCGGCGAGGAAGTCGTCATCACCGACCTCCCCGGCATCTACTCGCTTTCGCCCTACACGCTCGAGGAGGTCGTCAGCCGCGACTATCTTCTGAAGGATCGCCCCGACGTTATAATCAACCTCGTCGACGCGACGAACATCGAGAGAAACCTCTACCTCACGACGCAGCTCATCGAGACGGGCATACCCGTCGTCATCGCGCTCAACATGTCCGACCTGCTCGCGAAGCGCGGCATCAAGGTCGACACGGAGCGCCTTTCCATGCTTCTCGACTGCCCGATAGTCGAGACCTCCGCGCTTAAAGAGACGGGCCTCGACGCGCTCATCAAAGAGGCGGTCAAGGTCGCGCAGGCAAAGGAAGTTGACCTGCCGCGCGAAATATTCTCGAAAGAGATGGAGCGCGCCGTCAGCGCCGTGAAGGCGCTTCTGCCCGACTCCGTCACCGAGGACGAAAAGCGCTGGTACGCGATAAAGCTTCTTGAAAACGACAGCAAGGTCGCGGCCTCCATGACGCTGCCCGGCGACGGCGCGGCGGCGCTCGCCGAGGCGAGACGCGAGCTCGAAGAGAAGCACGACGACGACATGGAGAGCATCGTCACCGACGAACGCTACAAGTTCATCCAGAAAATAGTCTCCACCGCCGTCAAGAAGGGCAAGGAGCAGATGACCGCCTCCGACAAGATA
>ENA-OQCL01000335-OQCL01000335.1-human-gut-metagenome-genome-assembly--contig:-NODE-335-length-23586-cov-3.182787_pt1 | contig 23586 bp, 26 predicted proteins | sample MGYA00242502_ERZ504586 | MGnify/ENA primary metagenome ERZ504586 (study PRJEB26092, sample SAMD00036316) | human gut metagenome | host: Homo sapiens | study: EMG produced TPA metagenomics assembly of... | reverse complement strand
GCGTGAAGCGAACCTTAAGATGAGATTTCCAAGTAGCAATACGAGAGACACCAGAGAGAATAACTGGTAGATAGGTCAGGAGTGTAAGTGTGGTGACACATTGAGCGGACTGATACTAATAAGTCGAGCACTTAGCCAAGAGGTAAGGAAAGCGAAGGAAGCGAGCTAGTCAGAGAAAAGAAAGTTACTGTGTAATTTTGAGGGAGCGAGAAGCAAACTCAAAGAAAGTAAATATCCTGGTGACGATAGCGAAGGGGTCACACCTGTTCCCATCCCGAACACAGAAGTTAAGCCCTTCAGCGCCGACAATACTTGCTGGTCTTTTGCTGGGAAGATAGGTCATTGCCAGGATTGTTCCTCGATAGCTCAGTCGGTAGAGCGCATGACTGTTAATCATGATGTCACTGGTTCGAGCCCAGTTCGGGGAGCCTTCGGACAAGGTCCGTCGGGCCTTGTCCTTTGCATAGGGGTATAGTTCAGCTGGTAGAATATCGGATCTCCAAAACCGCAGGTCCTGGGTTCGAATCCTAGTGCCCCTGGCGTACAGCCTTCATCGAAAAGATGGAGGCTGTTTTTTTTGTATGCACATCATAGAAAATCACAAGGCACAGGGTGCAGGCGCAAGCAAATCGGATGCGCGGAAAAAATTATGAAAGCCAAGACCGAAAAGCGCCCTCTTCCCTGTTCACCTGAACGTGCTAGTGTGATATCATGACAGAAGAATATCTGACAATGGAGGCAGGATCGACCATGAATAAAAACGACCTTTTACTATATGTGATCACCGATTGTGACAACCTGCAGGGAGAAGCGCTCCTGGCGCGCACAGAAGCTATTCTCGCCAGTGGCGCTACCATGCTGCAATACCGCGACAAGCACGGCAAAGCGCGCCAGGATGCAGAAGCGTTGAAAAACCTCTGCCATAAATACAACGTGCCATTTATTGTCAACGACGACGTCGCCCTCGCCCTTGCGCTCGACGCAGACGGCGTCCACGTTGGCCAGGAAGACACCGCCGCCGCAAGCGCGCGCGCCCAGCTCGGCCCTGATAAGATCGTCGGCGTCACCACGAAAACTCTCGAGCAGGCAAAAAAAGGCCGTCAGCGATGGTGCTGATTATCTCGGCGTCGGCGCCTCTTCCCAAGCGTCAGCAAGGATTCCAGCCTCACCAGCCGTGATGCATTAAAAGCGATCTGCGCCAGCGTCGACATCCCCGTCGTCGGCATCGGTGGTGTGAATGAAACCAACGCCGCCATCCTCGCCGGAACTGGTGTCAGCGGCGTAGCAGTGATCAGCGCCCTTTACAGCCTGCCACAGCCACAGCTCGCCACCAAACGCCTCGCACGCAAGCTCGATTATATCGTCAATGGCGATGCGCACATCGCCGGCATCCTTGCCGATGTCGACGGTACCCTCACCGACACCCTAGCCTATTATCAGGATCTCGTGCCAGGCTATCTGCGCGCCCATGGCTACCGTCCCGGCGGCGATCTGCCGCAGCATCCTCCTGCCGAATATAACCTGCCGGAAAGCATCGGCTATGTCAAGCACAACTATTCCGGTACCTTCGGCGTCGGACAGGTCGTCGATGAGCTCGAGGCCGATCTCGAATGGTATTATCACACCGAAGGCACCGCCAAGCCGGGCGTCAAAGATTTCCTCGCTGCAGCAAAAAACGCGCCGCATTCCCGTCGTCGCAACCAGCATCCACGATGCCGAAGTTTGCCGCACCCTCTTTGACCACGCTGGCATCGCCACAGACATCACAGCCATCGCCAGTGGCTGGGAAAAAAGACTCGGTGGCGGTGACTCTGCTCTTTTCCGCCAGGGTATCGCTCTCTTAAATGCCCCTGAGGGCCGCGTATGGGCCTTTAACGACGGTGCAGAAGGTGTGTTCGGGGCAAAGGGCGCAGGCTGCATGATCGCCGCTATTTACGACGAAAATCACAGTGACAGAGAATGGCAGCAGATCACGAGCAGCGCCGACGTTGCTTTCTTGGACTGGCACGAAGCCACCGCATGGCTTGCCGGATGCAAGCATTCCCTGTAAGAGCGAAACCCTTACAAAAAAATGCGGGATTAAAAAGATAAATAAATCTTATTGAATCTCTAGACAACGCTCGATTCCTATGATATACTAAAACCATGAAATAAGTGGTAAGTAATATGCGAATATGCAGTATTAGCAACCAAAAGCATACCATATGATACTTAGGAGGAGAAATTAAAATGGCAGTACTTGTTAGAGAAGTAATGATCAAAGATCCAGTAACCCTGAAGGACACCGCAACCATCGGTGAAGCAGTAGAAGTTTTTGCAGAAAAGAGAGTCGGCTGCCTGCCAATGGTGGACGCTCAGGGCAATCTCACTGCATTCCTTTCCGACGGTGACATCGTAGACTATGTCGTTCGCAACGTTCGTCGCCGCAACGCACAGTACAACCACGTCAGAGCATGGTATCAGGTTGACTGCTTCGGTTCCTACCTGAACAAGTGCGTCAACGACGGCGCATACGGCGCAGCCACCCATCATGTTATTACCGTTGAAGCCACCGATACCGTTAGAAACGTATCCAAGCTCATTCAGAAGAAACATCTGAAACACATCCCAGTTGTTGACGAAGGCAAATTTGTCGGCATCATCACCCGTAACGATATCATCAACGGCCTCTTCAAAGAATATCTGGCAAACCCAGATGCTGAATGCGTTGAAGGCCCACAGGATGACGATTTTTAATTCGTTCGCGTAGTTAATTTAATATCCCCTTCTGCTTCACCCAGAAGGGGATTTTTCACATCACAAATAATATAATGGAGGGATTATGATGGCAGAGAGCACTTTGGCAAATGTATCAATGAAAGACATCATGGTGGAAGACGTGAAGTATCTCAAGGAAACCGACACCATCGGCGATGCAGTGGAAGCATTTTCCAAGTATCGCGTTGGCGGGTTCCCAGTCGTAGATGACTCCAACCGTCTCGTCGCTTATCTTTCCGATGGCGACATCATCCACTACATCCTCTACAGAGCAGGCGCTCAGGGGCTTGTCTTCTTCAAGCACTGGTCCGATATGGACGTCGACGCCCTCGCAAAAGCAGCCGATGCTGTTTCCGACGAAACCGTCATGGCCTGCGCCACCCGCAACGTGCGCGCAGCAGAAGCAGACGAAAACCTGCGCGAAGTCGCTCAGTACATGGATCGCAAAAAACTCAAAAACATGCCAGTCGTGCGCGACGGCGTCCTCGTTGGCGTGATCAGCCGCAACATGCTGATCAAGAAATTCTTCGAGCACTACGCCAGCGCCAAAGCCGGCAAATGATCGCATCATACGCGTGATCGCAAACCCCGCTTTCAGCAATCTCTGAAAGCGGGGTTTTTGCGTTTCGCTGAGTCGTCATTTTGCGACGATTCGTCGTCATTTTTCGTGAGATTTTCCACCATCACGCCGCCAATTTTGGCAGAAATTGCACCATTGTTCATCATTTTTCACAAAAAATCAGCCTGGATAATGAAAATGAGCCTATCTGTTTTTTGTAAAAATAGAAATTAACTTTATTGTCATGCAAAATATAAGAAAGACTGATTCTCCCATCAGAGGCCATTGTTGCAGCAGGATAACGCGAAATCTTCTGATAAATGACAAAAAGCGCAAGCCCTGAAAAGCGCTTTGTTAAGGCCTTGTTACAAATTGCACAAAATGCACAAACAGTTGTGAACGGTCGAGTTTTTCTCCGGTGAACGCGCGTCTGCCGTGAGCGGATTTTTCGAGAAACGAATGTGCTTGACAATTCTGAAGTATTTTGGCAAACTAGTCTTATACTAAGATTCTGAAAAATCGTTCAACAGTGATCATCGCATGCGGGCAAGAAGGCTCTGCTCGACAGCAATCATCCATCATGAGCTGAACGGAGAAGGAATCTCGTCACGACAAAACACCATGCCGGGGAAAAGACATGATGCTTTGTCGTAAATGCAACATTTTGAGACAGTGTGTGTAAAAAGATTGGAGGAGAAACTATGTATGAAATGTTGTTAGGTCCTGAAGGGATAGAGCGTACAATAAACGGCTTCGTATGGGGGCCAATCATGCTGACGCTGTTGGTCGGCTTCGGCTACATCATGACCTTCTGGAGCAGAGGCCAGCAGTTCAGAAAGCTGGGCTTCGTATTCAAACGTACCATCGGTGGGGCGCTCAAGGGCGGTTCCAAAGAAAAAGATGGTAACAACATCACCCCTTTCCAGGCGATGGCGACCGCTCTGGCGTCGACCATCGGGACTGGTAACATCGTAGGTATTGCGACCGCTATCGTAATGGGGGGCCCTGGGGCCATCTTCTGGATGTGGATCGCAGCTGCCGGCGGTATGATGACCAAGTACTCTGAAATCACTCTCGCTATGAAATATCGCGAAAAGAACGAAATGGGCATGTACACTGGTGGTCCTATGTACTACCTCCGCAACGGCCTCGGTTCTCGCGAAGGCTGGCAGGGCACCCTCGGTAAGATCCTTGCCTTCCTGTTCTCCCTTTTCGCAGCGATCGCCTGCTTCGGTATCGGTAACCTCACCCAGGGTAACTCCATCGCGTCTTCCCTGAACGATACCTTCGGCGTGCCTGTTCAGATCACTGGTGTTGTTCTGGCAATCGTCGTAGCAGTCGTTATCGTCGGTGGTATCAATGGTATCGCAAAGGTTACTGAAAAGCTCGTACCTTTCATGGCATTGTTCTACCTCATCTTTGCACTTATCGTGCTGATCATCAACATCACCGATATCCCACATGCGTTCTACAGCATTTTCGTCGGCGCCTTCAATCCTGAAGCAGTCGGCGGCGGCGCAATGGGTGTTACCATCGGTGCTGCTATCAAATATGGTATTGCACGCGGCGTCTTCGCGAACGAAGCTGGTCTTGGTTCCGCACCTATCGCCCATGCATCTTCCTCCACCAAGGACCCTGTAGAACAAGGTCTCTGGGGTATTTTCGAAGTATTTACCGTATCCTTCCTAATCTGCACCCTGACTGCACTCGTTATCCTGACTTCCTTCGATTCCGATGGTGTCACCCCAATGTGGCAGTCTGGTCTTGACGGTGCGCCTCTGTCCCTTGCTTGCTTCAACTCGGCGCTGCCTTGGTTCAACCTCGGCTCCATCGTCGTTACCCTCGGTATCATCATGTTTGCTCTGTCCACCCTTCTCGGTTGGAGCTTCTATGGTGAAACCGCGCTGCTGTACCTGTTCCATGGCGCAAGCGCCGGCACTAAACGCGTGCTGACCCTGCTCTACCGTGCACTCTACGTCGTCATCGTTTACGTCGGCTGCATCGGTGGTCTGCAGACAATCTGGAACGTATCCGATACTTTCAATGGCCTCATGGCCCTGCCTAACTTGATCGGTCTGTTCTTCCTGTCCGGCGTTGTTATGAAGGAAACCAAGCGTTACTTCAAGAACATCGATGCTGGTCTGCCAACCCTGACTGGCGCCGATGGCAACTACTCCGCTGAAGACATCGCTTCTACCGCTCCAAAAAACTGAGCTGAGAAGACGAATCGCGTAGAATAGACCCGAAACCCCTTACTATCGGTATATGGAAAGGAGGAATTCTTCATCACGAATGTGTTGAAGAGTTCCTCTTTTTTCTTATATATTAAAACGTTGTTAAAAACACTTGCAATCTAGTAGTATAAGGAGGACATTCTATGGACAAAAAATCACCGTTGTATGACACCCACGTCGCTGCCGGTGGGAAAATGGTCCCATTCGGCGGTTATTCCATGCCAGTTCAGTACAAAGCCGGTGTCATCGCTGAGCACATGGCTGTGCGTGAAAAGGCTGGGCTTTTCGATGTCAGCCACATGGGCGAGATCACCCTCAAAGGGCCAGACGCTCTGGCAAATCTTGAAAAGATCCTCACCAACAAATTCGGCAACATGGTTGACGGCCAGGCGCGCTACACCGTTATGTGCTATGACAACGGCGGCTGCGTCGACGACCTCATCGTCTACAAATACGCCGACAACGATTATCTCCTCGTCGTCAATGCCTCCAACAAGGACAAAGACTTTGCTTGGATGAAAGAACACGAATTTGGCGATGCCACCTTCGAAGATGTCAGCGATTCCTGGGGACAGCTCGCGCTGCAGGGACCAAAAGCCATGGACATTCTGCGTAAACTCACCAGCGAAGAAAACATCCCTGCTAAATATTATCACGCAGTGATGAACGGCGAAGTTGCCGGCATCCCATGCATTGTTTCCAAGACCGGCTACACCGGCGAAGATGGCGTAGAGCTCTACTGCCCGGCAGATAAAGTCGTCGAGCTCTGGAACAAAGTGCTCGAAGCCGGCGCAGAAGATGGACTTCTGCCATGCGGGCTTGGCGCACGCGACACCCTGCGTATGGAAGCAGCCATGCCGCTGTACGGTCACGAAATGAACGAAACCGTTTCCCCGCTCGAAACCGGCCTCGGGTTTGCTGTCAAGATGGACAAAGAAGACTTCATCGGCAAAGCCGCTCTCGAAGCGCCAGCCACCCGCAAGCGCGTCGGCCTCAAGGTCACCGGTCGCGGCATCATCCGTGAAGAAGAACCAGTCTTCGTCGGCGACAAGCAGATCGGCATGACCACCTCCGGCACCCACTGCCCATACCTTGGTCATCCAGTGGCCATGGCCCTCGTTGAAAAAGACAGTGTAGAGCTCGGCAGCGCCGTCGAGGTTGAAGTGCGTGGTCGTCGTGTGGCAGCAGAAGTGGTTGAACTGCCATTCTACAAGAGAGCAAAATAATTTTTTTGCACGGACCCGCGTCCGTGCATCATCAACACCATTTATTTTAGCTATATAAGAAAGGATGTATTTCAAATGGAAATCAGAGAAGAATTGCGTTATTCCGAAGATCATGAATGGGTACTCATCGATGGCGACGTTGCCGTTGTCGGCATCACTGACTACGCACAGAGCGAACTTGGCGACCTCGTATTCGTCAATCTGCCAGAAGTCGACGACGAAGTCGAAGCTGGTGAAACCTTTGCAGATGTTGAATCCGTTAAGGCTGTCAGCGACGTGCTCTCTCCGGTGAGCGGCACCGTTGCTGAAATCAACGAAGAGCTCCTCGATTCCCCAGAAAAGATCAACGAAGCGCCATACGATGCATGGTTCATCAAAGTCAGCGATTTTGAAGAAGCCGACGATCTGATGAGCGCAGACGAATACAAAACCTACCTCGAAGGCCTCGAATAATAAGCAAACGAAACCGTTCCTCATAAAATGAAAAGGATGGTGATACCCTATGGGCAGCTATGTGCCTAATACCAACGAAGAACGTCAGGAGATGCTCAAGGCCTGCGGCTACGACTCTTTTGACGACATGTTCAGCGTCATCCCTGAAGATATGAAGCTGAAAGCACCGCTCAACCTGCCAGAAGGCAAGAGTGAGCTCGAAACCCGCCGCATCGTCACAGCGATCTCTGAAAAGAATAAGATCTTCCCACACATCTTCCGTGGCGCCGGCGCGTACAACCATTACGTTCCAGCAATGGTCAAGAGCGTGCTTTCCAAAGAAAATCTCCAGACCGCTTACACCCCTTACCAGGCTGAGATCAGCCAGGGGATCCTGCAGTCCATCTTCGAATACCAGACCTACATCTGCGAGCTCACCGGTATGGATGTTTCCAACGCGTCTGTTTACGATGGCGCCAGCGCAGCTGCTGAAGCACTGTCCATGTGCTATGGCAGAAAGCAGAAAAAAGCCGTCGTCAGCGGTGCGATCAATCCATACGTGCTCTCGACGATCCAGACCTACACCTTTGGGAACGACATGGAAGTCGTCGTCGTCCCACCAACGGCAGACGGCCTGACCGATATCGAAGGGATCAAAGCTGCCGTTGACGCCAACACCGCAGGCGTCTACATCCAGCAGCCAAACTACTTCGGCAACATCGAAGACGCCACCGCCATCGGCGAGATTGCGCACGCTGTGAAAGCGAAATTCATCATGGGCGTCAACCCAATGACCCTCGCCCTCTTGAAGAGCCCACGCGAATACGGCGCAGACATCGCTGTCGGCGATGCCCAGCCACTCGGTCTGCCACTCGGCTTCGGCGGTCCATATGTAGGCTTCATGGCCACCACCACCAAGAACATGCGCGCGCTGCCAGGCCGCATCGTCGGTCAGACCCACGACGCCAACGGCAACGTCGGCTATGTTCTGACCCTGCAGGCGCGTGAGCAGCATATTCGTCGTGAAAAAGCATCCTCGAACATCTGCTCCAACCAGGCGCTCTGCGCACTGGCCGTCGGTGTGTATCTCTCCACCATGGGCAACAAAGGCCTGAAAAACGTCGCCACCCAGTCCATCTCCAAAGCCCATTATCTGGCAGAAGGGCTCGTCGGCGCAGGCCTCACGCTGGAAAACAAGGGCGAATACTTCAACGAATTCGTTACCACAAGCGACATTCCAGCAGAAAAGATTCTCGCAGCCCTTGAAGCAGAAGACATCCTCGGCGGTTATCCGCTGGATGACAAACGCATCCTCTGGTGCTGCACCGAAATGAACACCAAAGCAGAAATGGACGACGTGGTCCGCATTGTGAAGGAGGTGGGCTGAGATGTTGGTCTTTGAAAAATCGAGACCGGGTCGCGGCATGGACATCATTCCAGCCTGCGATGTACCCGTTGTTGAAGTAGCGCAAAAGGACGCGCGTGAAAGCGCGCTGCATCTGCCAGAGATCAGCGAAGTCGATCTCGCCGTCATACACCGAAACTGGCGAAAAATGCCACGGCGTCAACGATGGCTCTATCCACTCGGCAGCATGCACCATGAAATATAACCCTCGCATCAAACGAAGAAATGTCCAATCTTCCAGGATTTGCAGCCATCCATCCGCTGCAAGCCTGAAAGCACCGCTCAGGGCGCGCTGGAAGTGATCCAGACCCTGGAAAAAGATCTCTGCGAGATCACCGGCATGGACCGTCTCACCCTGCAGCCTGCAGCTGGCGCCCATGGTGAATTCACCGGGCTTCTGCTGATCAAGGCTTATCACACCGCCCGCGGCGACAGCAAGCGCACGAAGGTCATCGTTCCTGACAGCGCCCACGGCACCAATCCAGCCAGCGCCAACATGTGCGGCTACGAGATCATCAACGTCGAATCCGGTCCGGATGGCTGCGTCGATCTCGACAAGCTCAAAGAAGTCTGCACCGACGAGGTTGCCGGCCTCATGCTGACCAACCCGAACACCGTCGGTCTCTTCGATCCGAACATCAAAGCCATCACCGATATGGTGCATGAATGCGGCGGTCTCTGCTACTACGATGGTGCAAACCTCAACGCCGTCATGGGCTGGGCACGTCCTGGCGATATGGGCTTTGACGTTGTGCATCTGAACCTGCACAAAACCTTCTCCACCCCTCACGGCGGCGGCGGTCCTGGCTCCGGTCCAGTCGGCTGCAAAAGCGATCCTCGCAGATTATCTGCCAGGTCTGCTCGTTGAAGGCGAAGAAGGCAGCCGTCATTTCGTCAAGCCAGCACATTCCATCGGCGATGTCAAAGCCTTCTACGGCAACTTCCTTGTCTATGTCCGCGCCCTCACATATATCACGACCCTCGGCCGTGATGGTATTCCAGAAGCCAGTGCCAACGCTGTGCTCAATGCCAACTACATGCGCGTCGGTCTGCACGATCTCTACGACATGGCTTACGACGTCACCTGCATGCATGAGTTCGTCATGGATCTCTCCCGCATGAAGAAGGAAACTGGTTGCGTCGCCACCGACGTTGCCAAAGGCCTCCTGGACAACCACATCCATCCACCAACAATGTACTTCCCGCTCATCGTTCACGAAGCGCTCATGGTCGAACCAACCGAGACCGAATCTCGCGAAACCCTCGACCATGCCATCAGCGTTTTCCGCGAACTCTACAAGATGGCTTACGAAGCGCCTGACGCCCTGCACGCCGCTCCAGTTACCACACCGGTCGGCCGTCTCGATGAAGTCGAAGCAGCGCGTCATCCAGTTGTGAAGTACGATTTCGAAGGGTAAACAACGCACATGACAGAACGGTTAACTGTAGTAACAGGCGACAGCACCGATCCATACAAAAATCTTGCCCTGGAAAACTGGCTGCTCGATCATGTCGCAGCAGATGAGGTCATCCTCTATCTCTGGCAGAATCAGCACACAGTCGTCATTGGCAAGAACCAGAATGCCTGGAAAGAATGTAACATCTCTACCCTGGAAGCCGACGGCGGGCGCCTTGCTCGCCGTCTTTCCGGCGGTGGCGCTGTCTACCACGATCTCGGCAATCTGAATTTCACCTTTGTCGCCCAGAAGGACCACTACGACGTGGTCAAACAGCATGACGTGATCCTGAAAGCTCTGCTTTCGCTGGGGATCCAGGCAGAAAAAAGCGGCCGCAACGACATCCTCGTCGATGGGCGCAAAGTCAGCGGCAATGCGTTTTACGAGCACATGGGGCGCTGCTATCATCACGGCACCCTGTTGATGCAGGTCGACGGTGAAAAAATGGCACGTTATCTCAATGTTGCCAAGGACAAGCTCGCCAGCAAAGGCGTCGCTTCCGTGAAATCGCGGGTGTTGAACCTCGTCGAAGTTTTGCCGACGCTCGACGCCGACACGCTGAAAGCTGCTCTCGTGCAAGCCTTCGCCGAAGTATACGGCGGCACACCGGAAGAACTTCCTCTGGCGGCCGTGGACAGCGACGAATGGCAGACGCTCGAAGCGCGCTACAGCGCCTGGGATTGGAATTTCGGGCGCAGATTTCGCTTTGATCGCGCCATCGGCGAACGTTTCCTGTGGGGGCGCGTGGACATTCAGATGCAGATCGATCGCGGACACATCAGCGACGTGCAGGTTTATTCCGATGCGCTTTTGCCTGATTTTATCGATGCCCTCGGGCCAGCGCTTTTAGGCGCGCGCTATGAGCGGCAGTCGATCGTCGCAAGAGTGGAGTCGGTGCCAGTAGAATCAGCAGCGGCAGAAACGCCGAAGCAGGAGCTGGCAGCCTGGCTCGGAACGCTGGATTATTAATACGCTTCTCTTTACATTGTGAAGGAGGTATGAGAATTGGAAAATCATTTTGAACTGATCGTCGTCGGGGCCGGTCCCGGCGGATACGTGGCAGCGATCAAAGCAGCGAAGCTCGGACTTTCCGTCGCCGTCGTCGAAGAACGCGAAGTTGGCGGCACCTGCCTCAATCGCGGCTGCATTCCTGCCAAGGCCATGATCCATGCGGCGACTCTTTACGAAGAAATGAAAGATGCTGAACAATTCGGCATCATCGCAGAAAACGTGCATTTTGATTACGAAAAGATCATCGACTACAAGCAGGAGACCATCAACCAGCTCGTCGGCGGCGTCGAACAGCTCTTCAAGGGCAACGGGGTCACCCTCATCAACGGACGCGGCGTGCTCCATGCGAACAAGACCGTGCAGGTCACCGCTGCCGATGGCACAGTGACCGACTACACCGCCGACAACATCATCCTCGCCGCTGGCTCCAAGCCAGTCGTGCTGAACATTCCAGGCATGAAGCTGCCAGGCGTTATCTCCAGCGATGAGCTCTTCAAGCTGCGCGAGCGTCCAGATTCCATCGCCATCATCGGCGGCGGCGTCATCGGCGTTGAATTCGCCAACGCATTCTCCTATTTTGGCACCCAAGTCACCATCATCGAAGGGATGGACCGCATCCTGCCAAATATGGACCGCGAGATCAGCCAGAATCTCAAGATGATCATGAAAAAACGCGGCGTCGAGATCTACAACAACGCCATGGTGCAAGGATTGGAAGAAGACGGTGAACTCACTGCTGTTCATTTCAAGCAGAAGGACGAAGACAAGACCATCTCCGCCCAGTATGTGCTCTGTTCCGTCGGTCGCGGACCAAATACCCAGGGACTCTTCGGCGAGGATGCCACACCAGATATGGAACGTGGACGCATCCTCGTGGATGAGCATTTCCAAAGCTCCATCCCAGGCGTTTACGCCATCGGCGACTGCGTCATCGGTATGCAGCTTGCACACACCGCCAGCGCTCAGGGCATCGTCACTGCAGAATATCTCGCCGGTCACGAACCATCCATCGATCTTGCCGTCGTTCCAGCCTGCGTCTACACCGATCCGGAGATCGCCTCCGTCGGCATCACCGAAGACGAAGCAAAGACCACCGGTCTCGATGTCGTCGTTGGTAAGTACATCATGGGCGGCAACGGCAAGAGCTTGATCACCAAGGAAGACCGCGGTTTCATCAAAATCGTCGCCCGCGCAGACGATCACAAGATCGTCGGGGCACAGATGATGTGCGCCCGCGCCACCGATATGATCAGCGAAATGGGCGTCGCCATCGCCAATGGCATGACCGCCGAAGAAGTGACGAAAGCCATTCGCCCTCATCCAACTTACAACGAAGGCGTCGGCGAAGCTGTGGAAGAGATCTTTGGTGAAGCCATCCACGTCATGCCGAAAAGAAGAAAAAGAAAACAATAAGCGTGCAGACATTGGCAGCTGCGCGCTTGCAGCCGCCGATGTTTTGTTGCTTGCAGAAATGTCCGCGCACAATAATGCGAGCTTATAAGTGTAACAAACAGAATTAATGAGTAAAGAATCGCTGAATCATGTAAAGTTGAGGGTGGAGCCAAGACTCCACGACCGTTATCCACTGTTTTTATCAAAAGGAGCGTGTATCAATGGGATTCAAATCTGATATTGAAATTGCACAGGAAGCGACCATGCAGCCGATCAACGACATCGCCGCAAAGCTCGACATTCCGGATGAATACATCGAAAACTATGGCAAATACAAAGCCAAGATCGATTTCCGCTACTACAACGACGTGCTCAAAGATCGTCCAAATGCGAAAGTCGTTCTCGTTACCGCCATCAACCCAACGCCAGCCGGCGAAGGCAAGACCACCACGACCATCGGCGTTGCCGACGCGCTCAACCGCCTCGGTAAAAAGACCATGGTCGCGCTGCGCGAACCATCCCTTGGCCCAGTCTTCGGCGTTAAGGGCGGCGCAGCCGGCGGCGGCTATGCGCAGGTTGTACCAATGGAAGACATCAATCTCCATTTCACCGGCGACCTGCACGCCATCGGTGCAGCCAACAACCTGCTCGCAGCCATGCTCGACAACCACATCTATCAGGGCAACGCGCTGAATATCAACCCTAAGCGTGTCGTATGGCGTCGCTGCCTCGACATGAACGACCGCCAGCTGCGCAATGTTATCGACGGCATCGGTCGTCCAGTCGACGGCGTCACCCGCTCCGATGGATTTGACATCACCGTTGCTTCTGAGATCATGGCGATCTTCTGCCTGGCGACCGACATCAACGACCTCAAGGAACGTCTTGCACGCATCATCGTTGCCTACACCTACGACGGCCAGCCAGTCACCTGCGGCGATCTCAAGGCTCAGGGCGCACTCGCAGCGCTGCTCAAGGATGCGCTGAAGCCAAACCTCGTCCAGACCCTCGAAGGCACGCCAGCGTTCATCCACGGCGGCCCATTCGCGAACATCGCCCATGGCTGCAACAGCGTCATCGCTACCCAGATGGGCATGAAGATGGCCGATTATCTCATCACCGAAGCTGGTTTCGGTGCCGACCTCGGGGCTGAAAAATTCATCGACATCAAGTGCCGCATGACCGGCATCCGCCCAAGCGCCGTTGTGCTCGTCGCCACCATCAAAGCCCTCAAGTACAACGGCGGCGTCGCCAAGAGCGATCTCGCAGCAGAAAACCTCGCTGCTCTTGAAGCCGGCCTGCCAAACCTCTTGAAGCACATCGAAAACATCACCACCGTTTACGGCCTGCCAGTTGTTGTAGCGATCAACCGCTTCCCAACCGACACCGAAGCAGAGCTGGAACTCGTGCGCACGAAATGCGCTGAGCTCGGCGTCAATGTTGCCCTCTCCGAAGTTTGGGGCAAAGGCGGCGCCGGCGGTGAAGAACTTGCCAAGGAAGTCGTCCGTCTCTGCGACGAAGCGAGCGAAATGAAATTCGTCTACGACGAAAACACCACCATCAAGGAAAAGATCGAAGCCATCGCTACCAAGGTGTACGGCGCTGACGGCGTGGATTACACCGCCAAGGCTGAAACCGAGATCGCGACCTTCGAAAAACTCGGCTTCGGCAATCTGCCAATCTGCATGGCCAAGAACCAGTATTCCCTCACCGACGATCAGACCAAGCTCGGTCGTCCAACTGGTTTCCGCATCACCATCAGCGACATGACCGCATCCATCGGCGCAGGTTTCCTCGTTGCTCTTACCGGCAGCATCATGAAGATGCCTGGTCTGCCGAAGGTTCCAGCCGCTGAAAAGATCGACGTTGACAACGACGGCATCATCTCCGGTCTGTTCTAAGAGGTGAGCCTCATGAAAATGCTAGAAAAACCGGCAACTCAGTTTCTTTCTGAGCTGTCCTCCAATGCGCCGGTTCCCGGCGGCGGCGGCGCGTCCGCTGCCGTTGGGGCATTTGCCGCAGCCCTCGGCATGATGGTGACCAATCTCACCATCGGCAAGAAAAAGTACGCCGACTACGAAGAAGAAGTGAAAACCGTGCGCGACCGTTTGGAAGGTCTGCGCGACCAGCTCATCGATCTCGTCGACGGCGATGCTGTCGCTTTTGAGCCGCTCTCCAAAGCCTACAGCATTCCCAAGGACGATCCTGAGCGCGACACCATCATGGAAAACGCTCTCTACGAGGCCAGCGTTGTGCCAATGAGCATTATGGAAACCGTGCTCGCTGCTGCAAAAGAGCTTGAAGTCCTCGTTGAAAAAGGCAGCAAGCTCGCCGTCAGCGACGTTGGCGTCGGTATCCTCTTTGCTCAGGCTGCCATTGAAGGCGCATCTCTGAACGTCTACATCAATACCAAGTCCATGAAAGACCGCGAACGCGCCGCCGCGCTTGACGCAAAAGCCGATGCCATCATCGCCGAAGGCGCCGCGCTGAAAGCGCGCATCTACAGCGGCGTGCTCGCAGCCATCAAATAAGGAGGTTTTGCCAATGGCTCAACAAATGCTCGGCAAAGAAGTCGTCGCCAAAATGGAAGCACAGCTCACCCCTCTCACCGAAGATCTGTGCGCCAAGGGCATCGATCCATGTCTGGCAATCGTGCGTGTCGGCGAGCGTCCGGATGATCTTTCTTACGAACGCGGTGCCATGAAACGCATGGCCAACATGAACGTCAGCGTGAAAAACGTCGTCATGCCGGAAGACGTTGATCAGGCGGAGCTGGAAAAAACCTTCGCCGCCGTCAACAACGATCCAGCCGTGCACGGTATCCTGCTCTTCCAGCCGCTGCCAAAACATCTTGACGTCGAACCGCTGAAAGCCATGATCAATCCGCTCAAAGACGTGGATAGCATGAGCCCTGCCAATGCAGCAAAAGTGTTCGCCGGCGACAAGACCGGTTTTGCCCCATGCACGCCGTCTGCCGTGATGGAGATCCTTGCCCAGTGCAGCGTTGAGCTGCGCGGCAAGCGTGTCACCATCGTTGGCCGCAGCATGGTCGTCGGTAAACCGCTGGCCATGCTCATGCTCGGCAAAAACGCCACGCCAACCATCTGTCACACCAAGACCGTTGATCTGCCAGCGCGCTGCCGCGAAGCCGACGTCCTCGTCGCCTGCGCCGGCAAGGCGAAAATGATCACCGGCGACATGGTCGCCGACGGACAGATCGTCGTCGATGTTGGCATCAACATGGATGAAAATGGCAAGCTCTGCGGCGACGTCGACTACGATGCTGCAGAATCCCACGCATCCATGATCACCCCAGTACCAGGCGGCGTTGGCACCGTCACCACCGCCATCCTCGGCAAGCACACCATCCAGGCAGCGTATCTCCTGAACGGCCTGGAGATGCCTGAATAATTGATACGAACAACAAACACCCCATAGCAACAATAGCCCCTCGTGGATTTTCACGAGGGGCTGTTGTTGATTTCTGGCGGTTCTGATTTTACAATAGAGAAAAATGTGTCGAGTGTGAAGTTTTATTGACAGAGGAGGCGGAAGATGACACAGGTGGAAACCAATATTTTCGTACGGCCACTCAGCGGTGATGATATTCCATTGATGGAAACGTTCCTCTACGAAGCGATCTTTGTGCCAGCAGGCGTCACAAAACCACCGCGGGAGATCGTGAAGCAGTCGGAGCTGGTGATGTATGTGCAGGATTTTGGTGCGAGCTGTGGGGATCACGGCGTTGTTTGTGAGCTGGAGAACACTGTTGTTGGTATGGCGTGGACGCGCATCATGGCGGATTATGGCCATATCGACGACGCCACACCTTCGCTTGCGATCGCTGTGCTGCCTGAGTATCGTGGACGCGGAATCGGCACAGCATTATTAGAGCAACTATTGGAGCAGCTGCGCGCAGCCGGGTATGTTGCGGTATCGCTTTCCGTGCAGCAGGAAAATCCTGCGTTGCACCTGTATGAGCGTTTGGGATTTGAGTCGGTGCGTGTGACAGATGGTGAGGTTGTGATGAGGTGTGCGCTGTAATTTTTTAGGAGGCTTAATATGCTGGAACAAATTCCTGATGAAAAAGCAATGGTTGCTTTATTGGGACAATCTTTGTATGATTTATGGACACAGCTGTGCCTGCTGATCGATGAAAAGTATGATATGGAACATTTGTGGAATTCTGGCGGAAAGGCATGGACTTATGAATACAAATACCGTCGTGGTGGAAAAATGTTGTGTGCGCTTTATGCGAGAGAAAATTGCGTGGGCTTCATGGTCATTTTGGGAAAGAGCGAACGGCAAAAATTTGAAATGGAGCGGCAGAATTTTTCTGAAGAATGTCGCTCGGCTTATGATGGTGCGCAAACCTATCACGATGGCAAATGGATCATGTTTGAACCAAAGGATGACACCTTGTTTGGTGACTTTATCAAATTACTGATGATAAAAAGAAAACCAAATAGAAAAACAACTGATTGATCCAGCGAAAAAACTCCCCCGTGATGAAGAACTGTTCTTCGCCACGGGGGAGTTCTGCATAATATTATCTTTCTGTAAGCCAATCGTCGATGGTGAGGCAGTGAATTCACGGAATTGTCGGAGCTGCTTGTCGTTGTGAGAAAAGCGTCGCATCCATATACACAAGCGTTTGCCAGTTGTAATGCATCCAATGATTGAAATGCTTTTGTGATTTACTCCACCGCTTTCTCCAAAAGCACGAGCTCGACGCCATCGATGCCGTTGAATTGGCAGGGCACGATGGTGACTTCGCGGTAGCCGAGTTGTTATAGAGGGTGCGGGCGGGGATATTGCGCGCATTGGTATCGATGCGCAGGGCGGTGCAGCCCCGTTCGCGTGCGATGCGCTCGTAAAATTGCGCGAAGGCGGTGCCGAGACCGCGGCCTTTGGCGGCGGGGTCGATGACGAGGGTGTGCATGACGAGAACGTGGTCGTCGTCGGCAGTGATCTGCCATGGCGCGCCGATGTATTCGTCACCCTGCAGATGATTGAGGATGGCGGTGCCGACGACGGCACCGTTCTGCTCCTCCACGAAAAGATCGTCGCGGGCGAGCGCGGCTTCGGCGGTGGAGCGGGTTGGATAGATATCGCGCACCCAGCCGATGGTGGTGCGGCCGGCTTCTTCCTCAGTGTGAATGCGATCGTAGATTGCGCTCACAGCGTCAAGATCGGCCGCTGTGGCTTTGCGAAAGGTGACGGTCATTGTGGCGTTCTCCTTTGTTGGTTGAGATGCGAGCACTTTTTCGAGAAGCTGCAGGCGAATTTCCGGCAGCCCTTCGAAGCAGTGCGGATGGATCGTGATGCGCTGGAAGCCGAAGCTTGCGTAAAGCGCGAGGGCGCCGCTGTTGCGTTCGTTGGTGTCGATGCGCAGCGCGCGGCAGCCTTCTTCGCGGGCGTAGCGTTCGTAAAAATCGAGCATGGCGCGGGCATAGCCCTGGCGGCGTGCTGTTGGATCGATGGCGAAGGTGTGCATGACCATGACTTCGTTGGGGCGCGCATCGATCTGCCAGGGCGCTGGCGCGTAATAATCGCTCTGTAGTTTGTTGAACACCGCCGCGCCAACGAGCGCGCCGTCTGCTTCCTCGAGAAAAAGATTGTCGCGCGCAAGCGCGTCCTCGAGGGTCTGGTGCGTGGGATAGATGCCGCGCTTCCAGCCGACGGAGGTGCGCCCGGCTTCTTCGGCGGTGAACACACGGTCGTAGAGCGCCAGGAGTGCATCGAGGTCGCCCGGCGTGGCTTTGCGGAATGTGATCATGGAATGGCTCCTTTCTGAGAAATAATAATACAATTATACGCGCAAAACGTGCCGCGTTCAACTCCGGACGCGAAAATACAAACGCGACGATCCTGAGCAGAGCGTCGCGTTATGTTTAAGCGCCTTCGGAATGGTAAGCAAAGGGCAGCAATTCACGCGCCAGTATTTTCACGAGCGTGCCGTCGGCGTCTATAATGACGGCACATTCCGGTGCGTAGTCGGAGAGGATCTGGCGGCAGTTGCCGCAGGGCGGGATGATCTCCTCACCATTTTCGCCGCGCACGGCAACGATGGTGGTGAAATCGCGCTGGCCTAGGGTGATGGCGGTACCGAGGGCGACCTGCTCGGCGCAGGCGCCGTGGATGGCGTAGACGTTGATGCCGCAGAAAATGCTGCCGTCGGCACAGCGCACAGCGGCGCCGACGGTGTGGTTTTCGTGGACGCTGTCATAATTGCGGCGAATGGCGTCGCGCGCTTGAGCAATGAGGCCGTGGTCGTCAGGGGTGAGTGGAAGCATGGCGTGCTCCATTCTTACACCCGCTGCCAAAGCAGACGGTTGTCGGTGAACGTCGCAGACAGGCGCTCGCTGTCGAGCAACCAGGAGAGATAATTGCGCACGGTGCTGCCGACGAGAGCGTATTGCTCGAAGGTCATAGCCAGGTCGTAGCTGGTGAAAAGATGCTGCAGAACTTCCTCGAAGGTGTGCGGCGCGGCGCAGAAATCCAGAATATGGGCGGCGATCTCGTTCACTTTGTCGATGTTGTATTGCGCCAGCGGCGCGATGTCCTCGGTGGCGTTGGCATGAGCAGGCACGAAAAGCGTGGCGTGCATTTCTTTAACGCGCTCGAGGGTGTCGAGATAAGCGGCGACGTCGTAAACATAGCTGATCTGGTATTTATCGAGGGTCGCCTGGCTGGATAGGCAGTCGGCGAGAAAGACGACGTCGTCTGGTGTGCGCAGACCAACCATGTCGAAGAAATGCCCTGGCAGCGGGATCAGCTCAAAGCCCGCGGGAAGATGTTCGGGCGTCAGCAGCTGGGCGTCGCTTTCCTGAGCGAGAAGAAACTTGTGGCGCAGTGCCTTCATCGGATAGCCGCCGTAGAGCAGTGCTGGTTCGAGGATCGGATGCTGGGTGAATGCAGCCTCGATGCCTGGCGCATAGAGGGCGCAGCCGGTCTGCTTGGCGAGATAAGCGTTGCCGCCGATGTGGTCGGCGTTGGAGTGGGTGTTGTAGATGGCGTCAAGCGTCCAGCCCTGGCGGTCGAGATACTGGCGCACCTTGCGCCCGGCTTCTTTGTCGTTGCCGCTGTCGATGAGCACGACATGGCCGTCGCTGGTCTCAACGACGCCGATCTTTGCCGGACTTTGGATGTAATAGGTGTGCGGCGCGACCTGGATGAGTTCGTACATGGAGAATCCTCCTTTTTCATTTTCTATCAGTATAGCACAAAGACGCCTGCAAATGGATGGGAATGAGCGGAGAAAGAGTCCCTTCGCAGAAAATGCTGAGACGATGCAGGGCGCGGGTGGCTGTGATATAGAGCAGGTTGCGATCGGCGTCGTCGTGGTAAGTGTTTGCGTCGGCATCGGCAAGGATCACAGCATCGAATTCGAGGCCTTTCGTGAGCGCACGGGACGGATCAGCGTGCCTTGAAGATCTTCGTTCTGCAGACGCAGCTGGTGTACGTCGGTGCGGGTTTGAGCTCGCTGTAGAGCGATTGGGCAGCGGATTCGGTTTTGGTGATCAGGCAGATGCTGCCATAATTTTTCGAGCGACAGCTGTCGATCTCCTGCACGAGACCGGAAAGCCAAGCGCTGTGATCGCTGAAAGCCTGACAGCGCACAGCGTCGCCGTGACGGTTGAAGGCTTCGACCTGCGGCATCTTGTCAAGAAAGCTTAGGGCGAATGCGAGAATCTCGCTGGAGCAGCGGAAGCTTTTCGTGAGCGTGTAGCGCAGGCTGTTTTCTTTGTCGAAAATGGCGGCGATATTGTCGTAGAACGCAGCGTCGGCGCTTTGCGTCAGACGTTGGTTGATATCGCCGAGGATGGTGAGTTTGGCATTTGGAAAAAGCTGGTGAAAAATCTCGAATTGCAGCGGCGTGTAATCCTGCGCTTCGTCGATGATCACCTGGCGGATGCGGCGCCAGGCGCGGTTGCCATAGAGCTTGAGATGGAGATAGAGCAGACAGATGGCGTCGTCAAATCCAATGCGGCCGTTATCGAGAGCGGACAGGGTGCGGCGACGGATCGCGACGAGATTGTCCGGCAGCTCGGCTGGATCAAAATAGCGATCCTCCTGCCAGAGACGGCTGTAGAGCGCAGGCAAATTGAGATGGGTGAAGTGGGCGAGCTTTTCCTGGGCGGCGGCGCGTTTTTCTTTTGATAGTCCGCTGAGCCCATCAAGTACACGACTTTCCACATGATCGAGCCGCGTACCAAGCAATAGATCGTCGCGGTCGCGCACGCGCTCTTCCAGCTCACGCTTACTCACAAGCAGACGTCCGGCAAAGCGGATGTCGTGGTAATTGATGTAATGCTGTGGAATGTCCTCTGCAAAACGATCGAGGGTCTGGCGAAAGGCCTCGCTCGTTTTGAACGTCAGGCATTGATTGACGAACACTTTCTGGCTCGAACCAATGGCGCGCTCCAGAAAACTGTGCTGCGCTTCGATGCGCATATCGTCGCCGAGGATATCGTGCAGAAGCTCGTCGAAAGTCAGCGTGCGCACATTATCCTCGCCCAGCTCTGGCAAGACACCTGCGATGTAGCTCGAGAAGGTACGGTTTGGTGAGAGGATGAGGATGTCCGTCGAGGCCAGCTTGTTCGCCAGCCCTTCGTACATAAGAAAGGCAGCACGATGCAGGGCGATCGCGGTTTTTTCCACTGCCTGCAACGCCCTGGATCATCAGAAGATCCGCGTCGAGATTGCGAATGATCAGATCCTGATCGCGCTGGATCGTTTCCACAATGGCGCGCATTTGTGGCGTTGTGTTTTGCGAGAGCAGCGCCTTGAGGATGCCGTCGCTCACTGTCATGTCTGTATCGAAGAAATATTGGAGCTGACTTTCGGTGATCTCGTACTGACGCTTGCGTGTAACCTTTCCTTTGATGCGTCCGGCAGGCGCGTCGTAGTACGCGTCGCCAAGCAGGAAACGGTAAAAAACGCTGGCGATCGGTGAGCGCCAGTCGATGATCAGATTTTCTGCCGTGCCTTCTTCTAAAAGAGCCGTGCGGCCAATGTAGAGCGGCTCGGGATTTTTTTCGCCCTCAAAGAGAAAATCGATGCGGCCAAAATACGGAGATGGACGCAGCGCTTTCAGTCGCGCAACCTTTTTTGCGAGATTATCCTGCGTGACCGCCATGTTCGTCAGCGCCACCATGCTCTGATTCAGCTCGACAAGCGATTCAAATCCGTCGGCGCTGGAAAGACTCCCGCCGCTGCGTGCGCCGTCTTCAAAAACATCGCGCTGAACGCTCACCATTTCCGCTTCGCGGCGCGCCAGCTGATCCTCCGCCTGGGCGATCTGGCGATCCGTTTCTGCCAACACCTGCGCAAGATATGCTTCTTCTTTCATTCGTTCCTGTTCCTGATCGTTGTCGTTCATCGTCTGCGCCTCCTTGTAGATTTCTTGCCTCAGTGTACCGCATTTTTCCGCAGGTGACCAGTCTTGTTCGCAGCGGACAGAGTGTGGTATAATAGATGTGCAAAAGGCGCTCGGGAAACCGAAGCGCCTTTTGCATTGTCAGCAGGAACATGCTATACTGAGAACACGTAAGTTAACGTGTATGTTAGCACACAAGTAAACGAGTAAGTGGAAACGCTCAGCAGCCGATTGGTTGCTGAGCGTTTTTTGCTCACAAGGCTGTGCCTTTCTTTGGCACGAAGAAACGGGACATTTCCACGCCTTCCAGTTTTAGCAGGGCGATCTTTTTATCGAGGCCGCCGGCGTAGCCGGTGAGACTGCCGCTAGCGCCGACGACGCGGTGGCAGGGCACGATGATGCCGATGGGATTGTGGCCGACGGCGCCGCCGACAGCCTGCGCAGACATGCGTGAGCGCTGTTGCAGACGCGCGATTTCCTGAGCAATGGCGCCATAGGTTGTCGTTTCGCCGTAGGGAATGGCGAGGAGCAGTTGCCAGACAGCGCGCTGAAAATTGCTGCCGCTGGCGTGGAGAGGCGGTGTGAGCTCTGGATTTTCACCAGCGAAATAGCTGTCAAGCCAGCGCTGCGCGCTGATGAGGATGGGATGCGACGGCATTTCCTGGGCGCCAGTCAGCGCTGGAAAATATTTCTGCCCGTCGAAAGCGAGATGGGTCAACCCTTCGTCGTCGCTGGTGAGCAGGATCTCGCCGAGGGGCGAGGTGTAGGTCGTAAAATAATGCATGATGCGCCCTCCTTTGAATAATTTGATATCAATATTGTAGCACAGCACGAGTACCAGCCGACAGCAGAAAGCGCGCTCGCTGAGAAAATGGTGTCGTTGACACAAATGGAACGGTCGGATAACGAGCAGCAAAAGATATAATATCGAAAAACACAATATCATGATGTGGTAATTAAAAATTGAAAGTGGATCACACAGAAGAGCGGGGAAAGATGAAGATACGCGTAAAAGGCGATGAAAAGCGACGCGAAAGTTCAGAATACGATCACGCATCGTCCGCTACATGGAAACAAAAGGCCTGTTGCAGTGCACGCCTGTAACCTCGGTTGGGTTTCAGATATTGATATTTTTGATCGAAAAAAGATGACAAACTGGCAACGATATGGTAATATCATTATGACAACAGGAGTTTTCTTTTAATCTCTATACCCCCCAGATTTTTTAGGAGGCATTCATGAAAAAAATCAAAACCACCATTGTTATCGTTGCTGCCATCGCTGCGATGGCCGTCAGTGTTTGGGGCGACCGTCAGCTCGACGCGCGCTACAGCGATGCTGGAACCACTCCGGTAGCCGTTGTTGAAACCATAGCTGAATAAGGAATTTACAAAAGCAAAGAGCCGTTTGCCGATCCCAGCAAACGGCTCTTTGCTTTTTACGCGCTGGCGTGGCGGAAGAAGGCGGCTTCGAGGGCAGAGAGATCGTGGGGATTGGGCTGCGTGATCAGCCGGTGGGAGCGATCGATAAATAGAATGGTATCGCAAAAATTGCTAACAAAGTCGAGGTTATGGGTGGAAAGCAGAATGAGACCGCCGGCGTCGCGGTGTGCGCGCAGCTGATTTTTTGAGCGCGATGGCGCTCGCTGGATCGAGCCCGTTGAACGGCTCATCGAGGATGAGGTTGTTCGCGCCGGAGAGGAAGGCCGCTGCGAGCACGAGTTTTTGCTGC
>ENA-OQCL01000334-OQCL01000334.1-human-gut-metagenome-genome-assembly--contig:-NODE-334-length-23637-cov-6.832582_pt1 | contig 23637 bp, 16 predicted proteins | sample MGYA00242502_ERZ504586 | MGnify/ENA primary metagenome ERZ504586 (study PRJEB26092, sample SAMD00036316) | human gut metagenome | host: Homo sapiens | study: EMG produced TPA metagenomics assembly of... | reverse complement strand
CGAGGTTATGTTTAATCGTCTGGGTAATCGGCGCTACTCGAGAGGGATTTGGAAGAGAGAGAATATCCCCCACCGTTGTGTTTAGGGTTGGATTTAGGATTGCAAGAATGCAATCGGTTACGCTTGAGTTCAATAGTCCGAGATAGAAGTAGAGCGCCTCTTCATCTACCTGCTTATTAATTAGAATGGTTGGAGATCCTGAAGAAAATAGTTCGGAGCATCCCTTATAGCGAAAGCTAACCTTGTCGCTAGTAATGATTCCCCAGCATATTCCAGGTTGATTCAAGCAGCTGTTGCTAGGCATTCCTCCGCGTTCGCTGTAGAAGCTAACTGCCTCAGCGCAAAAATCAACAACGTCATAGCGCATGCCAAACCAGCGAGAAAAGCCTCCACCATTTGCAATTGGCTTCCAGCGCGTATTAATCTTGCATTTAGAAGGCTCCCACCAAATGCGAATGAACCGTTCATTATCATGTGTTTTTAATCGCCCCGCAGAATGGAAGACCGCTCCGAGCTTTCCATTTGCATAGGCCGTGTGGAGGCCTTCACCAGCCCAATAGGCGATGGGGGAGCCGGGGATGTCGTGGAAGGTGGTGGCGTCGGCTCGGTAGAAGTAGCCGCAGTCGGGGTTTTGGATGGCTTCGAGCGCTTTCGGTGCCTGAACGGACGCGCCGACGAAATCGGAAAGGCGGATGTAGCCACCCATATAGTCATCGATATGCGAGTTATGGAACGTGAAGGTGCAGATCGGAACGGTTGCGCCGGCGAATCCAGAGTATTCGAGCTGGATGAGACTGGTGAGCGTCTTTTCGTCGATGATCTTGTTGCGCAGCTTCTCGTAGCTACCGATGAACATCCACACGAAAGGTGACATGATGCCCACTTCACCGTGGTCGTTCGCGTAGTTCATGATGCGAACGATGAAAGCGGCAAACAGGTCGCTTTTAACATCGGGATAGTGCTTCTTCATCCACTTGCTCATGAACGGGTTGAAGCTGCTGCCACCCATGTACGGCGGGTTGGCGACCACCACGTCGAAGCGGCGTGCGAGCGTGCGGCACATGCCGAGTGCCTGCTTCACGCGCTCGCTCGCGTGCGAGGCGAAGATGGTGTCGCTCGCGCCTTCGGCAAGCGCGCTCTCGAGCGCGGCGATGTCGTCCTTGCCCGGCGCGAGCAAACTGCCGATCTCGCTCAGGTGCGCCAGCCCCTCAAGCAGCCCGCTCCGCTCGCGCAGGGGGCTTTCGGGTGCGAGACCATCGGCATCGATATCCACGCTTTCCAGCACCCGGACATCTGCCTGCACGCCGCGTGTGAAGAAGCGTCGGTCGTGCTCTCGGGCGCACATGGCGAGCGCCAGCTCGGCGATCTGCGCGGCGCGCGGGTCGATCTCCATGCCGGAGAGGTTCTTCTCCAAGATGAGCGATGGGATCTCGCGCTCGCGGTAGCCGCGCTCCTGGTACATGGCGAATAGCAGGCGGAACGCGTACACCAGGATATGCCCCGAGCCGCACGCCGGGTCGCAGAAGGTGATGTCCTCCGGCCCGGATATGCGGATAACGTCCTCGTGCTCCTCGTCCGGCGCGATGTAGTACTCCATGAGGTGCTCGGCGGGGTCTACGGTCTTCGCGCGCTCGGCGAGGTGGCTTTCGGGGAAGTTGAGCATCCACAGCCGCCCGAGCGAGTTGTCCACCATGTAGCGCACGATCCAGTCGGGCGTGAAGAGCTGCGTGGCGGGCGGGATGTCCTCTACGGCCGCCTTGCGCTTGCTATCGAAGTACGCGCGCTTGAGCTCACTGTTGTAGAACTGGTACATCCAGCCCATGACCTCGACGTCGTTCCAGGTTTCCTCTGGAATGTCCTCCATCAGGTGGTAGAGCACGTTGTTTTCGTCTTTGTTAAGCAGGGCGTCGGGCAGCACAAGGGCGTCAGCGTCATCCACATGATCGAATACGCTGGGTAGGGCATCGGCCAGCTGATTGCACTGCGCGATGAGGATGAGGCGGAAGAGCTCCGAGCGGTTACCGGCTATCGCGAGGTCGATCGCCTGGTCGCGGTCGAGACCGGGCAGATCGAGCTCTCCGGCGGCGCGCAGGCACGCGGGGCCGAACGATCCATCGGTATCTGAAAGCACGCGGATACCGCTCGGCAGATAGCCGTGCACCTCCATGTAACGGATGCCCATGAAGCGGTTGAACCAGGTGTAGGCTTTTTCATCCACGAAGGCGTTGTAGCCAACTGCTTCGATGCGCGTGAAGAGGTTGTCGCGCTGCCGGCGTTCAACTGGGCTGAGTACGCGGCCGCCAACAACCTCGGAACCCATACCAGCAGCGGCACGGCCAGCGTCGTCCAGGCCGTTGAGCACGCAGCGGGCGTGGATGGCATCGATGAGCTTTACGCGAGCCCAGGGGCAGAACTTTTCAAGCGGTTTGGTATCCATGCACGCTCCTTCGGTATGCGTGAGGTGCGCGGGCGGCTGCTTCACGGAGGGCCGTCCGCGCGGCGACTAGTTCATTTGGATGGCGTCGTTGCCTTCGAGCGCGCGGAGCAGCCGCTTGCGAGCTCGTTCAAGGTACTGGTCGACTTCCGCCTCATTGCGCAGGCGTTGGGGCTTGAAGACCTCGCTGCGCGAGACGTGCTTAAGCTTGGGTTTAGAAGCGGGCGGGATGGTTGGGGCGGAACCGCCGTCGGTGCTCGCGCCTGCCCGTGTGGGTGCAACGGGTGACGCTGCATGCCGCGCCTCCAGGCGGTCGCGCTCGGTTTCGATTTCGCTGTACAGTCTGCTTTGGGCTTGTTCCAGGCGCGTGCACAGGGCATCGAGCTGGGCAAGCGAGTCGTAGTCCTTCGCATAGCCCTCGAAGGAAAGGCGCGTCTGCTCAATGCTAGGCAGCTTGACGTCATGTTCGTCCGCATAAGCACGGGTTTCTGCGAAGACGCTCTCGATGCGCATTAGAAGGTCGTCACGCTTCGCTTTAAGTAGCTGCCTGTAGGCATTTTGCACCGTTTGGGAGGCTTCGGGGAGCTCTTTGATGCGCCTATAGGGGCTCGGCAGGTCGAGAATCTCATCTACGAGCTTGAGGGCAGATGTCGCCTCTTCGTTCGTGGCGAGGTAGCTCTGCTCGCTCTTCATGTCTTTCAAGAGCTGACCTGCGCGGTCGAACGTCTCGCGCTGCTGGGTATTGAAGAAGGTGTCCACGTCTTCGAGGTCTTCGGCGGCGTTTAGCAGTTCGTTGTGATCATTCGCGATGGAGTTCAGCAGATCGGCGGAATCCATACCTGTGGCGAGCACGCCTTCGAGCGTCCTGATAGCGTTATCCACATCTGCGCGGCCGGGGTACCTGCCGTTGCGACGGTATTCCACACCTATAAGCTGCTTGAGCCCGGCAAGGCGCTCCTCCAAGAGCTTGCGTGAGGCTTCGGCGAGCGCGTCTTCCTCTACGGGGAGGTTATGCGCGTCGCAGAGTTCCTCCACCACCCGGCGTACGCGCGAACGGGTGCCTTCGGACACAGCGACGCGTGCCTCCACCTGCACCTTGTCGATCATGCTGCGTTGACGCAGGTACGAAACGCACTTGGGGCCGCGCGGATCTACTGCCTTGCCGGCATATGTGAGCTTTGCGCGCTTGCCTTCCAGCAGCAGTGCCACCACACCGGCGACATCCTGTTCACGCCAGCCGTAGGGAGCGGCCTGGTAACGCGTTTGGATATCGCGCATGCTCACGGTGCGGTGGCGGCTTGCCTCGCCCTTGAGCATGCGGTCGACCTCGTCGACGGCCGCCTTGTTGGGCTCGATACCGGGGAGCGCCTGCATGGCGCCGTTCAAGATCTTACGGATGTCGTCGTCGCCGTCGTAGTTCGTGTCGATGAGCGAGAGGTTGGGGTAGACCGCGTTCACCAGGCGCGTGAGGCACTCCTCCATGGCCTTTTTCGCCTGCGACGTTTTAGCGGGCGTGACCTGCTGCCCTTGCACGTAGAACTCACCTTGGCGAATAGCCTGCTCCAAGAGGGCGCTTGCCTCGCGTTCCAGGCGCGTCTTCTCCTGCTGTTTTGAGCGGACGATCTCTTGCTGGTTGGCAGGGAGGTTGCCGCGCACGAGCGTGCGGGTGAACTGTTCGATGCGTGCCGCCTCCATGATGGGGCTGAAGAAGTCGATCTCCTGGCTGGGCAGCACGATGGCTTCGTTGCCGCTCGAGCGCATGATGAGCTCTTCGCGCGTGGGGGGCTGCGAACCGTCGATGCACGCTAGCACGCGCAGCGTAAGGCCGCCCGGAGCGCTTGCGCGCGTGGCATCGAGCCATTCCTCCACAGGGAACTGGTTTTTATCTACGGTGAGCTTGGGCATGTCGAAGATTTCTTTGAAGAGGATCTCGCCCGCTTTGCGCACGACCTGCGCGGTATCCACCTTGGTGCGGGCGATCTGGTTGGCGATTTCCTGCTCTTCATCTGTGAGGAACTGGTAGCGGTTGCCGTTCCGTGCGATGTAGTTTTGCTTAAGCAGGCGATCGAGCGATTCCTGCACCTGCTCGCGCAGCTCCATGCGGTTCTCGCGCACGTCGCTCGTCATGAGGGTCACAATGTTATCGATGGTAGGCGCCACATCGCGCTCCACCCAGCGCACCAGGAAGAGCAGCTTGAGCACGTTCACGTCGTAAGGGTCGAGGCCTTGGTGCTTATCTGCCGCTTCGGCTGCGCGGTTGATCACGCGGCGGTGGTAGCTTTCCAAGAACGTTTGAGCTCCGTCGTAGAAGCGCCAGAACGGCACGAGCGCGTTCTCGTCGAGGTTTTCCACAGCTTGCGCCGCCTCTTGGAAGCCGGAGAGCATGGAGCGCTCGCCGCTCGAGAGGTGCTTGCCGGAATGTCCCTGCTTGCGCAGCTCGTTCATGACGTTCTGCATGAGGCCGAACTGGTAGTTCACGAAGGGGAACGTCTGCGCGAAGTCCTCGCCGCTGGTGTAGCCGGTGAGGTCCGCGCGGGTATCTCCGCTAAAGGCGAAGAGGTTGCCCAACACGGCGGAGTTTTCCTGGTACTTCATGCTAAGCAGCTGCGTGGCGTCCGGCGTCTTGGCAAGCACGCGGCGCTTGATGACCTCGCTCGCATCCGAGCTGGAGAGCGAGAGACGCGTGTCGAAGCGGCCCTGGATCTTGGAGAAGTCGTCGCTCGCCACAGAGGTGATCTCGTCGATTGCCTCCTGGCCGGTCACGACGACCCACACGCGGCTGGCGCATTTCGAAGCGATGCCCTCCACGATGGACTGCAGGTTGAGCATGAGGCTCGTGTTGCCGCCGATGTACTGGCCTACTTCGTCCACCATGAAGAGCAGGCGGAACTGGCCGTTGTGCTCGCGGGCGCGGCGTTCGGCATAATCGCGGATCTCGTTGGTGAGGGTGTCGATGGAGAGGTCTTCGGGCTCTGTCGCGTTGTACCAGCGTTCGGCCTCCTCGCGGGTTTGGAATCCGCAGGCCGCGAGCGCTTCGATGATGGGCTCGGATTTGGATGTGAACGTGCGGCGCCATTCGAGCCATGGGCGGCCGCTTGCCTGCTCATAGGCGGCGCGGAAGGCTTCCGTCTTGCCTTCGAGCTCGATGAGCGATTCCAGGCGCGCCAGCTTGAGGTTGGCGCCATAGAAGCCTTGGTTTTCGTAGAATACGCGGTAGAACGTGCGCACCACGGCAGACTCGTCCTTGCCGGAGCCCTTATTGTCGATGTTGAAGAGGATCGTTTCCGTGGGAACGCTGGCCGCGCGCACGGCCTTCGCGGCGAGCATGGGATCCTCGAAGCGCGGTTCGATGTAGTCGAGCGCGTGCTTGCCGTTGACCACGCGGTTCGAGAGCAGGTAGGAGAGCATCTTCAGGAAGTGCGATTTACCAGAGCCGAAGAAGCCAGAGATCCACACACCGATTTTGTCCGTGGGGACGTCGAGCGCGCGCTCGTAGGCGTCGTAGAACGTGGAGAAGTGCCGGCGCAGCTCGCGCGTGACCACGTACTCCTCGAGCTCCTGTTGGATGATTTCGTCGCTGTTCTGGTCGATTTTGATGACGCCGTTGATGTTTCGGTCGATATCGCGTTCGAACATATCGTGGATACGCATGTCCTCGTTCCTTTCCTGTCGCTCGTCGGGTTGGCTGGGGACGGGTTCAAGCCAACCCATAACTCTTTAGAGCAGGGTGAAAGCTCGGTAGTAATTGCCATCTGCTATGGAGCCGAACAGTCGTAGGCTCTGACCGTCGTAGACTCCGGGGTAAAAGATCACGAGCGGCACGTCGCTTAGGACAGGCTGCGCGTTTTCCAAGATGTCGTGCGCGCGGGTGAAGGGATAGACCTTACCCACGCCGGTGATGAGCACCACGTCGCGACCAGGCTCCGTGCCGCCATATTCGCTCTCATAGCGGTCTGCCATAACGCTCACGTAGTCTTCCGGCATGGCAAGCTCGCGGATCTGCTGCAGAACCGCATCCGTGCCCTGCCGCTCTTCCAAGCGCGTGAGGTCGTCTAAGATTTCGAAGTGCTCGCATACGGAGCGGAAGATATCCCATAGGTCGAAATGAACGATGCGCGTGGGAATCTCGCCCGCCTGCGACGAGCGGAGCAGTTCCTCTGTGTGTTCGCGTACCTCATTCTCTTTCTTCGCGTCATACGAGAACACGAAGAAGGGGACCTCGTTGCCCAAGCCCTTGCCCTCGCGGAAATCTGGATCGCAGAAGCGCGAGCGTATAAGCTCGAAGCTCATGGCCAACGAGGGGGATTCCGATGCGGTCATGTCGCCTACCCTTCCATACCGAAGGCGCGCAGCGCGGCCTCGTCACCGTTCGCCCGGATGCACATCTCGAGATCGAAATCCAAGAAGAGGGGTACGAGCTGCTCTGTTTTGCGGTTGTACATGCAGCAGTTCGCCAGGCAGGCGGTGAGCACCTGGCGCGCCTTGTTGAGCGTGGCGTCGCTCCAGGTGGCGACCTTCGCGCTTTGCGTGCGCAGATCTTCGAGGAAGTCGGCGATTTCGTAGCGGTGCAGCGTGCTGTCGAGCGCTTCGAATTTGCGTGCCACCAGGCAGAGCATGAAGTCCCACACCACGCGGTTATCGCGCATCATGGCGTAGAGGTTTGTTTGGTTGAGTTGGTCGGGCGTGCCGTGCGCCACGAGGTCGATGGCGCGTTTGCGGGTTTGCGGGTCGTCCGAGAGGGCGCGCAGACGCCGGGCGCAGGCGCGCGTGATAGAGGCCTGTTCGCGCTCGGTGGGGTACTGGAAGAGATTCTGGGAGGTGACGCGCTCAATGAGTTCCGCGTCGCTTGTGAGGCCTTCTTCCATCATGAGCCGGGCGATCACGCGGGTCTCGTCGACGAGCCACTGCTCACGGGTGATGGTGCCGCGATAGGTTACCGGCGCGGTCATAGGGCGCCACCTCGCAGGATGGCAGCGGGTGCAGCGGTGAGCATGGGGGTGCGCTCCTCGATGTATGCAGCGGATACAGCATCTCCTACATACATCAGAGGGCGCGCAGAAAGTTGAGCAACAATGTTCGCCGGTAGAGGGATGTGGCGCGAGCGTGTGGCGTGCAGGCGAGCGCCGGTGCGGCGGGCGGTGCGCGAGCGTTTGGCGTGCGGGCAGGCTATTCGGTTATTAGCGCGAGTTGCCTGGGAAGGGCTGCTGGTTTTTGCGACTCCCCCTGCACTCATGGGCAGGGTTGAGCAAGATGGGCTCCCTTTACGATTGGAAACGCTCTCTATTATAGCGGGTCATACGAACAAGGGCTTCGTCCTGCGTTCCGACAAAGCCTCTGCTGCGTATGGGAAAACGGCCGGCAGCAACCTCGCATGATTTTGAGGTCGCCGTCGGTCGCTTCGCTATTCGGTTTTCGACAGACCCTTGTCTTACGACGTCGACCCTGTAGCCAAGACGTGCAACGCAAAAAAGCCGCTTGGACGGCTGGTGCATACCGAGGTACTATCTGCTTGCAGGGGTTTCGAGGGTTCTAGCGCGGCGTTTTTCCAAATACCGTTCTATCGCGTTGCGCCGTTGCAAAGTGCCACGTTAGAGTACTTGTCGCGCTGTGCCGATCTTGTTTTTCAAGACTATGCGGGTTCAAGTGACGGCGGGAAGCACATTGACTGCGCGGCTTAGCCAGCGCAGCGAGTAGGAGGGCGTCCATGGACGATCGCATTCTTATCAACGTCGACCGCCTACGCGCGGCGCTTATCGACGAGACGGGGTCGGCGGTGTTTTCGAGCTCGCCGTGGGCGATCGTAGACGTGACGGCGCTTGAGGATGCCAGCCCGCAGGAGCTCATTCGCGAAGCAGAGCGTCGTGGATGGGACTTGCGCCGCTTCGCCGAGTGACGGTTCTACGTCAGACGCCTGCTGTTGCTTGTCGGAGGCCCTCGAAACGGGATGTTCCGAGTGTCCTGTTTCCCATATTGCGTCAAGTGAACAGTTTTGTGACCACCTGCCAAATTGCCCATCTTTTCTCATTCGGTTGACCTACGAGTTTGTTTTCCAAAAAGTCGCCTATACTCCGGCACCCCTGCAAAAACTGTTCACTTGGCGCAATTCGGGAAATGGTGGGGCTCGAACTGTGAATCTGAGCTCTGAATGGAGGGCGATACTCCATCGTGTCAAAGTGTTTCCTGCGTGTTTCGTGCCCTGCTTGTCGTCCGTGCCCGCGTGTGCCCATGCGACACTAATAACACTCAGCAAATGCGATGACAGGGCGAGTACCGGCCGGACGTGCCACAGCGAGCGGGGATGCGTGAGAGCCCGCGGCGACTGGTCGGGAACACCCCCTCGAGCAGTGCAGCTGAACGCGTGTCTGCGCCGGGCGATCCCCCGCGCGGCAGGCTCGTCAGTATGCCGCGCCGGCGCCCCCGTTACGGGCATCGAGCAGGGTTGGGTAGCAGGCGAGAGCCCCGACGGGCAACCGTCCAAGCGACCGCGCGGAAATCGCCGCAGCAATCGCCGAACCCATGCCATGACCTCGCATTTCCTGAATTTCACCAACCGTTTGGCCGCGCGCCGACGTAAAGGGAAGCGAGGGTGTATGGAACTCAGAAGCGATGCCGTGAAGAAGGGGCTGGCTCGTGCGCCGCACCGGAGCCTGCTCAAGGCAGATGGCCTTACCGACGAGGAGCTTGAGCGGCCGCTCGTCGCCGTGGTCTCCGCGCAGAACGAAGTTATCCCAGGGCACCTCCACCTCCAACAGATCGCCGACGCCGTGAAGGCGGGCGTTCGCATGGCCGGCGGTACGCCGCTGCAGATCAACACCATCGGCGTGTGCGACGGCATCGCCATGAACCATGAGGGCATGCACTACAGTTTGGTCTCGCGCGAGGTCATCGCAGATTCCGTCGAGTGCGCTATCCAGGGCCACCAGTTCGATGCGATGGTCCTCATCCCCAGTTGCGACAAGATCGTCCCCGGCATGCTCATCGCCGCGGCGCGTCTGAATATCCCCACCATGCTCGTCTCCGGCGGGCCCATGCTCGCCGGGCATGATAAGTGCGGAAAGCAGACGGATCTGAACACGCTTTTCGACGCCGTGGGCCAGGTTACAGCGGGCACCATGACCGAGGAGGAGTGCGCGTGGCTCGAGAATACCGCCTGTCCCACGTGCGGCAGTTGCTCGGGTATGTTCACCGCCAACTCGATCTGCTGCCTGGCCGAGGCCCTCGGCTTGGCGCTTCCCGGCAACGGCACCGTGCCTGCCGTGTATTCCGAGCGCATCCGCCTCGCCAAGCAGACGGGCATGCAGGTGATGGACCTGGTCGAAAAGGGCATCACGGCGCTCGACATCCTCACTCCCGCGGCTATCCACAACGGCATGGTGCTCGACATGGCCTTCGGTGGCTCCACCAACACCATGCTCCATCTCACGGCCATCGCGCAGGCGGCGGGCTGCCCCGTCACCATGGACGACTGGGACCGCATCTCCGACGAGACGCCGAACATCGTGCGCATCGCGCCGGCGGGGCCGCTCCATATCGAGGACCTCAACACCGTGGGCGGCATCCCGGCGATTCTGGGCGTGCTCGGGCGAGCGGGGCTGCTCGACGAGACGGCGTGCACCTGCCATGGCTGCATGAAGGATTGGATTGCCCAGTGCCCGCCCGCGGACGGAGAGATCGTTCGCGAGATCGAGAACGCATACAGCCCCATCGGCGGCCTCAAGGTCATGCGCGGCAGCCTTGCGCCGGATTGCGGCGTGGTGAAGCGTTCCGCCTGCTCGCCCGAAATGTACCAGCATTCTGGCCCTGCGCGCGTGTTCAACAGCGAGGAAGAAGCTTGCAAGGCGATCTTCGGCGGGACGATTAACCCGGGCGACGTGGTGGTCATTCGCTACGAGGGCCCGGCCGGCGGTCCCGGCATGCGCGAGATGCTCACGCCCACGAGCGCTATCTGCGGCATGGGGCTCGACAAGTCCGTGGCGCTCATCACCGACGGGCGCTTCTCCGGCGCGAGCAAGGGTCCGTGCATCGGCCATGTCTCACCTGAGGCCGCGGCAGGCGGTCCCATCGCGCTCGTGGAAGAGGGCGACATCATCGACATCGACATCGAGGCGGGATCGCTTGAGCTGCGGGTGGGCGAGGCGGAGCTCGCTCGTCGCCGCGCCGCGTGGCAGCCTCCCGCGCCCAAGTACACCACCGGCGTGCTGAGCCGGTATGCAAAGCTCGTGACCAGCGCAGATAAGGGGGCGTATCTGTCATGACGAACACGAACGACCGGAGCGGGACGGCGCGTGCCGCCAGCACCTCGGCCCAGGGCGGGGCGGAGCGTGCGGGCGGTGCCGCGCCGGCGGCGCGCACGGGGGTGCCGGCGGCAGGGGCGGCAGCTGGGCAGCCGACAGCGCTCGCCGGGAGCCCGCGCACGCCGGACATGCCCGACGATATTCGCCAGCATGTCTGTGTAACTGCTGCTCAGGCCGCTCCTTCGGCGGGCACCACGCGCGCCGAGCGGCTGGCGCTCAAGGAGCTCGCCATAAGCGGTAAGCCCTTCGGGCCAGGCAGCCATACCGAGCACGAGGGCAAGACCATGACCGGCGCCCAGGCCATCATCGCGAGCCTCGAGGCAGAGGGCGTGGACACGCTCTTCGGGTACCCCGGCGGCCAGGCCATCAAGATCTACGACGCGCTCTACGACTCCACGAAGATCCGGCACATCCTTGCCCGCCACGAGCAAGGTGCGGTGCACGAGGCCGATGGCTACGCCCGCGCCACCGGCAAGGTGGGCGTCGTGCTCGTGACGTCCGGCCCCGGCGCCACCAACACGGTGACGGGCATCGCCACGGCGTATATGGACTCCGTGCCGCTCGTGGTCATCACGGGCCAAGTCACGCGCGGCGTCATCGGCACCGACGCCTTCCAGGAAGCCGACATCGTGGGCATCACCATGCCCGTGGTGAAGCACAGCTTCCTCTTGCAGAGCACCGACGACCTTACGAAGACGTTCCGCGAGGCGTTCTACATCGCCTCGACCGGTCGCCCCGGCCCGGTGCTCATCGACATCCCGAGTGACCTCGCCGGCGCGCAGATGGTGTTCCGCTATCCGGACCATATCGACATCCCCAGCTACCGACCCAACTATCGCGGCAATGCCAAGCAGGTCAAGCAGGCGGTCGAGTATATCCGCGCGGCAACTCGACCGCTGCTCATGGTGGGCGGCGGCGTGGTGTCGAGCCATGCGTGCGACGAGGTGGTTGAGCTCGCGGAGAAGATGCAGATTCCCGTGGTCACGACCTTGTTGGGCAAGGCGGCCATGCCCTGCTCCAACCCGCTCAACTTAGGGCCCGTGGGCATGCATGGCTCCAAGTATGCAAACATGGCAGTGACCGAGTGCGACCTCCTCATTGCGGTGGGCGCGCGCTTCTCGGATCGCGTGACGGGCAAGCTCAGCGAGTTCGCGCCGCATGCGAAGGTCATTCACATCGACATCGATCCGGCCGAGATCGGCAAGGTGCGCGACCCGCAGGTTCCCATCGTGGGCGATGCCCAAGGCGTCGTCGCGGCCATTAACGCGCGACTCGACAAGGTTGAGGCCCAGCCAAGAAGTGCGGAATGGGTCGAGACCGTGTTCGAATGGCGCGAGCGCTGGCCGTTCTATACCGAGGATTTCGTCGACTATCCCGACCGCATCGCGCCGGAGCAAGTGCTCGAGGCGCTTTCCAACAAGCTCGATCCCCATGAAAGCGTGGTCACGACCGAGGTTGGCCAGCATCAGATGTGGGCGCACCAGCACGTGCACCGCGAGGAGAGCCGCACGTTCATCAGCTCGGGTGGCCTGGGTACGATGGGCTTCGGATTCCCGGCGGCCATCGGCGCCAAGATCGGGCGGCCGGACGCGCAGGTGGTGTGCGTCGCGGGCGACGGTTCCATCCAGATGAACATTCAGGAGATGGCCACGGCGCTCGGTAACGGCGTGGCGGTGAAGGTACTCGTCATCGACAACAACGCACTCGGCATGGTGCACCAGTGGCAGCGACTGTTCTATCACGAGCGCTATTCGTGCACGGAGTTCACGGCGAACCCCGACTTCGTGAAGCTCGCCGAGGCGTACGGCTGGCAGGCGGAGCGCATCGCGCACCCCGACCAAATCGATGACGCCCTGGACCGGATGCTCGCCGCCGACGGTCCCTATCTGCTGGATGTCATCATTCCCACGGCGCAGACCGTGTATCCCATGGTGGCGCCCGGCGCGGCCATCGACGATATCATCGGCGCGATTGATGTGACGCTCGGCGGCGTGCGCGTAACCGAGAAGGGCATGAGCCCGGCGGGCGAGCATGCGGGCACCGTGGCAGAGCCGCTGCCGCTCGATGAGTCCGATGCGTCGGCGCGCGTTGCCGCCGGTCCGCAACCCGGCTCCGAGGGCAGCGGGCTTGCGCGCGGTGTTGCCGCGCAGAAGGGAGACGAGTGAGATGAAATACATCCTTTCGGTGCTCGTCGAGAACAAGCCCGGCGTGCTCAGTCGCGTGACGGGGCTCATCAGCCGACGCGGGTTCAACATCGACTCGCTGACCGTGGCCCCAACCGAAGACACCACCATGAGCCGTATGACCATCATCGTCGACGCCGATGCGGTGGCATACGAGCAGCTCACCAAGCAGCTCCATAAGCTCGTGAGCGTCTATAAGATCAGCGATATGACGCATGAGGACGCCATCGAACGCGAGCTCGTGCTGTTCAAGGTGCTCGCGCCCGCCGACAAGCGCCACGAGATCATCGAGATCGCGAACATCTTCCGCGCGAAGGTGGTCGATGTGGGCAAGAACTCGCTGACCGTCGAGGCGACGGGCACGGCGAGCAAGCTCGATGCCATGGAGGACCTCTTCCGCGGCTACGGGCTGCGCCAAATCACGCGCACGGGCAAGATCGCCATGTCGCGCTCGTAGCGGCATCCCCATTCATTTTGGGACGGGTCCATTTTGACTCATTCCGCGGCGGTGTCCCAACACGGAGATGTAAGCAAGGTACTGTCAGCCACGATTCAAAGGAGACAAGAAATGGCTGTAACGATTTACTATGAGGCGGACTGCAAGCCCGAGGTAATCCAAAGCATGAAGATCGCCATCATCGGCTACGGAAGCCAGGGCCACGCCCATGCGCTCAACCTGCTCGATTCGGGCTGCGACGTGCGCGTGGGCCTGCGCGAGGGCTCGAGCAGCTGGACCAAGGCCGAGGAGGCGGGCCTCAAGGTGTGCGACATGGACACCGCAGCCGAGGAAGCCGACCTCATCATGATCCTCACGCCCGATGAGACCCAGTCCAAGGTCTACGAGGAGCACATCAAAGCGCATCTCAAGCCCGGCAACACGCTCGCCTTCGCCCATGGTTTCAACATCCACTACGGCTACATCGTGCCGCCTGAGGACGTGAACGTCATCATGTGCGCGCCTAAGGGGCCGGGTCACATCGTTCGTCGCCAGTACACCGAGGGTTCCGGCGTGCCCGACCTCGCCTGCGTGCAGCAGGACGCCACCGGCAACGCGTGGGACATCGCACTCGCGTACTGCTGGGGCGTGGGCGGTGCCCGCTCCGGCATCATCAAGGCTACGTTCAAGGAGGAGACCGAGGAAGACCTGTTCGGCGAGCAGGCCGTGCTGTGCGGCGGTCTCGTTGAGCTCGTGAAGGCGGGCTTCGAAACCCTCACCGAGGCGGGGTACCCGCCCGAGCTTGCGTACTTCGAGTGCTACCACGAGATGAAGATGATCGTCGACCTTATGTACGAGAGCGGCATCCACTTCATGAACTACTCCATCTCGAACACGGCCGAGTACGGCGAGTACTATGCCGGCCCCAAGGTCATCAACGACGAGAGCCGCGCTGCCATGAAGCAGCTGCTTGCACGCATTCAGGACGGCAGCTTCGCGCAGGAGTTCGTCGACGACTGCAACAACGGCCACAAGTGGCTGCTCGAGCAACGCGAGAAGATCAACGAGCACGAGATCGAGAAGACCGGCGAGAAGATCCGCTCGATGTTCTCCTGGATCAAGAAGGACTAGCACCATGTAAAAGAACTCCAGGGTTTTTCTAACATTGCGGCCCCGCTGCCCATGCCGGTGGCGGGGTCGCCGGTGTTTGAACGCCAAAACTTCCGGATATCAACGGTTATTTTTGGATGTGCCGAGTATGCGTCTGAAATCTCGGTTGTTTTCCCAGATAAACGCGGGCTAAAAATCGTCTATACTCGGCAACTCGGAAAACAACCGTTGATATCCGGAAGTTTTTGTTTATCGGGTGCACGGCAGGCGTTTCGCGGAGCGCGTTTGCGCCATTGTTCGCGGCGGGATGTTTCGGAAATGTTGCCGTGCCTCCAAGGCCAACGCCAGAGCCTCACTTTGCTACAATCGCGAACCGTTTGTTGGGTATGGCGAGCGCCCGAATAGCAGGGAGAGGGGGCGGACGATGGAAAAGTGCGAAGAAGCGGTTGCCGCTGAGATCACATCCGCTGCTGCCGCAACCGAGTCGTCTGCAGTACGCGGTGCGGCAGCGTGCGCAGCTTCCCCGCAGAGCGGCTCCATGACGGCGCGGCAGTGGCTTGCGCTTGCGGGTCTCACCTGCTCGGCCTTCGTATTCAACACCTCGGAGTTCATGCCCATCGGTCTATTGAGCAGCATCGCCGGCGGCTTCGGCCTTACCGAGGCGCAGGCTGGCATGATGACCTCGATCTATGCATGGGCGGTCATGGCGCTCTCGCTGCCGCTCATGGTGTTTGCATCGCGCTTCGAGTTCAAGCGGCTGCTGCTCGCGGTGCTTGCGCTGTTCACGGTGGGGCAGTTCGCCTGCGCTGTGGCTCCCACGTTCGAGCTGCTCGTTACAGCGCGCCTGCTCGTTGCCTGCGCGCACGCGATCTTCTGGTCGATCGCCTCAGTCATGGCGACGCGTGCGGTCGCGCCGGAGCATGGGTCGCTTGCGCTCAGCATGGTCGCGACGGGAACGTCGGTCGCCATGGTGTTCGGCCTGCCCCTTGGTCGTGCGATCGGCTTGGCAGTGGGCTGGCGCATGACGTTTGCCTGCGTGGGCGTGGTGGGCGCAGCTCTCGCAGTCTACATGGCGCTCATCTTTCCGCGCATTCCCGCTGGCGAGCGTTTCGGACTGCGTCGGCTGCCTGGTCTCTTCCGCAACCGTGCGCTCCTGACGGTCTATGTGAGCACGTTGCTCGTGGCGACGGGCTATTACACGGCGTACAGCTACATCGACCCGTATCTTGCGCAGGTCGCGCACCTCGATGCCGGTACCGCCACCATGGCGCTCACGGTTTTCGGCGCTGCCGGGCTCGCCGGGAGCCTTCTGTTCTCGCGCGCCTACGACGCGCACCGGCTTCCGTTCTTGGGTACGGCGCTCGCGGGGCTTTCGGCAGCGCTGCTCCTGTTGAATGTCGCGGCACCGTTTGTAGCAGGCATATTCGGTATGCTCGCGCTGTGGGGAGCGTGCAACACGGCGTTCGGTATCGCGTTCCAGGCCGAGATCATTCGCTACACGCGACCGGACGAGGCTTCCGTGGCGGTCGCGCTATACTCGGGGATCTCAATTTGGGGATTGGTTCTGGGTCGTTTTTTGGCGGCATGGCGAGCACGGCGTTTTCTCTGTCGAGCATCGGGCTTGTGGGCGGCGCGCTTGCAGCCATGGGTTCCGTCGTCTGCCTGGTGGGACTGGCGCACGCGGGACGTACTGCGGAATAGCCAGGACAGGACTGCCGTCTCGCTCGCACGGGACGGCAATGATAACAACCCCTTGTTAAAAACCCCTGGGGTGATTTTACATGGGGTCGTTTTGCACGTCGCGCTAGGCCGGTAGCTTGCACACGTCGACCCAGGTACAGGGTGCGCAGAGCTCTTCGAGTTCGTTCGGCGTGAGCTCGATGGCGCTGTTCGCGCTGCCGCAGGCGGGGAAGACGGTTTCGAAGCGGCGGAGCGTCGCGTCGAGGTAGATGTCGCAGCCGTCGTTCACGGCGAAGGGGCACACGCCGCCGACGGCGTGGCCGATGAGCTGCTCGGCTTCCTCAGCCTTGAGCATCTTCGCCTTGGTGTGAAACTGCGCTTTGTACTTCTGATTGTCGATGCGCGCATCTCCCGCGGCAACGATGAGCGCCACGCGGTCGCCCACGTGAAACGAGAGCGTCTTGGCGATGCGCTCCGGTTCCACGCCCGCCGCCTGGGCGGCAAGTTCGACGGTGGCACTCGAAACTTCGAATTCCAAGATGCGATCTGCCATGTCATGTTCGGCTAAATACGCCCTGACCTTTTCGATTGCCATGGACAACCCCCGTTTTCCAGAATGAGTTCGCTATCTTCTTAGCATATCGCTTGCAAGGGCTTCCGTGCACCTTTTCGCTGCGGCCTTGCACAGCCCTTTTGAGAGCGCTTCACGCGCCCAAGCCCGAAGCGCCTCGCGCCCCCTTTCGCGACGGTCGCGCACATCTAGATACTCCCTGCTCCTCTTCTTACCAAACCGTAAGCCACATGTAAGCAAAATCGATGGTGCGTCCGGCGTCTACCTGTAAAAATGGCTGGTAACGTAGGCAGTGGGGCATAGCGCTGCGGTGCAAATGCGATTTCGAACACGGGGTAGCCATGGGCATGATCGAGCGATTCATAAACGGATACAGCGAGAACTTCATGCTCGCGGTGGGCTTATGGCCGCTTGCGGCCACGGCGCTCACCTTGCCTATTTTGGCGTATCTCTACCATCGCGATGGGCGCCTCAAATTCGTTTCGGTGGTATCGACCTATCTCGCGGTGCTCTACCTGCTTGGCCTCGGTTGTTTTACCCTCTACCCGCTGCCGTCGGGAGATTCCGGCCTGGGCATCACGTACGGTGTGCCATGGCAACTAAACCCCTTGGCGTGTATAGGCGATTTCGCGCGCGAGGGCGTATCGACGATTCCGCAGATTGCGTTTAACGTGGTGTTCTTCGTGCCCCTCGGGTTCATCGCTGGGCGCCTTATGCGCTGGGGGTTTGGGGCTTCGGTGGCGGCGGGGCTCGTGGCTTCGCTTTGCATCGAGCTCGCGCAGGGCACGGGGTTGTTTGGAATTTATCCGTACGCGTACCGCACCGCCGATGTCAACGACCTCATGTACAACACACTTGGCGCGGCGATTGGCTGGTGGTGCGCAGCGCAGCTCGGGCGCGTTCTGCCACCGGGCGCGCTGGCAAATGCCAGCGATGTCACCCATGAACCAGGGTTCGTGCGCCGCTGTGTGGCGTTCTGGCTCGATAGCCTTCTTATGGGGCTGATCGTCATCGTGGCGACCACGGCACTCACGATGCTATTCGAGAACGTGCCGGGCGGGGATCGCTTGGCGCGAGCACCCTGGATTCTCGTCGTGTCAGTTGCGACGTTTCTGCTGGTTGAAGGCGTGCTTCCATGGTTGCATGGTGGATCCACGCCGGGAGGCAGCTTCGTGCGCATGACGTGCGAGACCAGAGAGCGCGAGGGGTTCGGGCGCGGGGTGTTCTACGCGGCGCGTCTTGCGGTGCTGGGCATGAGCTATTGTTTCTTCCCGTTCGCATGGCCGCTGCTGGCGCTGTACTATTTCGCCCGCCGCCGCATGCCGTACGACGAGCTCTGACCTGACCTGGGAAGGATCAATGAGGGCTGCCCTTCATAAGAGCTGGGAGGCGCAGGCCTTTCTGGCGCGCCGCACGGCCCGCGTTTGTCGGTAGGGACGGATTTCTGGCGGGCCTTCGAATGTTCGAGGCTCGAGTCGGAAGGTTTTTCGTGACCCGCCGAGTAGAGCGCCCCGCCGGGAAGACGCGACCTGCGATTTTGTTGGCGTAAAAACGGGGTCTACTCGGGGTATCCAGAAAAACCTTCCGATTCGAGCCTCGAACTTGTTCGTTTTGAGCGGGACGTCACCCGAAGGTGCGGTACGCCTGCGTGCCAACAGGGGTTTTGCTGACCCCCCGGGGTGGCCAGCCGTACCGGCTGTCCAAAAGGTCCCTATTCGCGGCACGAACACCCCGTGTGGGCATCAAGACATCGGTGGGGCGCGGGGATGCGCGACAAGCGTCGCGAGCGGGCGGTTTCTGGAGTGGTAAAGCTAGAGGTTGCCCTGGATGTGGTTTTTGATGAGGGCGAAGCACTCACGGGCGAGGTTCACGAGAAGATTTTCGGGCGTGGAGGCGGCGGGAACGCCCCAGACACGTTGAAACCCCTGTTTGCGAGCGATGAGCAGGGAACGATAAAGATGGAAGTCGTTTGTCACGATACCTACGCGCCGCTTTCGGAGTCCGGGCACGAGTTGAGCGGATAGCGAGAGGTTTTCGGCTGTGGTGGTCGAGGCGCTCTCCTGAATGATGCGCTCGCTGCCGACGCCGCGGTCTGTGAGCCAGCATGCCATCGCAGCCGCTTCGCTAACGGGTTCGTCGGCGCCCTGGCCACCGGATACGATAGCGATGGTGGCGGGGTGTTCGGCAAGATAGGAAAGCGCCGCTTCGAGCCGATAGCGCAGCGCGCGCGTGGGCAGCCCGTCGGGCCGGACCATGGCGCCGAGTACGATGAGGTACTCAAGATCTTCGGGCGGGGTGCTGCGGCCCGCGCGCATGATGATTGTGCTTGCGGCGCAATAGGCGAGCACAACGGCTAGGGGTGCAGCCAGCAGAAAGAGCGTTGTCACGGTCACCTCCGTTTCTCGGGATGACTCCATGGTACCCATGCGCGGTTGCTTGCCAACCGAGGCCGGGGCAGGTGCGGTGGGGGCGAGCGGTGTGCGCGGTGCGTGCGGTGTGTCTGCGGGCGCTCCTTCGCCCACAAGCAGCGTCTCGGACACCTTGCTACAATCGGATGAGCTAGCAAAGGGGGGCGGCATGAAGACGGACCGGGACTTGGAGCGCCAGCTCGCATCAATCGATCGGCGCGGATATCCGGCATACAAGAGCCTGCGCGGAACATACGATTTCGGTGATTTCGAGCTGGATATTGCCCATGTACAGGGGGATCCGTTCGCCGCGCCCTCTCAACTTGCTGTATATGTTCCAGGCGATGTTTCCGGGCTTCCGGCATGTTGCCGCGATGCCGCGCATAGGCGCACGGCGACGGAGGACCTGCTCGTGCGACGGTTCTCGAAGGAGGCGGCGCAGGCGAGCTTCAAGGTGGGAGGCTCGGGCAAGAGCGGGTTTATCGGAACAAGCAATCCGGGCCCCGAGATACTCGCGCGGTCGGCATGCGAGATCGCACCGGATGGCGCGGTGATGCTGCGCTTCGAGGCGGGTCTCCCGGCGCATGGTCGCACCATCGATGCACGCGCTGCAGCGCGTATGCTGCTGGACCTCATCCCGGTTTGTGTGGAGCGCGCGCTCATGCTAGACGACGCTGGGCGGCGTGCGGCTCAGAAGGCAGCGGAATTGGCCGACGACCAGCGGGCAGTCCGCTCTGCGATCCGGGAGCGGGGCCTCGTGGCCTTTGTTGCGGACGGCTCGGTCCTGCCGCGGTCGAGCAGTGTTTCGGCGAAGCCGCTTGCGGGCGCTCGGCCCTTCACCTCTCCCGAAAGCATGCGCGTGACGCTCGAGTTGCCCCACCGCGGCCGTGTGCGCGGCATGGGCATTCGCCGGGGCATCACCCTCATCGTGGGCGGTGGCTACCATGGCAAGTCGACTCTGCTCAAAGCGCTGCAAGAGGGCGTATACGACCATATTGCGGGCGATGGGCGCGAACTTGTGGCAACCGATGAGACGGCGATCAAGCTGCGCGCGGAAGACGGTCGCGTCGTGCATGCGGTCGATATCTCCCCGTTCATCAACAACCTTCCAGATGGTCGCGATACGCGCTCGTTCAGCACGGAAGACGCAAGCGGAAGCACCTCGCAGGTGGCGTCGACCGTGGAGGCCCTCGAGGCCGGCGCTCGGACGCTGCTGATCGATGAAGACACATCGGCAACGAATTTCATGGTTCGCGACGCGCTCATGGAGGCGGTGGTTGCGGCGGAGCACGAGCCCATCACGCCGTTCGTCGAGCGCGTGCGCGCCCTTTGGGAGCGGCACGGCGTGAGCTGCGTGCTCGTGATGGGAAGCTCGGGAGCGTTTTTCCCGGTGGCAGATAGCGTTATTCAGATGGACGCCTACGAGGCAAACGATATCACGGAGCGCGTACGGGCTGTGCTTGCCGATGCGCGGTTGGCGGGCACGTACCCGGAGGCGCCCGGTCTGGGCGTTTCGGCGGGGAAGGCGGGCGAGGCGGGCAAGGCCCCCGCTTCATCGTCATCGGATCAAGATGCCCCGGCATCGCGTCCGCTTGAGCTGGGCGGAAGGCTCGAGCGCCGCTCGACGGGGCGGCTCGGGCGTCGTGGCCGAGCAAGGGGAGGCGACGGTGCTGGAACCGCTCGGCACGAGCATCTCAAGGTCCGCGGGCGCGGTCGTGACGGGTTTTCTGTTGGCTCGTACGACGCGGACCTGCGCTTGGTCGAGCAGCTCGTGGATGCTGAGCAGTCCGCGGCTCTTGCCCAGATGGTGCGCGTGGTGCTCGAGCATGGGCTGCTCGATGGCATGCGCGCGCTACGGGATGTGGTAGACGAGGCCTTCCGTGTTCTTGACGAGCAGGGTTGGGAGGCGCTTTCGCCTTACGGAGATGCTGCCTGCGGTCTGGCGCGCCCTCGCCCGTGCGAGCTCTTCGCCGCCCTTAATCGCCTGCGCTGAATGGGCAATGGCCGTTTTGACAATTCAATACCGGGTGTTGGCGTTTCATAACGGGATTATGGAGAGCCGATTGGCCGCTCGACACCAGGTAATGCGTTGTCATTTGACCGTGCCATGCCCGGCGCCGAGCCGCCATTCTGCCCGGCGCCGAGCCGCCATCTTAATTCCGGTGCCGGCGCCATTGCCCTAGAACTTACCCAAGCAGCAGGTTAACGAGTGCGGAGCCGCCGTAGCCCACGAAGGCGCCGATCGCTGCCGCGAGAAGCGTCATGCCGATCGTGCGGATGACCTTCATCCAGGTGGGGATCAAACGCAAGCGGCGCCCGCGAGGCGTATCGCGGTCGATGGGCTCGCCTTTCCAGAAGGAGACGATCTCGTGATAGGTTACGAGGTCATGCTCCTTTTTGATGCGATCCGCCCAAACGGCTGCGAACATCGCGATGCCCCATAGCATGAGTGCGAGCACGAAGGTGGGTAACGTTTGGGCAAATGGCCAATCCCAAACCACGAGCTGAACCGTTAGCCAGATTAAAGCGAGCAGCATCAGGGCCAGGAAGCCGAGCATGGTGTAGCCAAGCCGTTTCATGGTGGTTGCATCTGAATCGAGCGTACTGGTCATGGTCTCCACGTCTCCTTTGATGAGGTCGTCGATGGATGTGTCGAAGATCTCGGAGAGCAGGAGCAGGCTTTGCACATCGGGATACGTCTTATCGTTTTCCCACGAGCTGATGGTCTGGCGACTCACGTATACGCGCATGGCGAGGTCGTCTTGCGACATGCCCGCCTGAGTACGATGGTCGCGTATGCGCGCTCCGATCTGCATGCTTGCCCTCCCTCGATCTTCGGCACGGCCCTGTCGAGAAGGAGCGTGCCATGGCGCGAGCTAGCGTACCATCAAAAGGGCCCGACATGGCCCCAATCACAGCGCATTGGTGCCGTCAAAAGGTCTTGACATGCCATCTGACCCGCGAAAACCATATACGTTGCACTCGGCCTACTCCGCGCGATAGACGTGCTCAACCTCGGCAATATACATGGTGTGATAGTCATGCTCGGGGTAATGGGTGCTGTCGCAGCTTTGGTCAAGGAAGCATTCCGGCTTGATGTCGTCGGCGTAGAGCGTCCGGCACGAGAGAACCAGGCGCGCCTCTTCGAATGCGGTCGTGTCATCGAGGAAGAGCGGCGTGAACCCCACCTCGGCAACTTTGTCGCCATCGCGGCCGCATTTTCGTTCCAAGCACCCCGAGCGCGCGCTTGTGCTCCGGGGCATAAAACGAGAGCGTGAATCGGCCCGCGGCATCGATGAAGCGCTTGGTGTAACGCTGCGGGCGAACGTAGATCGTTACGACGTTTTTGCCCCAGATCACGCCCATGCCGCCCCAGCTCACCGTCATGGTGTTGAAGCCCGTTGCGTCGCCGGCGGTTACGAGCCCCATTCCGTGCCGATAAGCTCGAACGGATTGATGCTGAGATCGCTGATGGGTATCTCCTGAAGTGCCATGCGTGCTCCTTTGCGAGATGCGGTTAGGCGGCTAACGGGCGGTGGCCTCGCTGGCGTTGTGCGGGGGCTTGCCCGTCCATAATTCAAATCATAGTGGATTTGCGGGGCATGGAGCTGCGCATAGATTCCCGGGCATTGCTGGGAGTGGCACCGCACGCTGATTTGCGGGACGTAGCGCTCCGTACCCTCCTTTCACGCGCGTTGACCTTGTGGGACAATGGGCGGGGCCGCGCAGCGGGCCTTCGCAAGGCGGCCAACTTCGATGGCAGTTTCGGGCGTGCGGTGAGGTCGATATGGCACGGCGTGTAGGATTTGCGCGGGCAAGCGAGCATATCAATGCGCATGTGGGCAGCAAGGAGCTGCTCACGCTCTTTACCGAGGGCGATGCGCTCGTGACGATGACGGCCTTCGATGGGCTTGAGCTTGCCGCGGTGTCGGCAGGGGGCACAACATTCGATCAGGTGGTCTTCAAATCCTGCGTGTTCGAGGACGTAGACTTTTCGCGTTGCACGTTTGCCGATGTAAAGTTCATGGGGTGCCGGTTCATCTCGTGCTCGATGGAGCGCTGCTGGCTCAACCGGTGTGACTTCATCTCGTGCTCCGCTCCGGGCCTGAGCTTTCAGAAAGGCCGCTTTACCAGCGTCTTGCTGGCAGAGAGCCAGATGCGCTACGCAGAGTTCTCGGAGGCTTCCATTCGCGATCTGCGCGCACGGAAGACGAATCTGGCCGAGAGCCTGTGGCACGACGTTTCGCTCAAGCGCAGCGCGTTCGAGTCGTGCGACCTAACGCGCGCGGATGTGTTCCGCACGTCGCTTTTGGGAATAGACCTTTCAACATGCGATATTTCCGGCATCATCGTATCGAGCACGTTCCGCGAGCTGCGCGGTTGCATCGTTGGTCCCGAACAGGCCGTGCAGCTCGCTGGTCTTCTGGGCATCCAGATCAAGGAGGAGTAGAACGCCCTCGCCGGGATTGCCGCGCTTGGATGGACTTGCGCGCGTGGCCTTGGCGGTGCGCCGCAATAGGT
>ENA-OQCL01000331-OQCL01000331.1-human-gut-metagenome-genome-assembly--contig:-NODE-331-length-23704-cov-8.211053_pt1 | contig 23704 bp, 24 predicted proteins | sample MGYA00242502_ERZ504586 | MGnify/ENA primary metagenome ERZ504586 (study PRJEB26092, sample SAMD00036316) | human gut metagenome | host: Homo sapiens | study: EMG produced TPA metagenomics assembly of... | reverse complement strand
GAAACCTTATCCCAGCTGTCTTTCATGCCATAGTCACCCTATCCGCCCCTGCGGGGCACCTTCCCCTAGAGGGGAAGGCTGCGATACGAGAATACCATCTTCTAAAAAAAGGCGGCGAAGCCGCCACGAGAGCCCTGAACCCTGAACCAAATGAAAGCAAAGTAAAAAGGAGCTGTGAAGAAATGAGGATTCATTTCTTCACGGCTCCTTTTTTACAGCGTCACCATGAAATGCCCGATCAGCATCTCAAGCGCCCGTTTCACTGTCTTTTGGAAGCGCTCCTCTGCAAGCGCATACACCTCTTGCGGTGCGATGGATTCACTCTCCGTCCGTTTCGCCACGACACCGCAGACGGAGCCGGCGCGAAGGCCCATGACGCTCGCCAGCGTGAAGAGCGTCGCATTTTCCATCTCGAAATTCGTACATCCCATCGCCTGAAAATCAGAGAGAAGCCCCTGATACGAGGTCCTAACATAGCCAGAGAAGCTGTCATAGCGCTCCTGCCCCGGCCAGAAGGAATCCGTCGAGACGGAGATGCCGACCTGATACGGCACCCTGAGGCTTTCCGCCGCTTTCACGAGCGCCAGTGTCACCGTCATATCCGCCACAGCCGGATACTCCGCGGGTGCATAGGCCTTCGACGCGCCGTCGCGGCGCACCGAAGCCCGATCGATCACGAGATCGCCGAGCTCAAGCCCTTCCTGTATAGAGCCCGTCGTCCCCACGCGGAGGAAGGTCGTGACCCCGAGACGCGCCAGCTCTTCCACAGCAAAGCTCATGCACGGCCCGCCCATCCCCGTCGACATGACAAGCACCGGCTCACCGGAGACGCGGGCAAGCCAGCTCGTATAGTCGCGATGCGAGGTGAGAAAAACGGCAGCCGGATCCAGCGCCTTCGCCAGCCCCGGCACCCGCCCCGGATCTCCGGGCACGACAGCGTAGCGCGCGCCCGCCAGCTGTTCCCTCGTAAGACCCGTGTGATACATGACCTCGCCTTCCTTGGCATAGTGATAGTTTCTCATAGTGGACCTCCTTTGGGGTGACTGGGGACTGGTGACTAGTGACTGGGGATTAGTAGCTAGGGATTAGGAACCGCGAGTGACTGGTGAGTTGAATACGACTTTCGGGCATCGCCCCTTTATACTCCGCGGCGCATTTCGTCATCCTGAGCGGAGTGAAATGTCGGATGTTCGATCATGTAAAGGCGAAACAGTAAGAACTGAGTCGAAGGATCTGGCGCCGCACCACCATTTCGCATTTCGCATTTCTAATTTCTCATTCAACCAAAGTCTTCATCCCCGAAAGGGCGCCCCGCCCACGGGCTAACCCTCCCCCTAAACCACAAAAGGGGACTTGCCCCCATCCAAGTCCCTTTGCCCTTACTTTTATTTTCTTCTTTTTCTTATCCTTCTTGCCTTTTTTATGCTTCTTGCACTTCTTGATCTTGGCGAAGATGAGCCTCTCCTCCTCCGGAAGCGTCAGCTCCTCGCCGGCCGGATGCATCTCCTCTTCGGAAATCTCCCAGTCGCCGTCGATATTATCTTCGCCATCGGGCCGTCCCAGCGTATGGGTCTTGTACTCGATATTGATATCGCTCCCATCCGTATCCAGAGAGACAGCCGCTTCGCCGCCCTTCTCGATCAGGTCGGTCAGGATCTCCTCCATCTCATCGGCAAGAGCGATGATATCCTTCAGACGCTCTTCCTCCGCTGGACGGTTATCCAGGCAGGGATCCAGCATGTAGCTTTGCAGGAATGCGCGGTCTTCATCGATCCGCCGGCTCATAGCCAAGAGAGTTTCCTTCCAGTTCTTTGTCTCCATTTGTTACTCCTTTGCGGAAGCCGTGCCTTCCGTCACCAATACCTTGTCGATGCGCCTGTTGTCGCAGTCTACGATCTCAAAGGTAAAACGCCCATATGTGACCTTTTCCGTTTCCTTCGGGATGTAGCCCAGAAGGTAAGTGAGGAAACCGCCGAGCGTCTTGAAGTAGGCCTCTTTCTCTCCGGGCAGTTCTCCCTCAATATGGAAATGCTCACGGAAATCATCGATGGAGCACAGCCCCTCCACCAGCCAGGCATGTTCGCCGCGGCGGATGAATTTATTCTGCTCCTCCAGGATATCCTCCTTGTCTCCGGGCATATCCCCTACGATCTCCTCCAGCACATCATGCAGCGTCACGAGGCCGGACAGCGTCCCGTACTCATCGATGACGATCGCCTCATGCACCCCGCGCGTGCGGAAGAGCTGCAGGAGCTTCGTCAGGATGAGCGTCTCTGGGATGAAAAGCGGCTGATGGATCGTATCCATGATCGATGCCTTCAAAGGCTTGCCCGGATGCTTGTGCTGATCGATCAGGATCTCCGACACATCCGCAAGACCCTTGAAGTCATCCAGCGAGCCCTTGCCGACCGGCAGACGGAAATGGGATGTCTCCATCATATCCGCCCAGATCTTCTTCTCTTCATCCTCCAGATCCAGCCAGTCAAGCTGCGGACGCGCCGTCATGCAGTCCGACGCCGTACGGTCATTCAGCTCAAAAACATTATCAATGATCTCAGGCTCTTCCTTATCGAAGGTACCGAGACGCGCGCCCTGCTGAAGAAGGACCTTGATCTCCTCCTCCGACACCGGCTGCTCGCCGCCCATCTTCACACCGAGGAAGCCCACCACGATCTTCGTCGACCATGTGGAGAACCACACCAGCGGCCGGCATGCCGTCGCCATGATGATCATCGGACGCGCGATGACGCACGCCGCCTTCTCCGGCACCGCGATGGCGATCCACTTCGGTACCAGCTCGCCGATGATGAGCGAGAAATAAGTGACGAGCACCATCACCGTCACCATGCTGATCTCGCGCGCATACGGAGCGAGCAGGGAGATCTTCTCCATCTCACTCGCCAAAGGCCCCGCCAGCGACGCTCCTGAAAACATACCCGTGATGATGCTGATGGTGGTGATGCCCACCTGAATGGTCGCAAAAAGCTCTTCCTTCTCCTCGGCAAGGCGCAGCGCATACACCGCGCTCTTATTGCCCTCGTCGATGAGCTCCTGCAGCTTCGTCTTCCGCGCTCCGACGATGGCGATCTCCGCCAGAGAACATACCGCATTGCCTAAAACAAGCAGGATAATAATGATCAGTTCAAGCCATATGTGGCCGTCGTCCATCTTCTTTTCTACCTCCTGGGAAAACACTATTGAACGATGTATCTCTATTATAGCATGAAATAAATGCCGCGAGGGAAAAAGATGGACGGATAAAGGAGCTGTGAAGAAATGAATCCTCATTTCTTCACAGCTCCTTTTTACTTTGCTTCATTTGGTTCAGGGTTCAGGTGGCGGCTTCGCCGCCTTTTTAGAGGATGGTATTCTCGTATCGCAGCCTTCCCCTCTAGGTAATGCTATTAAGTTAAGCGGCAGAACGTTCTTGGCTCCCCATCGGGGGAGCTCCCCGAAGGGGAGCGGGGGGCCTACGCAGCGGTATTGCCTGAAAGTGTTGGAATATCGATAGTATCGGACTATTCAACATCGTACGCTATACCGCTGGCATGCCCTTTCGCCTTTCTGGCACTTCCCCCCGAAGGGGGAAGCAAGTCGCTACGACGTTAATTCTGACTGCATTTGTATGTCGATTGAAGGTCCTCTTCATCGACATACGCAATACTAGTCCCTAGTCACCGCCAACCAACAAAAAAGAACCACGGCGCGTGCCGTGGTTCTTTGGCTTAGTTTCAAGAGTCGATTTCTTTCTTTCTGGTGAGGCTGGCCTGCTCGAAGTGCATGCTTCTGGTGTGAATGGTATGTACCCAGCCTTTCTCATGGCGATCCTTCCACCCGAGGATGGTGACGGGGATCCAGGAGTACATGAAGACAGGGTAGATGAGCCAGTAGAGGTAGATCTTCCAGGGCACCTTGATCTGAAGGAGAACGATCAATGGGACGACGGACTGGATGAAGCCCAGGATCGCCCAGAACTGGTGCGGCACCAGCACATCGTTGTAGAGGATGACCGTAAAGCAGGGGTAGAACATATTGATGTAGGTCATCAGAAGGTAGAAGGTGGAGACGAGGAGAAAGTAGTTCTGCAGGAGCTGCATGATGCCGTCTAAGATGACGATGCTGTGACGTTTCCATCCTTCTTTCCAAAGGATCGGGATGTAGCGCTCGGAGCAGTCGAACTGGCCCTGCGCCCAGCGTTTTCTCTGGCGGCAGGAGGCCATGAAGGAGAGTGGCTTCTCATCGTAAATGATAGCGTCATGTACCCAGCAGGTACGGATGCCGTGAGAGAGGCATTTCATGGCGAATTCCATGTCTTCGGTCAGGCAGTCACAGCCCCAGCCGTATTTCTTGACGATATCGGAAGCGATACACATGCCGGTGCCGCCGAGACAGGAGGAGAGGCCCATATTGTACTTGCCGAGATGCCAGAGGTGGTTGATGGTCCAGAAGGCGATGGCGAAGGTGCCGGAGACCCAGGTGTCGGTCGGATTCTTCGCGGAGAGGTAGCCCTGCAGGACTTTCTGTCCTTTGAGGAGACGATTGTTCATGACGGCAAGGAAATCCAGATGGACGAGGTTGTCGGAGTCGAAGACGCAGAAGGCGTCATATTTCTTATCCAGTGCAAAGATCTTCGGGAAGACCCAGTCCATGGCATAGCCTTTGCCGACGAGTTCCTTGTTTTCTCTTTCGAAGACGTGGGCGCCATGGGCGCGCGCGATGTCAGCGGTATTGTCGGTGCAGTTGTCTGCAATGACGAAGACGTCATAGAGTTCTTTCGGATATTTCAGGATGCGAAGGTTGTCCAGCAGATCCCCCAGGACCATGGCTTCGTTATGCGCCGGTACGACGATGGCGAAGCGGCTCTTCGGGGCAGCCAGATTCGTTTCTTTTCGATGCCACATGCCGAATAACGCGATCACCGTATAGTAGATGGTAAAAATCCCAACGATGATCTGTATCGGAAACATGATTATATCGAGATAGTGGTTCATTGTTCGATGTCCTCAGGTGCTCTTTTCTGTTTTCTTCTGATAGCTTTCCGTTTGCCTTTTCTGCGGTTGAGGTAGGTATTCATCATGCCGAAGAGGATGTAGGCAGCGCAGATGGCAGCCGCCCAGATCGGCCAATAGAAGATGGTCGCGATGACGAAGAAGGCAAGGCAGATCAGCACTGCGGGCAGATGCAGTTGGTCTGCGCTTGCGCCTTTGTTATCCGGGTAGTGGATCTCGCTCACCATGAGGAAGGCGAGCAGAAGGACCCAGAGGACGATGAGCCAGTTCCAGACTTTCGCACCGGAAAGCACATAAGCGGAAATGATGACGCCGGTCGTCGGGCAGGGCAGTCCTTCGAAGTAGCCATGAACGGATGTGACCTTCACATTGAAGCGTGCCAGACGGAAGGCACAGAAGGTACCAAGGAGGGCGCAGGGAATGATGCCCACCCAGCCAAGCTCATGGAGCTGGTAGGAGTAAATGAGCGCACCGGCTGCGATGCCGAAGGAAATATCATCGGAGAGGGAGTCGAGCTCGACGCCCATGGGGCCGGCGGTGTGCAGCGCACGGGCGACTCTCCCGTCCAGTGCATCGGCCACCATCGCGATCAGTATGAAAATCGCTGCGAGGTCGTAGTGACCTTCGATAGACATCATTATGGATAAGCCGCCAAAGAATGCATTGGCCGCTGTGACTCCATTGGCAATCCAAGATTTATTCAACTTATTTCAGCCTCCCTACGACGGTCAGGCCGCCGCGTACTTTGTCGCCTTTTTTGACGCAGATCTCACAATCTCCCGGGATGTAGAGCTCCGTGCAGGAGCCGAATTTGATCATGCCGTAGAGTTCGCCTTTTTTCAGGCTGTCTCCCAGATTTTTCCAGGAAACGACGCGTCGTGCCAGTATCCCCGCGATGAGGATGACCAGGATGGATCGGTTCTTGCCCGTGATCCCGATGGCACCGCGTTCATTTTCAAAGCCCACCCCTTCCTCATACGCAGGCAGGAATTTGCCCTGTGTATAGGACTGGTAGGTAATCTTCCCTTCCATCGGGCTGCGGTTGCAGTGCACGTCGAAGATGGAAAGGAAAATGGTGATTTTATGACAGGTCTGTCCCAGAAACATGTCTTCCTTCGCGTCATGGCACACGTCCACGACGGTGCCGTCCGCCGGAGAGACGAGGACATCATCACCCGGAGTGATTTTATCATTTCTGGGAGGACAGCGGAAGAAATAGGTGAAGTATACTGCAAGTACAAAGGGCACGACGGCAGCATAGTACCATTTCATCCAGAGTCCGATCACGCCAAGAAGGAGTGCCACGATGATAAAAGGGTATCCTTCCGGTAGAATGATTGGTTTTTTCAGCATCACTGACTCCTAAATACATATGTTGGGTTTAAGGTTTAAGAGTTAAAGGGTTAAAGGTTCAGGGTTAAAGGTTCAGGGTTCAGGGTTAGCCCCGGGGGGCGTGCCGCCCCTTGATTACGGTTGAAAGCCTCGATTGAATGAGCAATTAGAAATGAGAAATGAGAAATGGTGGTGCGGCGCATAAAGCCATGGAAGCGCCGCGGAGGTTTGAAACTAGCGGTTTTCTCGTATCGCAAACCTAATCCCTAGCTACTAATCCCTAGTCCCTAGTCACCAGTTACTTGCGGCTCCTAATCCCCAATCCCTAATCCCTAGCCACTCACCCCTTATTACTTTCTCTCCCTCTTCCACTTCTTGACAGCCATCATGAATTTTGGGATGGCCATCATGCGCCCGATGCGGGAGGGCTGCAGGTAGAGTCGATACACCCACTCGAGGCGGTTCTTCTGCATCCAGAGCGGGGCGCGTTTCAGATTTCCGCTCATGACATCGAAGACGCCGCCGATGCCCATGGCCAGCACGGGTCCAAGCTCGTCCTTGTGACGATAGAGCCATTTCTCCTGCTTCGGGACGCCGAGGCCTACCAAGAGCAGCTTGGCTCCGCTTTTCCGGATGTCTTTGATGATCCGTTTCTCTTCTTCTTCGTCGAAGTAGCCGTCATGGCAGCCCACGAGTCGGATCTCCCCATGGGACTTCTGGAAACGATCGGCCGCCTTCTTCGCGACGCCGGGCGCACCGCCCAAGAAATAGACGGGCCAGCCTTCTTTCGATGCGATCTTTAGCAGCTCGACAGACAGATCGGCACCGGTCACGCGTTCCGGAAAGGGAGTGCCGAGAGTTTCTCCCGCCCAAAGTACACCGGCTCCGTCAGGAACGACGAGGTCGGCACGATTCAGGATGCGCCCGAGCTCCTTGTCTTCCTGCGCCTGCATGATCATTTCTGCATTGGCCGTGGCAATGAGGCGGGGCTTTTCATCCCCCATCCCTTCTTTCGCCCACTGGAGGACTTCCTGCATGGTGAGTGCATAGACCGTGACGTCCATCACATTGTGCGAGGATTTTTCTATATCTATCATTTTACGCTGTAGTTCGGTGCTTCCTTGGTGATGCTGACATCATGCGGATGGCTTTCACGCAGACCTGCGCCGGTAATCTGAATAAACTGAGTGTCTTCATTCATGGCCTTGATGTTCTTCGCACCGCAGTAGCCCATGGATGCACGGAGACCGCCAATGAGCTGGAAGAGGACGTCGGAGACATGTCCTTTGTAAGGAATGCGGCCTTCGATCCCCTCTGGTACGAGTTTCTTCGCATTCTGCTGGAAATATCTGTCCTTGCTACCAGCCTGCATAGCGCCCAGAGAGCCCATGCCGCGGTAGGATTTGTAATTCTTGCCCTGATAAATGATCATCTCGCCAGGAGCTTCTTCCGTACCAGCGAGGAGGTTGCCGAGCATGACGCAGGACGCACCGGCGCCAAGGGCCTTTGCGATATCACCGGAGTACTGGATGCCGCCGTCAGCAATGATCGGGATGCCGGTGCCTTCGGCTGCTTTCGCGCAGTCATAGATCGCTGTGATCTGCGGTACACCGATGCCCGCAATGACACGGGTGGTGCAGATGGAGCCAGGTCCGATGCCGACTTTGACAGCGGATACGCCGGCTTCGATCAGTGCCTTGGTCGCATCATAGGTTGCGACATTGCCGGCGATGAGCTCCAGATGCGGGAATGCTTTGCGCAGGCGGCGGATGGTCTGCAGCACGCCTTCGCTGTGACCATGTGCGGTATCGATGACAAGGACATCTGCTTTGGCATCGAGAAGCGCTTCGACGCGGTCTTCCACGTCCGAAGTGACACCGATGGCAGCAGCCACCTTCAGGCGGCCGTCAGAGTCTTTGTTCGAATTTGGGAATTTTCTCATCTTTTCGATATCACGGATGGTGATGAGGCCTTTCAGATGGCCGTCATCGTCCACGAGCGGCAGTTTTTCGATGCGGTGCGCCTGCAGGATGCGTTTCGCTTCTTCCATGGTGGTATGTTCCGGAGCGGTGATCAGACCTTTCGAAGTCATGATGTCGCTGATCGGACGGGACAGATCCGTCTCGAAACGCATATCACGGTTCGTAATGATGCCGACCAGTTTGCCATTCTCTGTGATCGGCACACCGGAAATATGGTATTTGTTCATCAGTTCGTCCGCATCCGACAGGGTGTTGTCCGGAGCGAGGTAGATCGGATCCACGATGATGCCGTGTTCCGAACGCTTGACCAGCTTCACTTCTCTGGCCTGCTCATCAATGCTCATATTCTTGTGAATGACACCGATGCCGCCCTCGCGCGCCATGGCGATCGCCATTTCTGCTTCAGTGACGGTATCCATGCCGGCGCTCATGATCGGAATATTCAGTGTGACATTCTGTGTAAGGTGAGTGCGTACATCTACGTCGCGCGGAAGGACATCCGAATGTGCCGGGATCAGCAGCACATCATCAAAAGTCAGTCCCTGCTTGCCAAATTTGTCTTCTCTCATCATAGCCTCCATTCAAAAACTTTGGTTACTTCTGTGATGTCATGTCTATCTCTCTGGCCCGGAAATACAGATCTATAGGATCCGCATTTCCTCATATGCCAAAGAGGTGCATTCTTTTCAATTAAAACATTATACCATAAATCACAGAGCTGTGTCTTGTATGATTTTTGAGGGTTCAAGGTTAGCCTGTGGGGCAGAGCGCCCCTTGATTACGGTTGAAAGCCTCGCTTGAATGAGAAATTAGAAATGAGAAATGCGAAATGGTGGTGCGGCGCTTAAAAAATATGGAAGCGCCGCGGAGTATAGATGGTGGCGATACCCGAAGGTGGCATTTCAGTCACTAGTCACTAGTCACTTGAGGCTCCTAATCCCTAGTCACCAGTCACCAGTCACTTCTTTTCCCCCCCACTTTTTTCAAGGAACGCCCCTCCAAATCGATGCGCGAGTTCTTTCCTGAAATCCATGCCCCGCTCCATGGCGTTTTGCGCTTCCTTCCTCGCTTCTTCGAGGAGCGGGAGATCTTTCACGATATCTGCCGCCTTGAGGTCCGGCATGCCATGCTGGTGATAGCCGAAGAATTCACCGCTGCCGCGCAGGATGAGATCTTTTTCAGACAGGAGGAAGCCATCCTGGATCTCGCACATCAGCTTCATCCTGAGCTGGGTGATCTCATTCTGATTATCCGAGTAGAGGATGCAGTAAGCCTGCGCCTCCCCGCGCCCGACACGGCCACGAAGCTGATGCAGCTGCGAAAGGCCGAAGCGATCGGCTCCGTAGACGAACATGATGGTAGCATTGGGTACATTGACGCCGACTTCGATGACGGATGTGGCGACGAGGAGCTTCTTCTCTCCCCGATGAAAGGCCTGCATGACCGCCTCTTTCTCGCTGTTCTTCATCCGCCCATGGACAAGGCCCACGGGAAACATGGGGAATATGCGGTCACGCAGCTCTTCATACACGGAAACGGCGGAGGCGAGGTCCTGCTTCTCACTCTTTTCGACGAGCGGACAGACCACATACACCTGATGTCCCGCTTCCATTTCCCGTCCCATGAAGCGAAAGACACGCTGGAGCATCTGACTCCCGATGGCGTAAGTCTTCACCGGATGTCTTCCCGGCGGCATCCCGCGGATGGCTGAAACATCGAGATCGCCATAAACGGAGAGCGCCATTGTCCTTGGGATCGGTGTCGCCGTCATGACGAGGATGTGCGGCGATCCCCCCTTCGTTTCTAATGCCTTTCGCTGCTTCACGCCGAAGCGGTGCTGCTCATCGGTGATGACAAGGCCAAGATGGGCAAAGAGGACATCTTTCTCGAGCAAAGCATGGGTACCGATCAGCACATCGATGTCCCCTGCTGCCAGTTGCTTCAGGATCTCGCGGCGCTCGGAGGTCTTCGTATTTCCGGAGAGATAAGCGACGCGGATAGGAAGGCCTTCATAGAAATGCTGGAATGTCTCATAGTGCTGCCCTGCCAAGACCTCGGTCGGTGCCATGAGTGCGCCCTGATAGCCATTCTCTACGATCTTGGCGAGTGAGAGTGCCGCGACAGCCGTCTTGCCGCTCCCGACATCCCCCTGCACCAGGCGGTTCATCGGGATGAGCCCTTCCATATCGTCCTCGATATCGCGAAAGGCCTGCTGCTGCCCCTCGGTCAGCCGGAAGGGGAAATGCTCGCGCACCCTCTTGACGAGCTCACCGGATGGCGCGCACTTGATGCTCTCTCTCCCCTCTTCTCTCTTTTTACGCAGGAGCAGAACACCTGCCTGCATGAAGAACAATTCTTCAAATGCGATCCGTCTGCGCGCTTCTCTCTGCTCGGCCCAGTCCTTCGGATCATGCATCGCGCGGATGGCGGCGAGCCGTCCCATCAGTTTTTCTCTCCGGACGGTATCCTCCGGAAGATTCTCATCCGCATCCTCCACCAGCGCGAGTGCTCCCTCGATCATACGCCGAAGCTGCGGTGTCTTGATGCCCTCGGTCAGTCCGTATACAGGGACGAGCTTTTGAAAGGACGGCAGATCCTCCGGCTCGATGGCTTCGATCTCCGCATTGCTGATCTGGTTCCTGTTGTAGCCATACTCCACCTTGCCATATGCCAGCACATGCTTCGAACGATGAAAAAGATCGGCTTTCCACGGCTGATTGAAATAGGTAAGCACCACCGCGCCCGTATCATCGACGATCATGACATTCAGGATCGACATGCTTCTTCGGGGATGGATCTCCTTCAGGCCCACTACCTCTCCGTAGACCACAGCCTCTTCATCAGGCACGAGATCTCCCATCGGCGTGACCTTCGTCCAGTCCTGATAGCGCCTCGGGAAATAGGAAAGGAGATCTTCTACGGTATGAATACCGAGGCGCTCCAGCTTCTCCTTCATCCGAGGGCCGACACCCTTCAGGTACTGCACGGAATCAGATAGTTTCATGGATGACCTCCTTTGAATGGTTACGGGTTCGTGGTTCAGGGTTCAGGGTTCAGGGTTCAGGGTTAGCCCTAGGGGGGGCGGTGCGGCGCATAAGAATATAGAAGCGCCGCGAAGTTTTGAAGATATGGTATTCACGAAAGCGGTAAACCAGTGAACCTGTTGAACCTATGAGAATTCATATAAGGGAGAGATTGTTCTTTCTGCTTTCAAACTTGTAGTGGCGGCTTCGCCGCAATGTCAGATGATGGCATTCCCGTATCGTCAGCTTTCCCATCGAGGGGAAGGTGCCTCGTAGGGGCGGATAGGGCACTGGCGGTATGAAAGATAGATGAGGAAACTGGAGAGGTGCGAGGCACATGTGGGGAAAGCGTGAGTCCCAGACCGCGAATAAAAAAAGATTTCTCGCTTCGCTCGAAATGACGATACGGGAGCCGGATGTCTCCTAGTCACAAGTCACTAGTCACTGGCGAGCAGAGCTTTCATTCGCAATCAAAGGGCGACACGCCCCATGGGCTAACCCTGAATCCCGAACCTGACCCCCTATCTCTTTTCTCCTATTATAATTCTTCAAATACTCTGCTGTAAAATACTTGCGTAAAAAAAATGAGTTGTGATATAGTATGAATGTTGCAATCGCGGAAGTGCAAGGAGGTGTAGCACATGGCTAACTATTGTGAAGTTTGCGGCAAGGGAACCGCTACGGGATTCAATGTATCCCATTCCCATTTGAAAACAAAGAGAACCTGGAAACCGAACATCCAGAGAGTTCGCGTACTGGTTGACGGACAGGTCAAGAGAATGAATGTCTGCACTCGTTGCCTTCGTTCTCATAAAGTAAACAGAGACATCTGATCGATCATCTGATTGCTGCATTTCAAGCCGGCTGTATTTCAGCCGGCTCTTTTTGCATGTTTTTTTAGTGACTGAGGATCGCTCGCAAGAACGGCGGAGGAGCTTTCCCGCCCCTCCGCCCGGCTTGAAACATGCTCGAATTTTCTATATAATGAGAATAAATAGCAGTTTTTATGACTGTGGCTTAGGACTACGGATACGATGCTCCTGTCCTTTTATCCCCATGCGGCGTTCTCACTGCTCATCATTTCTCATTCATGAAAGGAGTCTCCTATGCGAAAAATTTTACTGACTGCTGCCTTCGCAGCCCTCACCCTCGCTTCCTCTGTTTCCGCGAACTGGATCACGGGCGAGCCTACGATCCTGGCCGTCAATTCCGGGGAGGCCGCCTTCCACACCGCTCTCACGAGTGACCAGCGGCTCGACGTAAACCTCACTGCAGGCGCAGAAGGCAAGGCTGACCTCACCTTCACAACGAAAGCATCAGAGAGTGCGCTGTCTCTCACCGCTCTCCCCGTCCTCGTAAGCGAAGAAGCCGGCTTTGCGGATGCAAAGCTCACCATCACGCCGCTCGTGAATGATGCGAATGGCCTGCGCTTCTACCTTGTCGATACCGGCGACGTCGGCGGCGCGCATATCGTTTCCTATAAAGGCGCCGCCTTCAAGAGCGCCTTCTCTGCCGCGGATCTGGAAAATATCAATGGTGCCTCTTCTTTCACCGTTGAGAAGAAACAGATCCTCTTCCACACGAAGGAAAATGGCACAGACGCCACCTATACTCTTTCACTCGATACAAAGTCGCTCACATTTACAGCGGTGAAGTGAGCAGAAATTTGAAGTGACAAGAGACAGGCGGGAGTGCGAAGGATCTTGCCTTCATTGGACTCTGCGGGGCACCTTCCCCTAGAGGGTAATGCCATTAAGTTAAGCGGCAGAACGTTCTTGGCTCCCCATCGGGGGAGCTCCCCGAAGGGGTTGTGCAAGCGAACTGGATTTTTAGGAGTGAAGCGACGCGAAAATCCAGTGAGACGCCATTTCGAACGAAGTGAGATGAGGGGGCTACGTAGCGGTATTGCCTGAAAATGTTGGATATCGATAGCATCGGACTATTCAACATGGAGCGTTATACCGTTAGCATGCCCCTATTGCCTTCGGCACTTCCCCCGAAGGGGGAAGCAAGTCGCTACGTCGCTATCAAATTCCTTAACTTAATAGCATTGCCCTTCGCAGGACGCCTGCCCTTTTAGGTTTCCAAACTGAAAAGTCATCTTGTTTTCTGATGGCTTTTCGGCTTGACATTTTCCTCATCATCCGATACAATAAGCACATATTACAAAAGTGCTGATGGAAAAAAGTACGTATTTCTGATTTTTCACAGAGAGCCGGGAATGCTGGGAACCGGCAAATAGGAAATAGGGAAGTTCTTTCCGGAACTGCATGACTGAAATCAAAGTAGGTCTTGCCGGGGTGGCTTGCGTTAAGGAGCCGAGAGTTGATCTGATGAAGATGAATGAGGGTGGTACCACGGAGAATCCGTCCCTTGGTACCACCCTTTTTGTATTCCTTAGATAAATTGGGTGGTACCGCGATGAGTCCCCGTCGTCCCTTGCTGAGTATAGCAAGGGACTTTTTGTTTCAGTGAGAGGAAGAGCGGCGCGGCCATAGAAAGAAGCGCGTAAATCTCTGTCACGCAGAATTATATTTCTGAAAGCAGCATAGTAGAAAAGTAGAAAGGAATATCATCATGAACAAATGGGTAAAAGCAGGGCTTATCGCAGCATTGGCAGGAATGACACTGGTCTATGGAGGATGCGGCGGCAATTCGGCAGGGAGCAGTAAGACTTCCGGCAAGAAACAGGTCGCAGTCGTGCAGATCATGCAGCACGGTTCGCTGGATGCAGCCAATCAAGGGATGATCGATGGGCTGAAGGATAAAGGCTATGGACCGGACAAGGTTGAAGTCGATCAGCAGAATGCACAGGGGGATCAGTCGAATCTGAAGAGCATCACGGCACGTTTCAAGAGCAATAAGCCGGACATTATTTTCGGGATCTCTACTCCGGCAACGCAGGCAGTCGCAAATGAGATCAAAGATATTCCGATCGTCGGCTGTGCCATCACCGACTTTGAGACGGCGAAGCTCGTCAAATCGAATCAGAAGCCGGAAACGAATGTCACCGGCGTCAATGACCGTGGTCCGGTCGAAAAGCAGGTAGATATGGGCAAAGTCTTCCTGCCGAATGCCAAGACCATGGGGCTTCTCTACTGCTCGAGTGAAGTAAATAGTGAGATCCAGGCGAACCAGGCGAAGAAGCATGCCGCTTCCATTGGCCTTTCTGTCGTAGAAAAAACGGTTTCCTCTGTAAATGATATCCAGCAGGTCGCAGAATCCATGGTAGGACAGGTCGACTTCATCTATGTCCCGACGGACAATGTTCTCGCGTCTTCCATCCCGACCCTTGTCAAAGTGACCGACCCGGCTAAGATCCCGGTCCTCGTCGGCGCTGACAGCATGGCCAGAGACGGAGCGCTCGCCTCTCTCTCTGTAGATTTCTATAAATCGGGCGTCCAGGCCGGCCACATGGCGGCCCAGATCCTGGATGGAAAGATCAAGCCGGAAGAAACTCCGGTCGAGGATCCGGAAGTCTATGAGGTCATCATCAATAAGAAAAATGCGGAGATCCTTGGTATTAAGATCCCGGATGAATACAAGAATGCCACGATGGTGGACTAGGGATGAGTAGCTAGGGATTAGGGATTGGGGATTAGGAGTGACTGGTGACTGGGATTCGCCGGCACCATCATTCCTAATTCCTCATTCCTAATTCCTCATTCGAGCAAAGCTTTCATTCATAATCAAGGGACAGCACGTCCTCGGGGCCAACCCTGAACCTTGAACCCCATATAGTATTGTATAAATAAAAGAAGGCAACATAAGATGAAAAACTGGATGAAATGCAGTATAGCGGCCGCACTCGCAGCGGCGGCTCTGATCTCCGGCGGTTGTGGTGGACAGAGCGGAGATGCCTCGGGCAAGATCAAGATCGGTGTCGTACAGATCGTGCAGCATGGCTCACTCGATGAGGCCAATAGAGGCTTCGTCGATGCATTGAAGGAGCGCGGCTATGGGCCGGATAAGGTCGAGATCGAGCAGGAAAATGCACAGGGCGATCAGTCGAATTTGAAGACCATCGTTTCCAGGTTCAAAGCAGAGAAGCCGAAGCTGATCTGTGCCATCGCGACACCGGCGGCGCAGGCAGCAGCAAATGAGATCAAGGACATCCCGATCGTCGGTACTGCGATCACTGACTATACCAGTGCAAAGCTGGTACAGAATGATGAGAGACCCGGCGGTAACGTGACCGGAGTCAGTGATTTCGCAGCCATGGATGCCCAGATGGAGCTTGCTGCCAAGCTCATCCCGCAGGCAAAGCATGTCGGCCTCATCTACTGCTCGAGCGAAGTAAACAGCGAAGTACAGGCGAACCAGATGAAGGACTACTGCAAGAAGCATGATCTTGCCGTCGAAGAGCGTACGGTGAACAATGTCAATGATATCCAGCAGGTGGCGGAGTCACTCATCGGTAAGGTAGACTACATCTACGTTCCGACGGATAACACGCTGGCTTCCTCCATTCCGACACTGATGAAGATCACGGATGCGAATAAGATCCCCGTCATCGTCGGGGCGGACATCATGGCGAAGGACGGTGCGCTGGCAGCGCTCTCGGTCGATTACTATCGCCTCGGCAAGCAGACGGGAGAGCTGGCGGCGGATATCCTTGATGGCAAGGTAAAGCCGGAGACGTCTCCGATCCAGCACCAGAAGGACTATACCATCGTCATCAATAAGCAGGATGCGGAGATCCTGGGGCTGACGATTCCGGAGGAGATCGCAAGGAAAGCGAATATGGTATAAGGAACAAGTAATAAAAGCCTCGATGGCTCAGAGGAGCTGTCGGGGCTTTTGCGTATGAGGTTCAGTGTTAGCCAAAGGAGTTAGAGAAACGCTGATTAAATCTGACAACGATTGAATCAGTGTTTCCCTAGACCTTGATGTTTGAGAGTTGGGATGGGCGGCTAGGAATTAGGGATTAGTAGCTAGGGATTAGGTTTACGATATGAGAAAACTGCCAGTTTCAAAACTTCGCGGCGCTTCTATATTCTTATGCGCCGCACCGCCCCCGTTGAACCCACTGCCCCCATAGACCCCATAGAACCTGTCAACCTTTTCCTTTTTCCCCATGGATTTCTGTGCTATAATAAATCATGAGTATAACTATTTCTACCAGAAGAGCTATGCTGAAACTACACAAAGAAGGCGGGGCTATGTCAGAAATCAAAGAACGATTAGCTCATGTCATGGAGCGGATCGAAACAGCGCGGGAGAAGTCCCCGTATCATCAGCAGGTCACGCTGGTGGCTGTGACGAAGTTCCATCCCATCAAAGACATGGAAGAAACCATTTCTCTCGGTGTCACCCATGTGGGTGAGAACCGTGTCCAAGAAATGGAAGAAAAATACCAGGAGCTCTCGCTCCCGGTGACCTGGCATCTGCAGGGACATTTGCAGAAAAATAAAGTCAAAAGGCAGTCGCTATGGCAGATCTCATCCAGTCAGCGGACTCATTGTCCATTCTGCAAGAGATCGACAAGCGGGCGGCAGAGATCGATAAGGTGCAGGACGTACTCCTGGAGTTTAATATTTCCGGAGAAGAAAGCAAGACAGGCCTTTCACCAGATGACATGAAAATGGCGATCGATGAAGCGAAGTTGCTGTCTCATGTGAGGGTGCTCGGACTGATGTGCATGGCGCCGAATTATGAGGATGTGGAGATGACGCGTCCCGTCTTCCGCAAAGCCCACGAGATGTGGGAGGATATGAAAAAGCAGTTTCCCGAGGGACAGATTTCCATCCTGTCTATGGGAATGACCCATGATTTTGAACAGGCTATCGAAGAGGGAGCCACGATGGTGCGTATCGGCACCGCGATCTTCGGCTCTCGCGTATACCATTAGGAGGAGAAAGAAATGAGTTTATTGGATAAGTTTAAAGATCAGTTTGTCGATCGTGATGATGAGGATATGGAAGAGGAGGATCTTGGCGAGGAGACGGCTCCCGTCAATCCGGCTCAGCCCGTCCCGCCGCGTCCGGCAGCTGTCCGCGGTATCGGCAGAAGTGCTGTCCCGCGTCAGGCCGCCAAGCCATACACCATGGTTGTTGTCAGCCCGAAGAGCTACAGTGATGCGGAAAAGATCGGGGATCATCTGAAGGCTATGCGTCCGGTCGTCATGAATATGGAAAAAACGGATGCGGATGAAGCCCAGCGTATCGTGGATTTCGTTCAGGGCATCATGTATGCTTTGGATGGCCGCATCGACCAGATCTCTGAAAGCATTTATCTCTGCGCGCCGAATAATATGAGCGTTTCCCGTGAGAATTTCGCTGCCTATGCGGATCAGCAGGCAGCCGCACCGGCCGGTGCACCGCAGTGGAATGCCCAGCAGCCGCAGGGACCCTCGGCTCCAGAGGCTTGATGTCTTTCTGGGAAGGGGGTCTGGGCTGGCTGAAAAAGCAGTTCAATGACCAGGACGAGGATGTCTATGACACACAGGCAGAGGAGAGGGAGATACTTCCGGAGGCAGGCGCGCTGCCGGCCCGGAGTCTCCGCCCGCTGGAGGTGGTCATCATGGTACCCGGTACGTATGCAGATGCACGGCATGGGGTGGATGCTCTTGAAAAAGGGCTCGCCGTTATTGTCGTTTTGAATGACAGTGTGGATGATGAGACAGCCAGCCGGTTTGTCGATTTCATGAGTGGAGCTGTTTATCTGGCCCACGGAAGCATCGAGCTTCTGAATGATGATGTCCTTATCTGCCTGCCGGAGACTGTACGGCTCGATAAGGATCGACTGACCGATTTCCAAGGCATCCCTGCCTGGAAAGGACCGAACCTATGAAAAAGATACTGATCATCGGATGCGGGGCGATGGGGGGAGCGATCCTCTCCGGCTGCCTTGCCAAAGGTTTATGGAAAAAAGAAGAAGTCTTCGTCAAGGAGCATTCCCTTGCGGCTTCGGAAGAAAATGCAGCACGATACGGAGTCTCTGTCTCCAAAGAGGGGGGCGAAGCCGGTGAGGCGGATCTGGTCATTGTGGCCGTGAAGCCGAACGTGGTTCCTTCTGTGCTGGAAGAATTGTCCCGGCATGCGCCCCGCCGGGTTCTTTCTATTGCAGCCGCTGTCACGATCGAGACACTGGAAAAGGCTCTTCCGAAGGGGACAGAAGTCATCCGTGTCATGCCGAATACCCCGGCCTCTGTCGGAGAAGGCATGGCAGCGATCGCTCCGGGGACATTTGCTTCGGAAGGATTCATCGCTGAGGCAGAGGATATTTTCCGCGCGCTGGGTAAGGAAGCCGTCGTGACGGAGCGACAGCTCGATGAGCTTGGCGCGCTCTCGGGCGCAGGTCCGGGATATGCGTTTGTCATCATTGATGCCTTGGCAGATGCCGGCGTTCTGATCGGCCTTCCCAGAAAGCTTGCCATCGAAGCCGCTGCCCAGACGCTGTATGGCGCAGCCAAGATGGTGCTGGAAACAGGGAAACACCCGGCTGAGCTGCGGGATCAGGTCACAAGTCCCGGCGGTACCACCATTGCGGGGATCCATGCCATGGAGCGCGCGGGTATCCGCGCTGCACTGATGGATGGCGTAGAAGCATGCCTCGCAAAATCGGATAAAATGGCGGGGAAATAATTAGAAATGATGAGCCAGGAATCAACATATGAAAGATAGAGAAAAAATCATTCGTTATTTTGCGGCCACCAGTGACGATGCCAAAGACATGGCGATCCGTCTGCTGGATCTGGCCGATGTTGTCGACCGTGGACGGCCATTTGCTGTCGGCCCGTTTATGTCGCCTTTTGCCGCGCAGATCGGGCAGACTATCGCAACCCATATGAAGACGGTCACGGTGAAAAGTGAAGGCGGCTATCATGAGGCAGAGCGCGTGCGCATCGCCTTTTCCAGAGACGACTATGACGGCCCCATCGACTTTGGCATGACACTCCTCTCCGTCACCTGGGATGACCGTTACCGCCTGATCGGGCATCGGGACGTCTTAGGCTCGCTGATGGGTCTTGGTATCGACCGTGCCGTTCTTGGTGATATCCTCATGCAGGGCGCCGGCTGTCAGATCGTAGCAGACAGTACCATGGCCGGGTGGATCAGAGACAATTTCCATAAAGTCGCCATGGTCCCTGTCACGGTCAAAGAGATCCCGATGGAGGAGATCGAGCCGCCGAAGAAAACGGCCAAGGAAGTCCGTGCGACAGTGGCCTCTCTTCGCCTCGATGCCGTCGGGGCAGCGGGCTTTGGCATTTCCCGCTCCAAGATGGTGCAGGCCGTCGATGACGGGCGCACGGAGGTGAACTGGCAGCCTGCCAAGAGCGCGTCCCAGACGGTGAAGGCAGGCGATATCATCAGCATCCGGGGGCGCGGCCGCATCGAGATCAAAGAAGAGACCGGTACGAGCCGAAAAGGACGGACGGGGCTTTTGATCGACAGATATAAGTAAGGGTTCGGGGTTCAGGTTAATAGGTTCAATGGGTTCTGTAGGTTCGACAGGTTCATAGATTTCTCATCTTTCGTGAATACCATAGGGAAACGCTGATTAAATCGCAGAGTCAGATTTTACAAGAATTTTTATACATAGCTTCGTCATAACCTTCCTTAAATAGCTCGCTATTCGCGTCAGGTTATTCCTTGCTATGCATAAAAATTCCAAGAGTAAAATCTGACAACGATTTAATCAGTGTTTCCCTAGCCTTGAAGTTTGAAAGCAGGGATTAGGGATGAGTGGCTAGGGATTAGGAGCCTCGAGTGACTAGTGACTTGTGACTGGTAGCTGGGGATTAGTATCTAGGGATTAGGGGTGCAAAGTAACTGGTGACTGAAATGCCACCTTCGGGCATCGCCCTATTTATACTCTGCGGCGCTTCTGATTTTTATGCGCCGCACCACCACTCCTCACTCCTAACTCCTCACTCCTAACTGGCGAGTAGAGCTTTCACACGCAATCAAAGGGCGGCACGCCCGAGGGGCTAACCCTGAACCTTGAACCCTGAACCCTTGAACTCATAAGTAAGAATATCATTAAAGGAGCATAGATCATGATCACACCGATGGATATTCATAATAAAACATTTTCCGGTCAGATCCGCGGCTATTCGAAGGATGAAGTGAATGCCTTTCTGGAAGAGCTTGCGAGCGACTATGAAAAGATTTACCGCGAGCACCGTGCGATGGAAGAAGAAATGGACATCATCCGCACGAAGCTCCGCAACTACGAAAAGATGGAGTCGACCATGTCCCATACGCTGGTCATGGCGCAGGAAACCGCGGATAATGTGAAGAAGAATGCACACAAGGAAGCCGAGCTTTCCATTCAGGAAGCCCAGAGCAAAGCGCAGAAGATCGTTTCCGATGCCGAAGCGGCTCGTCGCAAGATGAATGCGGATCTGCTGAAGGCAGAAGGCGATATGAATCTGTATATCGAAAAGCTCTTGTCAAATTTCAAATCTGCGCTGGCGCTGATCGAAGCAGCCAAAGCTGCTCGTGCGCCGCAGGCGGTGCAGGCCGAGCAGCCGGCAGTTTCTGAACCGTCTGAACCGTCTGAACCGTCTGAACCGGCCGCTGAGGCGGAGCCTTCTTCCCCGGAAGAAGCAGCAGCACCGGCGGCAGAAGCAGAGGAAGCCGCTCCTGCGCCTGCCGGTGGAAATCTTTTCGATGAGGCGGCTAAGACAGTAGCTCCGAAAGAAGAGAACTAAGCCTATGGAAACGAAACAGACCGTGACCGAGTGGGCCAATGACCATCTGGGGCTCACTCTGGCGATCACCAAAATACTGCATGAAGAGCAGACCCCCTTTCAGCACATTGAGATCGTCGAGACGGAGCAGTATGGACGTCTTCTCATCTTAGACGGTGTTTTCCAGACTTCCGTCAAGGATGAGTGGACGTACCATGAAATGATCGCGCATGTCCCGCTCATGATGCATCCTCATCCGGAGCGTGTACTCATCATTGGCGGCGGAGACGGCGGCGTCGCACGCGAAGTCTGCCGCCACGAGTGTGTAAAGCAGGTGGATCTTTGCGACATCGATGGCCGCGTCATCGAGCTTTCGAAGGAATATTTCCCGACGATCTCCAAAGTCCTCCTGGATCCGCCGAAGAAGCTTCATGTCCATGTGGGAGATGGCATCGCTTTTGCGGCCGCGGTGAAGGACTTTTATGACGTCATCATCATCGACTGCTCTGACCCCATCGGACCGGGCGAAGGCCTTTTCACGAGAGAATTCTACAAAAGCGCCAAGGCGGCTCTTAGAGAAGATGGACTCATCGTCCAGCAGACCGAGTCTCCGATCGTCCAGCAGAAGACCGTCCACGATGTTTTTGCGGCGATGCGTGACGTATTCCCCATCGTACGCATGTATTTTTCACACGTGCCGATCTATCCGGAGTGTATGCACTCCTTCATGATCGGATCGAAGAAATATGACCCGCTGACAGCCAAGGTCCGTGAAAACGGCCCGCAGCCGATGAAGTACTACAATAAAAATATCCAGAAAAGCTGCTTTGCCCTTCCGAATTTCATCAAAGACCTGATCTATAAGGGAACATACAGTCTTTTAACGAAAGAGACGTGCAGCGAGCACGTCTTTTGTGTTGTTGTCGGGTTCAGGTTGATGGGTTCAGGATTGTGATGGCAGCTTCGCTGCAAGATATATATTTGCGGCGGAGCCGCCACCTTCATTCCTAATTCCTCATTCGAGCAAAGCTTTCATTCGAAATCAAGGGACAGCATGTCTCATGATTTCGAATGAAAGCAGTTGTCGGGTAGCCATCTCTCCGTTTCGTCATCCCGAGCAAAGCCGAGGGATCTTTGTTACAGCGGAAATCCGTACATTGTGCGTTGTTTCTCTTGCATGAAACACCGTACTCCCTGCCTTTGAAAGCAGGCTTCACATTTGCGTTCTTGAGCTTACCCGGCGGTATGCGGCAAACGAAAAAGATTCCTCCACTTCGGTCGGAATGACGATACGAGAGTACGGTTTATCTAAAATTTACGGCGCTTCTATATTTTTATGCGCCGCACCAACACTCCTAACTCCTAACTAGAGAGCCGAGCTTTTACTCAAAATCAGTGGACGGAGCCGCCCCGAGGGCTAACCCTTGCCCCCTTTCCTTCCCATGATATAATGAGAAAAATGATTTCATGAAAGGAGCGATTTCCATGGAAATTCGTGTGTTGAAATATTTTCTCATGGTCGCGCGTGAGGAGAGCATCACGAAGGCGGCCAGCCGCCTCCACATCACGCAGCCGACGCTGTCGCGCCAGATGGCGGACCTCGAAGCGGATATGGGCGTCCCGCTCCTGGATCGGAGCGGACGCAAGATCGCATTGACGCCGGAAGGCATTTTTCTTCGCCGACGCGCCGAAGAGATCGTCTCTCTGGTCGACAAGACGGAGATGGAAGTCTCGCAGGCGGCAGAAAATCTGGAAGGCACCATCAGCGTGGCAGGAGGGGATCTCTCGCAGGCACGTGATTTTGTGCGTCTCATTAAGGAATTCCAGACACTCCATCCTCTTGTATATTTCCGCTATTACACGGACATCACGCCTTACATTTGTGAATGTATGGATCATGGCTGCGTCGATGTGGGCCTCCTTGTTGAGCCTTTCGATAGGGAGAAGTATGAGTCACTCCCCATCGGAAAACCGAGCCGGATGGGAGTGTATATGCGTGCGGATGATCCGCTCGCCAAGAAGCCGGAAGTATGGATGCAAGACCTGGAAGGCCGCCCCCTGCTGCGGGGGCTTCGTGCAGATCTTGATGCGATGCTCTTTGCCAGGCATACGGATCAGGATAGCCATCCTGCCATGATCGAGTCTGACCTCCCCACGAACTTGGCCATCATGGTCGATGAGGGCATGGGCTATTTTATCAGCGGGGAGGGGGCTACTCCCCTTTCTTGATGAACATCGGATCTGTTTCAGACCGATCGGAGAAAAGGCCGCAGTATATCTACACATTTCTTGCGTGGCGCAGAAATCAGCCCTTCAGCCGTGTCACGAAAGCGTTCATTGAGTTTTTGAAAGAGAAGTTGAAGTGAGGGAAAATCATCTGCGAAAGCAGGTGTTTTTTTGGGTTGTCGGGTTCAAGGTTCAGGGTTCAGGTTGGTGGTGCGGCGCAAAATATGATAGAAGCGCCGCAAGTTTTGAGATTAACGTAAAATGCGTCGCCCCTTAGAGAGGGGCAGGCCGAAGGCCAGGGATAGACTGCCTCGAAGAGGCGGAATTCTGCAGAATGTTCATCGAGGAGCTTGGGCTAGCAGGAATACCGATTGATGCAGATAGTATGCTGACCGCTACGTAGAGTTGTGCCCCTTTGGGGCACTCTATCTTCTGCCTTTCGGGCATCCCCTTCTCTAAGTAATGCTATTAAGTTAAGGAAATCGTTGGCTACAT